>OLWM01000460.1_pt1 | contig 20949 bp, 17 predicted proteins | sample 1644141 | NCBI WGS metagenome assembly OLWM01 (sample SAMEA103958150, study PRJEB25191) | human gut metagenome | biome: human-associated habitat [ENVO:00009003]; feature: intestine environment [ENVO:2100002]; material: feces | place: Germany | collected 2013/2015
CGCCCAAAGTAGCTTGCCGGAACCCGTGATCGTACAAGGTATCACCACCCGCAAGCAATCCTCCAATATCGTGATGATGCTTACCCTAAGTTCCAAGGATTCCATTTACGACGGGTTGTATTTAAGTAATTACGCCACCTTAAATATGATAGACCAGCTAACCCGCCTGCCGGGTGTAGGCTCGGTACAGGTGATGGGAGCCGGAAACTATAGCATGCGTATCTGGCTAGACCCGGAGGCGATGCGTATCCGTAACTTGACGCCGGACATGGTCTATCAAGCCATATCCACGCAAAACGCCCAAGTATCCGCCGGTTACGTAGGCCAACCGATTCTACGGGCGGATAACCCCTATCAATATACCTTGACCGTGAAAGGACGGTTGACGACACCGGATGAGTTCGGCAATATTGTCCTTAAGACCGGGCAAGGTGGCAAGATCCTGCGATTGAAGGATATCGCCCGCATAGAGTTGGGTAGCTCCTCTTACAACGTGGTCTCTAAATTAAGCGGACAGCCGACTGCTGCGATAGCGATCTACCAGTTGCCGGGTTCCAACTCATTGGATGTATCGAAGGTGGTAAAGGCCAAGATGAAAGAATTAGGCAGTTCCTTACCCGAAGGCGTGGAATACAAAGTGACCTTGGATACGACCGAGGTGATCGACGCCTCCATCCATGAGGTGCTTATCACGTTCTTGGAGACAACCTTGCTGGTGGTCTTGGTTATCTTCTTATTCTTACAGAATTTCCGGGCGGTAGTCATCCCGTTCATTACGATTCCGGTCTCATTGATCGGTACACTGGCGGTCATGGCGGCTTTAGGCTTCTCCATTAATACGTTGACCTTATTCGGCTTGATTCTGGCGATAGCGGTGGTGGTAGACGACGCCATCGTGGTGGTAGAGAACTCCACCCGGCTCCTCGATACCGGGAAATATACGGCCCACGAGGCGGTATCGAAGGCCATGGATGAGATCGTAGGGCCTATCGTGGGCGTGGTATTGGTATTATTGGCGGTATTTATCCCGACAACGTTTATCAGCGGTATCTCCGGGCAGCTCTATAAGCAATTCGCCTTGACAATCGCCGCCGCTACCGTATTAAGCGGATTTAACTCGCTTACGCTTACGCCCTCGCTTTGCGCCCTTTTCTTGGAGAAGAATACCGAAGAACCGAAATTCTTCCTCTTCAAAGGATTCAATAAGGTATACGGAAAGACTCAGAAGATGTACGACTCGATCGTGGAGCGGATGCTGAAACGACCGGGAGCGGCGATGATCGTTTACGGTATCATCACGGCGGTAGCGGTTATCTTGTTTATGCGCTGGCCGACAACCTTTATACCCGAAGAGGATGACGGCTATTTCCTAGTCGTATCCCAATTACCCCCGGCGGCGAGCTTGAACCGGACGGAGGCGGTCACCAAGCAGATCGACGAGATCCTAAAGACATACCCCGAGGTGAAATCATTCATCAGCGTTAGCGGATTCTCCGTGATGGGTGGAGGGGAGCAATCCAATACGGCCACCTTCTTCGTGATCCTAAAGAACTGGAACGAACGTAAAGGTAAGGAGCATACGGCAGAGGCCGTGACCAACCGTTTCAACCGGGAGGCATCGGCTATCCAAGAAGCGCAGGTATTCGGTATGGTACCGCCAGCTATCCCGGGGTTGGGCGCTTCGGGCGGCTTGCAACTGCAATTGGAGGATCGTAAGAACCTAGGTCCGACGGAGATGCAGCATGCCGTGGAGACATTGCTGGCCAGCTACCGCTCGAAACCGCAATTGCTGAACCTTTCTTGTATGTATCAGGCCAATACCCCGCAGTATCTACTGAAGATAGACCGGGATAAGGTGCAGATGCTCGGTCTTCAGTTGAATCAAGTATTCTCCACGCTCAGCTATTATATGGGAGCGGCGTACGTGAACGATTTCGTGGAGTTCGGACGTATTTACCAAGTTAAGATCGAGGCGAACGGAGAGGCGCAGAAAGTGATCGATGATGTACTCCGTTTGAGTCTGGCGAATAGTAAAGGAGAGATGGTACCCTTCTCCTCTTTTATCGAATTAGACGAGCAATTGGGATTAGACCAGATCAACCTATATAATATGTATTCATCGGCGGCTATTACTTGTATCGCCAACCCGAAATATAGCTCCGGAGAAGCGATCCTAGCGATGGAGGAGCTGATACAGGAGCAATTAGGTGATAATTTTGGATATGAATGGACCTCGGTCGCTTATCAAGAGACGAAAGCGGAATCTACGACGGTGATTATTTTCGCCATGGCGTTGCTAGTCGCTTTCTTGGTTCTCTCGGCTCAATATGAGAGCTGGACAAGTCCGTTGGCGGCTATCATGGGTTTGCCGATCGCCTTGTTGGGAGCTATTATCGGCTGCTGGGTGATGGGGGTTCCGGTAAGCGTATATACCCAGATCGGTATTATCTTATTGATCGCCTTGTCCGCCAAGAATGGTATCTTGATCGTAGAGTTCGCCAATCAGCGGCAAGAGTCGGGACTTAGTTTGCCGGAAGCGATCCGCTCGTCCGCAACCCAGCGTCTGCGCCCGATCTTGATGACTAGCGTATCCACCATCCTCGGTTTGGTGCCATTGGTATACGCTACGGGCGAGGGTGCCCAAGGGCGTATCGCCATGGGTGTAGCGGTAGTAGGCGGAATGTTGGTATCGACCTTCTTGACCCTGTTTATCGTACCGGCCATGTATTCATTTATATCCACCAACCGAAAAAAACAAAACACCTAGTTGTAGATTTATGAAGAAATATGTATATACCTTATTATTTGCCTTCTCTTCCCTCTTTATAGCGGAAGCGCAGCAACTATTCGATCTGAAACGGTGTATCGAAACCGGATTAGAGCAGAACTACTCCATCCGTATCATTCGTAACGAGCAACAGATCAGCGACAATAACGCCACCCCGGGAAACGCCGGTTATCTGCCTACCGTAGATATGAGCGGTGGATATCAATAACAACCGTAACAGCCTGCAAGACGGATCGATCGAGAAGGCGAATGGTATAAACAGCGAGACGGGCAACGTCGGACTAAACGTTAACTGGACGGTTTTCGACGGTTTCGGTATCCAAGCCGAATACTCTCGCTTGAAAGAATTACAGCGAATGGGGGAATTGAACACCCGCATGACCATCGAGGATTTCGTAGCCAACCTTTCCAGCGAGTACTACAACCTGATCCGGCAGAAAATCCGTTTGCGTAACCTCCGTTCCACCTTGGATCTTTCCAAGGAGCGTTTACGGATCGTGGAAGAACGGTATTATATCGGCTCCATGTCCCGTCTGGACTTGCAACAGGCTCAAGTGGACTTCAACTCGGATAGCTCCAAGGTATTAAACCAATTGGAGGTCGTGCATACCTCCCGTATCCGCCTGAACGAGTTAATGGCATTAAATAATGTGGAGGAGGAAATCCAGATCAAGGACTCCTTGATCTACCCGAACCCGTTCCTCGACGAGGTAGATCTATGGAAGAATACCCTCGAAGCCAACGCCTCGCTCCTGATCGCCCAAAAGAACCAGACGTTGTCTCAGCTTGATTATAAAAAGCTAAACGCAGGCTACGGCTACACGGCAAACTGGACGGAAGTGGGCAATTACGACCTCCAACAACGGCTGGGGCTTAATTACGGCGTGACCATCGGTATGAGCCTCTTCGACGGTTTCAACCGGAAACGTGAGCAACGCAACGCCCGCATCCAAATCGAGAACCAGCAATTGCGCATCCAAGAACTGGAACTTGCCCTGCGTGCGGACATGAGCAACTTCTGGATGGCCTATAAAAACAACCTCGACCTATGGAGCCTAGAGAAAGAGAACCTCGTAGCCGCCCAAGAGAACTACCGGATCGCCATCGACCGCTATAAACTCGGCGAGTTGTCTGGTATCGAATTGCGTGAGGCGCAAAACAGTCTACTGGAAGCGGAGGAGCGTCTTTCCGTGGCGGAATATTCCACCAAGATCTGTGAGATCTCGCTGCTTCAGTTAAGCGGACAGATATTAACCTATATCCGTCCCGAGCCGGAGAAAGCCAGTTTCTAGGATAAAGGCCAGTGCCACGCCTATGGCACGACTGTGCCACTGCGATGGCACGGGTGTGCCATCCGCATGGCACAAGTTATTATAACTCCGTTTAAAGACTAGAGGCTTATGCTAATTGCGTTTTTTTATGTAAGTTCGCGGCAAATGGCAAGGTCATCATTGCCTAACGACAAAAGGAAATGCAAATACTACCAAAGGTTAATACATTACGAAAAGGATCGCTCTTGTACCGCGGCATCCGCTACCGTAAAGGATTCGGAGTACATTCGCCTTTCGTTTTTAACCTCATCACGAAGGTCATCGAGGAAAAATGCTCCTATTATAGTTTCTATGATATAGAGCTTTTACGTAAGCAGTTATTATTCCGGGAAGGAGAGATCACCTATCCGGACCGGCAGAACAAGGGGAAACGAAAGACCCGTTCCATCGGCGAGATCGTAAAACGGGAATCCATCCGGCCCAAGCATGGCGCCTTATTATTCCGTTTGACAAACTATTTCAAGTCCAAGAATATCCTCCAGATAGGAACCACGATGGGGTTGTCTACCTTATATCTAACCTCCTATGCCACGGGATTGAGATGTATCGCCTTGGAAAATGTACCGGAATTCGCCACGATCGCCCGTCAAGCATTCGCTAAAGAGGGACGTAATCCCATCGATTTGCGTATCGGTAATTATAAGGACTTGCTTCCCCAAGCCTTAAATGACATAAATAGCTTAGATTTTGTTTTTTTCAACACTTTATATGAACAACATAACAACCTCTGGCTGTTTAATGAATGTATGAAATACGCGCACAACGACACGGTATTCGTTTTTGAGGGAATCAAGGCGAGCCGTAAGATGCGTGAACTTTGGGAAGAGATCTGCGCATGTCCGGAAGTGACGGTCACCTTAGATCTTTACTCGCTAGGGATTGTCTTGTTCAACAAGAAATTGCACAAACGAGATTATATTGTTTATTTTTAGGATTCAAAACAAGTCAGATATGAAGAAGAGTATTATCTATACCAGAACAGGCGATAAAGGAACCACTTCACTGGTAGGTGGACAACGCGTGTCGAAAGCGCACGATCGGATCGAGAGCTATGGCACCGTAGATGAGCTGAACTCCTTTATCGGATTATTAATCACGGCCTTGAATGATGAGAAAGATACTGATTTCTTATCATTCATCCAGCATAAGCTATTCACGATCGGTTCTTACCTAGCCACGGATCAAGCGACCACGGAATTGAAAATCGAGAGCAAGGTAACGCCCGAGAGCATCGAGCGTATCGAGCGGGAGATAGACCGTCTGGATAACGAGCTGCCGAAAATGCACGCGTTCATCCTACCGGGAGGATGCCGCTCGGCCGCCCTCGCGCACGTTTGCCGCACCGTTTGCCGTCGTGCCGAGCGACAAATCTATCGCTTGGCAGAGAATTGCCCCGTTGAGGAGCCTGTATTGATATTTATGAACCGTTTATCGGATTATTTCTTCGTTCTGGCACGAAAAGAATGCATAAATAATAACGGTAAAGAAATTATTTGGGATTATACTTGCGTATAATAAATAAAGTCATATTTTCGCGGAAAAATAGAGAACCAAATCGCTTCGGCGGTTATTAATACTTGACAGCTATGTATTGGACATTAGAGTTAGCTTCAAAATTGGAAGACGCACCCTGGCCTGCGACTAAGGATGAACTTATTGACTATGCACAACGTTCTGGTGCGCCATTAGAAGTGATTGAGAATTTGCAGGAAATGGAAGATGAAGGCGAGATTTACGAATGCATGGAAGACATCTGGCCGGATTATCCAAGTAAAGAAGACTTCTTCTTCAACGAGGAAGAATACTAGTTCAATTGAGAATTGGAAATTGAAAATTAAGAAATAGAAGAACGAGGTGGCGGACGATCGAGCTCCCCTGCCTCGTTGTTTTTTTGTGAAAATACAATTTATCCGGATTTGCTGCGTTTGTAGTTACAACGTGAAGTGAATGTTTAAATGAGAAGACGTCTTCTTTCGATCCTGATCCTTTTGTGTACTTGTGCGGGAATCGTACGGGCGCAATATGACGCACGCTTAAGTCAATACTTCATGGCGAAACCGTATTATAACCCGGCCGTGGCCGGAGCTACGGAGGACTTGAATATATTGGCTCTCGCCCGCTTGGAAATGATCGGCGTACATGGGGCACCCAAGTCGTTCTTCATTACCGCAGATATGCCACTCGCTTTAGGCAAGACGAATCACGGTGTCGGATTGGTTGTATTTACCGAGGCGATCGGGCTTTTCCAGAATACGCATGTAGGGGCGCAATACGCCTATAAGTATAAATTATTCGGGGGAGTCTTGAGCGGAGGTCTGCAAATCGGCTTAGTCAACCAGTCGTTCGACGGAACCAAGGTGATAAAGGTTGAGTCCGAATACCATCAAGAGACCGACGCCGCCATTCCTGTAGAGCAGGTCAGCGGCATGGGGTTGGATATGAACTTCGGTATTTACTATACCCATAAACGGTTTTACGCCGGGTTTGGCATGACGCATATCACCCAACCGGAGCTTCAACTGGACGAGAACGCCTATACCTATATAGGTCGTTCACTTAATTTAATGGGTGGATACAATATTCAATTAAAGAATCCGTTGATAGAATTACAGCCCTCGGTGTTCTTGCTGACAGACATGCAAAGTTTTCATGCGGATATTACCGCTAGGCTGGAATATAATAAGATGTTTAATGGTGGTTTTTCCTATCGGGTGAATGAATCGGTGGGCATCATGTTCGGCGTAAAGCTAGGTCGTTTCCATGCGGGTTACGCCTTTGATTTCCCGACCACGGCCCTAGGCCGGGCAAGTAGCGGTAGCCACGAGCTATGTGTCAAGTATGCCTTAAAGCTGAACAAGACGAAGACAGGGAAAAATAGACATAAAAGTGTACGTATATTATAGTATATGAAAAAAGTATTATTAGTACTTGTAACGGTAGCCTTGCTTACCTCCTGCGGTAAATCTCTCCGGAGTGCCGGCGGTGAGGTGACAGGTGTCAGATCGGTAGCGTTCAATGAACCTGCGCCGTATGGAATGGTCTTGGTTAAAAGAGGTTCGTTCGAGATGGGTCCCGCCGACAAGGATTCCTTGTGGGGAATCATGCCGGAGACGAAAGGGGTCTCTTTCGACGCGTTCTGGATGGATCAGACAGAGGTAACGAACGCCAAATATCGCCAGTTCGTTTATTATGTGAGAGACTCTATTATCCGTGAACGCTTGGCGGACCCGGCTTATGGAGGCAACGATCTGTTCAAGATCACGGAAGACCGTTACGGGGAGCCTGTCACTCCGCATTTGGACTGGAACCGTCCGATTCCTTGGAGACGGGCGAACGAGGATGAGCAACGTGCGATAGAAAGTGTCTATTACACGAATCCCGTTACCGGAGAGAAAGGTTTGGACCCTAAACAAATGATCTATAAATACGAGTGGTACGACTATACCGCCGCCGCCCTCCGCAAGAATCAATTGAACCCGGCGGACCGGGTTCGTAATACGGATATTCAGGTAGATCCGAACGAGGTAGTCATGATCTCCAAGGACACCGCTTACATCGATGATGAAGGACGTGTAATCAACGAGACGATCACCCGCCCGTTAAGCAGCGAATGGGATTTCTTGAATACCCGTATCGTCAATATCTACCCGGACGAGAATTGCTGGGTGAACGATTTCAAGAATGCGTACAACGAGCCATATACCCGTATGTATTTCTCTCATCCGGGTTACGATGATTATCCTGTAGTCGGTGTTTCTTGGGAACAAGCGACTGCCTTCTGCGTATGGCGTACGAATTTATACAAAGAATCCTTGAGCTTGCCACCGGGACAATTGGTAGAGCCATTCCGTCTTCCGTCCGAAGGAGAATGGGAATATGCCGCCCGTACAGGTAAGAACGAGAATAAGTTCCCTTGGTCTACCGACGAGCTTCAAGACAGCAAAGGTTGTTTCTTGGGTAACTTCAAGCCGGGTAAAGGTAATTATACGGAGGATGGCCATTTGATTACGTCTCGTGTAGGCTCTTTCGCCCCGAATGAGTTCGGGTTATACGATATGGCAGGAAACGTGGCGGAATGGACCTCAACGTCTTACTCCGAGTCTGGCCCGAGCCAAATGAGCGACATGAACCCGGATCTGCGTTACAACGCCGCCAAGAACGATCCCTACGCCATGAAAAAGAAAGTAGTGCGAGGAGGTTCTTGGAAAGATGTCTCACAATTTATCCGTTCGGACATGCGTACTTTCGAGTTCCAGAACGAGAGCCGTTCTTACATCGGTTTCCGTTGCGCACGTACCCAAATAGGATTCTCTCGCTCCAAGGGAAAGAAATAAGCGGGAATTATAAATTTAAAGTTTTGAATCATTTAAGACAATAATACGACGATGGGAAAATATAGAAGATATAAAAACAGACTGGAGATGTTCCTCTCCAGCGAAAGAGGAAAACGAGTATTGAACTTCCTGTATAGTTGGGGTGCGTCCATCGTAATCCTCGGTGCGTTATTTAAGTTATTACATATACCATACGCTAACCAAATCCTGTTCGTGGCGATGATCACCGAGTCTTTATCTCGGCGTTCGAGCATCCGAACAAGGAGTATCATTGGGAAGATGTTTTCCCCGTATTGAAATCAAAGAACCCGATGGATCGTCCGGATTTCACCGGTACGCCGATCTCAACCATGATCAATTCTACGGATAATGTAGAAGACGATGAGATAGCCGGGGGAATAAATATCGGTTCGGCAGCGTCTAAGGCGAACGCGCAAAGAGGTGGTTCCTTGAATATCGCAGGTAATCTGGACGTGACGGAAGAAGATACCAAGAACTTATCCGAGAGCATCAAGAAATTAAGCGGAGCGGCCGAGCAAATTTCCAAGATGGCGGAATTGACGGAAGCTACCCAAAAATATCTGGAGCAATTATCTGGCATGTCTGAGAACATGGAGCGTTTCAGCCAAGTGACTAATTCGCTTACGAACGTATCCGATACACTGTTGAACTCTTATAAGAGTATCACGGATAATTCCGATGGCATCAACCAAAACTCCCGTGGTTACGTACACCAGATGGAACAATTGAACCGTAATGTATCCGGATTGAATACCATCTATGAGATCCAGTTGAAGAGTATCAGTTCGCAGATCGAATCTATCGAACACATCAATAGTGGCTTGAATCGTATCCGTGAGATGTATGACGGATCGGTGGTAGATAGTTCCGTATTCCGTAACGAGACGGAAAAGATGACTCGCCAACTGGCCGAATTGAACCAAGTATACAGTCGTTTATTGCAAGCGATGACCGTGAATATGGGCTACCAACAACCGGCGCAGCCGCAACAACAACCTCAACAACCGATGTATCAGCAGCCACAACAGCCCGGTTACCAACAGCAATATCAGCAACCCTATGGTTACCAACAGCAACAACAGGCTCCGTATACAAACAACCCAATGAAGTAAAGAAATATGGCAGGAATATCAAATAATCCCAATTCTCCCCGTCAGCGGATGATCAACCTGATGTATCTGGTGTTCATCGCCATGATGGCACTGAACGTGTCGTCGGAGGTGCTGGATGGTTTTGAGTTGGTGGAAGGTAGCTTGCGAACCTCTATCGATAACTCCTCCCGCCGAAACAAGATCGTAGCGGACGAGATGGAAGCTTATTACCAAGAGAATCCCCAGAAAGTGGGTGAGTGGGCATTGAAGGCCCGTGAGGTGAAAAGAGCCTCAGATAGCCTCTATACGTATATACAAGATTTAAAGATCCGTATCGCTAAGGTAGCTGATGGCGAGAATGCCAACGTAAACAGCATCGAGCATAAGGATGATTTGGAAGCCGCCTCCCGTGTAATGCTCTCTCCTGTAAGCGGAGAAGGTAAAAAGCTGAGAGCGGAAATTGATAAGTATCGTATCTGGATGGGCGGCTTTATCGAAGATTCGGCGAAGACTGCCGTATTGGAGGCGAACCTAAGCACGACTCCCCCTCATAAAGCGGGGATCAATACCCGTACTTGGGAAGAGGCCTTGTTCGAGAATATGCCGGTAGCGGCGGCTGTTACCCTGTTAACAAAAATGCAAAGTGACGTTCGCTACGCCGAAGGTGAGGTCTTATCGAACTTATTGAATAGCGTAGACGTTGGCGATTACCGTGTGAACCAGATCACGGCGCAGGTAATCCCGGAAAGCCAGATCGTAATGCGAGGAAGCCAGTACAAGGCGAATATCGTATTATCGGCGGTAGACTCTACGAAACGTCCTACGATCTATGTAAACGGAAAAGAATTACCTTACGAGAATAAAGGAGTCTTCACGGTGAATACCGGAGCTGCCGGGACATTCCCGATCAAAGGTTATATCGAGATGCCGAATAGCGACGGCAGCATCATGCGCCGGGATTTCGAGAGCGAGTATTTCGTGACCGAGCCGACAGCTACCGTGGCCCCGACATTGATGAACGTATTATATGCCGGTATCGCCAACCCGATGCGTATCGCCGTCCCGGGTGTACCGAGCGGTAATGTGACAGCTACCATGACGAACGGCACATTAACCCGCAGCAAGGATGGTTGGGAAGCCCGCCCGTCTAAAGTAGGAACGGAAGCCGTGATCACGGTAAACGCTCGTATGGCGGATGGCCGGAACATAGAGATGGCAAAGACTACCTTCCGCGTGCGTGCCCTCCCCGATCCCCTACCTTATATCGAGTATAAGGATCAAAACGGTAACGTCCGTAAGTTCAAGGGAGGTATGATCGCCAAACGTAGCTTGGTAGAGGCTGACGGTATTCTGGCCGCTATCGACGATGATTTGCTAAATGTAAAATATACGGTATTACGTTTTGAGCTGACTTTCTTCGACTCCATGGGTAACGCTATCCCGGAAGTGGCCGAAGGAACCAACTTCTCGCAACGTCAGAAAAACTATATCCGCAATTTAAGTAAGGGTAAACGTTTTTATATCACCCGTGTAGTCGCAAAAGGTCCGGACGGTATCGAACGTACCATACCGACTATCGAAGTAATCGTAAATTAAGATTCGCAGTATGAAACATCTGTATTACATAGCCGCTTTGGCCGCCACTTTTTTAACAGCGATGCCTCTTCATGCGCAAGAAGAAGCAGAGAACGATGCTACGCAGCAACAACAAACGCGTCGCCGTTCGCCTCAAGCCAGCCGTGGGGAAAGAAACGATAAGAAAGATACCGGTTTACCCGAACTGACCGTACGGGCCCAAGATATGAACGAGCGTTTGACGCAAGAGATCGGGAACGCTCGCTGGATGCGTATTATCTACCGGCAGGTGGACTTGATGAAAGAACAGAACGCTCCGCTTTATTACCCGACCCGCCCGATGAACGGACAGATGAATCTTTTCTCCGTAATCTTCCAGCTTTTAGGTGAGAACAAGATCAAGGCCTATGAATATCTGGACGGATACGAGGAGTTTGACGAAGCCCATTTGATCAACTTCAAGGATTTGCTGGATCGCTTCTACATCCTTTATGAGGAGATACCGGGGAGAGCGGGTGAGGAACCGACTTTCGTAATCAATGAAAGCGATATACCTGCAGCCGACGTACGGTCTTACTATGTAAAAGAAGCATGGTATTTCGACCAGAATAATTCCGCTTTTGATGTCAAGATATTGGCGATTTGCCCGATCCTTACCTCTACAGGTGATATGGGAGAGACAACCATGCCTATGTTCTGGCTTCCTTACGAGAATATACGTCCGTATATCAGCAATTCATACATCATGACGTCTAATATGAATAACGCCATGACTTTTACGATGGATGACTATTTCCGTCGCCGGATGTTCGAGGGGGATATCATCAAGACCCAAAACTTGATGAATCTGCCATTGCAGGCGTATTGCCCGACACCGGATTCCTTAAAGAACGAGCAAGCTCGTATCGAAGGTCAACTGACGGGCTTTGAGAAATCACTCTGGTATCAACCGGATACGACTCAAGTAGCGGTAGACAGCAAAGCCGCGAAGAAAGCAGCCAAGAGAAGTGCCCGGAAAGACAAAGGCTCCACCAAGGAGGCCGCTCCAGAGAAAGCTGCTAAAGTAAAAGCGCCGAAAGCAGAGAAATCCGCCCCTGTGCGCAGTGTACGACGCAGAAGATAAAAAGAAGCACATATGCCTGTCATAGAGTAGAATCTATGATAGCTAAGAGAGCCTAATCTATGATAGGAAAGAGAACCTCGTCTCTGCCTTGCCATAGATTAGGCTCTCTTACATATTTCTACTTAGAACCTACCCATGTCCATTTATGCCAAATACCTTCCAACGGCCCATGTTTATGTCTTTCTGCCCACCATTTACAGAAGCGTACTTGCAAGAAGAAAAAGACGATACCGATGAACATACTGACCGTATAACCGCAGTAAGGAGCCAAATTCAAGCCGATCGGGAAATAGATCAACGCACCGAAAAAGGATTGCGACACGTAATTCGTCAAACTCATCTTCCCATACGAGCGCAAGACGGAAGTGAAACGCCTAAAGCCCTCCCATTGGTACAGTAACACGAAAGAGGAGACCAATACAAACGTGAAAGCGAATTTCTGCCACATATCAAGGACGACCCCGGCTGTCTGACGCACGATAGCGCTATCCGCCGTATCCATCAACAATACTTTCAGTTGGTATAAAGGACCGAAAGCAATTGCGGTAATTATCAAAGTCTTTATCCAAAAACGGGAATTCTCCTCCGAGGAGATAAATAGCTTCCTGCGCCCGATCAACATACCCAGCATAAACAACCCGCAGGTCTGTACATACCGGCCGGCACCAACGGCCCAGAGTAAACTAGCCTTTTGTCCCAACGTCACGTTCTGCCAGATGAAATTCCATAAATCGCCCCGCTTCGTATGCTCCGCCATTTCAGCGTACATCGCTCCTACCCCTAAATTAGGTAATTGATAATCCGGATTAAACAGGCTAGCGATGTAATGATACCACTCCACCGGCTGTAATAAAAAGATAACAGCCGTTATCAAGACAGCCTTATCGCTCCATTTACGCACGATAAACAAAACAACGCCCACGATCGCATACAGCAACAGCACATCGCCTGCCGGATAGAAAGCGGCGTTCAACGTAGCAAAGAGCGTCAGCAACAACATCCGCCAAAGAAAACGGTAACCGAAGTCCTTCCCCTTCGCCTGCTGGTTCGAATACTGTATATAAAAGGTAAAGCCGAATAACAAGGCAAAGATGGAATATGATTTCCCGGCGAACAAGCCGAACACCACCGTGAATACACCTTCATTCAATACGTTCAACCATCCCGGAAGCGTAGCCGGGTCCGGATAGACCGGATAGATAAAATGTTCCACATGATGCACCAATAAGATGGCCAAGACAGCGAATCCACGTAGCGCATCCACCACCTCTACACGAGGCGGCTTAGAGATTGTCGTTTGTTGCATATTATTTATTTGTTATTTGTTGTTTCTGTTAACCATGCTACCTTTTGATTGGACTCATGCGGTTGACCGATGATATCCGCATAAAGTTCCGGACGACGGGCATTTCGGTAACGATATCCTCCAGCCTGTCTCAATTTCTCGGGGATAGCCGTAGCGATCACGAAATCATCCCCCAGCTTACGGCATTCCGCCACGATATCGCCGAAAGGATCCAGAATCATCGAGCAACCGTTCTTGATCTCATTATAATCACGCCCGATCGGATTGGAGAATACCACATATACCGCATTGTCGTACGCCCTAGCGGGAAGCCATTTCATAAGCCAAGCACGTCCCTTCAGGCCATCGAACTCCTGTCGCAAGGAAGTCGGATCGTTTGCCCGGTTCTCCCACAACACAGGATCTATCAAACCAGCCCCGGGGCGAGGGGAAGGGGTACACATTGTCACGTGAGGCATGAAAATGATATCCGCCCCTAATAAGGCCGTGGCACGGACATTCTCTATGATATTATTATCGTAGCAAATCAATATGCCACATTTCCATCCCTTGATCTCAAAAACCACATATTGATCGCCCGGCAAGATATTCGGATTAATAAACGGATGTAGCTTGCGGTACTTTGCCTTCAAGCCATTGCCATCCACGCAAACTTGCGCTTTATAGATACGATCCCCATCCCGCTCAAAGAATCCGGCCAGTAGCGTGACGCCAAACTCTTTGGCGATGGCGATCAAGGCTTGCGTACTCTCCCCCGTGGGGATCGGTTCGGCAATAGCCAACAATTCCTCGCGAGACAAGTCCTTGGCAAACGTATATCCACAAACCGAGCATTCGTGAAAAGCCACTACATCCGCTCCCTCTACCGACGCTTTCCGGCACATCTCCCGGATGACTGAAAGATTATACACCTTATCGTTATCCCGTGTCTCGAACTGCACGGTAGCAATTTTTAATGGTTCCATGATATTTTGATTTAATTGGTTTATATATTTTTCGACTAGATTCGCAAAGATAACAATAATATACTACTTTTGCGGGATAACTTTTTCTACCGATCATGAATATCAGACAAACACGACAAGAAGATCTGGCCGAGGTAATGGCTATGTACGATTATGCACGCAGATTCATGCAAGAACATGGCAACGGCAATCAATGGATCAATGGATATCCTTCCGAGGAATTGATCTCCAACGAGATCAAGGCCAGCCATAGTTTCGTATGCGAAAATGAGCAGGGCGAGTTAGTGGGGACCTTTTGTTACATCGAGGGAATCGACCCTACTTACCTAAAGATCTATGAAGGCGAATGGCTGAACGATGAGCCTTATGCCGTGATCCATCGCATGGCCTCCAACGGTAAACAGAAGGGGATCTCCACCGAATGCTTGAAATGGGCGTTCGCTCATTGCGATAATATCCGTATCGACACGCACCGGGATAATATCGTCATGCAGAATTTATTGAAAAAGCATGGGTTCAAGCAATGCGGTATCATTTACATCTCTAATGGCACGGAACGCATCGCTTTCCACAAAATAGTAAATGCAACAAATAAAGAATCATGAAACATCCTATTGACCTAGAACATTGGAACCGGAAAGAGCATTTCCTGTTTTTCGGTTCCATGGACGACCCTTTCTTTGGGCTGACCACCCAGATAGACGTGACCTCCATCTATAAAGAGGCGAAAGCGGATCATGCCTCTTTTTTCCTCTATTCCTTACATAAGATTATGACAGCCGTTAATGAGGTGGAAGAGTTCCGGTACCGGATCATCAACAACATCCCTGTCTGCTTTGACCGAATCCACGTGGGAACAACGATCGGGCGGGAAGACGGAACATTCGGCTTCGGCTTCTTCGAATATACACCGGACAGGCAACTGTTCCTTCAAAACGCACAGAAAGAGATCGAACGTGTGCAAGCTCTCACCGGCCTTTGCAAAGATAGGGAATCTGACCGGCAAGACTTAGTCCGTTTCTCCCCGGTTCCGTGGATCGCCTTCACGGAGATGAAACACGCTTCCTCTTTCCGTACAGGTGATTCTGCCACCCGCATCTCCACCGGAAAGCTGATCGAGCAGAACGGACATTGGATGCTCCCTATCTCCGTAACGGCTCATCATGGCTTGATGGACGGCAGACATGTATCGATCCTCTTAGATCGTATAGCGGATAAAGGTTAAAGACTTAGATAACAAACACCCTCGCCCTTAGAAGATCGACCATTTGCTTTTTAAGGGCAGAGGCATTCAATGGCTTAGAGGCATAAGCATCGAATCCGCTATTCATGACCTGTTCCTCGTCCGACGCAAAAGCATAGGCGGTAACGGCAATGATGGGAATGACTTCGGAGAGCTTACGGATTTCCTTGGTCGCCTCATATCCGTTCATTTCCGGCATATTGATATCCATTAATACGATATGAGGCTCATATTCCTTAAACAGCTCCACCGCCTCCTTTCCGTTCCAAGCGTGTACGATTGTGTAATCATTCTTCAGTATAGTCTCGAAAAGCTTGAAATTGCCGGCGTTATCTTCAGCGATAAGTACCGTCAACTTATCTTTCTCAACCTTTATCTTCTCAAAAATGACATCCTCCCTCACAGGTTTCTCCGGCGCTTTGTAGGGGAAGGTAAACCAAAACGTACTACCCTTCCCGATCTCAGACTCAACGCCCATCTCTCCCCCTAGATGATCGACAATCATCCGGCAGATAGAAAGTCCCAAACCAGTTCCTTGGGCGAAAGAATCCAACTTCACGAATCGGTCAAATATCGCTTCTTGTTGTTCAACGGAGATCCCCCGGCCGGTATCAGAGACATAGAAGCGCAGCATCTTTTTATTTAGGCAAGAATAACCGTAGCTTATAGAGCCTTGGTCCGTAAATTTAATGGCGTTAGTCAAAAGGTTGATGATAACTTGCATCAACCGATTCTTAGCGATAGATACATAACAATCTTTCTCCTTACGCTCAAACATCAGACGGACATTTTCATTTACGACCCTTTTACTCATGGAACGTTCCAGATCGGACAATAAGGTATTGACATCCACGTCCGAATACACGAACTCCAAGGTCCCAGCCTCTATCTTAGACAAATCCAAGATATCGTTTATCAATTGGAGTAGCAACGCGTTATTATTCTCAATGATCTCGGCATATTCCTGTTTTTCCTCCAACACGTCTGTCTCGGCAAGGATATTGGAGAAACCTACGATAGCATTCAGCGGCGTACGTATCTCATGGCTCATATTAGCCAAGAAGGCCGATTTAAGGCGATTGGACTCCTCCGCCTTGTTTTTCGCCTCCAGTAATTCTCGCTCAACCTCTTTCCGGTCGGAAATGATCAAGGAAGAACCAACCAACGTGAGAGGTTTCCCGTTCTCATCCTTTTTCTCCACGGCGGCGCAAGCTTCCACCCACTCCAGCCCGTGCAATCCTTTATTCGGATTATAGATCCGGTATTCCTCCTTTATCTTATTCACCTTACCGAGGATAAGTGACTCATAAGCCTTCCTTACCTTTTCGCGGTCTTCCTTATAGATCTTGGAGAAATACTCGGTATCGGGAACCGTCAGCTGGTTCTCGTCAAATAGTCCGGAGAAATTCACGTTCACTGCCTTATTCACGTCACAAAGAATCGTATGCTGAACCAAGTCCCACTTCCAAGGAGTGACATTCGCCACGTCCAACGACATGGACAGTTTCTGGTTCACGGTGCGGAGCACTTGCTGCGTCTTCGCTAATTCCGAAACATCAACCATAAAAATATCCACACAACCCGGGGTATTCGCTGATATGATCAAAACATTGAAGTAACAGTCTGTCGGCTTGTAGTAATATTGCGTATTTATTTTTTTATTTTCCGAGAAAATAAGATGACAAACTTTTAAATACCGCGACATTTGCAACGGATGAATTTCCGAGCCTTTTTTCCCTATATAAGATTTGTCACACTTCAATAAAGCCTCCAATGCCGGATTTAGCTCTAAAATAACATAATCAGTGGGATACTCTTTTTCATCGAATAGGATACGTTGTTTCATATAGCAAATAGGCATACTATTGACCAATCTGCTATAATTTCGCATAAACATTATCTCTTTCTCCTGATACAATCGAATCCTATTCAATGACCGGATCCTCATGAACACAACAAAAGCAATAAATAAAAGAACACCGATCCCTGCGTTAACATAATCGCCATATTGTTCCCAAAACGTAGGAGGTCTCATATAGAATATCGTATCCGCAGGATAACCTGACGAAAACATCCCCCTATTTACCAAGACCGGATAGTTTAATACTGGATGGGGCTGATCCGGAGTTATAATGGTATTGAATACTTCATTTCTCAAAAGTCCGTTAATCGTGTTAATAAGGGTATTGGAAATATTCGACGCAGGGAAGAAAAATCCTCCCGCCATACCATTCTCCACAATATCCATATCATTCAAGGTAAAGACAGGCAGATCCGTATACGAACTGATCATGCGGTAGGTATCCGAACTTAACACCTCTTTATTACCTTGCGTATGTAACAATATCCATGAGTAATATAATATGCCTGTCTGTTTGTCCGCATTTTGCAGAATATCTATCAATTCATCAGTCTGTATATCACCGGCAGTGACCAGTTCCAATTTGACATCCGGGAAATTATTGGTTATGGCTTTATGTATGGAATTCTGGTTTTGCGCACTAATATACCGCTTATCAGAAAGGAATAAAAGTCGACGCATATCCGGATTCACTTGCTTCATAAGGGAAACTGTCTCCATGATATATTCCGGCACATAAATAATTGTCAATTCTCTCTCGGTCTCGACAATATCCGATAAGTTCTGTCGTTCTGGTTCAGGACAAGCTTTTTTGGAAAGATAATATTCCCGGGGAGCTAGATAGTCCTTCTCTACGCAAACCAAATAAGATAACTCCCCACCCCATTTCTCGTTGAGCCTGTCTTTTAACAAAGCGTATGAGCTATTACCTAGCAAAATGATTAATTTAGGGGCCTTCTTATATTTGTCCAATAAATATAAGGTAAAATCTTCCACGTCCTTCTCATTTTTCATCAGCATCACATCCATATGCTCCGTATAGGCATCAATATCCTCATTACCCGCTACCATACGTTCATAGATCGGAGTCGTAAAAATACGGCTCCAAGGCGTGGATTCCGTATAAGAATTAATAATAAGGATATAGTCCGCCTGTCCGTTATTTGATAGAGCCAAGCACTGGGATGAGATAAGTATCAACAAAATTGTTAGCAAAAAGATAGATTTATGGTAACCACCCTTTAATATCATGACCTCTTATTTATTTATACTACAAATCAAGAAAATGAGTCAAGCTTTATGCATATTACCCGGCTCTAATAAAGATCGTTCAAAGATACATAATAAATATTAACTACTACAGGATAAGGCACATAAATTACGCTACTATCCGTGAAATAGCTTTTCTATCGATCGATGAATTAAGCTTTCACTTACATCGAACCGGAATAACCATTCGATGTTTTCCTTATGAATCAGATCCATTAAATAAACATTAATTCTTTCCCAACACTTTTTAGCGAGAAGTTTTTGTTCCGATCGAAACGTTCTATGAACAGGACGAACGAACGGATCATTAAAAAATTATCACGATGGAAAGAGAACGAGAACAAGGTTCTGACCGGCTTGACACGGAGGAACGCAAAGAGTTGAACGACTCTGATTTCGGATTACCCGAAGAACGGAAATATCCTATGCCGGACGCCACACACGTACGGGCGGCTGAATCCTATTTTCGATACGCTACCGATCAGCAAAAGCCAGAATTGGCTCGTAACATCTTGAGAAAAGCCAAAGAATTCGGAGTTGATGTCGGAAGTCCGGCAATCTTAGAGTGGGCAAACCGACACTGACACCCACTTTGATCTCTTATTCACCAATATAACCGTATGTGTTTGGTAGCACATACGGTCATAGCAGGTTATTTACGCACCTGCAAAAAGCGTTTTGTCAAAGATCTGCGAACCGGCTCGTCATAGAGTTTCAAACTAATGTAAGCCAACACGATACTTCCGACAACTAATGCCACCGCCTCCGGCCATGCTTCCGCGAATGTAAGATTCTCCTTCTTCACCCACCCAAAATACAAGTATATAAGTGGATAATGTACCATATACAAAGGATAAGAGATATCCCCCAAGAATTTACAGATACGGGCGGAATGCTTATCGGTTGTTTTCCCGGAAGCCCCCAGATAAACAAGCATAGGGAATATTAGGATCGCACATACGGAATCATAGATACCGTTCATCCATAAAGCCTCGCCATTACCGACATATGGCATGGAGAGTAAAACGACGATCGCCAAGCTGCATATCCAAAAAGCTCCTTTGACAGGAATGGGCTTAAAAACGCGCGACATTAATAATCCGATAGAGAAAGAAAATAACACACGCAAGAAACCACCGATCAGATTGTATTCTTCCATCGTCCACCCCACACCCAGATGGCCCGCACCGGAAAAATTGAATATAGCGAACGAAGCCAATCCGATTCCCGCCAACACGACAAGCGCCGTAAGCGCCTTCGTTGACATCCGACGAATAAACAACGCATACATAATATTCCCGATATACTCAAAGAACAAAGACCAACTAGGCCCATTCAAGGGATACATCTCTCCATTCCCGCGGATCTCAGGCCCGGAGCCGGGTACAGCCGGTATCAAAAAAAGGTTGATAAGCAAAGCTAGCATCACCATGGATATGGAGACCTGCGTGCCATCCCACTTCTCACACCCTTGTATACAAAACGCGATAACTCCCAAAACAGCTCCAAGGACAACCATCGGATGCAAACGGATCAATCGACGTTTGATAAAATCCTTTGTCGTCATGGTTTTCCACCGGTCGTCATAGGCATAACCAATCACGAATCCCGATAGAATAAAAAAGAAATCAACGGCTAAATACCCGTGATTAAATCGTTGGTCGATAGGACTCGTCGCAAAGGCTTCGAATACATGATAAAATATAACCATTAGCGCGGCGACACCTCTCAATCCATCAAGAAGGTCATAATGAGGTTTTGTGTCCGCAAATGCGGCCGCTGAGATTTTTGAGTTTGACATTAATTGTTTGAGCTTATTTTTGATATTACTATTACTTCTAATTCCCGCAAAAATACAAAAAGACCCCATCTTTCACGTTATTAGACAGTTCTTTTTTCATTAGTTACACATAAATAAGGTCGCAAAATACGAAGTCCCCAGCAAAGCTTACGCCTGCCGGAGACTTGTTTCTTTATCCGTACTCCATCCTCACGGAGGTACTTACGGACCTCTTAATTTATTACTTTAGTATTAATATTAA
>OLWM01000483.1_pt1 | contig 20100 bp, 19 predicted proteins | sample 1644141 | NCBI WGS metagenome assembly OLWM01 (sample SAMEA103958150, study PRJEB25191) | human gut metagenome | biome: human-associated habitat [ENVO:00009003]; feature: intestine environment [ENVO:2100002]; material: feces | place: Germany | collected 2013/2015
AGCCTCATCCGAGGCGTGGGTGTAGTTGCAATTCCCGCCGCTGTCCGCGCCGGCGAAACAGGCTGCCGAGTTCGGCACCCGATTCTGGAGCCAGTACCATTCCCATCCGCCGTTCAAGCCCTGGGAAGCAATGCGATTCTTCCTCTGCTTCATCGGCTTCCATTGGCTCACGCTTTCGGGTTCATCTTCACCACACGGGTTTGAGCCGAAGATTTCCTTTTCCGTCGGCAGGCGCAGCAGGTCGCCGTTTTCAAAAGGCAGCAACAGCTTCCTGATTTTCTGGGGGAAGCGGTCAAGGATTTCACCGTTCAGCTTCTTCCGCAGGTCGGAGGCATCCCAGCCGCCCGCATTGGTGTTCTGTGCGTTCATGCTGTATTCCTTTGCCAGGCAGTCCGCAAAACAGAAGATCATACCGTTGTTTTCTTCCTTGACGGCCAGCATCTCTACCTTTTCACCATCGGACAGCTTAAAGCGAATGACATCGCCTACCCGGAACAGGTCAACCTTGATTTTCTCGGTTCTTCTTACTTTCATGTCGATTCCTTTCTATTCTAATTCATCGCCCCACGCATCCCAACCAGGAGTACGCTTTCGGGCGAACAATTCAATACGAGGAACATCTCCCAGCAATTCTACAATTCGCTTACGCGTTTCGTCCGGCTTTGCACTATGTTCTTGTATCGGTGTTTCAATCACTTGATGTACAGCATGGCTCTTGACCCGATCAGCGGCCTTGAATCCAGGCGTTACACCAAGCAAACAGATTTCCGCATTTGCCCTCGTGTAAGCCCCCATGCCCCAAAAATTTGTATCGCTCTTGCGGTTTTTCTTGATCCAAACAAAGGCGCAGGTCTTGTACTCAAAACCCCACGCCTCCATAACTCGCAGAGCATCGGCAATTTGTGGAAACGTAGCCCACATGAAGCAGGCCGTGCCCCCCCCCCGCCAGGTCATTGACCGGCAATGCGCAGATGTCGTCCGTCGTCATTGTGTGATAGTGCTGAGCCGCATTGCCCCGGCTTTTAGGTCCTGTTCCACACTGACGGTAGCTCCACGGCGGATCAGCATAGATTACGGAATACTTTTTATCCGGGAAATCCATGTTTATCTCACCGCCTTTACCATCTGTTCAACCGTTCTTCTCCGCAGCCTACGCCAAGATTCACCGGGTTCGCGTTCTACTCCAACTGTCTTTGCCAATTTCTCAAGAACATCTTCTCCGATTTCCATGACCGCCACTGCCTCGGATTCGTCCGCCACGTCCAATCCAGAGTATTTGCTTAAATTCTCTGGATGCTCAAAACGTCCATTCCGTACCCGAACGGAGCGATCATCCCAATATTCGGATGCTCCAACTTTCCGCGGGTTATTTCCATATTCTTTTTTCCAAGACGGCAGGCTTTCATTTACCGCATCGAAGTGTAATTCCCACTCCTCGCAGGCTTTCAAAGCGGCATCCAGCATTTCACCCTCTCGACAGGTCCAGAGGATCAGCTCTGCGCCATTTGCCTGTTCCATCTTCGCTTCTGCTATGATTTCCCAGTTCGGCTCTCCGATATTGGGATAATCATTTGTGCAAAGCGTTCCATCGAAATCAATGGCAATCGCTTTTTGCATATCAGCCGGCCTCCTTGATGATCCAGACCTGGTGTTCGCCGTATCCATCCCAGTTCAAAGCGTCTTCATGGCTGCCAGAAACAGCAACGTCCAGGTGATTGCCCTGCACCGCATTGCCCCTGTCCTGAACAATGCGGATTCCTACATCTTCGATGTAGATCACTGTGCCATAGGGCAGGAGCGTTTGGTCTGCCGCCACGGTCACGCCCGCCTGAATCGGCTGACCGCTGGCCGTGATCCCGGTTCCAGTGCCGCAAATGTGCGACCATTTCTCGGTGCAGTAGGCAGTGCATTTGAAAATCCCGGCATACTCGACATCTAATTTTTCGTCCAGTTTGCTCCTGATTTTCAGTTCGTCCGCCAAATCGTCAGCGTACTGGGCGACGATTCCAGCGGTGCCCTCCCAGTCCTCGGCGCGGGATTTGTAAATATCCCGCTGCATCTCCAAGTCATTGATCCGGCCGTTTGCCATGCCAACGGCAATTCCGCTGGCGACCGTTGCGCAAATCGCGGCAGTTACAGCCAGCTTCGACAGGGTATCAGGTCTCATTTTCTTCATCCTCCGATTTTTGGAACACAACAGGCAGGTGCCCATGTGTTTGTGCGCGGAGTGTTCCTGTTACATTCACAGAAACGTCCATATTCTTCCCGCCTTGGTCGTTCAGCACTAGCGATTCCATCAGCCTTTGATCCTGTACGACGGCGGTTTTATTTCCGCCGGCCCCAGTCATCAGGGTCGGGCTGCATTCCTCCGAATAGGCTATCCCGCCAGAATTTCCGAGGTCAAACCCGGCAGCACGTTGGATCAAGCTCTGATCTTGGTGTGTTGCCAGTGTAGCGGAAAGTTCGGTCTGCACCAGCGGGCCCTTACCGCCGCCCTCACATCCTTGGCGAATTTTCAAGGTGTAGGCTCGTTCGCCCCCCCCGCAGGGGTTTTCCTGCTTCCACCATGCGATCATGCCATGAATAGCAGTCAGGAGCAAGGCAGGCAACGGTCTGCCCCCCCCCTCCGGGAGGCACGGTCTAAAATGCCATTCAGTGCCGCCACGCTCAAAAGCGACCATCGTGGCGGCTTCTCCACGAGTATCGCAGACAGCATATATTCTTCGGCGACGGTGGGGGATTCCCCAATATTGAGCGTTGACAATTCGATAGGCAACAGCTCCGTAGGACACAGCCTTTGCCCATTTTCCATGCTGGCGAATAGGCTTATCTGTTCCACCTCCGGCAAAATCTCGGAGGTGCAAAAGCTCGTTGAGAACAATTTCAAAATCCTTTCCGCCATGCGACGACAGCGCACCCGGCACATTTTCCCAAATGACAAAGCGCGGATACCTTCCGCCTGTGGCAGACAGCATTTCCCGGATGACCCGGATTGCTTCATAGAACAGGCAGCTTCGGTCGCCGCCCAGTCCTTTGCGCTTTCCCGCAATGCTCAGGTCTTGGCAAGGAGAGCCGAAAGTGATGATGTCCACCGGCTCGATCTGACCGCCTTTGATGTCCGTTATGCTGCCGAGGTGTTGCATCTCCGGCAGGTGTGTTTTGGTAACGGCAATAGGGTAAGGCTCCACTTCGCTTGCCCATACAGCCCGCCCGCCGCACATCACAGCACACAGCGGCATGGTCCCGCTTCCATCGAACAGGCTGCCCAGCTTTACCTCCGCCGCAGGCTTCCCCAATTCCCGGAAAGCATTTTGGACGAAGAACAGGGCATTCGGCAAGGCCATGCCGTTGCCCCACATGGAATACTCCGCCGACGGACTGTGCAGCTCGTCGTGCCATTTCTTCACAGCGGCATCGCTTCTGGCTCCATCTGCCCTGGCAATGATCTTCTTTGGCTTCTGCCCTTTGATCTTGCAGTTTCTCAGATACACTTCCCGCCAGAACTGGATTTCCGTTTCATTCGCCAGCGGTGCAATTTCTCCCCATCCATCTGGAAAGCCCTGCAATCGTCCACACTCCATCGGCAACAGGCGGCGCACGATCCATTCCGGCAGGCGTAGCACATCCGGCTGAATGACCGGGTTGATGTAATTCAAACTCCATCCCCCTGATTCTTTCGCTTGGAGCGTTCCGCTCACCGTGCCATTCAGACGGTTGTTTCTTGCATCGTATGCCACCGCATGACAGTCTTGCGTGTTCAGCGTGAACGAGGCATTTTCCCGGACACCACTTCCATTTTGGTTTGTGTTTCGATCAACGAAGTTCCCGGCAAGGCAGAACGAGTTGTAGCCTACAATGGTTCTGTCCTTGTCACGGCTCAGGGTTGGTGCTGTATTCATCAGGCGTTCGGCGTTAGTCTGGGTGGATGCAATGCAGCACACGTCTTTCTCAGCGTTCACGCCGCTGTCCCCCCCTCGAACCAGAATGGCCTGCGACCGCATGGTGCTGGCGGTGTGCATCAGCGAAGGAGCTACGCCGTCCGCATCGTATACCCGTTTTCCCTGCGGGAAGTCCTGGGTCAAGCATTTGATTTCCATAGTTGTCCTCTTTTCTTGTGCGAACGGCCGGCATCGAACCGGCCCGCCTGTTGATGATGGGGAATCGGAAACAGGCAGCACCCTGCGCTCGCATATCAGACCCGCTCCGTAAGAGAGGTACAGAGCGGGACGGCCACTGCAATGGCCTGTTGCTTTTGGCCTGAGCAAGTTGAACAGGGTGTTTCTGCGCTCACACTGCGGCGCACCCGTTCCCGTCATATCCATGCGGGTGCGGCTTCGGCAAGAACGGCAGCCCGGTTTTGCATCGGGCTTGAACGGAAAGGAGGACGCTGCTGTACAGCACCGCTCCGCCGTGCCGGGCGGCTGACTTCATGGCCGTGCCCGGCTTTCATGGAAAGCGTTAAGCAGGCGCAGATGGGGTTCGGCCCCATTCACAGTGTCCCTGTACCAGAAAGGCACCCCGCGCCACATAAAAAGCAGCCCCGCTTCTGCGGGCAGGGCTGCCTATCGCTCTACCGGGGACAATGCTTTGTATCAGCAGCATCGTTTCCCTCATAGTGCTTGCACTCCACGTTGTAGCCGCTGCACGGAGCACATCGCGCAGCGGTGATCTTGAACGTGTGCTTGCACTGTTCTACGTCATTCTTCTTTGTGCCCCTGTGTGGGGCAATTCCGATATGTACGCTCCTTGCCAAACTCTTGACCCTCCTTGCTTTATATAGGTAGCTGCACCGTCCAAGCGGGGATGTGTTGCAGCGTTTGTCCTGCACCGCCTCCCAGTGCTCCGGCGGGTTGAAGTTGATCCGCCGCCGAGGTTTCAACCAACCTTCGAGGAAGTAAAGATCACTATCCCATTCTTTAGCCGCTTCATCTGCCCACTTGAGCATTTCTTTTACGGCTTCTGGCAGTTCAAATTTTCCATCCCATAGAGGGCTGTCTGCCTCTGTAATGTCCGGCATGGTTGCTGGTAGCTCTATTCGCTCACCGCTCGGAAGTTCAAGATAGGCGGTATACCCGCTCACTTTTCTACCTCCATAATGTGCGTGGCAATCATATCCGCCATGTGAACGCACAGAGCCTCTGGGCAGCTGTCATATACTTTGCTCAGGGTATCCCAGTCCTGCTGCCCGGTGTAGGCACCCATGTGCCAGCGGATCGCCAGCGTCTCTTTTTCCGTGAGGTACATCCAGTGCTGAATCAGGATGACCGATTCTTCACCATGCCCCAGCATCCGGGTGTCTCTGTACCGATACCCTCCCTCCGGCTTTGCAATGTACTTCCCAGCCTTGCAGACATCGTGCAGCAGGGCGGCAGTCAGCACAGCGTTCTTATCGCACTGTGTGAACCGTTCTGTCTCGCACAGCTCCATTGCAGCCTTTGCCACATTGAGGGAGTGGATCAGCAGACCGCCCGGTACGTTCAGGTGATGATTTGCGCTGGCCGGGCTGTTGAAAAAGCCAATTTCGTCAAGCACTCGCCACATCACCATGCTACCAGGTCTCTTCCCGACCGCCTCAATAAACATCTGCTTGTACTGTTCTTTCGGGGAATATACGCCTTGTCCTTCCATGCCGTGTTCCTCCGAAATCAAGCCTTGCCCAGAGGTTTGGCAGGCAGATCAGCGGGACCAATAGCCTTGAAGTCTTCCGGGTTGATTTCCTGGGTAGGATGCTCCAACGCCTGATCGAGTGCTGCATCCAGCCCGATCTTCACATCCTGCAGCAGCTTTTCGGCCTCCTTCACGTCATTGCCGCAAGCCGCAGCAACAATGTTCGCTGTCGCTGCAACGGCAAGGTTCACCAGCGTTTCATCGTCACCATTTGCCCACAGGTCAACACGGTTGTTTTCCAGTTCTACGGAAAAGCCAATTTTCTTTTCGTCGTTCATATCGTAGTCCTTTCTTTGGTGGGTGGATGTTCGGTCTTTGGCGGTACGCCCCGGGGTTAGCACCGGGCGGAAGGGAATGCACACCCTCCTGCACTGGCCGTACCAGATAAAAAGGCGGCATCGGACAGGTAGCCGCCACCCATGCGGGCCGCCCCGCTGTATTCTTTCTGCCCCCAGCAGGTAGGGCCCCGGCCTTGCGGTAGCCGGGCGGCCGCCCCCCCTAGATAGACTAGCCGCATGGTGGGCGGGTAGGTCTGCCCATGCCCGGAAGCTCACTCTTTAACGTGTTCTTCCTGTTTCATCTTGTCTATGTACTTCTGCGCCAGATCGTGAATCTGCTCTTTGAACGCTGCCCGCTTACGGCGTTCCAGCAGCTCAAAGATTCCGGCGCAGGCAATCACCGTAATGATCCCAGCCATCACGATTTCCTTGATCCATGCCATTTGTATAAATTCTCCCGGGTCTTATCCAACATATCCCGTCTGTGATTCGCCACCATCTTCCAGTAGTGCGCTTCTCTGGACACCTCAAGAAATGCTTCCTCAGCTTCTTTCTTGGCATAGTGGTTCAGGATACCCCACAAAAGGAAAAGAGTTGTGGCAGCATCCGTCACAATCCTCACTGCCAAATCAGGTGTGCCGATGTGATACAGCCAGATTGCAAGCTCAAGCATTTTTCTACCTCATGTGAAATAAACTAGTTTGGTTCGTGTAATTCGCAAAGCGTTCTTCCTGCGTCTTGAAATAGAACGGGTCGATTTCAAAGCCGATAAAGTCAACACCCGCTTCATAGGCGGCAATTCTGCTGCTGCCGCTTCCGAGGTGGGTATCAAGAACTTTCTGCCCAGGCTTTGCGAAGTTCTGAAAAATCCAGTCATACAGGACAACAGGCTTCTGTGTTGGGTGAACTCGTACTTCATTCAAACTTTTGTTTCCCTGCATGATGTGCCCTTCGGAAATGCTCTTGCCCTGCATCATCCCGCTCCACATATAGCGGAACAATCTAATCGTCTTGAGTAGGTCCGTTGCCGCGATCTCGCAGTCTGAAAAGCTTGTTGCTTGATTACACTTATCCCATACGATACGCCCCGGAGCAAATCCATAGCTGAAATAGTTGCAGCCCCATATAATATAGTGGCGGCTCACACGGGTCAGCTCGTCGAAATACTCTTTCCCTGGCACTTCCCATGCGGGAGATACTGGGTAATCCCGATGCACTCCGATCCGGCTGGCCTTTGATCCATAGAAGCCGCGACGTTCTGGTCCGCTGAAATAAGGCGGGTCTACCACAGCGAGATCAAAATAGTCATTCGGAAATGCAGCCATTGCTTTCATGCAGTCCATGTTGTAGCAATGATTCAATTCAAACGTCTGCGCCGTCATTCTTTCAGCCCGCCGGGGTATTCCGCCCGATACCGTAACCGCCGCTTTGCATTGTAGAGCCGCATCTGCCCCAGTTCTGCGCTGTAGCCCGCACGTCCGTTGCTGTCAATCTCGCCGGTGTCGCCACGCTGCAGCTCTCTGTAAATAGTGGACCAGTTAAACGACATGGCACGGGCGATTCCCGTGATGCTCTGGCCGTTGTTATATCTGGCTTCCAAAACCTTGCGGTCTTCCAGCGTCATGTGCCTTGCCACTTCTTTCTCCCTCTCTTCCTGAAAAATGCGCAAAAAAATAACGCAAGAGAATCCGCTTGATTTCTCTTGCGTTTTCTCTTGCGTTTATTTTACAATCTCAGTCAAAAATCCGCACAAAAATTTGTGCTGAAGCTTTGGTGAACTTTGTCTGTTTTTTTAACGAGAAAAATTGAGAATCATTTTGATTTTGGCAATGAGCGGCGATATAATAAAGAAATAGGATGGCGGGCGCGGCCGGCCGCCCTGTATAAAGAAATAGAACGGAGGAAGACAAATTTATGTATTCTGTTTTTCGGAACCTTGCCATCATCATCCTCAGTGCCAAGTTCTTCGGGCTGGTGGCCCGCAAGTGCAAGGCACCGCAGGTGGTGGGCGAGATCATTGCGGGCCTGATCATTGGGCCCTGCCTGCTGAACCTTGTGCATATCAGCGATACCATTTCTATCTTTGCAGAGATCGGCGTGGTGCTGCTGATGTTCTCCACGGGCATTGGTACCAATCTGAAGGAGCTGATCAAAGCAGGTCCCATCGCAACACTGATCGCCTGTGTGGGCGTGGCGGTGCCGCTGGCAGGGGGCACGCTCCTTTATAGTCTGTTCTACGGCTTCTCGGCGTTGGGCAGCCAGGAGTTCTACCGTGCTCTCTTCATCGGTACCATTATGACCGCCACCAGTGTGTCCATCACCGTGGCCACCCTGCAGGAGATGGGCCACCTGAAGAGCTTTCTTGGCACCACCATTGTCAGTGCCGCTGTCATCGATGATGTCATCGGCATCGTGGTGCTGACCTGTGTGCTGGGAGCCAGCTCCGGCACCGGTACAGGGCTGGGTAAGGTGCTGATGAACACCGTGCTGTTCTTCGCCACCGCCATCGGCGTGGGCCTCATTGCCCATTACGCCATGAAGTGGCTGGACAAGCGCAACCCCCACACCCAGCGCATCACCATCGTCAGTATGGCATTCTGCTTTGCCATGGCCTACATTGCTGAGGCCTACTTTGGCATTGCAGACATCACCGGTGCCTACATCGCAGGCATCGTCCTGTGCACTCTGGAGGATGCCCCCTATGTGGAGCGCCGGGTGGACATCAGCAACTATGTGCTGTTTGCTCCCATCTTCTTTGCCAGCATTGGTCTGAAAACTGATATCAGCGGCCTGACCCCGGAGATCCTGCTGTTCAGCGTGTGCTTCGTGGTGGTGGCCCTGATCACCAAGATCATCGGCTGCGGGCTGGCGGCCAAGGTCTGCAGGTTCAGCTGGGGTGATTCCCTCAAGGTGGGTGTTGGCATGATGACCCGCGGCGAGGTGGCCCTGATCGTGGCCCAGAAGGGCCTGGACATCGGCGTGGTGGATTCCGTCTACTTCACCGCCGTCATCCTGCTCATCGTCGTGTCCAGTGTGGCCACTCCGCTGGTCCTGAAAGCGCTGTTCACTAAAATGCCTGTGCAGCCGCATCCCAGTCAGGCAAAGCAGTAAGGGAGCTCTGCCAGAACCCTCTTGATGTTTTCCAAAACGACAGCAGCACCTCACCAGAAATGGCGGGGTGCTGCTGCTTTATGGGGAGAAACGGGGCGAAAAGTTTTCGCAAACGGTGCAAAACGGGCTGAAAAGCGGGGCCCTTTTGTGAATAGTGCTAAAGAAATGGCGAAATCCTTGTAAAAAATAACAGCAGGTGGTATAATTTACCTGTAAAACGAAAATGATTGGCTCAAAAGAAACAAACTTGGAGGGATTTACATGAAAACTGTAGCGCAGACCGTGATCGAGGCAGATCGCTTCTATACCATCGCTGCCAAGGGCGGCAGTGTCATTCAGGCCGTGGAGAAGGCCACCAACGGCGGCGATATCCGCCTGGGCAAGTACGAGCACAAGCCAGAGCAGGAGTGGGCCTTTGTGCGCGAGGGTGACGGTGTGTACCGCATCCGCAACCGCGCATCCGGCAAGCTGATCGACCTGATGATGACCGGCACCGCCAACGGCACCTGGCTGCACCTGTGGGAGGATGTGGGCGGCACTTCCCAGATGTGGGCCGTGGAGCCCACCCCCGCCGGTACCGTCCGTCTGCGCTCTTCCTGGGCCAGCGGCAAGTGCATCGATACCGTAGGCATGGGTGCCAACGATGGTGCTATCCTGCAGATCTGGCAGGAGGCCGCAGGCGATGACCAGCTGTGGACCATTTCCGAGGTGAAGGACCGCGCAAAGCGTGCCCCTGCCAAGAAGGCAGAGGAGCCCGTTGTAGAGGCTGCACCTGTGGTCGAGAGCGCTCCTGCAGAGGAGGCAAAGCCGGAGGTCAAGGAAGAGCCCGTTGTGGAGGAAAAGCCCGTGGAGGAGCCTGCAAAGGCTGAGGAAAAGCCCGCTGAGCCTGTTAAGACCGAAGAGGTGAAGGCGGAGCCTGTCAAGGCCGCTGCTCCCGCTGCCAAGGCTCCCACAAAGAAGCCCGCCGCCAAAAAGACCAGCCGCGCCGCCCGCAAAAAGGCCGCTGCCGCTAAAAAGTAAGTAATACAAGCAAAAAGCAGCTGCATTCCGTAAAAACACGGAGTGCAGCTGCTTTTTTGTTGCGATCTTACAGGCCTCTCCTACGAGGAGAACTGGAACGAAACGCCTGAGAAGGTCAGACGTGCATCATGCCGCGCTGTGCATGGATGCGGAATTTGAGTGCGGCGGCGATAAAGCCCTTGAACAGGGGATGAGCGCGGTTGGGGCGGCTCTTGAACTCGGGGTGGAACTGTGCGCCCAGATGGAAGTCACGGCCGGGCAGCTCCACGGTCTCCACCAGACGGCCGTCAGGGCTGGTGCCGGAAATGACCAGCCCGGCATCCTCCATCTCCTGACGGAACTCGTTGTTGAACTCGTAGCGGTGACGGTGACGCTCCCAGATCTCAGCCTCGCCGTAGCACTCGGCCATCTTGGTGCCGGGCTTGACGGTGCAGGGGTACTTGCCCAGACGCATGGTGCCGCCCTTGGGGATGTTGCCCTGCTGGTCGGCCATCAGGGCAATGACATTGTGGGTACCATCGGGGGTGAACTCGCTGGAATTGGCATCGGCATAGCCCAGCACGCCGCGTGCGAACTCCATCACCATGATCTGCATTCCCAGGCAGATGCCAAAGTAGGGGATCTGGTTCTCACGGGCATACTGTGCGGCCTGGATCATGCCCTCGATGCCGCGGTCACCAAAGCCGCCGGGCACAATGATGCCGTCCACGTCAGCAAACACTTCTTTGCAGGCATCCTGATCGATCAGGTCTTCGCTTTCCACCCACTTGATGTCTACCTGACTGTCGTTCTCAAAACCGGCGTGATACAGGCTCTCCATCACGGAAAGATAAGCGTCGTGCAGCTTGACGTACTTGCCCACCAGCGCAATGGTGCAGGTCTTGCTGCGGGTGGCAATGCGGGAGACCACACCCTTCCACTCGGTCAGGTCGGCGGGGGGCACGTCCAGCTTGAGCTTTTCCACCACCACATCATCCAGGCCGTTGGTGTGGAGCATCAGCGGGCACTGGTACAGGCTGGGCATGGTCAGGTTCTCAATGACGCATTCAGGCTTGACATTGCAGAAGGTGCTGATCTTGCGGCGGATATCGCCGCCCACGCTGCCGTCAGCACGCAGGATGATGATATCGGGGTTCACGCCCATGCCCTGCAGCTCCTTGACGGAATGCTGGGCCGGCTTGGACTTGTACTCGTCGGAGCCGGAAATATAGGGCACCAGCACAACATGGATGTAGCAGCAGTTGTCGCGGCCCTGCTCCAGGCCCACCTGACGGATGGCCTCCAGGAAAGGCTGGCTCTCAATATCGCCGGTGGTGCCGCCGATCTCGGTAATGACCACATCGGCATCGGTAGAGGATGCCATGTTGTAGATGTAATTCTTGATCTCGTTGGTGATGTGGGGGATGATCTGGACGGTCTGACCCAGATAAGCGCCCTGGCGCTCCTTGTTCAGCACGTTCCAGTACACCTTGCCGGTGGTCAGGTTGGAGTACTTGTTCAGATTTTCGTCGATGAAGCGCTCGTAGTGGCCCAGATCAAGGTCGGTCTCAGTGCCGTCATCGGTCACGAACACCTCACCGTGCTGCAGGGGGCTCATGGTACCCGGGTCCACGTTCACATAGGGGTCCAGCTTCTGGCTGGCGACCTTCAGTCCGCGGCACTTGAGCAGGCGGCCCAGAGAAGCCGCCGTGATGCCCTTGCCCAGACCGGAGACAACGCCGCCGGTCACAAAGATGAATTTTGCCATTTGTTCAGTCCTCCTCTAATTTATCTTTCAGAGATCATTCTTTCCCAGTGCGGATGCGCCTGCATCCGGAACAAAACATACAACACCAAATTATAATCCTAATCCTCGTAAGAATCAAGGATTTCCTGTGCAATTTCTGCACGGCTGCGCCGGGTGTCCATGGCGCGCTTTTCAATGTAGCGGTGGGCGGCATCCTCGCTCATCTGCTCCCGCTCCACCAGACAGCATTTTGCATGGCTGACCAGCCGTACCTGTGCGATCTTTTCCTGCATCCGCGCGTTTTCCTGCCGGAGCAGCTGCAGGCGGTGGTTGCTGGCCGCGGCCAGATGGATGGCCTGCAGGAACAGCGTGTTGGAGAACGGCTTGCTCAGCAGCAGCACCCCCTGCTCACTCATGGGGGCCAGCAGCTGCTCGGCGGCTGCTGCCTTGGCCAGCAGCACCACGCCTGCGTCTGTTTTTTCTACGGCAGAGGAACACAGCTCGTGGCCGAACTCGTCCGGGAGAGGCGCGTTGACCACGATCAGCTCAAAATCAGATTCCAGCATCCTGCGCCGGGCCTCGGCACCACTGGGGATGATCGTAGGCCGGGTGTATCCCAGCTCTGCCAGCCGCGCGGAGATGTACTCGTTGGAGCTTGCTCCGGCGCTCACGATCAGAGCACGTCCCATTTGAATCGCTCCTTTCTCTTACATCCAGACAAGGGGCCGAATCATTGCCCCTTCGTACTTTCCCTCAAAAGCGGTTCAGATGGCGTTGAAGTAGTGCACCCGCTCGTACTCTGCCGGGTCGGCGGCAGCTTTCAGGGCGGCACAGCGCTTCAGTTCTTCCTCATAGTACCGATGCGAAAGCTCTTCCGGCAGCACGCGGTGCAGAAATTCGCTCTCCTGCGCGGCCTGCACGGCCTCCTCCAGCGTGGAAGGCAGTCTTTCCAGCCCAAGACCTGCGGCCTCGGTGGGATCGAACAGGTTCTTGTTGATGGGGGCCTGCAGCACCATCCGGTGCTCGATGCCGTCCAGACCGGCGGCCAGCACCAGACCCACGGCCAGATAGGGGTTGCAGGCAGGGTCAGGGCTGCGCAGTTCCATGCGGCAGTTGTTGCCCTTGACCTGCGGGATGCGCACCAGCTGGCTGCGGTTCTGGCGGCTCCAGCTCACATAGCGGGGGGCCTCGTCACAGCCAAAGCGCTGGTAGCTGTTGGGCAGGGGATTGGTGAACACGGTCAGCTCCCGGCTGTGGGCCAGAACACCTGCCATAAAGCTGCCTGCAATGCTGTCCGGGGCAATGTCGCCCTCAAACAGGTTGCGGCCATCCATGTAAAGGGACAGGTTGATGTGCAGGCCGCTGCCTGCCTGATCCGGCAGGGGCTTGGGCAGGAAGCTGGCGTGGATGCCGTTGCGCATGGCAACAGCCCGCACGATCTGCTTGAACATCATCACATTGTCGGCTGTTTTCAGGGGGCCGGCGTAGTGGCAGTCGATCTCATTCTGGCCGTGGCCGCTCTCGTGATGGCTGTGCTGGGGGCTCATGCCCATCTGCTCCATGGTCAGGCAGATGTCCCGGCGCAGGTTCTCACCTGCATCCAGCGGGGCTACATCAAAGTAGCCGCCAAAGTCGATGGGGATGCGGGTGGGGCGGCCCCGGTCGTCATTCTCAAACAGGTAGAACTCGCACTCGGCCCCCACGTTGCAGGTCAGCCCCAGTTTGCGGAAGCTGCGGCTCATCTGGCGCAGGAAGCCGCGGCAGTTGCCGCCAAAGGCAGCGCCGTCCGGTTTTTCCACGTCACAGAAGAACTGCATCACCCTGCCCTCGGTGGGCCGCCAGGGCAAGATGGTCACGGTGGAAAGATCGGGCCGGAGCACAAGATCGCTCTCCTCCACCTTCATAAAACCGGCAATGGAACTGCCGTCAAAGCAGACACCATCCTCCATGGCCTTGGGCAGGTCGCTGGCAAGCACGGCGATGTTTTTCTGGGTGCCAAAGATATCGCAGAAGGCAAAGCGGACGAATTTGACGTTGTTGTCCTCCACAAAATCAAGGATGTCCTGTTGGGTATTATAGCTCATAGTGGTTCCCTCCGAGCCGCAGGGCGCGGCAAATGGCACAACAGTGCAAAACTGGAAAAATCGGCTTGTGTTCTTAAAAAACGCCTAAAGGCCTGCTTCGTATGCACAAAGCAGGTCTTTAGGCTGGTGTAAGAAATAGGAAAAGGGGAATGGCTTAAAAATCCAACAACCCAGCGATGCTGATCAAGCTATGTCAGAAAGATCAGACATAGTAGAGCATCTTGCTGTAGCTGGGCAGAGGCCAGTAGTCCTCACCGCAGACGGTCTCGGCATCGTCAGCAGCGGCGCGCAGAGCATCCATCCTGGGCAGAACATCATCGTGGAAGGAGACAGCCTTGGCACTCTCATCGGTCATGGCCTCAGCGGTATCCACGGCAGCCTGCAGGGCATCGATGGCATCGCTCATGGCATCGGCATCGGTGGACAGGCGGGTGAGGGTCTTGGTCTCGCTGCGCACGCTGATGGCCTCGCTGACGGCCAGCTTGGATGCGGCGGTGTTGGCAACCTCGCTCATGTAGGCGTTGATGGCGGGCAGCAGCTGCTTGCGGGCCATCTCCAGCATGGTCAGAGCCTCGATGTTGATGATCTTGGAGTAGTGCTCCATCTCGACCTCGTAACGGCTGTGCATCTCTACCTTGGTCAGAACACCGAAATCCTCCATCAGCTGGATGTTCTTCGGATCGATCAGTGCGGGCAGAGCGGCGGGAGTATTCTTCTTGTTGGGCAGGCCGCGGCGTGCTGCTTCCTCTTCCCACTCGGCGGTGTAGCCGTTGCCGTTGAAGATGACACGGCGGTGGTCACGGATGGTGCGCTTGACCAGAGCGATGGCGGCGCTGGTAAAGTCCTCAGCGCTCTCCAGCTCGTCGGCGTAGCCCTTCAGCTCCTTGGCAACAGCGGTGTTCAGGATGGTGTCGCAGTCGCTCAGGTTCTGAGCAGAGCCGGGCATACGGAACTCGAACTTGTTGCCGGTAAAGGCAAAGGGAGAGGTGCGGTTGCGGTCGGTGGTGTCCTTGCTGAACTTAGGCAGCACGTCCACGCCCAGATCCATCTTCATCTTCACGGGGCCGGCATAAGGAGAATCGGATGCAATGGCATCGATAACAGCTTCCAGCTCCTCGCCCACAAAGATCGAGATGATGGCCGGGGGAGCCTCGTTGGCACCCAGACGGTGATCGTTGCCCGGGGTGGCAACGGAGGTGCGCAGCAGATCAGCGTACTCGTCCACAGCCTTGATGACGGCGGCAAGGAATACCAGGAACTGCAGGTTCTCCATGGGCGTATCGCCCGGATCCAGCAGATTCTCCTCGGTGGTGGACAGCGACCAGTTGTTGTGCTTGCCGCTGCCGTTCACACCCTCAAAGGGCTTCTCGTGCTGCAGGCAGACCAGACCGTACTTGGGAGCAATCTTCTTCATCATCTCCATGGTCAGCAGGTTGTGGTCAATGGCAACATTGGTGGTGTCGAAGATGGGGGCCAGCTCATGCTGGCAGGGAGCCACTTCGTTGTGCTTGGTCTTGGCAGGAACGCCCAGCTTCCACAGCTCCTCGTCCAGCTCCTTCATAAAGCCGGAGACGATGGGGCGGATCGTGCCGAAGTAGTGCTCCTCCAGCTCCTGGCCCTTGGACGGGGCAGAGCCGAACAGCGTGCGGCCGCACAGCACCAGGTCCAGGCGCTTCTGGTAGTCCTCCTTCTTAATCAGGAAGTACTCCTGCTCGGGGCCGACGGTGGTGGAGACGTAATCAACATCCTTGCCAAACAGCTTCAGGATGCGGATGGCCTGACCGGACAGTGCGTTCATGGAGCGCAGCAGGGGGGTCTTTTTGTCCAGTGCCTCGCCGGTGTAGCTGACGAATGCGGTGGGGATGCACAGTACGTCATCCTTCACGAAAGCGTAGCTGGTGGGGTCCCATGCGGTGTAGCCGCGGGCCTCGGCGGTGGCGCGCAGGCCGCCGGAGGGGAAGGAGGAAGCGTCAGGCTCGCCGCGCACCAGCTCCTTGCCGGAGAACTCCATGATGGCGGTGCCGTCGCCCACGGGGCTCACAAAGCCGTCGTGCTTCTCACTGGTGATGCCGGTCAGCGGCTGGAACCAGTGGGTGTAGTGGGTGGCGCCCAGCTCCATGGCCCAGCGCTTCATCACGCTGGCCACAACGTTTGCCACCTCGATATCCAGAGGTGCGCCCTTGTGCAGGGTGCGCTCCAGGCTCTTGTAAGTAGCGCTCGGCAGGCGCTCCTTCATTACATGCTCGTTAAAGACCTTGCTGCCGTAGATTTCCATAACATTTGCTGCCATAAATCCTACTCCTTACTTGATCTTATGTCTGTCCCTTCCGAAACTGTCTCCCGCCGCCGAACTGCGGCCCGGAAACAGCGAAAAGCTTTTTAACAAAAACGGCGCTGCGAGTCAGGAGGTGACCCACAGCGCCGTTGCTGTTTATGTTTTGATTATAGTCGCTGCGGGTCAAAAACGCAATTGACAAAACTAACGATTCTGCACAAACACGTTCTCGTTTTTTTGGGAGATATCGTATTTGGTATTACTTTTAGATCACCTGGAACAGGAAGAACTTCAGGTAATTGGTCTCGGGCACGCCCCACAGGATGGGGTGATCCGGGGCCTGCTGCTTCACCTCGATCTGCCGCAGCTGCCGGTGGGCATCCTTTGCGGCGGCGTGCAGCATCTTGATGAACAGCTCCTCGGTGGCAAAGTGAGAGCAGCTGGCCGTGGCCAGATAGCCGCCCCGGGGCAGCAGCTTCATGGCGCGGTAGTTGATCTCCTTATAGCCGCGCATGGCGTTCTCCACCGTGCGGCGGGCCTTGGTAAAGGCCGGCGGGTCAAGGATGATAAAGTCGTAGGGGTGGCCCTCCTTTTCCAGCCGGGGCAGCAGCTCAAAGGTGTCCTCGCAGAGAAAATCCATGTTGGTCAGGTTGTTGCGCTGGGCGTTCCGCTGGGCCATGGCAATGGCCTCGGCGCTGATGTCAGCGGCGGTGACCCGGGCAGCCCCGCCCTTGGCGGCGTTCAGCGCAAAGCTGCCGGTGTGGGTAAAGCAGTCCAGCACAGTGTGACCGGCAGCAATGCGGGCCACAGCCCGGCGGTTGTATTTCTGGTCGAGGAAAAAGCCGGTCTTCTGGCCATTCTCAAAATCAACGTGGTAGAACACGCCGTTCTCGCAGATCTCGGTCTGGGTGCTGTCGGGGTGCGTCTCGCCGGGCAGGCCAAACCAGCCCTTGCTCTGTGCCAGGCCCTCCTTGGCCCGCAGAGCCTCGTCGTTGCGCTCGTAGATGCCCTCAATGGTCTGGCCGTCAGCGCGCAGGACTTCTGCCAGAAGGGGGAAGAGGATGGGCTTGAGCTTTTCCATGCCCACGCTCAGGGTCTGGGTGACAAGGATATTGTTGAACCGGTCCACAGTCAGGCCCGGGAACTGGTCAGCCTCGCCAAAGATGACACGGCAGGCGGTCAGGTCGGCGGGCTCCAGCACGGTCTTGCGGTAGGCCCAGGCGTATTCGACCCGGCGCTTCCAGAAAGCGGCATCAAAGGTGTCGTTGGCGTTGCGGGAGATGAGCCGCACCCGGATCTTGCTTTTCAGCGAGAGAAAACCGGTGCCAAGATAGGCACCCTTTGTGCTGACCACATCGACCAGCGTGCCGTTTTCAGGCTCTGATTCCGGGGAACCCAGGATGTCGTTTTCGTACACCCAGGGGTGGCCGCCCACCAGCAGGCCCTCGGCGTGTTTGTTGACGGTGTAAACGGGGTAATTGCGAGAAGATTTCATAGTTGCTCCTGTTATAACTGGCTCGCCCTCTCAGTCTCGCTCCGCTCGCCAGCTCTCCCAAAGGGAGAGCCTTTGGCGATTTTCGATTTAGTCTCATCAAGCTTGAATACAGAGCGGCTCTTGGCTCCCCCTTTGGGGGAGCTGGCAATGCCGTCAGGCATTGACTGAGAGGGTGAGGATGCTAAAATTTCATACTGATATTTATTCTAGCATAAAAACGTGCTAGAATAAATACAAAAACACAGAAACGAGGAAAACGTCATGGAGATCGAACGCAAATGGATGGTGAACGGCTGGCCGGAGGGCGAAAACTTCCCGGCTCTGCCGCTCAAGGAAGAGTTTGCCATGCGGCAGGGATATATCAGCGTGCGGCCCACCGTGCGCATCCGGGAGGAGGCGCTCAAGGGCGGCGAGACGGCCTATATCCTCTGCTTCAAGTCCGGAAGCGGGCTTGCACGGGAGGAGATCGAGCGCCCCATCGACAAGAAACTGTTTGATGAACTGGAAACAAAGATCATCGGCAAGCCCCTGATCGGGAAGATCCGCAGAAGCTACGCATTGCCCGATGGCCTTGTGCTGGAGGTGAACCACGTGGATGAGGGCCAGCCCACTGCGTTCTGGTACGCTGAGGTGGAATACCCCACCGTGGATGCTGCCCGCAGCTGGAAGCCGGAAGCCTTTGGTCTTGCAGACTATCTGAACGATGATGTCACAGACCAGCCCGGCCAGAGCATGGGAGCCTACTGGGAACAGACCCGGAAATAAAAATGACCCTCTCCGTCGCGCAGATACGGTCGCCTAGCCCTTGGGGAAAGACGGCAGTGCAAAGCAATGACAGAGAGGGTCATTATTTTTTACTTCTTGTGGTACATCCGGTCTGCTTCCTCATAGGTGGGCTCGCAGGTCAGATACATGCCCAGCTTCTTCACGGTATCCATATCCACGCTGGACAGGATGACGGTGGAGTGCATATCGCAGCCCTTCAGGTGGGAGAGCTGCTTGAGGGCGGCTGCAGCAGTGGGATTCTGCGCGGCCGAGCTGGACAGGGCAATCAGGATCTCGTCGGTGTGCAGACGGGGGTTCTTGCTGCCCAGATAGTTGGTCTTGAGGGTCTGGATGGGCTCGATGGCGGCAGCAGAAACGAGGTCAAGCTCCTGGTCGATGCCGGCCAGCTTTTTCAGCGCGTTGAGCAGAGCGGAGGAAGCGGCACCCAGCAGGGGGCCGGTCTTGCCGGTGACAACGGTACCGTCCGGCAGCTCAATGGCGGCAGCGGGGGCACCGCCGGTCTTTTCGGAGACTGCATGGGCGGCCTGCTCCACCGGGCGGCTGCCCTGGGTCAGCCCGGCCTGATTCATCAGCAGCTCCAGCTTGTAGACCTCGCTCTGGATCTGTGCGCCGTTCTTGAGGTCGCACAGGGCCTTGAAGTAGCGGCGGACGATCTCGTTGCGGGAAGCCTCGCAGCAGGCCGCATCATCCACAATGCAGTTGCCGGCCATGTTCACGCCCATGTCGGTGGGGGAGTGGTAGGGGCTCTTGCCTGCGATCAGCTCAAACATGGCGTTGACCACGGGGAAGATCTCAATGTCGCGGTTGTAGTTGACCGCGGTCTTGCCATAGGCCTCCAGATGGAACGGGTCGATCATGTTCACATCGTTCAGGTCGGCGGTAGCGGCCTCGTATGCCAGGTTGACCGGGTGCTTCAGGGGAATGTTCCAGATGGGGAAGGTCTCAAACTTGGCATAACCGGCCTTCACGCCCCGCTTGTATTCGTGGTACAGCTGGGACAGGCAGGTGGCCATCTTGCCGCTGCCGGGGCCGGGGGCCGTGATGACCACCAGTGGGCGCTGGGTCTCGATGTAATCGTTCTTGCCGTAGCCCTCGTCGCTGACGATGCGGGCCACGTCGTTGGGGTAGCCGGGAATCTTGTAGTGGCGGAAGGTGCGGATGCCCAGGCCGTTGAGCTTCTGCTCAAACGCCGTGACCTCGGGTGCATCGGTGTACTTCGTCACGCAGACGCTGCCCACAAACAGGCCGACGCCCTGGAAGGCATCGATCAGGCGCAGCACGTCCACATCGTAGGTGATGCCGTAGTCACCGCGCATCTTGTTGGCGACGATGTCCTCGGCGCTGATGACGATGACGACCTCGGCCTGCTCCTTGAGCTGCAAAAGCATCTGCAGCTTGGAATCAGGCTGAAAGCCCGGCAGCACGCGGGACGCATGGTAGTCGTCAAACAGCTTGCCGCCAAATTCCAGGTAGAGCTTGTTATCAAACTGGCTGATGCGCTCCCGGATATGGGCAGACTGCATGGCCAGGTACTTATTGTTATCAAATCCTATTTTCATCGGTATCCCTTTTTCCTGCTGTTTGGGCGCATGGCACAACACGGTGCGGTACCGCACGCCGGAACATAATTTTTCCAACATAAGTATTAGTATAACATA
>OLWM01000499.1_pt1 | contig 19795 bp, 11 predicted proteins | sample 1644141 | NCBI WGS metagenome assembly OLWM01 (sample SAMEA103958150, study PRJEB25191) | human gut metagenome | biome: human-associated habitat [ENVO:00009003]; feature: intestine environment [ENVO:2100002]; material: feces | place: Germany | collected 2013/2015
GCCAAAGGAATGAGTGTTTTCGATATAGAGGAAGAGATGTGTGAGATTTATGAAATAGAACTCTCTACATCAGCCATTTCCATCATTACAAACAAAGTAAACCAGGCCGTTCAGGAATGGCAGAACCGCCCTTTGGATCCGGTTTATCTGATAGTCTGGATGGACGGAATCGTCTTCAAAGTACGGGGATAACGGCAAGATCATAAACAAGACCGTTTATCTTTGTGTCGTCCTGAAGCAGAATGGCCTGAAAGAAGTTCTTGGCATGTGGGTTGGCAAATCGGACAGTTCTTCTTTCTGGATGGGTGTACTGACTGATTTAAAGGTACGTGGAGTGCAGGATATACTGATTACCTGTATCGACAACCTGAATGGATTTACGGATACCATTCGTACCGTATTCCCTCAGTCGTCCACTCAAATCTATGTGGTACATCAGATCAGAAACTCCTGTAAATATGTCGTTTATAAGGACAAGAAAGAGTCTACGGCAGATATGAAGAATATCTATAATGCACCCAATAAGGAAGTTGCTGCCACAGAACTTGATAATCTGGAAAAGAAATAGGGAAGAAAGTACCCTTATGCCATACTTTCATGGAGAAACAACTGGGATGACCTGACTGTTTTCTTCCAGTTTTCACTGGAAATCAGAAAAATAATCTATACCACAAATCTCATTGAAAATCTCAACGGGAAAATCAGAAAGTACACGAAATCAAAGTTTTTATTCCCTTCTGATGATGCCGTGAAGAAAACAGTATATCTGTCACTAATGGAGATTGAGAAGAAATGGACATAGCCAATTCATAACTGGGGATTGATTATGAACCAATTTATGCTTATTTTTGAAAACAGAATACAGATATAAGAGGAAACTTACAACTGAATCCTGTTTCAATTTACACAAAAAATAGGACAGTGCCTTAAAAAACAATAATGCGTTCTTCTCTGCGGCTACGCTCCGCCTCATAGCAGATGAGATGGCTTTCTACAGAAACATCGATGGCAGTAGCGAGAGATTTTTTGCTGGAACGGACGGCTTCAATGAAATCCTCCATCAAAGCCAAGTCTGCTCCTGCATGAAACGGAGTGCCGGCAATATCCGAAAAATCATAGACCGTTTCTTCCCTTCCGCAAAACCGTTTTACGCGTAAAGTCGTTTCATCTCCGTCTATTTCTCCTTCCGTCAGGCAAATGTGTGTTTCCCGATTATCTTTCAAAGTAAATACATCCATTGAGAAATTAATCGTTACTTCACTTTCCATTTCCATAGATACAATCTGATGGTCTACCACATCGTTGTCACAATGATATACACAACGCCCGTAAATCCCTACATGTAATTGGTATTCAATCACATCATCAATCGTTTTACCCTCCGGTACATCAAAATTAGCGATCCACTCACGACGCTCACGATATAACTTTACAGCCGAAAACGGACAATCATTTTCAACACTGCAATCAATGCACCGATCGGCTGAACCTTTTGGGGCATTCGCACTGTGAAACCAACGCAGAGAACCGAACGAGGTTAACTTATGGCAACGGGTGCGTGTAAGCCATAACAGAAAATCGATGTCATGACAACATTTGGAGATAAGCATCGGATTGGTTATTTCCTCTTTACGCCACATGCCTCTCACAAACCCATGTGTAGAACGGTCTATTCCTACTGATGAACGATGATTTATTGAAATAATTCTACCTAATTCTTCAGTGTCAATCAGCTCTTTGATCTTCATGAAATACGGATGATATCGTAATACATGGCAAACTGCAACGATAACCCCTTTTTCTTTTGCAGCCTTGCCAATGGCAATGCATTCTTCCAGTGTCTGGGCTATAGGCTTTTCCAACAAAACATGAAACCCTTTGCGGATGGCCATCATGCTTGGCTCAAAATGCATGTTTTCGGGTGTACATATCAGGATGGCATCCGACTTGACAGGATTGTGAAAAAAAGTCTTATAATCGGAGCAACACTGCGAAGCGTCCAATCCAAAGCGTTCCGCTACTTTATTACGCCGGATGTCATTTAACTCCACAACTCCGACAAGCTGTACCTTGTCAGGGTTTATTTTTGCATATTCCAGATATTTGTTAGCCCGGTTACCGGCTCCTATCACTACGATGGAGACCGGTCTGCGGGCATCATTTGCCTTGATATTCATAAAGAAGTATGAAAGCTATCTTATTAGTTTTTTATTTGCTCAAATCCTTGATACGGATATTACGGAATTTCACTCCTGCACCATGTCCTAGAAATCCGATATGTCCCGACTTGTTGAAGAGTCCGGGATGATTCTTCCTGTCTACAGTATGTGGGTTCTTTGTAGAACCGTCTTCCGATACGTTGTGTCCCTGGCATGCTTCACGAATGTTTCCATCCAGTATAATTTCACCGTTTACAGTTACGGTAATACGATCTCCTACTGCACGGATTTCCTCGGTATTCCATTCACCTAATGCAGGGAACTTCACTCGTTTGGCAGGAATGATACCGTATACTGACCCATGTTGTTGATATTCACGTAATCCTTTATAAATAGGAGCGTCATGATCTAGTATTTGAATTTCCATACCTTCATATGCTGCGTCCACTCCCATCGGAGTGCGAATGCCTACGCCATTGTTGACACCTTCACGCATAAATGCAAACTCAAAGCGAAATACAAAATCGCTGTATTCTTTTACTGTATAGAGGTTTCCGCTACCACCGTATTGTGCAGTCACGTAGATAGTTCCGTCTACAGGTACATAGTCGGTTGTATTTCCTGTCCACTTGTGCATGGAAGTACCATCGAATAATATCTCAAATCCCTCCTTTGCTTCTTCTGCAGGAAGGTTGAATTTCGGAGTAGAAGGAAGTTCGCGGATGTACATCTCTCGGTATTCTACAGGTGTGCCTTCTCCTATCAGCATCAACTGACCTTTCACATAAGCCGGAATATTACGATCGCAGGAGTTTTCAAGGATAATATTGGTGGCGGTCACCACACCGTTCACACTGACAGTCACCCGGTCGTTCAATACCTTTACATAAACTGTATTCCATTCACCTGCTATATTATCGGCTACTTTTTCCGGTGTATTTTTTGTTTTTATGTTGCCGGACAAAGCCCCGGATTTATCACCGCCTAAGTCTATTTGCCGAATAGAACGCACGCCCAAACCTGCCTTGCCTGTGCCTTTCCATTCAAACCATAGTTCAAAGTTCTCATAATTGCCAGTACCCAGAATGGCATTTTTACCACCGGTATAAGCTATTCCATTTTCTGTAATCTTCCAAAGATCGCTAGTTGTGGCAGTCAATGCTTCGTGTTTTTTGATTTTCTTGGGATTCATTGAAGCCTTCTGAGCCGGATTCAACGCAATTACTGTCCATTCGGCATTACCGAATATCGGAATGTAGGCTGCCTGCGGAAGTCTTTGCAATATGGCATTAATGTCATCGATGGCATAACCGGCATCCGCATGACCAGCTTCCTTAAAACATGCAATTGCTTTTTCCAAAGCTTTGCGTACCGGTTCACCGCCGAAATTTTCAGAGTTCTTTGAAGCGATAGTTCTTACTGCCTCGGCAGCAGCTTCAGCCGTAGCCTTATTATCCATGTATTTTTCAACCAACATCAAAGCCTGATAAGTATGAGTTTCACCCAACAGGTTAATAAGGCGATTCTGTACTTTCACATCGGAAGCAATTTCCAATGCCCTGCGATACAATTGGTATTTTCGTATCGATGTATGGGCAGACTTGGCAACCAAACTTGTGTAGCGGTTTAATGCAGCTTGAGCATTCGTTTTGTCATTAACTGCAATGTTATAGAGAACCTCGATCATTTTTATATTGTCAATATTCACCAATGACGCGAATGCTTCCTGTTTGTAATTGCCATTGTATCCTTTTAGAATCTCAGCAATGGATTCAGGATTACCCGCTTGCGCAAGAACCGGATAGTACAAGGAAGGATTACAGGATTTGTTGACATATGGAATTACGGTAGCATATTGTTTATCTTTAGGCAAAGGCAGAACTGCGTTCCGCATCGCTTTCTGAATTTGAGGAATGTTCTTGCCACTCTCTTTTTCAATCAATCGGCTGAGACGTTCAAGATCTGACGGACCTACTACACCCTCAAGAGCCTTATAGGCAGCAGTGCGTACATCGTTTTCTGGTGAAGTCAGCATATTAAACACTTTATCGGTCGCTTCGTCCATACTGCGTGTAGAAGCAAGATTTAGTGCGGCAATCCGAATGGCTTTGTCCGCATCCAACGCTTTCATGATATTGTTGTTGATTTTACCGTTAAATGAGAGCAATGCTTTGGTTGCAGCATCGGCATGATTACTATTCAGTTTTGCAATTAGAGCTTCCAATGCTGTATCGCCGCCAATCTTTCCGGCAGCAGTAATGGCAGCAATGGCAATCTCCTCGTCGTCGGAGTCCATATTGGTTATTACGGCATCAATCTGTGAAACTACATGATTAGTACCGAACCAATTTAATATGTCAGCCTTTACTTTCTTATTGTTCTTTGCCTTTAATGTCTTTGCCAGGTTTGCATATAAGGTTTCATCAGCAATGTTTTCAGATAGGCGTAAAGCGTTCACTCTATATTCACGATTACTGTCCTTCAAAGCGGCAAGGATGTAAGAGACAGCTTTTTTGCCCTCTGCTTCAATAATTACATCGAGAGCAGCACCACGTACATAAGCCTTGTCAGTATCTTTTAGCAGTTTTTTTGCTGCATTAGCTGCGATATGTCCCTCGTCGTTGACAACCATTGTCTTGAGTAGTCGCAAATAGCAAGCAGTAACATCTGTTTCCGGTATCCACTCATACTTCGCTGCTTTGGCGGCTTTCTCCAATGTAGAAAGGGAGGCGGATGAACCGCAAATACTCAATGCGTGATAGATTGCTTTTTGAGTTGGAGCGTCTGCATTCTTCAACCATTCCAACAGTATAGGTTCGGCCGTTTTCAGTCTTTTTACGCCGACAGCATAGGCCAGTTTCTCTCGAGGAGCAACCTCTTTCTTAATGAGATCAAGAAGTGCCTCGTTTGCCCCTTCAGTATGTGCCAGTCCGTTGATAGCCCATTCTGCCAGATAAGCATCATGCAGGTATTTTACAAAAACAGGGATGTCCTCAACTGTTGCACAACGTTGCAACTGGCTCATTAGGAATGCTCGGTTTGGATTGTCAGTACACTTTTCAATGGCTTTTGCTAAACCTTTTCTCACTTCAGCCCTTTTGTCTGCTTTATCCGGAGCGGTAACATAAGAAACTACACCATACAAAGCATGCTCAATGGAAGCGTTCTTACCTTTGTCTGCCGGAACAAGCATTTCTCCCAACAGAACTATGCCGGCAGTACCGGTGGACATCAGTTCATTCATTATGTTGTTGTAGTCTTGTTGTTTGGCAGCAGGAAGCTGGTCTAACGCATCAGCTATAATAGTGGCAATAGTACGCTGGCGGGCATCCTGTGCCGCAATACTCCACGGCAATAAAGCTGCAAAAGTTAATGCCCAAAATATCTTTTTCATATCTTTCATTTTTCAGTATTAGTAGATTAAAGTTTCCAGGGATTTCTCATCGGCTGGTCAATCAATTGATTGGCGGCATCGTCGTTGATGAACTGCTGCGCTACTGGGTCAAAATGTAGTGTACGGTTCAGACGAAGGGCGCAAAGGGCCATATTTACGATGTTGCAGCTGCGGTGCCCGTTCATTTCATTCAAGGCGAACAGTTCCCTATTTTTGACACATTTGATAAAATCCGTGTTCTGCGGTTCCGGATCAGGCAGTTCAGCAATGATGTTCATTATGTCCGGAGCAGGCTTACCGTTTAATTCACATTCAAAACCTTTATAGACTTTACCTTTTGGACCTTCTATATACGGTACCTTATTGCCACTTTCAAACCCTTCACCTTCCAATACTATCTGGCATCCGTCTAGGTAAGTATAGGTAATCTTACGCCAAATACCGATAGCATCAGGATGTTGCTGGGGAGCATCTACTTCGACTTTGATAGGATTGGTATTATCTTTTCCCAATATGTATTGTACCGGGTCAATATAATGCTGTCCCATATCCCCCAGGCCACCTCCGTCGTAATCCCAATATCCCCGGAATGTGGAATGAACGCGATGAGAATTGTAAGGCTTGTATTGAGCCGGTCCCAGCCACATGTCATAGTCCAATTCTGCCGGGACTGGTTCCGGAGCAAGATTTTCCTTTCCTACCCAAAAGAATTTCCATGTGAAACCGGTAGCACCCGAGATGATTACTTTTAATGGCCAGCCAAGCAATCCGCTGTCTACCAGTTTTTTTAATGGTTCAACAGTAGTACCCAGTCCGTAGAAATTATCTTTAAAGCGAAACCATGTGTTCAGTCGAAATATACGATTATTCTGTTTCACGGCTTCCATCAAACGTTTACCTTCACCGATAGTACGTGTCATCGGTTTTTCACACCAGATGTCCTTTCCTGCTTTGGCTGCCTCGATGGCCATCAGACCGTGCCAGTGAGGTGGAGTAGCGATATGTACGATGTCTACATTCGAATCTTTAATTAGGTCGCGAAAGTCGTGATATGTCTGCAATGTTTCATTGAATTTCTTCTTGCCCAGGTCTACTGCTTTTTGTAGGTGGTTCTTGTCAACATCACACACAGAAACAAGGCGACACTGTTCATTACTTGTGAAATGGTAGCTACTTCTGCCAATTCCGCCTACTCCAATGATACCTTTTGTCAATTGATCGCTTGGAGCAATATGGTTGGGCCCACCCAATACTTTGCTTGGCACGATAGAGAACAAAGCGAGGCTGCCCATGCCTTTTAAAAATTTTCTTCTGTCAATTCCCATATTTTGTACATAAGTTATTGTTGTATATGTTTTAATACTGTCTTACAGTCTTGTCAAACGGATATTGCGCCACTGCACCTTGATACCGCCCCCGTCGTGAATCTGTAATGCGATACGTCCTTGTGTGGCACCAATCTTTTTGTCTGTCAAATCTGCCATCAGTTCACCGTTCAGCCATGTTTGTACATGCGCACCTTCCACGCGGATGCGTAAAGTATTCCAGTCTCCCTGTTTCAGGATATTTTCTTTTTCATCTGGAATTTGTACCAGCCAACCGCGCCCGTAAGATTCATAAATGCCACCGGTATCGTTGCCCGTCGGAGCCACTTCGCATTGCCAGCCGTGAATCTTGACCGGTGGCTCGATGAATGAACGGAAGAAGACACCGGAATTGCCATTAGCTAATTGCTTAAATTCCAGATTCAAGTCAAAATCGTTGTAATAATCGCGGGTAGTCAAATAACCGTATTGTTTGTCTTTTCCACTTTCACATACCAAACAGCCTTCTTTATCCACATACCACAATTCGGTTCCGTACACTTTCCAGCCGTTCAAGTCCTTTCCGTTAAACAGGAACTCCGTTTTAGCAGGTATCTTCTTGGATAATTCCTTTATTTTGATGTTGCGGAAGGAAGCAGGATAGCCATGATCCTGTAAACAGAGAACTCCCTTGCGCCCCAAACCATATTCAGGAGACATTTCCCATTTACCGCTTTCTTTGCGTTGAAACCAATCGTCGGTCCATGCCTCGAATTCCAAAATTTTATGTCCGTTTAAGTAATGTTCTACATGCCCATTATCGAACACGATGCGTGAGTTATTCCATTTGCCTTGTGGATTTACGAACATGGAGTCTGGGTCTGGAAGATGCATTGCATAGTCTACTCCCAGTTTCTGCCATTCTTCCAATTTGGTGGGAGCGTTTGTCTTTTCCCAACCTTCTACATCAATCAACTGATATTCAGGGCCGGTTACATACGGAACTTTAAAATAAGGATCTTCTACTACGTGATAAAGCATGCCGCTATTGCCACCGTACGAAAGTTTCCAATCCCAGTCAAGAATAAAATTGTCAAATTCCCGATCGGTTACGATATAACCTGAAAGGTCACTTCCGTCACCATTTGCTTGAATACATCCATCTACTACATGCCAAGGTTGTGTGAGTGAATCTCCATTATAGTCACGCCAGCCATTGAGTGTGTTTCCATCAAATAATAGTTGCCAACCGTCAGCTATTTCCGCTTTGGTCAAAGTGTTGTGTTGAGGAGCTGACACACAGGATGCCATGGTGGTAAGCATAGCACTTACAACGGTTCCAAACAAAGTCCTATTTCTCATTCGTTTCAAAATTTAAAATTATTAATTATATTAACAATGTGACATATTTGTTCTTTTTCCAATCATACTATCGACGGATTTTTCTGCCAATAGTATGATTGTTGATATAGAAAACTCTGTAAAATGGATTGTTATTGATGATTGTCGATTCGGACAAGACGAATGGAACAAGCATCCGTGACATGATTCCATTGGCGTACTCCGGCTTGATCGGCCGCTTTGCCGTCTCTCTCTGCTAAGTTATATCCTTGACCTGCATTTCCATAGAAGAAAAACGCTTGCCCTAAATAACCTAAGGCAAAAGCTCCGTTGCTATATATTTGTCCGGCAGGCACTATACTTAAACCTGTTAAATCGGATACTGTATTAATATCAAACGCACCATTGCCGCCGTTGTTCCAATTGTATCCCGGTGCCAATAATGTTCCCAGTTGGTCCTGTCCGATATACTTAAACAAGCGTTGCCAGTCAGTTACATTACCCATTAATCCGTTACTATTATTTCCTCCTCCGGTAGAGATACGCCACAGACCATCCACAATGCTGCCGGCTAATAAGTCTTCATCTGCCACTACTTTACTTGTGTATAAATAACCATATAAGGAAGCATCAACATCAGAGTCACCACCTGGGTATGTATAAGATGCAACTTGTTGATTCAAAGAATTCATAGCACTAAATGGTATCTCCGAACCATCACCAAATTTTGTTGTACGGAGGTTAGTCCCCAACCATACTTCACTACCTATTTTGACAGTTGGATATGAATTGCCTGATATATCCGCTACTAAATACGGCTCAGCCACAACTTCAACAGCATTTTCTTGTTCCTCTGTTGTAATACCGAAAGCAGAAAGATAAACTGTTTGAACAGCATTAGAATTGCCGGCTACATAATCAAGTGTATTTTCGTTATAGTTGAATGCTACTGTTCCTCCGTTTTTGTCGATGTCGGACACATTGCCGTCATCGTCTACCAAATATGCGACCAACCCTCTGGTATAATCAGCCGCTCCACCTTGACCGGTATAAACAACGACAGCCTTTGAAGCAATATGATCATTTTTTAGATACTCCAGACAGATTTCCGCAACTTTTAATTTATCATCCATCACCTTATAAATCTTGCTTATATCAAAATTCTCGACAGAAGGAATTTTGAATTTATAGACTTTCTCTATCGGATAAATAGGTTCTGCTGCTTTTGCTTCCTGCACTACTTCAATCTTTCGAGTAACTGAAAAAACCTTTATAGTTAGAATCGTAGAACGTGCAATCATTCGTGGATTATCTTCCAATGCAAGCGATATCCTATTTCCTTCGAGTGTTACGCTGCACCATCTTTCTGCATCGGAAGGAACGTGGAAAGAAATTGTCGAGTTATCCATGTTGGATATAATCTCTATTTCTCCTGCTGCTTCTTTGGCCGGCAAAGTAATGCTCTCTTCCGGTGTTATCAATACTGTTGGTGTAATGCCTGGATCACCGTTGACAGTTACCGAATAATAATCGTCGCATGCATTCGTTGCTAATGCGAGGACAAGCAACATCGTGGCATATATAAATTTTATCTTTTTCATTATTTTGAATTATTTATTCAACAGATGGAATATTCTCTAATCTCTTAAAGTCAATGTCTGGAGCTGTTCCACTGGAAGGACGGGTAAAAATCTTTCCATATTCCGTATGATCATCCGAGAAGCCGAAACTCTTTAGAACGAAACCACAATTCTTCTCATCGACCGAGCCGGAATAGTCGTATCTCAAACCCTGTATTCCCGTATTGTCACAGGTGAATTTAGCTGTCGTAATCTCTTTCCAGTCGCCTGACGCAAGCCGTACCCACTGGTTTTTGTAGAGTACGGAACGGGTATAGATTGAGTTTACCGGATCGAAGTTCTCTAGGAATGAATGAGCTCCCTTATACCATGTATTTGTGTCCGGACGTAAGAAAGATGCGATTAGCTTCCATTCATTGTCTGCATAAAAATAGGCTGTATAAATGGTGTTTCCGTTTCCGTCCGGTTTCACCTGAACAAGCGCTTTGTACACCGTGCCAGCTTTCCAACCGCAATGTAACCAACTTTGTCCACCGCTTCCTTCATTTCCAAACTCTCCGACAGTGACATTCTTACCTTTGCGTAATAGCTTCACTCTTTTGTCCTCTGGTATGTCACTAGGATTGTCAGTAGAATAAGGGCTCCAGACAGAGAACAAAATAGTGTGCTCACCGGAACTCGTTTGTTGAATACCCATATAGCCTTCGGAGAACCCGTTCATCATATAGTATGAACTATTTCGGACATTTTCTTCTGTGACCAAAACTTCATTATAGAAATACTCAACATTAGCTTCGGGCATTGTATACCCCCAATGCACGGAAGCTCCTCTACGAAAGAAGTAACAATTCAACTTATCTTCAGCCATTTTTTCTTCTGTTACAAAATGATTGTCGCCCATTGTCGCCTGTCCACCTATCCGGAAACCAGTGACATCACCGAAAGATTTACCGCTTCTTGATACTCCCTGCATATCCACCCGGATATATCCCGATTTTTTTATCGGAATTGTAGCAATACCGTATATTTTAGAAGTAGGACCACTGATAGTAACATCATACGTTTTGTCCCGTATCTTGAAGCGTACGACACTATTTCCGGTTTCATTGCTTCCAACGACTGCCAAATTCATATTACCAGTTTCGCCCACATGGAAGTAGGTGCTGCTAACAATTGTTTTGTCCATCCATGTATCCTTGAATTTACCGGTATAGAGGTCTATTTCGGAAGAAGCTGGAGGAGTAGTCATATACGAGTTTCCGGCAAAAGGAATAAAAATCGGTACATCCGCTTCGTTAAACGATACTGTCGGATTCTCCTGAATTTCACCGTCTGTCGATTTTTGAATGATAGTGATTTTACCTAACTGAACCAATGAAGCGTTATCCAGAATATAAATATATCCTTCTCTGCTTAGTTTGGAAGTATTTGTCGCTATGTTCCAAAGAGTCTCTTTGGTGCCGCTAGTTGCTTTCACCCACTCTACACTAGGTACATATTTTAGTGCTACTGTAGGGTCACTTGGTGTGACAGTAAACGAGACACTGCCCCCTTTACCTTCTACAATTATCTCGTCGGAAGGAGTAATAGTCAATGTCACCTGTTTAGTTTTATTTCCATCAATTTTTTCATTACCACAAGCTGATGAAAAAACTGTTAGAAATAGACATAAAATACAATAGAGGTTCATTTTCATAATCATTTTCTTATTACCAATATTTGTTTTGAACCATTTTTTCATTGTTATCCAAGTAAGTCTGGTAAATAGGCCATAAATACATTTTCTTCAAGAATATTCGTTTCTGTATTTCTGTTCGTTTGAAGAAATCATTATTGGTTTTAGCATCCGTATTCATACCAGAAATCGGGGTTTCAAAAACTTTTTCCGCTTCTTTCCAACGACGGATATCCATATAACGCATTCCTCCTTCAAATGCAAATTCTACTCTGCGTTCATGGTGAATCGCTTCACGCATTTCCGATTGTGACAAACCGGATTTTAAAGCAGGCAGTCCGGCACGTTCACGAATTAGATTTACATACTTTGTAATATCTGTATGTCCTGGATTATATTCATTTAGTGCTTCTGCATAATTCAGATACATCTCTCCTAAACGAACAATGATCCCCGGTTTATAAGGATAAGACCCTGAACGGGTGGCAGGATGAATGGCCTTATTAATTTGATAACCAGCTATTGGACTATCATGCGAAGGTTTACCATCTTGCCCTCCGTTCAAAAAGTTGTGTTGCCTCTTGTCATCATCGAACGAACAATATTTGCCATGAAAACGAATGTTGGCATAAAAACGGGGTTCTCGATTAACGTACATATTATATGTACCTTTCGGTGTCACCAATCCTTCTTTCTTATCCGCACTACCATAGGTATATTTCGTAGGATAATATGTATCTTCAGTAGAGAATCCTTCTTCTACATATCCTGAACCTAATTCATCGATGCTTAAGCCATTTTTCATAAAGAAAGCATCCACGATGTTCTGTGTGGCACTGATACAACCTGCAAAACCGGATTTGCGAGGCATTAAATGGTATTCATATAATGAACTTGTTTTTCCTGGGAAGGCCATTATAATTTCCGGGTTCTGTTCAGTAGTAGTCAGATATAAATTGGTACAGGACATTAATGCATCAATGGAACCGTCTTCCAGGTACTCTTTGTACAAATCATATTCAGGAAGATCAATAACCAACTTGGCTGCTACTGCTGCTTTCTCCCACTTTTTGTTATCTTTGCTTTGACTAAAAAGTGGAGTTCCGTCTTTATTGACGACATCCTTGAAATCTTCATTCCCGTTAAATAATGGGCTGGCTGCAAACATTAGCATACGGGCGCGCAATGCCAGACATGCACCGGAAGTGGGACGTCCGATGTTTACATTATCATAGGAAGAAGGTAGTATCTTGGAAAGTTCCATAAATTCATTGTCCAAGTAGTTTACGATTTCATCATAGGGAGTGCGCTCTTTTTTCAGTACCTCACCCGAATCATTTACGTCCATTAATGAAGTAATCAATGGGAACGGTCCGTACACCTCCAGCATTCTTGAGTAATAGTAAGCAATTAGGAACCGAACTTCATTCTTATATCGTTCTACTAGTTCGACTGTTTGTCTCTGGTCTGGAATCTCTTTTACTCTTTCCAGGAAAATAAGTCCTGAACGCACTTTTTGATAGGTCTCTTTCCACAGATTTTTTCCTGGAATAATTTGTGTAGGTGTCCAACTTCCTTGTTGTACATTCATCAGATTTCCCCAACCAAACTGTCCCAGTGACGAAGCCATTTGTGTCTCATCACTCATCATGTAATAGCCATATCCGGCAAAATTCATGTATTCCCACAAGGGATCGGGTACAAGATTATAAACACCTGCCAACCATTGCTTTGTATAATCTGCATTGTCAAATACAGCATCTATAGTCAGCATATCATCCGGTTCTTTATCCAAGTAATCGCAAGAAGAGAAAAACGGGATGACGGCAACAGCCAGCATCATTGTTTGGATATATTTTTTATATGTATATTTTTTCATTGTACGTAAGATTAAAATGTTACTTGAAAACCAAATGAATATACCTTCATTAAAGGATATTTCATTCCGTCACTGGAATTGATTTCCGGGTCCCACATATCAAATGCAGCCCATGTTAACAGATTGCTTCCTCTGAAGAAAATACGTGCGTCACGCATCATCGCCGCTTTCTGCCATTTTTTTGGGAAAGTATAGCCTACTTCAAGATTTTTCAAACGCAAATAAGAAACATCTTTTAACCACCATGTAGAATATTGCATGTTGTTAGAACTTTTATTGGTGGACAAACGAGGCCAGAATACCTGTCTATACGGATCACTCGGATCCCAACGGTCATCGCAGTTGGCATAAATATTGCCCAATCCACCACCGCCACTGCCGGGAATCAGTAAATCTCCTTGAATCATATTGGATACATTTGTAGAACCTTGGAAGAATGCGCTGAGATCAAAACTCTTCCAACGTGCACTGAATCCGAATCCATATACAATCTCCGGAACAGAAGGACGACCGATAGGTTGATAATCATAGGCATCCACTTTACCATCATGATTGGTATCTTCATAACGAATATCACCGGGTTTTACCGGTTCGAATGTATGGTCGGGGATTCCGTTCACTAATGTCCCGTCTGCTTTAAAATCCTCTTCCTGAAACAGACCGATAGCTTTCAGTCCGTAATATGTGTTCAATGGATTTCCAGTACGTGCACGGGTTGTTTGTTTCATAGTCTCGGATTCGTCATATTCTACAATTTCATTACGACTGAAAGTGAAATTACCTCGTAATGATAAAAAGAAATCTTTTCCAAAACTCTTGTTTACTTCCAGACTGGCATCAAATCCCTGATTTTTTACGATACCGAAGTTTGCCCATGGATTTGTATTGAATCCTGCTGTTTCCGGTATGGTCTTTCTTTGCATAAAGATATCTTCCCTTTTTTCATGGAAATAATCGGCTTGTATATTGACGCAGTCCCATAGGCCGATTTCAACCCCGATATCTGTTTTCTTTACGGTTTCCCACGATAAATCTTCAACCCCGAAGTCTCCTTCGAATTTTCCACCTATACCTTGGTTGCCTGTAAGTCCGTAAGTAAATCCATTTCCACTGTTTATCGTAGATAGGAAAGCAAAACGTCGTCCTGCCAACTGGTCGTTGCCTACCAAACCGTATGAGCCACGAAATTTCAATTTAGATAATACGGAGAGGGCATTCTCCATGAATTTTTCGTTGGTCACAAGCCAGCCACCGGCTACGGAGGGAAAGAATCCCCATTTGTTCCCTTTACTAAAGTTCTCTGAACCGTTATACCCGAAGTTTCCTTCGATGAAATATCTGCCTTTATAGCTATATGACAAACGAGCAGCGATACCTTGTGTACGATACGGTAGTGAATAAATGGCTGAAGCTGCGTCTGCATTTACATAATCCCGCATATTATACAACAATAGTCCGTCTATTTGGTGATTATCTGCGAGCAGACGGCTGTAAGACAGCTGACCTTCCAGGTACATGGTGCGATTGCCGCCGGCTTCTTTTGCATACTGCAAGTAATCATCTCCCTGGTTCGTGATACTGGTCAATAAATTCCCTTCTTCGTCACGTCCGGTTGCCATATAAGTAGTTTGTGTTTTTCTTCTCAAAAATGAGTTCCAAGCATAGGTATCGAATGAGAAAGTGGCTTTCGCTTTCAATCCTTTCAGTGGATGCCACAACTTGCCGATATCCTGTGTTACGGCAAATACAGATTGCAAACTGCTCTTGTAGCTTGAAATAAATCCTGAATGTGTAGCGGCTGCCCACGGATTAGTTTGTGATGTGTTGGCTGGAATCTGTCCGTTAGAGTAAACGGTGGGATGGACAATCGGAGTATTTTTAAAGGCCAGATAGATGATGTCCGTAAAAGGAGCGGCATTTGTCGAGAAGCCGGGTGTGCGCTGGTTCATGATGTATCCTCCCAAGCTTACGTTAATTTCAGTGGAAGGGGTTAGATTCATATCCAAATTGGTACGTATATTATAACGTGACAGATTATTGGATGTATTATATTCCACTCCCGGATCTGTTACTGTCATACCGGTCTCTCCGTGATAAGCCAATACCATACTATAGCGTAATCGCTCAGTACCTCCATTGATGTCTAAAGAGACACGTCCATTGGGTACATGGTCTTTGGTTATTGTTTTCAACCAGTTTACGTTAGGATATAAATCTGGATCGGTACCATTGCGAGTGGCATCGATTGCTGCTTGTGTATACATATCCTTTCCAGAGGAAAACTGACTCGCCACATTCATAACTTCCATATATTTGGCTCCGTCTACAAATTCGGGAAGCATGGTCGGAGCAGAGAAACCATAGTCAGCCTTTATCTGAATGCGAGGCTTACCAATCTGACCGCGTTTGGTTTGTACCAGAATCACACCGTTAGCTCCTCTAACACCATAGACTGCTGTTGCAGTGGCATCTTTTAAAACAGAAAAAGATTCAATTTCTTCTGGAGAGATATTGCTCAGGCTACGCTCGATTCCGTCAACCAAGACTAACGGAGTTGTTCCCGCACCAAAAGAGGAGATGCCACGAATCCAAAAATCAGAAGTATCATTCCCAGGCTCGCCGCTTCGTTGCACAGCAATAACACCAGCTACTTGTCCGGCGAGGGCATTTGTAACAGAACGGCTTTGATTCACTTGTAAAGCGGCAGGTTTCATGGTGGTAATAGCTCCAATTACACTTTCTCTCTTTTGTGATCCGTATCCCACTACAACTACTTCCTCTAATCCTTTTATATCAGGGTCCAGCTTTACGGACATATTCGTTTGTTTTCCTACTACAATTTTTAATGGAACAAAACCTATATAAGTAAACTGTAAGACGGAGGAAGGACCTGACACATTGTAAATTGAGAAATTTCCATCCATATCTGTAATAACTACATTGTTGGTTCCTTCTTCTTGTATGTTTACCCCAATTAAAGCTTCTCCTTTTTCATCGGTTACGTGTCCTGTAATCTTTAATGGAGTTTTCGGGATGACCGTTTGAGCCTTCTTGCTTACTGTTATTTGTCTATTAGTTATCTTATAACCCAAACTTGTTAAATGTAAAACTTTATCTAATATTTTGTCCAGTGTTTGCTTATTGACATGGATACTAACTTTTTCGTTTAATTCTGTAAGTAACTCGTCCGAATAGATAAATACGTATTTGGTATTTTTTTCAATAGTGTTAAATACCTCACGTCTCGTTACGTTATTTAAATTCAGCGAAAGCTGCGGTAACTGCATCGTAGCGACTTCTGCCAGCGATGGAACAGTGAAAGTTACATATAAAAGGAGTAAAACTATGCGTTGAACATTCAACATCCTTTTATATAAATAAATATTCATTAATTTCAAATGAGCCATTTTTCTCATACATTTGATTGTTTTTAGAATTGCTTTTAATATTTTATTAGTAAGCTAAATTACGCCGGATAGTATTGCCGTATTATCCGGCTTTTTATTTCGTTTATTTTACCATAGGCTACACTGTTTTTAAGGGTTTATACTAATTGTTATCTCATTCTGATTGGGGGTATATTTCACGCCGAATATTTCCTCAATTATTTGCAATGTTTCATTTATGTCGTCAAACAGTACTAATTTACCGGTACATGATTTTGCTGCTGATATTTCATCACAATGTATTTTTATGCCATAATAGCGTGACAGCCGAAGAACAATGTTTTCCAACCGTTCACTCGTAAATTGCCATATTCCGTCTTTCCATGTAATATATTGAAGTGCATTCACATCAGTGACTTTGTTCCCGGGTTGATCAGTTTTGTACATTTGGTTCGGATGAAGGAATATTTCTTCAGCTTCTTTTTCTTTCGTCAATACTGACACGCTACCTTCCACCAACACGACTGACTTATTCAGATCTGCCTTGTAGGATGTGACATTAAACTTAGTTCCATATACCCTTACGTCAAATTCGGATGTGCGTACATAGAAAGGAGATGTTTCGTCTTTTGCGACTTCAATGTATATTTCACCATTGACGTAGATGCCGCGTCCTTTTTTCTCCATATTTGCTGGAAACCGGAGCTCGGTACCGGAATTTATCCATATTTTCGTGCCATCACGTAATGTTAGAAAAGAACGCTTGCCATAAGGTACCAGCAAAGTGCTATATGTCACATCCGCATCTATCCGTGATTTATAAGTCGAGTTGGACGAACGTCCGTTTACCTCTATCTCATCTTCCTTCGTCCAACTAATATCCGCATCCTCCGCCATCGCTATCGTTTTCTTCTCGCCGATTATTAGTTGCACATCCTGAATCGTATCCAGTCGCACAGACTGTACGTCGGTCAGCATCACATTGACTTTCTCTCCCGTAAAGTCCCTCAGCGGAGAAACCAAAAGAAACAGCAGTATCAGGCTCGCCGCCACACTGGTGCTCCAATAAATAAAGCGGCGGACTCTATGCCTGCGATAACGGGCATATATATTTTGAAGCATTTTATCTTCTTCCCGACGGGAAAGTGAAACGTGATTGATCGTTACTGAATGCAAGGTCCGGACAGCGTCGGAAAGATTGGCTTCCTGGTGCGGATATTGTTGTAGTACTTGTTTCCAGAACTCATCCAGTGTTTCTGTCGGCGCCAGTTGCCATTGAAGAAACAAATCGTCTTCCAAGAAATCCTTGACAGAATAATTCTCGTATTTAATATCAATAGTCATAGCTTATTTATTCTTTAAATACAGGTTAACAATAAACAGTTTTAAGGCTTGTTTATAATAAAGACGACGGCCAGCTTTTTTTGCCATTAAAAAAAAGAACTTTTTTTGGTTCTTCTTCAAATTTGATGGTAATTTAGTAAGTCGGTGGCATCTCCATTCCCCTCCTTGCGGGAAGGAGAAGAGTACTGGACACTATTTCAAATTATTAGATTGATAGTGTAAGGGAGGATAATAAGAAGTTCAAGGTCTTCTTTACGTAAATGTTCAAGTGCCCGGGATACTAAGTTTCTCGCTGATTTGGAGTTGCTCATATTCAACAAATCCGCAATTTCATCATACTCCATATCATATATATATCGCAGGCAGACTGCCTCCCGTTGCCGGGGAGTCAGCAGGTTCAACAACGATTTAATTTTCCGGCTTAATTCAAGGCGTTCTTCTTCCTCAATCAGAGAATCCAGTACAGTGACGTCATTTATGGTGAAGTCAATCTGTTCGTAGGCAGCTGCCTCACCGGACTGGGACTGGCGCATCTCTGATTTGAGTATATCAATCAGTCTGTTTTTCAATGATTTAAAAAGGAAATACTTTAAGTTCTGCACATCCTTCAATGCGGCAGGGTTGGATAATAGTTTATAAAATACATCTTGAATCGCATCCTTCAACCGCTCATCATTGCCGGTCAGAGTTTTGCCATAAGAGAAAAACTCCTGAATATGATCTCTGTACAGCAGAGAGTAGGCTTCATGATCACCATGAAGAAAACGATTTATGATATTTAATTCTCTATTATCCACAATTTTTCCTCATTTCATATACTTTTATCAAGCAACGGGCAGGATTGCCATACAATCGAATGAGCAAAAATAATTTTTTTATATGAGTTTGAATACAGATATGAGTATATTTTTGCAAACTTCTTCTATTTTATCGGCTTCGTTCGAACATTTTCTTCTCCGGTCCCACTCCGGTAACCGTATGTCACATCTCATCCGAATAAAATATTACTCGACTTAAAACAAGATTGAGTAATGTCTTATTTTTTATGTCAGAATAATCGTTATCTTTGTACGAATCATCTGATATGCATCAATTACATTCACTATTAATCTCTCTCTTATGAACACATTGAAAACTGTCTACATAGCTACTATTATCACCGGATTATTCACCGGACTGTTCTTATCTTCTTCCGCATCCGCGCAAGATATCTCAGGAACTTGGCACGGAAAACTGACTGTTCCCACCGGGTCGCTGACTATCGTATTCCATATCAACCAAGCGGCTCAAGGAACTTATGTAACAACGCTCGACAGTCCCGACCAGGGAGCCAACGGCATAAAGACACAAGCTACCTCTTTCAGTGATTCCATATTAACTATTCAGATACCTGTTATTCATGCTTCCTACAAAGGAAAATTGAAAAGTGACAAAACGATAACCGGAACATTCACACAAGGAATGCCTATCCCATTGAACCTGGAAAAGGGAGAAGCAAGCCGTCCCAAACGTCCGCAGGAACCTCAACCACCTTTCCCTTATAAAAGTGAAGAAGTTACAGTAAGAAACGAACAGGACGGAATTAACCTTGCGGGGACATTAACTCTTCCCGAAAAGGGAAATAAATTTCCGGCAGTAGTGTTGGTGACAGGAAGCGGTGCGCAGAACCGGGATGAGGAGATCATGGGACACAAGCCTTTCCTAGTCATCGCCGACTATCTGACGAGGAACGG
>OLWM01000511.1_pt1 | contig 19543 bp, 8 predicted proteins | sample 1644141 | NCBI WGS metagenome assembly OLWM01 (sample SAMEA103958150, study PRJEB25191) | human gut metagenome | biome: human-associated habitat [ENVO:00009003]; feature: intestine environment [ENVO:2100002]; material: feces | place: Germany | collected 2013/2015
TGAGGCCGCGCCTAACAATCGATGGGGATAAAACGTTTAGAATTGATTCTTGGCGATGAAGTCGATGCTCTTGGCGATGAGCGGGTACATCACGCGGTCGATCTCGATGAACGGGACGATCTTGCGGTACTCTGCGTGCAACTTCTCTACCGCGGGCGAGGACTTCAGCGGACGGCGGAAGTCGAGGGCCTGTGCGGCGTTGAAGAGCTCTAAGGCAAGGACGCGCTCCGTGTTCTCGGCCACACGATAGAGTTTCGTGGCGGCGTTGGCACCCATGGAGACGTGGTCCTCCTGACCTTGGCAGGTGGGGATGCTATCGGCAGAGTTGGGCATGCAGAGCATCTTGCTCTGGCTGACGATCGAGGCGGCAGCATACTGGGTGATCATGAATCCGCTGTTCACACCCGGCTTGGCCACAAGCATGGAGGGAAGACCGCGCTGCTCGTCGCCCAACTTGTAGATACGGCGCTCGGAGATGCTGCCCAACTCGTTAAGGGCGATGGCCAGGAAATCCATCGGAAGGGCGATGGGCTCGCCGTGGAAGTTGCCGGCAGAGATGATCATATCCTCCTCGGGTACCACGGTGGGGTTGTCGGTGGCGGAGTTCATCTCGGTCGTGCAGACCTCCTCCACATAGTGGAGTGTATCCTTGAACGCACCATGCACCTGCGGGATGCAGCGGAAGGAGTAGGGATCCTGTACATGGGTCTTGTGCTGTTTGATCAGCTCAGAGCCCTGGAGCAACTCGTAGATATGGTCTGCCGTCTCCATCTGGCCACGATGGGGGCGAACGGCGTGTACGGGATGGAGGAACGGCTCGATTCTGCCGTCGAAGGCATCGAGGGACATCGTGGCGATGAGGTCGGCCCACTTCGACAGATCCTGTGCCTTCAGGACGCTCCAGGCGAAGAAGGCGAGCATGTTCTGCGTACCGTTGAGCAGGGCGAGACCCTCCTTGGAGGCGAGGTGGATGGGCTTCCATCCCATCTTCTCGTTGAGCTCCTCACCCGTGATGATCTTGCCCTCATACTCTACATGGCCGAGGCCAACGAGCGGCAGACAGAGGTGAGCCAGCGGCACGAGGTCGCCAGAGGCGCCCACGCTACCCTGCTGATAGACAACGGGGCACACGCCGTGGTTGAAGAACTCGATGAGACGCTCCACGGTGTCGAGCTTGATGCCGCTGTAGCCGTAGGAGAGCGACTGGATCTTGAAGAAGATCATCAGACGGACCACATCCGTCGGCACGCGGTCGCCCTCGCCACAGGCGTGGCTCATCATGAGGTTGATCTGCAACTGGGACAGCTTGTCCTCGTCGATGCTCACCTTGCAGAGGGAGCCGAAACCTGTCGTCACACCGTAGATGGGTGCCTCGGCGGTGGCAATCTTCTTGTCCAAATACTCACGGCAGCGGATGATGCGTGCCTTGGCGTCGTCGGAGAGACGCAGCTCATAGCCCTCGCGGATGATGGCGCGGACGGTATCGAGCGTCAGATGTTCTGCGCTGATATAATGGATTTTACGTTCCATTGCTTCTTTTCTTTCTTAAAGTGTTGTCAGGCCCGTGAAGGCCCGATGGGTTGATGTTTTGATTTTATCGTTGCTTGAAAACATATCGCGCAACAGGTTGTCTGGGAGCCTGTTGCGGCCCCCAGACAATATGTTAGAACGCAGCGTCGATGATGTTGTCGTCGACGAGGTTCGGCATGGTCATGCGGAAGTCGGGCGTGCGGTCCATCTCACGCTGGATAGCATCCATGGATCCCTTGTTGCGGGCCCATGCACGGCGGGAGATACCGTTGTTGACATCCCAGAAGAGCATCTCGCGGATGTTGCGGCTGCTCTCCTCGGAGCCATCGACTACCATACCGAAGCCACCGTTGATGACCTCGCCCCAGCCTACACCACCGCCGTTGTGGATGCTCACCCACGTGGCGCCACGGAAGGAGTCGCCGATGACGTTCTGTACGGCCATGTCGGCGCAGAACTGAGAACCATCATAGATATTGGAGGTCTCGCGGAAGGGAGAGTCGGTACCGGAGACGTCGTGGTGGTCACGACCCAGAACGACGGGTGCCTTGAGACGGCCATCCTTGACGGCCTCGTTGAAGGCCAGCGCGATGCGGGTACGGCCCTCACAGTCGGCATAGAGGATGCGGGCCTGTGAACCGACGACGAGGTGGTTGGGACCTGCCTCGCGGATCCAGTGGATGTTGTCGTCGAGCTGATGCTGGATGTCGGGGGTGGCATGGCTGCGCTCGTCCATCATAATCTCCTCGGCAATCTTATCGGTCAGTGCCAGGTCGGCGGGATCGCAAGAGGTGCAGACCCAGCGGAACGGACCGAAGCCGTAGTCGAAGAACATCGGACCCATGATATCCTGGACGTAGGACGGATAGCGGAAGCCGTGACCGTCTGCAGCCATGATGTCGGCACCGGCGCGTGAGCTCTGCAGGAGGAAGGCGTTGCCATAGTCGAAGAAGTACATGCCACGGGCGGTCAGCTTGTTGATGGCAGCCACCTGGCGGCGCAGAGACTCCTCGACACGGGCCTTGAACTCCTTCGGATCCTCGGCCATCATGCGCTTGCTCTCCTCCAGGGTGAGACCCACGGGATAGTAGCCACCGGCCCACGGATTGTGGAGAGAGGTCTGGTCGGAACCGAGATTGACCTCGATATCCTCCTCAGCCAAGCGCTCCCAGAGATCGACGACATTGCCAACGTAGGCCATTGACTTCACCGTCTTGGTGCTCACAGCCTTGCGGATGGCGGGAATCAACTCGTCGAGCGAGGTGTGGAGCTCATCGACCCAACCCTGCTCGTGACGCTTCTCGGCAGCGAGCGGATTGATGTCGGCTACGACGCTGACCACCTTGGCGATGTTGCCAGCCTTGGGCTGAGCACCGCTCATGCCACCGAGGCCAGAGGAGACGAAGAGGGGGATGGGGTTCTTGGCACCACGGGCGGGATCGTGCATCACACGACGGGCGGCATTGAGGACCGTGATGGTCGTGCCGTGGACGATGCCCTGCGGGCCGATATACATATAGGAACCAGCCGTCATCTGTCCGTACTGGCTCACGCCGAGGGCGTTCATGCGCTCCCAGTCGTCGGGCTTGGAGTAGTTGGGGATGACCATACCGTTGGTGACGACCACTCTCGGTGCGCGCTTGTGTGACGGGAAGAGGCCGAAGGGATGGCCAGAGTACATCACGAGGGTCTGCTCGTCGGTCATCTCGGAGAGGTACTTCATCGTCAGACGATACTGTGCCCAGTTCTGGAAGATGGCGCCATTGCCTCCATAGATGATCAACTCGTGCGGGTGCTGTGCCACGCGCGGGTCGAGGTTGTTCTGGATCATCAGCATGATGGCTGCGGCCTGCTCCGAACGATGGGGATAGTCGGAGATGTTGCGGGCCTTCATCTCATAGGTGGGACGGTAGCGGTACATATAGATACGACCGTACTGGCGCAGCTCCTCGGCGAACTCGGGGGCGAGCTGTGCGTGAAGCTCCTTCGGAAAATAGCGGAGCGCGTTGCGCAGAGCGAGCTTCTTCTCCTCCGGGGTGAGGATATCCTTGCGCTTGGGCGCATGGTTGATGGTAGTGTCGTAGGGCTGCAATGCTGGCAGCTCAGCGGGAATGCCGGCACGGATGTCGGCCTGAAATTCTGCTAAGGTCATTATTTTGTTACTTTTTGTTCAATGGTGAAAGCCCTTTGGCGTCTTTCGGCCAAAGGGCTTCGGTATGGTGTCTTATCCCTCGATCTTCGTATCGACGATAGCGAGGATCTCCTTCTCCTGCTGCTGTGCGTTCTCGGCCATCTCCTTGGCCTCGGCCAAGATGGCGTCGGCAGTGGCACGGTCCTTGAGAGAAGCAGCGTTGATGCGGACGTTGAGCCATGCGCCGAGCACTGCCGAGCGGGCGGCGAGTGCGCCTACTCCTGCGTCGCTGACAGAGGCGGGGTTGCCCTCCTGTGCCATGGCGCGGCAGATGTCGAATGCAGCATAGGCGGTCTTCATCGTCTCCAGAGGCACCTTCGTGGCATAGAGCGTGGCGTCCTGGATGGCCTGGCTGCGGGCAGCCTTCTCCTCCTCGGTGCCCTTGGGCAGGCCGAAGGCATCCATGATGCGGTTGAAGGCCTCGGTGTCCTCATCGACGAGGTGCAGGGCGCGGCGGACGATATCCTGACCACGGTCTGCCCACTGAGAGAACTCCTCCCAGCGCTCGTCCCATCCACGCTTGTGGGCGGAGAGGTTGGCCACCATCGTGCCCAGGGCAGCTCCGAGCGCACCCATGTAGGCGGCGATCGTGCCACCACCCGGTGCTGGACTCTCGCGGGATGTCTCGTTGGCAAATTCGCTCACCGTGAGATCGACGAGCTTCGCCGTCTTGTTCTCGTCCTCCAGGAGATACTCGATGACCTTCTCTCTCGGGTTGAAGGGCTTGAGGTCCTCCAGACCCATGGAGTGGATGGCGATCTTGATGATGTCCTCCTCGGGGATGCCGGTGGAACGCTGCTGCTTGCGCAGGAAATACTCACCAGCCTCGATGAGCACGCGCTTCGGAATGAGACCGACAATCTCCGTACCCGTCACGCGGACGCCACGCTCGGCGGCGGCACGGCAAACCTCGTCGAAGGCCTTGTGGAGCGGGGTGACATTGATGTTGGTCATGTTCATCGAGACCTGTGCGATGCCATACTCGTCGATGAACCATCCGATGGCCTTTGTGGCCTTCAGCGTGCCCGGCTGCATGATGGGTGATCCATTCTCGTAGCGGAGGATCTTGCCCGTGAGACTACCACCCTCGCGCATGGGGCGTCCTTTCTCGCGCACGTCGAACGCGATGGCGTTGGCGCGGCGGGTGGAGGTGGTGTTGAGGTTATAGTTGACGGCAATCAAGAAGTCGCGTGCGCCGACAGCGGTGCAGCCCGTGCGTGCCACCTTCTCGTCGAAGGGACGGTTGCCCAGGTCGGGACCATCCTCCGTGCCGAGACGCTCGGCGAGCTTCTCATACTCACCACGGCGGCAGACGGCGAGGTTCTTGCGCTCCTCGGTCTGTGCGGCGGCCTCGTAGAGGTAGCAAGGAATCTCCAACTCGTTGGCGAAACGCTCACCCAACTTGCGGGCCAACTCGGCACACTCCTCCAGCGTGATGCCGGCTACAGGTACGAGCGGGCACACGTCGGTGGCACCGAAGCGGGGGTGTGCGCCATGGTGCTGGCGCATATCGATGAGCTGGCCAGCCTTCTTGACTGCACGGAAAGCAGCCTCACAGACGTCCTCGGGCGAGCCGACAAACGTCACCACGGTGCGGTTGGTGGCCTCACCCGGATCGACATCGAGGAGCTTGACGCCCTTGACAGACTCGACCTCGCGGGTAATCTGGTTAATCACGTCCATGTTGCGGCCCTCGGAAAAGTTGGGGACACACTCTACAATTCTTACATCTTTCATGTTCGTCTTGTTTCAGGAGATTGTTTAAAATATGCGACAAAATTACAGTTTTCTTCCGAAACGACCAAATAAATGAGGGAGAAATGTTGAGGACAAGGCAGCAGGGTGCCGTGACGGGGCAGCAAAGGGACTAAAATGGCGGTGGAAATGATGGAAAACGGGAGGAAGATCGCGACGGAAAAGACGGGACAAAAGGATAGAAACGCTGACGAAAGGATGCGCCCGCCAACAGCCTGTGGGGGCTGATGGCGGGCGCAGCTATGGGAAATCATGCCAGGTCGCCGTCTGGGCAAACCATAGCTGACTATCAGAAGGTGACGTTCATACCGAGGTTCAGACTGGCATTGGAACTGAGGGGGATAAACTCCTTGCTCGTCTTGCCGAGGATGTGGTCCATGCCGATGAAGAAGTTGAAGCCCTTCGGATGGGCGTTGATGACCCATCCCATGCTGGCCGTGAAGCTATTGACCGAGAAGCTCATGCCGCCATCGAGCCATGACAGCGGGGCTACATTGGCACTCAGGCGTGCGTCGGTCCAGCTATACTTGCCATTGATGCGGGTGGAACTGAGGAAGCCGAACTTCAGCTGGCGGTAAGCCGGGAGCGTGTATTCGCATCCGAAATTCATCGTCGCACCGATACCCGTGCTGCGACTACCCTTGTCGCCATCGCTGGAGAGGTTGGCAAAGTCGGCAATCTGGTCGGCATAGCGGTCGCCCTGCGACTCCAGGCTGTTGTCCTTCGGGTTGCCCATGGCGTCCTCTTTCTTGACAGCCACGTCGTGGAAGCCGTTGAACTCGAAACTCGTCTGGCGATTGACGGCCTGCATGTTGTTGCTCCATCCGATGAAGCCAAGGTCGAGCAGCGCGGCGCTCACCGTCCAGTCGTCGTCGATCTTGTAGGTAGCACCGAAGTCGAAGGCCATACCAAAGCCACCCAGGCCGGCACCATCGACATCCACGTCGTTCACGCGACGGTAGGTGCCCTGTCCATCGACCTTGTATTCTTTCTGCTCCTCTTTATAAGTAAAGCCCTTCATCGACACATTGGCCATCGCTTGTCCCGTCATGGTCCATTTGTCCGGACCGCTGAGGTCGGCACGCAGGTCTTTGATCTCTGCATCGGCACGGGCCACACCGAAAAGCAACTTCATCTTGGCACCGACACGCAGGCGGTCGTCGATCTGGCGCGAATGGCCCAAAGCGAGTTGCACAAACGACTGGGCATGGGCGTGGATGTCGCCGATGTCATAGCTTTGGTTGCCCGTGTTCTTGGCAAAAGCAAAGAGCTCGTAGGGCAGCGACAGACCGACGTTGGTGCGGGCATCGAGCGAGATGGTGTTGTAGCCGCCCCAGGCCTTGAAGCCCGCAGAGAGCAGCGTGATGTCCACGTCGGCATTGATGCGATTGTTGCCCGAGGCAAAGCCCTTCAGTGCCTCGCCGTCAGCGATATAAGGATTCATGAAGGTGGTCTTCTTGTCGCTGTCGATGCCATAGCGCGGGTTGTCGAAGAGTACGTCGCCGAGTCCGAAATTGCCCTGCGTGCGCACCTGAATGTTGCCGAGAGCGGGTATCGAGACGTAGTTCTGGTCGTTGCCATACGCCGGGTTGAGGTTGTGGCGGAAGGCATATCCGTCGATGAAGTAGCCCGTATTGAGTCCCTGGGCCATCGCGCCGCAGGACAGTGTGGCCAGTGCGGCGGCCATCATATATTTCTTGCTTCTATTCATGATGTAGTGTTAGGTCTAAAAGTGGTTATCAGTCCTTGTTTACGATGATCTTTCCGACGAGTCGCACCTTGATGTCGCGCGCCTTCAGCGTGTGGTTGTAGGCGTTGATGGTCTGGCCTACGATACTCTTGGCACCCTCCTCGCCCGAGGCTGCCTCGATGCGGAATGTGAGTCCATCAACGAGAGCCACGCTGCCCGGCTCGCCCTCGGTCAGTCGTATCTTGAGTGGTGTGACGACAGGGGTTTTGCCGTCCTCGGAGGCATTGATGACGCTGGACACCTCTACCTTGATGCGGTTCTCGGGGATCGGCTTGCCCTGGACGTCGATGGCGGTGGCTGATACGGTCAGGTAGGCGGGAATCTTGTTCTCCACGTTGGCCGTCAGTTCGATGGCGCTGCCCGCCATGAGGTCGATGTCCTCCAGGTCGTCAGTCCATCCGTCGATGGTGTCGTTATAGACGATGCGTGCGCCCTCGTCGAAGGCCAGCGGTGCCATGATGGAATAGGCGGGCTGGATGGTGTAGCTCTTGCCAAGCTCCATCGTGCCCTCGCGGGAGGCATCGGCACGGGCCTCGGCGGCAAAGCGTACCGTCTCCGGAATGCGACGCATGATGTCGGAGAGTTGGGGAACGGCCACCACCTGGTCGTAGGCGGAGGCATCCACACCCTCAGCATACTTGCAGATGCAGACATGGGTGGAGCCATCCGGACGGATGTAGAACTCGGGGATGCGTACCCTGGCCATTTCCTGGCCGTTTGCATCCTCGGCATAGAGTGTGCCGGAGACAAATCCAGCCACGTCGATGTCGCTTTGGATATTGATGTCGATGAGGGGGTTGTAGAGGTTGACCGACACCTCGCCGTCGGTCAGGAAGTCGGGCACGGAGCCGATGGTGGTGCGTCCCAGGTCGCGGAGTGAGATCTCGGGATCAAACTTACCCGTGGCCTCAAGCACCGTGATGGATCCCATCGACATATTAGCTGAGAGGTAGAGGTCGCCACCGCTCTGGGCATAATCGATCTCGTCGAAAGAGATACCCACATTCAGCACGCCATTGAGGTCCACTTGACCATCCTTGCCATTCTGTCCTGGCGTGAAGCGCAGCTTGTTGTCCGTCGTGGCGGGCTTCTGGAAGTCCAAGGTCTTGACCGCGGCACGGAGCTTGATGTTGGCCGTGCTGCTCACGTTGTGAAATGTCACTACACCCGTGGCCGCATCGTAGTCGGGCTGGGAGGGTGAGCACTGGCGCAGGTCGAGGCGCATATAGGAGGGTACGGTGAGCGTGAGGGTCTTGAAGGTCTTCACCGCACGCTTCAAATCGGCACTGACGGCCACGCTGATCTCCACGTCGGACGACACACTGGCCTCTTTTAATTCGCGGATATCGTTGGAGGCGGCACCGGTGTAGTGGAACTCGGCCAGCTTGCCCTCTGCCGTGACGGGGTTGCTCAGCTTCGTCCTGCGTGCTCCTGCACTCTGGCTCGGCAGCGTGATGTGCAAGCGGAAGTTGTTGTTGACGTTGGCCTTCTCCACCCAGATCTTGTTGATGTAGGGATGGGAGGGCGTGGCCTCGTCGCCGTCTTTGTTGAACATGTAGTCGCCATTGGCCGCTATCTTCACAAAGTCGCTGTTGTTTAGTTTCAGCACGTCGTCGAGAATGATGTTCTCCGTGCTGCTCGTTGGCAGCTCCAGGCCCTCGCCGCCCACGCCGATTGTGGAATCGACGCTGGACAAATCGTAGTCGCTGTCGGTACATCCTGTGCCCAACGCCACGATACTGAGGCCCATCAGGCACCCGATCAGTTTTGAGTTGGTGGTGAGTTTCTTCATAAAATTCGTCGTTATTGGTTCTTATTGTTTTAGTATGGTGTTTCGTGGGGGATTAAGAGGTCGAACGTGTCGTCCTTGCCGTTTAGTGGCTTCGAAACTGGCATACAGCTACAAAGTTAAGATTTTTTTGTATAAGGGACAATTTTTTCAACTCTTTTTGCGTCCCATGCCGAAAGTTTCTTCGCGCGCCCCTATCGGGGTATAGGTATGAAAGGAAGTGCAAGCACTCCACCACTCCACCGCTTTCGTTGCGCAATGTTGACTTCGGGGCTACGATCATGCAAAATGCCCTGTCGTACAGCAAAGGGGGATCCATTGCTGCGCGACAGGGCACGAACTGTAGGAATCTACGGGGTGGCTCGTTAAAACTGCCAGTGGTCGTTCCATTCTTCCATATTTTCGAGGTCAACCACAAGTTTACAGGTGTTAGGGTCTTTAAACTTTATCGCTTTTATATCCAACTCGTGTTGCTCGCGCTTGGAATAGTCGATATAGCTGAGTTCAAAGGTGGCTTCAACGGGGCGAGAGTCCTTCGTGTGAGCAAATATGAAGAGCAATTTACGTCTAGTTTCCTCTGCAAAACCAGGATTCCCCACAGTGTATTGATCCGTGGTTATATTGCCATTCTCGTCCTCCACGTGAACCTTTATTTGCGCGTTTTTGCAATCTTCCATAATCTTTCCATTAATATCCATTCTTACGGCGACAGCTTCCTCATCATCTCTGAGCCAATCGGCTCGGCCTTCTACCCGCACCTGTTCTAAATTATAAATGCTAAGCGTCGTGCCCGAATACGTAAATCTAAAGGGGTCATGATACTTGCCTTCGAGAACGGGAACTGCATAATAAGCGCTTTCATCAACACCTTTAGGCAGGAAGAAGTCATAACAATACGCAGTAGGCTTAAACGCCTCGTTAGTGTTACCACGGGGTTTGACACATATGCCAGTTTCTTCGCCCTCCTTATAGATATACAACATGGGGACCTCGTTGGGAGTATGCAAGTATTGTGCTTCATCCGTCTTTACTATAGCACTGAATTGGGTGGAGTCTGCATTCGACATGTTAGGATTCGGATAAAGCTGATACACATACAATTTCGGATTCCACCGCCTATGGTAATCACCGGGCAATTTCCATTCCTTCTCTGGCTCAACGTGTACCAGTGGAATTTCCCAAATCTTTGCATCCAATGTCGCGTCGAATGAAACAGTCACTGACGGCTCAATAGAAAGGCCAGAATTGCCTGCATAGCCCAGTGTTTTACCTTTATTGTCTTTTATACGGCCAATATATAATTCTTTAGGCGCGGAGAGGTCTATTCCATATTCGACAGGGCATTTAACAGTAGGCCCTATAGACAACTTTAATATTTCACCAGCCCAAAAAGCCAATCCAAGATTAACACTTGCTCGAAAGCCCAACCCCAACGACTTAAGTTCGCTATCGCATTGACTGATAGCATAAGGTTCAAAGTGTGATGTAGAAGGAGATCCAGGAAAAGGATAGATAGACCATCCATTTTTAGGGTCGGTGTGGAAACCCTGCTTTAAAAGAGTCCCCTTAAGGCCTGCCTCCATAATATATGGGTTGTCCATCTGTAAATATCCATAAATATCCACCATGAAGGCACCGTCCAATCCTACGGAGCAAGGGATACCGCCCAGGAGGAATGGTTGCTTTGGAAATTTGAAGGGAATCCAAAAATCTTCCGAATTGACTTGATTTATTTTTGCAAATGGATTAGGCGCTTTGCTTTTTAAATAATTCAGTTTCCACATGCTTGTTGCCCATGACTTATTGCCCATAATAGGTAATGTCACCCCAAGTTCTGCACGCTCTCCGCCAAAACCCGCTTTTAACTCATACTCTAAAGAGTTCCATACGTCCGCATATTTTTCTTCCTTGCGAACATCTGCGTGAAAATGCATAAACAGTTCGAGACCAGCATACGCATCCATGTCTCCCCCCAAAAGGAGATTGTAAGATGTCTTTCCGCCAAACGGGTCAAAGTTCCAATATGGATCTTTTTCTTTGTATTTTGAATACATTTTGCTATATTGCCCCCGAGTAAGTTTCACTCCAACAAACGCCAACGAAAATCTTTCATCAATCGGCTCATCTGCACAGTAAGGACCAGCCTTTGCCAAAGGATTGAGATAAGTGCCTCGCAGTTTGTACTCATACTCGGGCTCGTCGCCTGCCACTTTCCAAAAGCCGTAGGCGTTGGATTTCTCCACGGGCACTCGAACGATGTCAAAGTCGGTTACGATATCGAGCGTTTTGTACACATCATCATAGGACGCGGGAGATACCTCGACCGTATAGCCGTTGTCGGTAGTGCGGACAAGGTTCACTTGGTGGGCCAGTCCGTTGGGAATCGCATCGGTTTGGTCCGTGGCAAGAAACTCTCCACGCTGCGGCAGCAACTCCAGGGGGATCGACTTGTTGAAGTAGATCTCCGTCACCCGGTCAAGCGTGTCGGTCTTGTAGGTCAGAAGGTAGGGCAGATAGTCCTTGTCTATCATCCTCGTTTCTGGCCCAATTTGGTACCTCACCTCTCCCATATCGCTCACGATGCGGCGTGGCGAGGTGATGCCGTCGCCGTTCTCGGTCTCCTGAGGAGTGGTGGCGGTCTCCGGCTCGTCTATCATCAGCGTGCATCCCGTAAAGAGCGCGAGAAGCAGCAGGGGCAGCAGGCAGCGTATCTTCTTCATAGTCGTACTATTTGTCTAAAAGTTTATATCATAGAGTTTTGACAGCGTTCCGAGGGTCTTACCCGTGTCGAACTCGAAGTCTTGCGGCGCGGAGTAGAGTCGGAAGCGGCGGCGGTCATAGCACCGCAGGAGAATGCGTCCCACATGGGTGTCATGCTTCGCCCAGATGCGGAGCAGCGCATAGTTGATGTCGTGGGCCGTCTTTGGCACGGCCATTCCCACGAGCTGCCCGCCAATGAAGGCACCGACCATCATCGAGTCGGGGTTCCATTCCTCTCCTCTCACGGTGATATGGGCATAGATGACCATGTCGTGGGGATGGAGACGATTGAAGTCGGGCTGCTCCCACCGTCCTATGACCCGCACGGAGCAGGAGGCGGAGGCCATGGCGTTGGAAAGAACGGCCATGACGCGAGCCGTGCCCGGACTGACACCTATGAAGCGGTCGCCAAGGACGTAGGCCGGCGGGATGGAGTCGTCGCTGGTCACACTCCAGAAGACAGAGAGGCTGTCGGGACGGGGTGGCGAGAAGTCCACGGAAAGGGTCATCGTGTCACCCACCATGACCACGGAGCTGTCGTTCTGGCAGATTATCTTGCCGTCCCACGTCGCGCGCTCCTCGCCAAACTCGAAGAAGTCGCCGCAGGAAGTGAGCACAAGGACGGCGAGGGCACAGAGCCACGGCGCGGCGCGGTGCCTCAATAGGGAGGCCGTAAGTCGGCGGATAGGTTTCATGTCCATGATCATTGTTCTGTGGTTGACGGCGGATTGGCCGGAGCGGCCACCGTCACCCGGTTAGACACTTGTCCCTGGCGGCCATCGCGGAAGCGCACCGTCAGGTAGTATTCGGCCCACTCGCCAGGTTGCAGCAGGTCGCCCGTATAAGTATGGACGCCTTGTGGCACGTCGGTGATGAACCGGAACGTCTCCTGCCCCTTGCGGCGGCGATAGACGCAGTAGTAGTATTCCGCTCCCCCCGCGTCCTTGTCGTCCATCTCCCAGGCCAGCTTGACCTCGCCCGAAGGCACGTCATAGTCGGCGAAGAGGGTCGGCGTGAGAGGTAGCACCTTGTCGTAGTTGACACGGCCGGAGAAAGCGGGCGAGAGACCAGAGCTGATATCCCAAAGGCTGATGGTCTCGACAGCATACTCGTAGCGCGCTCCCAGCGGGGCGGGCGGTGCATCGTCGATCTGCAGGGCATAGCCATGGGCACGCACGGAGTCGCCATCGGCCACGCGGAGCAGCGTCCATGCTGCACCGGGGCGGCGACGATAGACGTTGTAGTGAGAGATCATCTCGTCGCTTCCACCGATCCAGCGGGTGTGGATCATGCGGTTGTCAACCCATGCGGAGTCGAGGTGGGGTCGCGAGGGAGGCACCGTACTGGGACGGAGGACGGCGATGGTGTCGGAAGGCGCACCGATATTGGTGGCGTAATCGACCGCACGCACATAGTAGTAGATGTACCGCTGGTTGATGTCCACCGCCACCGTGTCAGTATAGGACCGCGGGATGACATGACGGCGATTGAGGATCGTAAACTCATCGTCGGGGGAGTTGGCCCAGAAAACATCGTAGTGGTGCACGTCGAGCGTGTCACTCATCTCCCAAAGGATGGCGATGGTGCCATCCAGGCTGGGGAGACCCCGCACTTGGGTGGGTGCCTCGGGTGGGCGGGCGTCCCTCACACGCAGGAGCTTCGGATAGGCGTAGCCCATGTTCTCGGCAGTATCGACGGCAGCGATGGTGATCATACCCGTCGAGATGTTGGTCACGTCGATGCGGACCATCGTATCTCCGGGCGCAATATACTGATTGGTGAGGAGTTTCCACTGCTTCGAGGAGTCGCGGTCATTGAAGTAGAGGGGAACGTAGCGGACGAAGTCGTCCTCCAGGCTATCCTTGTGGAAATAGATGGTGGCATAGACCTCGTCGTAGAGTGTCTTGCCCGGACGGTCGATGACGATGGAGGTGATCTCAGGCCCGAGCGGCGGCATCAAGTCGGGTAAGAACACCTTGTGGGGTGCCGAGAGCGGCGTGAGATCGCCAAAGGCATCGTAGGCACGCACAGCATACTCATAGAGGCCAACCACGCCCGGCGAGTGCTCATAGAAAATAGAGGGGTCGTCCTGACCGAAACGGAACGGCGGTGCATAGGGCAACTCGTTGACTTTGCGCCAATCGGCCTCGCCCACCTTGCGCCAGAACACGTCGAAAGTACCGTTGATCGCATCATTCCAACTCAGACCGACCGATCCATGCTCCAAAATGGTGTCGGTGAGGGCTACGTCGTAGGGAGCGGGGACATACTTCTCATTGCGGAGGTTCTCCACCTGGGCTGGCATGATGAAGAAGCGACCCGTCGTGTCGGGCACAGACGGCATAATAAAATAGGAGTAAGTCTTTCCCTTCTTCGCCGTCTTATCGACAAAGCGCAGGCCCATCGCCTGAGCGAGGTCGGGTCTCCATTCTGCGGCGAGGAAAGCGCCGATGAGTCGCGTCTTCTGGTCTTGCTCCAGCTCGACGAAAGACCCGATACTTCCGGGCTCGTAGTTGGTCATCTCCGGAGTCATATCACCCTCGCCGTAGATTGCACCCATGGCCATATAGGCCAGCGAGTCGATCGTGTCGGGGTAGCAACGACGGAAGTCGGCGAGACTCATTGGACGGATGCCCGTCGCGAGGGTATCGAGGAGGAACTCGCCCTCTCCCTCGGTGTGGCGAAGCACGTCGTAGCCCGTGCGGTTGAGTCGGTCCCATTCGGGATAGGACTCCACCGCCCAGCGCAGGACAATGCTATCGCCATAGGTGCGGCCCACGGCTTTGATATAGACGTAGAGATCCTCTATGGAGTCATCGACACTGTCTCGGGAAAGGGTGCCCACAGGGTAGGTGCCTGGCAACAGATCGTCGTCGCCATCCTGCTGCACGACGGTATCAACGGCAGCCACGCCCAAGGGGGCACGCCATGACGAAGTCGCTGCCCAAGAGAGCATACACGGCACGCACACGGCGGCGACCAAAAGCCAAACAAGGCCCTTCATCTGATTATTTTGCTGTTTCATCATCGCTTTACGTCTATTTAGATATTCTTACTCTTTACCTTCGTTTTCCACCCCTATTCGAACCTTTTCCAACGGTACTACCTTTACCTATAGCGCTACCCGTTCCTTGGTGAGAATTGGTATCCGATCACTTGCCACGCAATGGGATATTATACTTCACTACCAGATTCTTGAGGAGGTCATTGTAAGTGTTGTTGAAGCGCTTCTCCGAATAATATAGCGGGTACACAGTCCACATCTTGTTCTTGTAGTCCCAAGCATTGACACGGTAGCGCTTGAAGTAGAGGCGCATATTGTTGTTGCGCAACGCCTTCCACGCATTGAATTGAAGGACTTGAGACTGTGACTTATAGTCATCATCGACATACTTCTTGTGGTCCTTGTCCGCATAGGCGAAGTAGAGCGTTCTTCCAAGGAAGTCTCCCTTATCAGCCCTGATACGAACGTGGCGATACCTGTTGGCAGCCTTGTCCATCTCAATGGTCTTGCTGATATTCAGTCCACAACGGCTGGCCGCATTCCATACAACACCATACTGATACCTCGGAACAAATGCGTAAACATCCGACTTAGCATCGTCAAAGGTTTGCTCTTTCGATCCTGCATAACTCGCCAGCCAGTCTCGCATACTCGATTTGGAGTAATAAATCTGAAAACCGACACGACGGATGATATTGTTGTGCATGTCCTCGGCTATGTTGTACACCTCGGCGAACACCCGTGCGTAGGCTTCCTCCGTCAGCTTGTGGCCATCAAACAGGCTGCTGCTATTGCCCAGCCACTGGGTATAACCACCACTATGATCGCTATAAAGCGGATATGTGGTGCCCAGCTCGTCTTGGAAGCGATAGGTGCCCATCGTAAGCGCAAACTCTATGCTCTTGCGACCATCACGGATGTGTCCGATATAATTGTTTCGGAGTATTCCGTCTCTCCAACTGCCATAGGGCGTCTCAAGCCAAAGCGACTGCGTGCTTTGCACCGTCAGGTTGAGGTTCTTCTTGGCAGAGACAAACTTATGACCACCGATGAAGAACATCCGACTCATATAGGAGAGATAGATAAATGGGTTCTCCGTGTTATAATACGGCACAAATCCTCCTCTTTGATTAGCACTTGTGATGAGTAGCTGGTCGTCGTTCATTTCAAGGTTCTGACCGTCATAGGTGATCTTGTCGAGACGGGTGGCCATAAACTTACTGCAGTAGTAGAGCGGATCGTTGTACAACGCGTTTCCATTGACACCCTGCTTGGTCACAGTGACCTTAAGGGCCAAGAGGTCCTTGACGAAGTCTCTGGTGACCTTACCAGCCTTCCGCTCATAGACGGTGACGATAAACTTGCGTCTTCCAGCTCCACCAGTATCGTTGTCCGAGACATTCATTAGACTCTCCTCAGAAATCTCCACCTTCTTGTTGATGGTGTTCCTACCAACCCTACCTCTGGTTTTGGTGCTGGAGATGTTATTAATGCCGTTATCCTTCATCGCCTTGCTACGCACCTGCTTCTCGGAAGTGCCCCAGACAGTGTAGGTCTTGACAGCAACCCAGGTAGAGGGCGAGGTCTTGGTTTCCGTCCACTCGTAGCGCAGGCGGATGATGTAGTCGGCATTGTTGGTCTCTGGTACGTTGGCAAATCCCGACTGCGGAGTGAGGATGGAGTAGCTGTTGGTTTCTATCCATTGGTTCTCCCGGGTGGAGAGCAGCTTTCCATTGGAGTAGAGATACCACTTCAGTCTGCCTTTCTGGTAGGCTTTGCCCTTCATCGGCCGAGCCAGCGAGATGATCGGCTGCTTCACGTCCTCCCAATATGCGGGAGTACCAGTGTAACTGTAGCTTTTGCCATTGGCAAAATAGTTGAACATCACGTCTTCTCTATTGCCCAGCTTACCCTGGTTGGGATACATCAACTTCACATGCGGATACAGGTCCTCGTCATCCTTGAAGCTCATCTCCGCATTGTTGGTGGCGAAATAGAACTCTTTGGTCTGTTTCCATGCCTGGGCAACGTACCCGTTCTTGAGGGTGTCATACGTCTGTGGATCGCGCCATGAGCCGTTGTAGAACTCCTGTGCGTAGCCAGAAATGGTGACCTTGTAGTACTTGTTGCGGTGGAGCTGTTCCACGGAAAGCGTCACATTCTCCTTGCTGACACGATGGGTCATCTCATAGACTACGCCGTTGCGGCCAGCCTTGGCGTCGGAAAGCGAACTATACTCCGTCAGCGTGGGCGGCAAAGAGGTGTCCATCTTGAAGCGGAACTGGCGGCTTGCCAGATCCTTGAGCGTCTCCTCCGATTTGCCGTCGCCACTGGAACCGTTTTGCAGGCGGTTCAGCTGCGTGGGATCCACCACACGGATGGGCACATTTAGATCAGCCTGTGTCTTCACTATGGGGTTGCTCTGGATATCCCAGCTGATCTTCGCCTTGTCGGCCTCCTCCCAGCTCTTCAGTCCGATGTTGCAGCTCTCGAAGAGGACATAGTCGTCGAGGGCGTTGCCGTAGAACATCTCGCACACATCGCCACACTCGAAACTGAACTTCTTGTTGAGTTTCACGAGACCACCGAGGAGCTCTACCTTCACGCGGGCTTTACCCGTGAAATAGTTTGGATTGGGCATACCACATTTCAGCACACCGCCAATGCCCGCATTGAAGAGATCCAACTTCTTCTTGAAGAAGCCGAGGTTGATTTTCAGGCCAAACTTGGCATAGAGGTAGGCGTAGAGCTGTCCCTCGCCATACCAACCGTTGATACCCGGAGCCGTGCCAAGGTTCATACACTTATTGTTGCCCTTGAGGTGACGGATGGAGACGTCGAAGCCCGCCGTCGCACCCATGTCGCCATAGAAGAGGCCGAGGTTCACATCTACATAACCCCATACCGAGGCACCGAGCATCACGCCACCACTGGTCTTCGCATTGGCCAGGAAGTCGTTGCGCGCCTTGGCGCGGGCGTCGTTGGCTTCAGAGATATTGTCGCTCTGCACACCACCCTTCTCTCCACCGTCGAGGAACCTTCTTACCTTTTCGGGTATCGGGGGCAGCTGCCCGTTATTGGGCAGCTCATTGCCCAGACAGAAGTAGGCGTTGGCACCGATGGCCACCGAAACGATTTTCGATTTGAAGCTGACGAGCGTAAACTTACAACGCTTGTCGTGGTCGGGCTCACCAAGGTAGAGGTGCCACTTGGTCGCACCACCGGGCTTCTTGTGGCCGATATAAAGATCAAGGCTCACCTTGAGCGAAGGACCGCTAAACGATGTGCCATCGTCGCTCTTGTCCTTGTCTTCGGCCTTCTTTTTCTCATAGGAAGCCATGTCTTTTTCGTAATCCTTGTTCTTATTCTTGCTCTGATCGCCCATTCCGCTCTTGAAGCTCTGCTCGGCAGTCTCTTTGATTTCATCAAACTTTCCTGCGACAGCATCCACCTGGCTCTTCACTTCGGAGAGCGCACCATTGAGCTCGTTCATAATCTCCTTGAGCTCGCCACCGTCGAAAGCAGCATCCATGGTGAGGTTGAGCTGGAAGTAGCGTTCCTGTTCGTTGTCCTCATAGACGAGTTTGACACTGCTTTTGACGATGCCACCGACCGCCGTCACCGAACCATTGAACAGGAACGTGGTGAGCGTCTTCTTCTTGGTGTCGAAGGCAACGGTCAGGTCGAGGCGGCCCTTGATGGCCTCACCATCGCTCGTCGTGATGCCCATACCGAAGACGAGACCAATCGCACCCTTGCGAGGACGAGGATTGAGCTTGTCGCTCGTGTTATAGACGCAGTTGATGTAGAGACCTCCACGAATGTTGTTGAGGGCCACTGGCGGCATGGGAATACCCATCTTGCCACCCACCATCACGTCGAAGAAGCCCCAAGAGAAGTTGTTGCCCTCCTCCTTGTGGTTGAAGTAACCGCCCTGGACGTCCATCTCGAAGATGCCGCCCTTGACCTTGCAGGACAGTTTGCCCTTGTAGCCCTTGTCCGTTCCACCGATGCCTCCCGCGTCGCCATCAACCGCCAGCACACCCTGGAAGGAGAGCACGGCTGTCTCGATGTCGAGTCGGGCCTCGCGGAACTTCAGGTCCTTATACTCTAAGGAGATTTCGCTGGGCTTACTGATGTTCTTGACATAGGACTGGATCTCCAGCGTCGTGCCTGCCGTCACATCCAGATCGTCGCTGAACGTGATATCACCACCAATCTTGATGGCCAGATAGGGTTCACCGTCGGTGACGACATAGTCAAATCCCCAGTCGGTCAGTGCAAAGCGGAACGGGCCTACCTTGCAGCTCAACGACTTGTTGGATCCCGCAGCAGCCGGAGCTACCGCCTCATAGGGCACCTCGGCCACACTGGGTCCGTAGCCCGGATTATTCTCGTCGTAGTCCAGGAACTTCTTTGTCTTTCCGCCACCACTGCCTCCAGTGGCCTTGTCCAATGCCGAATCTATGGCTTTGCCTGCCGATTCGGCAGCCTTACCAGCTGCATCAACGGCCTTGCCGGCAGCGTCGATAGCAGAATCCACAGCCTTGCCTGCTGCATCGACGGCCTTACCTGCTGCGTCAATAGCAGAATCCACGGCCTTGCCCGCAGCATCAATCGCATTATCGACCGCATTCTTTCCCTTTTCGATGGCATCATCGACGGCCTTGTTGACCTCGTCGGGGAGTCCTTCGAACCATTCGCCTGCCGAAGGCTTGGACGGGTCAGAGTTCATAGCGATGGCACCCCACTGGCCAAAGTTGA
>OLWM01000515.1_pt1 | contig 19333 bp, 10 predicted proteins | sample 1644141 | NCBI WGS metagenome assembly OLWM01 (sample SAMEA103958150, study PRJEB25191) | human gut metagenome | biome: human-associated habitat [ENVO:00009003]; feature: intestine environment [ENVO:2100002]; material: feces | place: Germany | collected 2013/2015
GTCCTCGGTATACAAATAAAAACAGGACAGCAAATTTATCAACGGTACAAAAATATGAAAGGCAACCTTTTTCGGTTGCCTTTCGTTTGTCTCAAATGCTTTCACATTTGTACTATTCTACTAAAAAGCCTGTTCACAGGCTTAATCGGGTGTTTCTTCTTCATACGCGTCTTCCAGCATATCAACTTTCTGAATACTCATCTTTCCGTCGGCGGTTATCGTTATGGAAAGCGGGACATACAAATCCGTCTGCGGATAGCAAACACTCGCTGCATATACAATGCCTTGCGGAGTTGTTTTATCATATACGATTCCTTCGAGCACGGACTTTGCCAGGAAGTCGGCATCCACTACCGAAGAAAAATCATTCTTGGTGAAGGTCTTGTTGAACACTGATTCACCGCCGCGCGTCAGACGCAGCACGATTTTATTATCCATATACGTATCCCCCATTTCATTGGTAACATGAGGCAGGCTCTCGTCCGGTGTACGGGAAACGAAAGAACGATAATCCTTCCCTTTGAATTTGATGTCTATTTCACTTTTAGAAGTCTGCATCCGTTGTATTCCACGAGCGTCTACGCTATCCTGCGTTGCCAATACCGACTCCTTTTTCGAGTTTACTTTACCGCCACAAGCAGTCACAGCCACAACCAGCGGCAACAAAAGCAGATAAATAAGCTTTTTCATCCTGAAGTTTTCTGTTTATAAATAGACGACAAAGGAACAAAAAGACGGTGAGATTTACAAGAGTAACCGGCATTTTTCCTACATTTGCAATAAAGAACAAAGTTATTTGCAATAATTACTGATTTAAAAACCTGCAAACCTGACAATATGTGCCAACGAATGATAACGATTCTTTTTCTTGTCTGTGCATTCTGTATAGGCGGCAGTGCATACGGGCAGAAAGTGAATTATCAACAATTCGAGAATATCTACCTCGGTGCCGAAGCATCGGTCATCAGTTGCTTCCTGCAAGACAGCGAAGGGTTGATATGGATAGGTTCCAACAAAGGGTTATTCAGTTACGACGGATATTCCACACAGCAGCACTTCACTTATGGAGAACGCAATAACACGCGCATTTACTGCGGAATAATAGCAGACAATACTTATTTATATTTAGGGACAGATAACGGAATCCTCGTCTACAACTACCGGACGGACAAATACGAACAACCGGAAACGGATTTCCCGACAGATGTACGGACAATGGCGCTTCAAGGAGACACCTTATGGATAGGTTCGTTGAACGGTCTGTATACGTATCAACTCAACACAAAGAAACTGGCTTCACTCGACAGTAAGAGCAACGGACTTCCCCATCACACTATTTATTCTATCATCCGCACAACGGACAATCAGATATATGTAGGCACCTACAATGGTTTATGCCGATATATAGAGGAAAGCGGAAAGTTTGAAAATATCCCGTTGCCCGTCAACCGGAGCGTGAGCAATCTCTTTGTCAACTCTTTGTTGGAAGATACGTCCCGCCAATGTATCTGGATCGGAATGGAAGGATCTCTTTTCCAATATACTCCGGCCACGGGACTAATGAAACCGATAGATGCCTTCCACAACAATTCCATTAAATCACTGGCTTTGGACGGGGATGGAAATTTATTAGCGGGTACCGATAACGGACTTTATGTTTACCAGAACGATAATGGGACACTGCAACACATCGTACACGACTCCCGCAATATCCAGTCGCTAACCAACAATATTATCTGGAATATATTTGCCGATCAGGAACAGAACATCTGGCTGGGAACGGATTACGGCATCTCCCTTTCACGCTACAACAGTGCATTGCAATTCATTCCTATCTCGCAAATCACGGGTACAGGAGACGGGAACCAGTTTTATTCCCTGTTCCGGGATTCCAAAGGGTTCTACTGGTTCGGAGGAACTAACGGAGTCATCCGTTTTACCAACCCCACCGGTAACAAGCACGACGCTGTCTGGTACAGAATGGGAGATAAGCACCATCCGTTGTCCCACAACCGTATCCGACACATCTACGAAGACAGAGAACAACAACTCTGGATAGCCACGGACGGCAGTATTAACCGTTACGACTACAAGACTCACCAATTTGTACACTACAACATCGTAGACAGCACAGGAACAAACAACACCAACTGGGCTTATTACCTGTTTGAAGACACCGACGGAAAACTCTGGATAGCAACCTGCCTCGGAGGTATTTTTGTAGTAGACAAACAAAAACTGGTACAATCTTCCGGCGGAACCTACATAGCCGAGCAGAACTATTCCACTCGCAACGGCCTGTCAGGAATGTTCATCAACCAAATTGTTCCCGATGCGGAAGGTAATGTATGGGTATTGCTCTACAACAGCAAAGGAATAGACAAAATCAATCCGCGCACGCAGCAAGTAACCAAATTGTTTGCCGAAGAGTTGAGCGGTGAAAAGAGCCCGAATTATCTCCTACGAGATGAGGACGGTATGCTCTGGGTAGGATTTCACGGTGGGGTCATGCGCATCAATCCCCAAGATTCCGGTCAACAAAGTATTACCTTCGGCAGCTTCAGTAACAATGAAATTCTGTCTATGACTTCCGTAAAAGAGCATATCTGGATTTCTACAACCAACGGGCTTTGGATTGTCGACCGGAAAACAATGGATGCACGCCAACAGAACATGACAGACAAGCGTTTCACAAGTCTTTTCTTTGACCCGAAAGACGAAAACATCTATTTGGGAGGTGCGGACGGATTCGGTATTTCCCGGCCGGACATACAGGCTATGAATCAACCGGAACGCCCGATCCTGCTGACTGCTTTATATATCAACAACCAGTTGATGTCTCCGCACACCGGAGAAAGCATACCTAATATCCGTTATACGAACTCTATCGAACTGGCATATAACCAGAATAATCTGGCTTTCGAGCTTTCCGACCTCCCCTATTCGCTAGAGGAAAAGCATGAATTTGTCTATCAGCTGGAGGGAATGGACAAAGAATGGAATTTCCTGAAATCGAATACAAACCGCATTACATACAGCAATCTCAACTACGGAGATTATCAATTAATTATCAGTAAGGTGGAAAAGAGTGGCCACCCGTCCGAACATCCTTATATTTTGAATATCAAGATCCTGCCTCCGTGGTATTATACGGTTTGGGCAAAGGTGATTTATGTTCTTTTGTTCCTCAGCCTCATCATCTGGACAATCAATTTCTTCCGCGTCAAGAACCGGTTGAAAATGGAACGTATGGAGAAAGAGAAGATTCTGGAACAGTCACGCCAGAAAATGGCTTTCTTCAGCAACCTGTCCAATGAGCTAAAGACACCGCTTAGCCGGATTATTGCACCCGTGAGCCAGCTACTCCCTGCGACGGAGGAAGCGCACGAGAAACAGACATTGGAAGAAGTGCAACGCAATGCGATGAAGATTAATTCGCTGATTCATCAGGTGCTCAACTTCAACCGTATAGAAGATAACGAAGATTCACTACTAATACTGTCGCGTATCGAACTTGTGTCATTCAGCCACAGTCTGTTCTCCGTCTACGAAGAAGACAAGCGGCTGACTTTCCTTTTCGAGACAAACAAAGCGAAGATTTATGCCGATATGGACGCTATCAAACTGGGAGTGATACTAGACAGTCTGCTTTCAAATGCAGTGAAATTCACTCCGGACGGCGGCAGTATCCGGTTGTCTCTTTTCTATCGCGAAGAAACCGGCTTAGTGGATATCTGTGTATCGGACACAGGATCGGGAATCCCGCCGCGGGACATTCCTTACATCTTCCAACGTTTTTTCCAATCCCCCCACTCCGGCAATAAGGAAGGTACGGGTATCGGGCTTTATCTGGTAAAAACTTACACAGAACTGCACGGCGGACACATCACCGACGTCACCTCCGAAGAAGGAAAAGGGACTTCCGTCGGATTGAATATTCCCGTCATAGCAGTGGAGGAAGAGGAAATCCCCGCGACACAGGAGAAGAAGCGACTGGAATCGTTGCCTGTACTCAAACCGATTGAAGCGGAATCGCAGGACGAGAAATTCCTGTCGAATATAATTCGCCTGATTGAAGACCATCTTTCGGAGTCGGAACTGAATGTGAATGCTCTTTGTGAATTATCCGGTATCAGTAACAAACAGATTTACCGGAAAATTAAGCAATTGACCGGAATGTCTCCCGTAGAATACATCAAGTCAATCCGGATGAAAAAGGCTGCCATGTTATTGCAGCAAAAGAAGTTCACCGTTGCCGAAGTAATGTATATGGTGGGCTTCTCCAACCATTCTTATTTTTCCAAATGTTTTCAGGCTGAGTTCGGAAAAACGCCGAAGCAATATATGCAGCCTGCTGTTGACGAAGAAAATCACAATAAATAAAGCACTTGCGGGTGAGGATGAGGCATTAATTGCTGTGTTTTTACCTTTCATCATGTAGCGCTTTGTCCATTGCAACCTATTATCTTTCTTCCGGTCTATCGTTAGATAAATCCTGTTGCATTAGAAGTTAACTTTTTCCGGTCTAACGGTTAAGTTGTTTTTGATAGTATATAAACTATAAACGCAAGTTCTAATTATATAAACGCAAGCTTCATTTTTATAAATGCAAATTGTATTTATAAAAATGAAGCTTGCGTTTATAGTTTACAGCAGACGGAAAGAAAATTTGCAAAGGAGGGAAAGAAATTTATCTATAAGTAGATTGCATGGAAGAACGGTAGCAACCTGTTCATATCCTACGGTTATTCTGTGCAAGAGGTGAAATAGACGAACCTCATAAAAGCACATATTGGAACTAATTATGGCCTAATCGCGGCTGAAAAGCACCTTTCGTCCTATTTTTATCCTTATATGTCCAATCTGTGCTTTCATCAAATCAGCACCTATCTTATCTTTGCCGGTATAAATAACCCGCCAAATTTGATAGCATGAAAAGACAGTTTATTCTTACCTTTATTTGTCTGTTGTTTACCTTCACCGGTATGCAGGGGAAAGTAACTACACCTATAATATATATAGATGGAAACGGAGTGATGCGCTGGAGCGACACCCACGAAGAGGCCTCTTTCTTCGGGGTAAACTACACCCTGCCTTTTGCCCATGCCTACCGCGCACTCGGCTATTTGGGACTCGACCGCAAAGCTGCCATAGATAAAGATGTATATCATCTCTCCCGCTTGGGACTGAATGCTTACCGTATTCATCTATGGGACGTGGAGCTGACCGACGGGCAAGGTAATCTCCTTGAAAACGAGCATATTGACCTCATGGATTATCTAATTGCCAAACTTAAGGAGCGCAATATCCATATTGTCATCACCGCACAGACTAACTTCGGAAACGGATACCCCGAACGGAATATACAAACCGGCGGTTTCTCTTATAACTATGATAAATGCGATATGCATTCTAATCCGGAAGCGATTGCCGCACAGGAAACTTATCTCCGCGACTTGGTGAAACATACTAATCCTTATACAGGACTGGCTTATAAAGACGATCCTTCTATCGTAGGTTTTGAGATCAATAACGAACCCTGCCATTCCGGTACGAAAGAAGAAGTAAAAGCCTACATCAACCGTATGCTGAAATCAATGAGCAAGGCGGGAAACCGTAAACCAGTATTTTATAATGTAAGTCACAACGGATATGTGGCAGAAGCCTATTATGAAACGACTGTTCAGGGAACTACCTATCAATGGTATCCTATCGGGCTCGTATCCGGACAAACACAACAAGGGAATTTCCTTCCTTACGTAGACCGTTATGACATTCCTTTCGCCGGAAAAGTGAAAGAATTCAATAAGAAAGCACGGATGATTTATGAATTCGATCCGGCGGATATTATGTACTCTTATATGTATCCGGCCATGGTAAGGACTTTCCGCACGGCCGGTTTCCAGTGGATTACGCAGTTTGCTTATGACCCGATAGACCTTGCGTTCGCCAATACGGAGTATCAGACTCATTTTCTGAATCTTGCCTATACTCCGAATAAGGCTATCAGCATGAAAATTGCCGCCGAAGCTGCACGGAGTTTGAAAAGAGGAGAATCGTATGGGAGTTATCCTCAGGATACCATATTCGGTAATGGCTTTCGCGTCAGCTATGCGGAAGATTTAAGCGAGTTGAATAATGGAGAGAAGTTTTATTACTCCAATCAGACAAATACACCACCCAAAGATGCATCAAAGCTGGTTTCAATCGCCGGATGCGGAAGCTCGCCGATAGTGGACTATGAAGGTACGGGAGCTTATTTCATTGATTGCCTTGAATCAGGAGTATGGCGACTCGAAGTAATGCCGGATGCGGTAGTAGTCAATGACCCTTTTGCCAAGCCGTCACTCAAAAAAGAAGTAGTCAGCATTATCTACGGTACTTGGGATATGGCATTACGAATTCCGGATTTGGGCAAAGCGTTTACTCTCACAGCTCTCGACAAGAAGAACGACCGGAAAGAAGAAACAGTGACGAATGGAGTGATTTGCGACCTTCGTCCGGGGGTTTACCTGTTGAAACGAAACGGTTGTACCCCGCAACAGAACTGGAAAGCTGATTCACGTTGGAATTCGATTCGTATCGGAGAGTTTGTAGCTCCCACTCCCCGTACTATGGATTATAAGGTCACTCATACTCCAGCAAGCATTGCCGAAGCAGGCAAAGCATTGATTATTAATGCGCAAGTAGCAGGAAGCGTTTTTCCGGATTCTGTCATTATATACACGGATAAGGTGTCTTTTTGGAACGAGCATAACCCGTACATAAAGATGAAACGTACAAGCGGCTATACATATCAGGCTATCCTGCCCGCTGCAGATATAAAGGAAGATTGTTTCAAGTATAACATCATCGTCTGCCGGGGCGACAGCACCCATACTTATCCCGTCGGAAATTCCGTCACCGGAAGTTCCTCGGGAATCCAAGGAAGTCCATTGGACTGGAACTATACTTCCGATTTCTACTGGACTACACGTGTTGTCGCTTCTGGTAGTGCGATACAACTACTGAAAGTAACGGATACAGATAGCCGGATAGAAGCATATACACTTCCTGAATGGAACGACCTGCAACGTACCTTACTTGATTCTTCTCCGATTGAGAAGCCGTTGCTCCGGTTCTGTTTCACACCGAAAGGAAAGAATCCGCAACACTTCCTCCGCGCATTCGTAAAAGATGAAATCGAAGGAAGAAAAGATAAAGTGAAAAGTTGCACTACGCTCTGTATTCGTGTAAATAGAAACAAACCTCTTCCGCAAGGACTCAGCGCAGGTTTTGTCACTTCGGACGGATATACCTACAAAAGTCTCTGCCCTGCTCCGTCAGCAGAAGGCATTGTACGGATTCCTCTGAAAGAACTGCGTCTAACGGATACCACATTGTTACCCATAGCTTATCCGACATTCCTGAAACAGTATTTCCACCCGGAGACGGTAATTCCTTTCCGACCGGAGAAGATAGAGAAACTGGAACTGTCAATGCCTGGAACCGGCAAACCAACCGTAGAGATTGAACTTGGAGACGTGTGGCTGGAATAGCCGGATATGTTCACCCAGCGTCCCAAACAATAATAATACAATAAATCTATTATCAATAACACATTAATTATGAACAGGAATATCTTAAATCTACGCCAACTGACTGTACTCCTTATATTGTGTACAGCCTTTTTAGGAGGTATCATTCCTGCCTTTGCCCAACAGGGCGGCAAGAAAATCACCGGACAAGTGATTGACGAGAACAAGGAACCGATGATCGGAGTAAGTATCCTCATCGTGGGCACTTCTACCGGTACGGTTACCGACTTTGACGGTAACTACACATTGAACGTACCGCAGGGCAACAAAGAGTTGCAATTCTCTTATGTAGGATATGAAACAAAGGTAGTACCAGTTCCTGCCAACAGTACTACTTTGAATGTCCAGTTGAAAAGTGATTCACAGGTATTGAGCGACGTTGTAGTAATCGGCTATGGTACGCAGCGTAAAAGCGACCTGACAGGTTCGGTAACTAACGTCAGCAGCAAGGACTTCAACATGGGGTTGGTCAGCTCTCCCGAGCAACTGATTAATGGTAAGATTTCCGGTGTGCAAATCATGTCCAACAGTGGTTCTCCCACTGCGGGAAGTACGATCCGTGTGCGTGGTGGTGCTTCACTGAACGCTAGTAATGACCCTTTGATCGTACTGGACGGCGTTCCTTTGGAACAGGGAGGTATCAGCGGGAATGACGGGAACTTCCTTAGCCTCATCAACCCGAACGATATCGAAAGTATGACCATTCTGAAAGATGCTTCTTCGACTGCCATTTACGGTTCGCGTGCATCCAACGGGGTTATTCTGATTACTACCAAGAAAGGAAGTTCGGATAAACTGAAGATTACATTCAGTACGACAAATTCCATCCAGACACGTACTAAGCTGGCTGATATGCTAAGTTATGACCAATTTGTCAACACTATCCGTACGCAAGGAACGACTGCCCAACAATCTTTACTCGGCACAGCCCATACGGACTGGAATGATGAGATTTACCAGAATGCTTTCGGTACGGATAATAATCTTAGTATCTCCGGAAAAATTGCTAAAAACTGGCCATTTCGTATATCAGTAGGTTATTACAATCAAAGCGGTTTGTTACGCACAGACAACGCAGAACGCTACACGGGAAGCATCATGGTAACCCCTTCTTTCTTCAAAGACCACTTGAAACTGAATATTAATGCGAAAGGGTCTATTAACAACAATACATTTGGTAACACGAATGCTATCTGGGCAGCTTCTACAATGAATCCAACCATCCCTGTTTATTCAGGACTGGATACTTTTGGAGGATACACGGAAGCAATAGACAATACAGGTGCACCAGCCAACGGTGCTGTAATGAACCCGGTGGGACTTATCAAAATGAATGATTCCCAAAGTAACGTAAGACGTTTCATCGGAAATATCGATGCGGACTATCGTGTTCATTTCTTCCCCGATTTAAAACTGCACGCTACATTAGGTTACGACTATGCACAAGGTAAGGGAAGTGTATATGTTCCGGCGGAAGCTGCACAGAATTACACCACTTCCGGTCTGGATTACAGCTACGGTCCACAGAAGAAAGAAAATCGCCTGCTGACTTTGTATGCCAACTACAACAAATTGGTAGAATCGATTAAAAGTAGTTTTGACGTAACAGCCGGTTACGATTATCAGTACTGGAAAGCTACAACTCCGCTTTACTACAAAATGAACACGCTGGGAGAAATACAAAAGACTTCAAAGGCTAAAGACGAACGCCATGTACTACTTTCATACTACGGTCGTCTGAATTATTCGTTCGATTCACGTTATATGCTAACTACCACCATCCGCCGGGACGCTACTTCACGCTTTGCCAAGAATGTACGTTGGGGTACTTTCCCCTCTGTAGCCTTGGGATGGAGAGTGACAGAAGAATCTTTCCTGAAAGATAATAAAGTATTGAGCAATCTGAAAATTCGTGCCAGTTACGGTGTGACCGGACAACAGGACGGTATTGGTAACTACAATTATCTACCTATCTATACTCAAAGCCAAAATGGTGCGGAAGGTATCATGGGAAATGAATATATTCATACCTACCGTCCCAGCTCTTACGTCCCTGACTTGAAATGGGAAACCACTACCTCATGGAATATTGGATTCGACTTCGGCTTTCTGAAAGACCGTATTACCGGTAGCTTTGACTACTACACTCGCCAGACTAAAGATTTGATTGCAACAGTTCCCGCCGCAGCAGGTACCACCTTCGACCGTAACATCACCACCAATGTGGGAAATGTGGACAGTCAGGGTATTGAATTCAGCGTGAATGCAACTCCTATCCAGACAGAAGACTGGAACTGGGATGTCAGCTTCAATATGACCTGGCAGAAGATGAAAGTAAAGAACCTCTCACTTGTAGAAAGCAGTGCTGTTACCAACACAGCGGTAGGTCCGTGGATTGACGGTTATCAGTTCCAGGTCTTGAGTGAAGGTTATGAACCCTATATGTTCTATGTATATCATCAACTTTATGATGAGAAAACCGGTAAACCCATTGAAGGTGCCTATGCCGACCTGAATGATGACGGTGTGATAGATAGTAACGATCTCTATCGCTACAAGTCTCCGGCTCCCGATTTTATCTATGGTTTCAGTACCTCGCTTCGTTATAAGAAGTGGACACTGAGCACCAGTCTTCGTGCCAATGTAGGAAACTATGTGTATAATGGTATGGCTATGAATACTGGGGCATGGAGTACTGTCAGCTATAATACATATCAGTTGAATAATCTTAATAGCAGTTACCTGAAGACTGGTTTTCAGAATCGCCAGTATCTGTCAGATTACTACATTGAGAATGCTTCTTTCCTGAAAATGGATAATCTGTCACTGGCTTACAACTTCGGTCGTATTTGCAAGTGGTTCAGTATGAATGCCAGTGTAATGGTACAAAACGTATTCTGCATTACCAAGTACACAGGTGTCGACCCGGAAGTGCCTAACGGTATGGATGTATCTTTCTATCCGCGTCCGCGCACTTATTCACTGAGTCTGGGATTTGAATTCTAAGTCATCATTAAAGCTGAAAAAACAATGAAAAAGATATTTTATTCCGTACTGTTCATAAGTACCTTCATTTTTTCTTCCTGTGTGGGCGATCTTGATCAGTTTCCGCACAAAGAAACCACTTCTGCCGATGTATATGCAGAAGCCGCCAACTACAAAGCCGTATTAGGCAAACTCTATGTTTCTTTTGTTACTGCCGGACAGGAAAAAGGCGGTGGCAATGCTGATCTCAGTAGTAATAACGGTCAGGATTATATGCGTTGCTATTTCAATTTGCAGGAGTGTGGCACCGATGAACTGGCATCTACCTGGCTTGAAGGTGATAAGGTAGGTGATCTTACTTATCTGACCTGGGATGCTAATGATACCTGGGTATCGGATATGTATTACCGTATCTATTATACTATCGCTTTGTGTAACGAATTCCTGCGCAATGCGGGTGATGATCAGATTGCCAAGTTCACTGAAAGCGAACAGGCAGACATCCGCCATTACCGTGCTGAAGCTCGCTTTATCCGTGCTTTGGCCTATTATCATGCACTCGATCTTTTCCGCAATATCCCGTTCGTAACAGAAAACGATCCGGTGGGTAGTTTCCTTCCGCCTCGTTACACCGGAACACAAGTGTTTGAATACATCGAGTCCGAACTGAAAGATATCGATACTGATTTGCTGGACCGCAATGCTTGTGAGTATGGCCGCGCCTGTAAACAAGCTGCCTACACTTTGCTTGCTAAACTTTATCTGAATGCGAAAATATATACGGGTAATGAACATTGGACGGATTGCATCACCTATTGTAAAGAGGTAATTAAGGCGGGTTATACTCTTGAAGATGATTATGCAAAGCTTTTCAATGCTGATAATGACAAACGTACCAATGAAATCATTTTCTCATTGCCGGTAGATGCTGCACGTACAGTTTCCTGGGGAAGTACTACCTATATTATCTGCGGTGCCGTAAGCAATGCTTCCGATTATCAGAAACCGGAGAAATACGGTGTGACCAGTGCATGGGGAATGTTCCGCATTCGTGGCGAAGTTCCTGCGTTGTTTCAGGAGGGTGATGGCCGTGCCATGTTCTTTACCGAAGGGCAGACTCAGACAGTAGATGTGATAGACAACCAGAGTAATGGTTATTTTGTGGAGAAGTGGACGAACCTGACTGATGCCGGAGAAGCTGCTTCGAATACAGTAGACGGTGGAGTGAATACAGATTTTCCGTTGTTACGTTTGGCCGATGTATATCTTATGCTGGCTGAGGCCGTGGTACGCGGTGGTTCCGGTAGTGACGTTACTACTGCACTGGGCTACGTGAACGAATTGCGTGAGCGTGCATTCGGTAGCGATGCAGGTGCTGTCACCAGCGGCGAACTGACTCCGGACTTTATCCTTGATGAACGCGCCCGTGAACTTTATTGGGAATGTACACGTCGTACGGACCTGATTCGCTATGATAAATTTACTACTTCCAGTTATCTGTGGCAGTGGAAAGGTGGAGTGAAAGACGGTCGTGCAGTTAATAGTAAGTATAATATCTATCCTATTCCGACTACAGACCTTACGGCAAATCCTAATTTATACAATGAAAACTATTAATACCTTATGAAGATTATGAAGACAATAACTAATTTCCTCTTTTTGCTGGTAGCGGCTGTGTGCTTTGTCGCTTGCGAGAAGGATGGAGACAAAATATATCTGAATAGTATAGAAGCCGGTGATCTGATGGCTTCGGAAAGTGAAGTCGTTCTGTCACAGGATAACAGTAAGGATATTGTTCTGTCACTGGCATGGACGCGGGACAATCTGGCTGTCAGCGATCCGAATGTATCAACTCCCGATTTGATAACGATGACTTTACAGGCATCTACTGCCAGTGACTTTTCGTCTGCGGTGGTGGAGTCTGTAGAAACTTCCCTTTCTAAAGTTTATACGGGTGCTGACTTAAATACGGTAGCCAAGAATCTGGGGGCTACTCCGGATGTAGCCAATACATTTTATTTCCGTCTGATGTCGAAGACCGGAAGCAATATGGAGCCGGTTTACAGTAATACGGTTACTGTATCCGTTACCCCTTACACCATTGATATGAGTGTGGGTTACGTTCTCGATACCAAACAGGCTGATACCGGACTGACACTTTATTCGGCTGCTTCCAATGGTGATTATGTAGGTTTTATGGGAGTCTCCGGTTGGTACAATTACTATCTGAAAGAAGGTGACGGTACTATTTGGGGAAATGACGGTGTAACCGGAACAGCTTTCCTGATGTCTTCTGAAAATGATTCTGACAAGCGCTGGAACTTCTGGTTCCCGGGACGGAGCGGCTGCTACTATGTAGATGTAAATACCAGTAAGAAAGTCTGGTCGGCACTTTATATTCCTTCCTTGACTGTTGCAGGTGACGTTGCAGGTGAAATGACTTTCGACCGTGCGAATGTGAAGTGGACGCTTACTTTCAATGCTGCGCAAGCCGGAAATGTAAATCTGAAAGTTTCAGGTATCGGCAGACTATATGACTATTCTACCGGGACGGAAAAGTCTGATACGGATGAGAATCCCGGAATAGAAACTCCTGTAGGCTTTGTACAAAGCGGAGAAAATCTTACCTTTGGCGGGCAGGCAGGTGATATTACGGTAAATGTTGCTACTGCGGGAGAGTGCACATTGGTTATCGACCTGAGTAATCCGAAACAGTGGAAGGCGGAAGTGACCAGTGGCAGTTCCGAACCCGAACCGGTAAGAGAAACCCTTTATATGCTGGGTATCAGTGAGGGTGAAGATAGCTGGACGTTCGATAATCATCTACGTCTTTACGATGAAGATAATTTGGGATATGCAGGAGTGGCGGATGTCAATTCCCCCTGGGGATATCAGATTGCCATTGAAGATGGAAATTGGGGAGATGTTTATAAATTGGGTGAAGGAGATGCTAATGCCGGAACATTGGCTTTTGGTACTGAGAATAATATCCCGGCTCCCGATGGCGGTCTTTATTTCTTTGATGTATCGCTGAAAGCATTAACTTATAAGTTAACGGCTTTAGGTAGTGAAATTTACGTTGCCGGTCTTAATAAACTGGAAGATGAAACGTGGACTTTCGAACCACTGCCGGCCGCAACTACCGCCGGTGTGTTCAGTGGCAGTATCACTATTACACAGCCGTCAGCCTGGGGCTTTAAGATTTACCTGTTCGATAATAACTGGGATTACGTATATGGCGGAAATGGTGGAAAGCTTTATTACAAAGGCAACGGCATTACAGATGATGCCACACTGGCTCCGGGTACATATACTTTGACCGTAGATTTAATTCATGCAACCTATACCATTGAATAAAAGAGAGAAATTATGAAACTTATGAATATATTAGTAGCCGGCTTGCTCCTATTGGGAGCCGCCGCTTGCAGTGACGACGATAAACCGACATTCCCCGAAGAACCGATTTATGATATGACCGGCTTTGCCAAAGGTGCCGATGTCAGTTGGTTGACACAGATGGAAGCATCAGGAAAGAAGTTTTATACAGCCTCCGGTCGTGAAACGGAGTGCATGACTTTACTGCGCGATCTGGGAATGAACTCTATTCGTCTGCGTGTATGGGTGAATCCTTCGGATGGTTGGTGTAATAAGAATGACGTACTGGCGAAAGCCTGGCGTGCTCACCAACTGGGGATGCGGTTGATTTCCACTATAGTGACGTTTGGGCAGATCCGGGAAGTCAGCACAAACCTGCCGCATGGGAAGGATTGTCTTTGGATGAATTGAAAGCGGCAATGACTGCTCATACTAAGGATGTGCTGAGTGCCCTGAAGGATAAAGGCATCACTCCCGAATGGGTGCAGGTGGGGAATGAAACAGGCCCCGGTATGCTGTGGGATACGGATGCTGCTGTAAGTGGTGGCATGGGTGGTAATGGCGTGGAATATGTTGAGAATAAAAAGAATTTCTCAGACTTTATTACTACCGGTTGTGTGGCTGTGAAAGAAGTGTTCCCTAATGCCAAAGTGATTGTTCATTTGCAAGGAGGAGACGATAACAATCTGTATCGCTGGATTTTCGATGTACTGAAAGAGAACAATGCTCAATATGACGTGATCGGCATGTCCCTTTATCCGGGAACGGATACTTGGAAGACGATGACTTCTTCTTGTATCGCCAATATGAAAGATATGGTAAGTCGCTACAACAAGGAAGTGATGATTTGTGAAGTCGGCATGTCATGGGATGAGGCCGCAACGTCGAAAGAGTTCCTGACCGAACTGATAGCTCAATCGAAGGCTATAGATGAGTGTTTGGGTGTCTTCTATTGGGAACCTCAATCCTATGGTGGTTGGAATGGCTATACATTAGGTGCTTTTGATGAAAGTGGCAAACCGACCGTTGCAATGGACGCATTTAATCAATAATATACCATAATGAAAAAACTATCGACTTTATTCTTAATGACCTTACTCGCTGCCTCCCTGCATGCTCAGCGCAGCGAGTATCTACTTGAAAAGAACTGGAAGTTCATGAAGGGGGAAGCTCCGGAAGCCATGAAGCCGGAATTTGACGACCGGAAGTGGGAAACTGTAACCGTGCCTCACGACTGGGCCATCTTCGGTCCCTTCGATCGCAGCAACGATTTGCAGGAAGTGGCGGTAACGCAGAACTTCGAGAAGAAAGCTTCCGTCAAGACCGGACGTACCGGTGGACTTCCTTATGTTGGCATCGGATGGTATCGTACTAGGTTCGATGCCCCCGTCAATCAACAGACGACACTTGTCTTTGATGGTGCCATGAGCGAAGCCCGTGTATATGTCAATGGACAAGAAGCATGCTTCTGGCCATTTGGTTATAATTCTTTCCATTGTGATGTCACCGCCTTATTGAATAAAGACGGTAAAAACAATACGCTTGCCGTGCGTTTGGAAAATAAACCACAATCTTCCCGTTGGTATCCTGGCGCAGGACTTTATCGCAATGTGCGTGTAGTGAGTACCGATAAAGTACATGTTCCTGTATGGGGTACTCAGCTGACTACTCCTCATGTTTCTGATGAGTATGCTTCAGTACGTCTGTTGACCACTATTGCCAATGATGAAGAAAGAGATATCCGTATCGTGACAGAGATAATCTCTCCCGATGGGAAAGTCGTTGCAACGAAAGATAATACCCGTAAGATTAATCATGGTCAGCCTTTTGAACAAAACTTCCTGGTGAATGCTCCTTGCTTGTGGTCGCCGGAGACACCTTATTTATATAAAGCTGTTTCTAAAATCTATGCCGATGGCAAGCAAACGGATGAATACACTACTCGTTTCGGCATCCGCAGCATAGAAATCATTGCCGACAAAGGATTTTTCCTGAACGGTAAGCATCGCAAGTTCCAGGGGGTGTGCAATCACCACGATCTTGGTCCGTTAGGCGCTGCCATCAATGTTGCTGCATTGCGCCGTCAACTTACGATGCTGAAAGATATGGGTTGTGATGCCATCCGCACCGCTCACAATATGCCGGCACCGGAGTTAGTGCAACTTTGTGATGAAATGGGTTTTATGATGATGCTGGAACCTTTCGACGAATGGGACATTGCCAAATGTGAGAATGGCTATCACCGTTATTTCAACGAGTGGGCAGAACGTGATATGATAAATATGCTTCATAATTACCGCAACAATCCTTGTGTAGTGATGTGGAGTATCGGTAATGAAGTACCTACTCAATGCAGTCCTGTCGGTTATAAAGTGGCCAAGTTCTTGCAGGATATCTGCCACCGTGAAGACCCTACCCGTCCCGTGACTTGCGGTATGGATCAAGTGTCTTGTGTGCTTGCCAACGGCTTTGCAGCCATGATTGACATTCCGGGACTTAATTATCGCACACAGCGTTATAAAGAATCTTACGACCAGCTTCCGCAGAACTTGATTCTTGGTAGCGAGACGGCTTCCACTGTCAGTTCACGCGGAGTCTACAAATTTCCGGTAGAAGAAAAGAAAGGTGCCAAATATGAAGACCACCAATGTTCTTCGTATGACGTGGAAGCATGTCCGTGGTCGAATATCCCAGATGAAGATTTCGCCTTAGCCGATGATAACCACTGGACTATCGGACAATTCGTATGGACAGGATTCGATTATTTGGGCGAACCTTCACCATATGATGTCAATTCATGGCCGAATCATAGTTCTATGTTTGGTATTATCGACCTTGCCAGTATCCCTAAGGACCGCTATTATCTCTACCGTAGCGTATGGAACAAAAATGCAGAAACGCTACATATCCTTCCTCATTGGACATGGCCGGGACGCGAAGGTGAAGTGACCCCGGTATTCGTATATACCAACTATCCTACTGCCGAACTGTTTATCAACGGAAAAAGCTACGGTAAACAAAGCAAGAATAACAGTTCTTTAAAGAGCCGTTACCGCTTAATGTGGATGGATGCCGTATACGAACCGGGCGAAGTAAAAGTTGTAGCCTACAATAAGGACGGAAAAGCAGTAGCGGAAAAGACAGTACGCACTGCCGGAAAACCTCATCATATCGAACTGGTCAGCAACCGCAACGAACTGACAGCCGATGGAAAAGACCTCGCCTACGTCACTGTGAAAGTGGTAGACAAAGATGGTAACCTCTGTCCTACCGATAGCCGCCTGATTCACTTCTCCGTAAAAGGAGCCGGTAAGTTCCGGGCTGTTGCTAACGGCGACCCTACCAATCTGGAACAATTCCACCTTCCGAAGATGCACGCTTTCCATGGAATGTTGACAGCGATTGTACAGGCAGGAGAGATTGCCGGAGATCTTGTACTGACTGCCAAGGCAAGTGGAGTGAAAACCGGAACAGTCCATCTTCAGGCAAAATAAAAGGGTAGAATTATAAGAAATAGAGAAATCCATCCTACCCTATACTATTATTTAGGCACAGATTACCCTGTTGCTTTATGCAATCATAGTTCTAAAACCGTGTAATCTGTGCCTAAAATATTAAAGTCGATTATTTACAGATAAATGTCACTAGCAATCCCTTATGGTCTGTCGGCCACACATCAAGCGGTACTATGAATTCATCTTTTGATGTTTCCTCTACACGTTGAGAGCGGACAATAGATTCTTTCGGACCAAACAAAACGGCTTTCTTTGCTTTCAATCCTTTTCCTTTATAGAAGATAAAATCAATACGATCCCGTTCGTCCGCTTTAGGAGCCCATGTTATCTTTTCCGGAGTTTTTGCCAGGTTATCCGAAGGATAGGTAAATCCCGGATGCGTCAGAGGATTGGGATAAATCTTACGGTAGCTGTCAATAAAGCCAGCTTCTTCCAACAAAGTGGTAACTGTCCAGGGTACAACAAAGCCGTTGTGGTCGTACAAGTTCTTATTTTTCTCAATCCAATCGCGATGAGAAGGTTCGTTGAAGTCTCCTCCCACGATCACCCGATAGCCGTTTGCAAGGTCTTTCTCAGCCTGGGCGATAAACATACGAATCGCATCATCCCGCTGAGAGGCTACATTGACTTTCATAATTTCATCTACTGACGCCGGCAGTGGAATTTCTTTCCAGGTAGAGCCGTCATAGCCACGGGCGTTATAATATGCACAGTCCAGATAATCCAGGTGGGCAGTATAAACCGCTACCTTCTTTCCGTTCACGGAACTTGTTAGACGATAAATACTTCCATGGTCATTCTTTTCCGGAAAAACCGTCAAAGAGTCCGTGATAGGATGCTTGCTTAGTAAACCGGTATCATAAGTATAAAAAGAATAATACTTCAGTCCCTTTTCCTGAAGTGAAGCGCACACACGTGCCGTGAAATTCGTTTTATTGTAATTCCTCACCTCACTGAAAGTCACAAAGTCAGGCTTCAGACGGACTATCTCATTGATAATAGCATCATATCCGCCTGGTATCATGGTACCTTCCTGCCATACATTCCATTGCAACACTGTAAATTCATTACTCTTTTGTGCCTTCACAAAAACAGAAACCAGCAACAAAATAGCCGGTAATAGTAGTCTTTTTAATCGCATTTTTTTATATTTAAAGATGAATAATAATCAAATAGCTTTCCAAAAGGATTGGAAGTCACGATATTTACCGTAGCACACCAATTCATCCCCTTCTTCTACTTTCTCGTCCCCCGGAAGTTCATTCTTCACATGAAGCTCCATTAAAGAAATACCCAGACAATTAGTTACTTTATCCGCCCGCTTCAATCCGATTAGTTTTAAGTGAAATTCTTCGTCCAGATTCAACTCATTGACAAAGTATCCTACAAACTTTTTCGGGACTGTAAACTTGACGACATAATATTCCGAATCGACACGGAAAGCTTCCACGCTTGTTCCAAAATCCAGCAGTTGCACCAGACTGCGGGCCGCATCTTCTTCCGGTGTCAATATCTTCTCCAAGCTGAATGCTTCAAGCACGGCTTTATGCACCATATCAATGGCACGGGCATAGATATGAGCAACCTTCTTTTGTTTCAGCAAAGCAACCACACGCACCGATGCGCCGAAATTCTCACCTATGGCGACAATCACTATATCGACACTGTTCAGAGGAAGCACGGACAAAGCCTGTTCATCCGTTGCATCAATCACAAATGCAGTAGCAACCTTATCTTTTATACTATCTACGCGGCTTTCACTAATATCCGCACCAATAATCTCGTGTCCCAGTGCCGATAACTCTTCAGCCAACACACGACCGTAGTTTCCTAAACCGATAATAATATACTTCATATCTTTAGTTTATTATAATGTTATCA
>OLWM01000543.1_pt1 | contig 18418 bp, 13 predicted proteins | sample 1644141 | NCBI WGS metagenome assembly OLWM01 (sample SAMEA103958150, study PRJEB25191) | human gut metagenome | biome: human-associated habitat [ENVO:00009003]; feature: intestine environment [ENVO:2100002]; material: feces | place: Germany | collected 2013/2015
CCCTACCATCTGCAAGCAAAGCTACTAACCGCCATCCAACGGCGAAGCATTGTGAAAGTGGGAAGTAACACGCCAATTCCTATTGATATCCGACTGATATGTGCCACGAACCGGAACCTGCAGGAGATGGTAGCGAAAGGCGAATTCCGGGAAGACTTGCTCTACCGCATCAATACCATTCATGTGGAAATTCCTCCCCTGCGCGAACGGAAAGAGGATATTATCCCATTGGCCGAACGATTTATGGTTCACTTCTGCAAGCAATATGACAAGTCGTTGATGAAGTTCACTCCCGAAGCAAAGGATAAATTGACTGCGCATCCCTGGTATGGTAATATCCGCGAATTGGAGCACGTCATCGAAAAGGCGGTTATCATCAATGACAGTCCGCTGATTCCTGCTGAATTATTCCAATTATCCGTACCACGGATAGCCATTCAGGAACAGAGTATCTCCACCCTGGAAGAAATGGAAGTGCAGATGATACGGAAAGCGCTCGATGCCTGTGCGGGAAATCTATCGGCAGTGGCCGCTCAACTGGGAATAACCCGGCAGACGCTCTATAACAAGATGAAAAAATTCGGATTATGAGCTCACTGATCCAACAACTGGGGATTCGGTACTGGTTCAGAGTTTTGCTGACTGTACTTTTCTGTATATCGACCGTCTGGTTCGGTATTCATCAATCATACGGTTGGCTGGGCGTCAGTCTTTGTCTGCTGGTACTTAGCATCATCTGGCAAATCCGCCTGTACCAGCTTCACACCAAGCAGGTGCTTTTCATGATTAACGCGCTTGAAAATAATGATAACACTTTTCATTTTCCCGAAGAAAACGGTACTCCCGAAAGCCAAAAGATCAACCGGGCACTCAACCGGGTGGGACATATCTTATATAATGTAAAAGCGGAAACCGCACAACAAGAGAAATATTACGAGCTGATTCTGGATTTTGTCAGTACAGGATTGCTGGTACTCAATGACAATGGGGCTGTTTATCAGAAGAACAAGGAGGCACTCCGTCTTTTGAGACTGAATATATTCACGCATATCCATCAGTTGAGTAAAGTAGACACTACGCTCATGGAGAAAATAGAGAACTGCCGTCCCGGAGACAAACTGCAAGTGATATTTCACAACGAACGGGGAACCGTTAATCTATCCATACGTGTATCGGAAATCAATGTGCGCAAAGAGCATCTGCGTATTCTGGCTCTGAACGACATCAATACCGAACTCGATGAAAAGGAAATAGATTCATGGATTCGCCTGACACGGGTTCTGACGCATGAAATCATGAATTCGGTCACTCCTATCACTTCTCTTTGTGACACTCTTCTTTCCATGTCCGAGGATAAAGACGAAGAGATCAGTCACGGGTTGCAGACCATCAGCACCACAGGAAAAGGGTTGCTCTCTTTTGTAGAATCTTACCGGCAGTTTACACGCATACCTGCACCGGAACCGTCATTGTTCTACGTGAAAGCGTTCATAGAAAGGATGATTGAACTTGCCCGCCATCAGAATCCGTGTGACACCATTTGTTTCCACACGGAGATTTCTCCTGCGGACTTAATTCTGTATGCGGATGAAAACCTCATCGCCCAGGTGGTTATCAATCTTCTGAAGAATGCCATCCAGGCAATCGGCAGCCAGTCGGATGGTAGAATCGAGCTTCGGGCTTATTGCAATGATATGGAAGAAATATGGATCGAGATCAAAAACAACGGTCCTGAAATCCCGTCGGAAATAGCAGAGCATATCTTTATTCCTTTCTTCACCACCAAAGAAAATGGTAGCGGAATCGGACTTAGTATTTCACGACAGATCATGCGTCTTTCGGGCGGGAGTCTCACTCTGCTGCGGGAGAAAGAAACAACGTTTATTTTAAAATTCAAATAACTATTGATATATGATACCTGTACTCGTCAACAATCCCTTATTTCGAGGGATCACTCCGGAAAGACTTTTTGCCGATCTGGAAGAGATCAGTTTCCATACACGTTCTTATAAGAAAGGAGAAATCCTGGCTCAACAGGGAGCTGTGTGTAATCGCCTCGTCATCCTGACCAAAGGAAGCGTGCGTGGAGAGATGATTGATTATTCGGGGCGTCTTATCAAAGTGGAGGACATCGCTGCTCCAAGAGCGATTGCCCCTCTGTTTCTGTTCGGTGAGGAGAACCGCTATCCGGTGGAAGTGACTGCCAACGAACCGACAGAGGTTATCGAACTTCCTAAATCAAGTGTATTGAGTTTATTCCGTAAGAACGAGCAGTTTTTGGAAAACTATATGAATCTTTCTGCCAATTATGCACGGACTTTATCGGATAAGCTTTTCTTTATGTCGTTTAAAACGATTCGTCAGAAACTTGCTTCGTACTTGCTCCGATTATACAAACAGCAACAACAGACGCATATCACCCTCGACCGTTCACAACAGGAATTGAGTGATTATTTCGGAGTATCCCGTCCTTCGTTGGCACGCGAATTGGCACACATGCAGGAAGACGGATTACTCACTGCCGACCGGAAACAGATCACTATCCTTCAAAAAGAAGAGCTTGTCCGGCTTATCCAATAGAGTTTGCCGGTATCCACAAAAAAATATTCATTGTTGTAACATTGGTTACAGAATCACCTGAAACTTTTCCTCTACTTTTGCGTTCAATAAATAAAATATTGGACTAATTAAAAACGTAAAAGTTATGAGTATGTTCTGTTATCAATGTCAAGAAACCGCAATGGGTACCGGCTGTACCTTGAAAGGTGTGTGCGGTAAAACGTCTGAAGTGGCTAACCTGCAAGATTTACTACTCTTCGTAGTACGTGGAATTGCTGTCTACAACGAACATCTGCGTAAAGATGGACATCCTTCCGAACAAGCAGACAAATTTATCTATGATGCTTTGTTCATTACCATCACCAACGCCAATTTTGATAAAGTGGCTATCACTGAAAAAATCAAAGAAGGACTGAAACTGAAAAATGAACTTGCCAACAAGGTAAAGATCGAAAATGCTCCCGACGAATGTCTTTGGAATGGAAGCGAAGATGAGTTTGAAGAGAAATCAAAAACTGTCGGTGTGCTTCGCACTCCCAACGAGGATATCCGCTCACTGAAAGAACTTGTACACTATGGCCTGAAAGGAATGGCTGCCTACGTAGAGCATGCGCATAACCTGGGCTACGAGTCACCGGAAATATTTGCTTTCATGCAACATGCCTTGTCTGAACTGACCCGCAATGATATTACAGTGGAAGAACTGGTTCAGCTGACTTTGGAAACAGGAAAGTATGGAGTATCGGCAATGGCACAGCTGGATAAAGCGAATACCAGCAGCTACGGAAATCCGGAAATCTCACAAGTGAGTCTCGGTGTACGCAATAATCCGGGTATATTAATCAGCGGACATGACTTGAAAGACCTGGAAGAGTTATTGGAACAAACAGAGGGTACAGGAGTAGATGTATATACTCACAGCGAAATGTTGCCTGCACATTATTATCCTCAACTAAAGAAGTACAAGCATCTGGCAGGAAACTACGGAAACGCCTGGTGGAAGCAGAAAGAGGAATTTGAAAGTTTCAACGGTCCTATCTTGTTCACAAGTAACTGTATCGTTCCGCCACGTGCAAATGCCAGCTACAAGGATCGTATTTACATCACAGGAGCCTGCGGCTTGGACGGGGCACATTACATCCCCGAACGTAAAGACGGAAAACCGAAAGATTTTTCTGCACTGATTGCTCATGCTAAACAATGTCAGCCACCGGTAGCCATTGAAAACGGAACGATTATCGGAGGATTCGCTCATGCACAGGTGACAGCCCTGGCAGATAAAGTGGTGGACGCCGTGAAAAGCGGAGCTATCCGTAAATTCTTTGTAATGGCAGGATGCGACGGACGTATGAAGAGCCGTGAATACTATACGGAATTTGCTCAAAAATTACCTGGTGACACCGTGATTCTTACTGCCGGTTGTGCCAAGTACAGATATAATAAACTGGCTTTAGGTGATATCAACGGCATTCCGAGAGTGTTGGATGCAGGACAATGTAACGACAGTTACTCACTGGCTGTAATCGCTCTAAAACTGAAAGAAATCTTCGGATTGGATGATGTGAATCAGTTGCCTATCGTATACAACATCGCTTGGTACGAACAAAAGGCGGTCATTGTTTTATTGGCATTACTGGCTTTGGGAGTGAAACACATTCATTTGGGTCCTACACTTCCCGCTTTCCTTTCACCGAATGTCAGGAACGTATTGATCGAACAATTCGGGATCGGAGGTATCAGTACAGTGGATGAAGATATTGTGAAGTTTCTATCATAAATGATAAGGAAACAGAAGGGTATTTTACAAGCAGATTCTCTTCTACAAAATAGTGACGGTATTTGATAAGGATAGTGACGGTATACAACAACCATACCGTCACTATTTCCATCATATACCGTCACTATCTTTTTTTCTATATTAGGAGGACTCCTGCTTAATCAGGAGTCCTGCATTTACTCCCGCATAGTGGATGTTTTTTTGAATAGAATTTCAATCCTCTCTGGGTAATATTAAATTGAGAACTACTCCCACCAAAGCTGCCAGTCCAATGCCGGACAATGAAAAATCGCCCCAATTAAAAGCAGCGCCACCAATGCCGACAGTCAGTGTCAAAGATACAATGATTATATTTCTGGTACGGCTCAAATCAATGCAATTATTCACAAGATTACCAATACCCGCACAAGCAATCGTTCCGAAAAGCAATAACATGATGCCGCCCAGTACCGCACTTGGAATGGATCTTAATAATGCACTGATTTTACCGATAACGGAGAATAAGATAGCGGAAATGGCAGCTATTCGGATCACTTGCGGATTAGTAATCTTTGTCAGTGACATGGCTCCTGTCACTTCCGAATAGGTAGTCACAGGAGGCCCACCCAGCAATCCGGCACAGAAACAGGCCAGACCATCACCCAATAAGGTGCGGTGCAACCCCGGATCTTTCACGAAATCTTTTCCGGTGACCGTATTAACGACATAAATATCACCAATATGTTCTATCACCGGAGCAATGGCTACCGGAATCATAAACAACACAGGTTCCCATGAGAATTTAGGAAAGACAAACTGCGGCAATCCAATCCAGGCAGCATCCCTGACACCGGACAAATCCAAATCGTAGAAAAGCCATGCAGCCAGATACCCTACTACAATTCCACAGAAGATAGGAATCAGTTTCAAAAGCCCTTTGGCTTTCATTGAAACAACGACTGCGGTAACCAACGAAAGCAGTGCCAGTACCCAGTTCTCTTTTGCCATATTCACTCCTGTTCCCGCCAGTGACAAACCTATCAGAATGATGACAGGTCCTATGACAACAGGAGGAAACAGCCGCTCGATCACCCTCACTCCCTGCCATTTGACAAGCGCACTCATCACAAAGTAAACTAATGCTACTCCAACCATGCCGGATAAGGTGCCGGGCAACCCATAAAGTTCTGTCGCTTTAATGATAGGCGCAATAAATGCGAAACTACTCCCCAGAAAGACAGGAACCTTTCCACGCGTAACCGCATGAAAGATAAGCGTACCAATACCTGCTGTAAACAGAGCTGTAGAAGGGTCAAGCCCGACCAATAACGGTACGAGTACCGTAGCACCGAAAGCTACAAACAAGAATTGTACCCCCACCACCCCTTTCCTCAAAGGTGTAAGATTATTTGAATCCATAAGTATAATGTAGATTATTCTTTGCAAAATTAGTCTTTTTAGACAATTTAACTCCCTTTTTTCACAAAAATACATCCAAAAAGAGTTTTTATTTGTTGTTAATAATGTGTAACTTCGCACGGTGAGAATTAATACGACAATTTTATAACTTTATAATATATTGCCTATGATATTTACAGCAGAAAACACCCTACTTATCGGTTCTATCTTACTTTTCGTCAGCATCGTTGTTGGAAAAACCGGATACCGCTTTGGAGTACCTACCTTATTATTGTTCCTCGTAGTAGGAATGTTGTTTGGAAGTGACGGCCTCGGCCTGCAGTTCCACGACGCGAAAGACGCCCAATTTATCGGTATGGTGGCCCTTAGTATTATCCTTTTCTCGGGAGGTATGGATACGAAATTCAGAGAAATCAAACCTATTCTAGGTCCCGGTATCGTGCTTTCCACTGTCGGAGTACTACTTACAGCTCTTTTCACCGGACTCTTTATCTGGTGGATATCAGGTATGAGCTGGTCAAATATTTATTTACCTATCACTACTTCCCTGCTTTTGGCCTCTACCATGTCGTCTACGGACTCGGCTTCGGTGTTCGCCATTCTCCGTTCACAGAAGATGAACTTGAAACACAACCTTCGTCCCATGCTGGAACTGGAGAGCGGAAGTAATGACCCGATGGCCTATATGCTTACCATTGTCCTGATACAGTTTATTCAATCGTCAGGTATGGGAGTCGGAGCTATCGTAGGCTCTTTCGTCATCCAGTTTATCGTCGGCGCGGCTGCCGGATATGTACTTGGAAAGCTAGCTATCCGGATGTTAAATAAGCTCAATATTGATAATCAAGCCTTGTATCCCATCTTATTACTGGCATTTGTGTTTTTCACTTTCTCCATCACCGACTTACTGAAAGGTAACGGATACCTTGCCGTATATATCGCCGGTATCATGGTGGGAAACAATAAAATCATGCACCGTAAGGATATCTACACCTTTATGGACGGACTGACCTGGTTGTCGCAAATCATCATGTTCCTTTGCCTGGGATTGCTTGTCAACCCGCACGAAATGCTCGAAGTAGCTGCCGTGGCATTGTTGATTGGTGTTTTCATGATTATTATCGGGCGCCCGTTAAGCGTGTTCCTTTGTCTGCTTCCATTCCGGAAAATCACGATGAAATCACGTATTTTCGTATCTTGGGTAGGATTACGCGGTGCAGTTCCTATCATCTTTGCTACCTATCCGGTAGTGGCGGGCGTAGAAGGTTCGAACCTCATTTTCAACATTGTATTCTTTATTACCATTGTCTCATTGGTCGTACAGGGAACAACCATTTCTTTCGTCGCCCGGATTTTGAATCTTTCCAAACCGCTGGAAAAAACCGGTAACGACTTCGGAGTGGAACTTCCGGAAGAAATAGACTCTGATCTTAGTGACATGACTATCACCAAAAGTATGCTGGAAGAAGCAGACACATTGAAAGATATGAATCTTCCGAAAGGCACGCTGGTAATGATCGTGAAGCGCGGAGATGAGTTCCTGATTCCCAACGGAACACTGAAACTGCACGAAGGAGATAAACTATTACTTATTTCCGAAAAATCCAAAGAAGAAGAGACTGATTCTGACTAACATCCGAAAAGATTGATTCTATCACTATAACTGATTCGTCTCCACGCATGAAGCCTCTTGTCCCTACAAGACACTCGTTTCTTATTCATGCGTGGAGACGAAATGTTTTATATAGGCCAATGAACTAGTTCTAAGGAAGAAACACGAATGACCTTTATCCGGCTGATAAAATTGTTCGCTCCCCCTCCGTTAATTAACCGTAAAACTTGAATTTAAAATTCGGTTTACATCTACGAAGTATTAATTTTGCGCAGTTTTAAACTAAATGTGCAAAAATCGAATGGAACAAGAACATCAGTTCATTGATTATATTGAGCAAAGCATCATCAAAAACTGGGACAAGGATGCCTTAACTGACTATAAAGGAATTACCCTTCAATATAAGGATGTAGCGCGTAAAATCGCTAAATTTCACATCGTCTTGGAGAGTGCCGGCATCCAGCCGGGAGATAAAATAGCCGTTTGCGGACGTAACAGTGCTCACTGGGCAGTTACTTTCCTGGCGACTATCACTTACGGAGCTGTTATTGTTCCCATTTTGCATGAATTCAAGGCAGATAATATTCATAATATCGTCAACCATTCCGAAGCCAAATTACTTTTCGTCGGCGACCAGGCATGGGAGAACCTGAATGAAGATGCCATGCCTTTGTTAGAGGGCATCGCTTCGCTGGCTGATTTCTCGGCATTAGTGTCCCGGAACGAAAAACTCACTTACGCTTTTGAACACCGGAACGCTATTTACGGTCAACAGTATCCCAAGAACTTTCGACCGGAACATATTTGTTACCGGAAAGATCGTCCGGAAGAACTGGCTATCATCAACTATACTTCCGGTACCACGGGTTACTCTAAAGGAGTGATGCTCCCCTATCGCAGTCTTTGGTCAAACGTGGCTTATTGCTTCGAAATGCTTCCCGTTAAACCGGGAGATCATATCGTTTCCATGTTGCCTATGGGACACGTGTTCGGTATGGTATATGATTTCCTTTACGGATTCTCTGCAGGTGCACACATCTATTTCCTGACGCGTATGCCGTCTCCAAAAATCATTTCCCAATCTTTCTCCGAAATCAAACCCAAAGTGATTTCTTGTGTACCGTTGATTGTGGAAAAGATTATCAAGAAAGATATTCTTCCTAAAGTAGACAGCAAAATCGGCAAGTTATTGCTGAAAGTGCCTATTGTGAACGATAAAATCAAATCGCTGGCACGACAGGCTGCCATGGAAATCTTCGGTGGAAACTTTGACGAGATTATTATCGGAGGTGCTCCTTTCAATGCGGAAGTAGAGGCTTTCCTTAAAAAGATAGGGTTCCCCTACACCATCGCTTACGGTATGACGGAATGTGGTCCGATTATCTGTTACGAGGATTGGAGAAGATTCAAGCCGGGTTCATGCGGAAAAGCTGTACCACGTATGGATGTGAAAGTGTTGTCATCTGATCCCGAGAACATTGTTGGCGAAATCGTATGTAAGGGTCCGAATGTGATGTTGGGATATTACAAAAACGAAGAAGCTACCCAGGAAGTTATCGACAAAGACGGATGGCTGCATACAGGTGACCTGGCTTTGATGGATGCTGAAGGAAATGTTACGATCAAAGGACGCAGCAAGAACCTGTTATTGAGTGCTAGCGGACAGAATATCTACCCGGAAGAAATTGAAGATAAATTGAACAACCTGCCATACGTGGCTGAAAGTATTATCGTTCAGCAAAACGAAAAACTTGTCGGACTTGTTTATCCTGATTTTGACGACGCTTTCGCTCATGGCCTGAAGAATGAAGACATCGAGCAAATAATGGAAGAAAACCGTGTGGCACTGAATGATACGCTACCGGCTTACAGCCAAATATCCAAGATGAAAATCTATCCGGAAGAATTCGAAAAGACACCGAAGAAGAGCATCAAACGTTATTTATACCAGGAAGCAAAAGGCTAATATAAAGTTAGCTGCATAGAGATATTACTTAAGCCGAAAAGAGAAAGGAATGAAGATAAAGAAAACAATATTCACGGCAGCTATACTAATGGCTGCCGTTTGTTTACCGGCACAGAACAAGAGTGCAGGTATTAATATATCTATCTGGAAAGATATTTGTACGCAACCGCATGACAGTACACAGACGACTTATGTGAACATCGGCCTCCTGTCTACAATGAATCGCTTGAACGGTGTGGGTATCAATGCATTGGGGAGTGTGGTACATGGTGACATGAACGGAGTACAGATCACCGGATTAGCCAATCTGGCAGGTGGAACAATGAGGGGTGTCCAGCTGGCCGGTATCAGTAATATCAGTGGTAACAACACCGTAGGACTTTCTGCTGCCGGACTGGTAAATATCACCGGCGACAGAACTCAGGGAGTAATCATATCCGGTTTAACCAGTATCGGAGGAGATAATACCTCGGGGTTAATGATTAGCGGTTTCATGAATGTGACGGGCAATATGGCTTCGGGACTACACTTTTCCGGAGCGGCAAATATTACAGGACAGAGTTTCGGCGGCTTGATGGCTTCCGGACTTTTGAATGTAGTAGGCGAACACATGAACGGCTTGCAGATTGCAGGAATTGCCAACATAACTGCATCGAAACTGAATGGGGTGCAAATAGCATTATGTAATTATGTAACGCAGGCTTGCGGACTTCAAATTGGCCTTGTCAATTATTACAAAGAAGATATGAAGGGATTCCAACTCGGATTGGTTAATGCGAATCCTGATACAAGAGTGCAGATGATGGTGTATGGTGGAAATGCTACGCCTGTCAATATAGGTGTACGCTTCAAGAACCAATTGTTTTATACCATTCTGGGAGTCGGCTCCATGTATCAGGGGTTGAATGATAAGTTTTCGGCAAGTGCATCCTATCGTGCCGGTTTGTCCTTCCCTCTTTACAAAGGCTTATCCATCAGCGGAGACCTTGGCTACCAGCATATCGAGGCGTTCGATAACAAAGACGAGGTGATTCCGAAACGCTTATATGCATTGCAGGCACGTGCCAATCTGGAATATCAATTTACCAGGAAGTTCGGCATCTATGCAACAGGTGGTTATGGGTTAACCAGATTCTATAATAAATCAAGCAATTACGATAAAGGAGCGATTATAGAAGCAGGCATTGTTCTTTTCTAAATAAAATTACAATGAACGTTGAGATGAACATAACTACAATTAGAGAATACCAGCCAACAGATAAGAATGCTGTAATAGATTTAATCAGACAGAACACGCCTGCATATTTTGCACCGAAAGAAGAAGCTGATTTTAGTAACTATCTGGATAGCGAACGTGAACTTTATTTTGTTCTATTACTCAACAAGAAGGTTGTAGGCTGTGGCGGAATAAATTTTACAAAGGATAAAGCCAGCGGAAAAATAAGTTGGGATATCATACATCCCCAGTACCAAGGCAAATCGTTAGGAGCACAATTATTAAAATATAGAATTGAAATATTAAAGTCCATTGATGGTATTCAAAAAATAACCGTTAGAACTTCACAATTAGCCTATAAATTCTACGAAAAGCAAGGATTCACACTGAAAGAAATCCAAAGAGACTATTGGGCCAAAGGCTTTGATATGTATAGTATGGAATATAACGGGCATTAATAATAAAAGTGCAATTCAATATTAATAATGAATTACACTTTTCCTTATGTATCAAGTAAATAAAGACACTATATTTTAAGCATTACTAAAACTATCAAATGATAAATGATGGTTTTAAGCCCTTATCATTTCAATCTATCACACTTTTTCTTTTATCAGACCAGTACGATAAGCAACAAGCAGTTTCTTCAAATCCTGTATTTGAGTCACTAGTTCTTTTCCCTTATCGGTATCTTTCACCATCATTCGTTGCGAATTAAATTCGAGAACGAAGTTGGTCGATTTGATATCAAGCCCCTCTTCAATGGCTTTCTGACGAGACTGGAATGGTTCGTGCTGTACGAGTTGCATACCATGAGAATGATAAACAAGCGTATACCCCGCAATTCCCGTTTCCGGCTGATAAGCTTTTGAAAAACCGCCATCAATAACGAAAAGCTTGCCATTGGCTTTCATAGGTTGTTCCCCCTGAATCGTTTTCACAGGCACATGACCGTTGATAATATGCGAATGAGGCCCTGAAGCTCCAAACTCTGTCAAAATCTGGTCACAAATATCTTCCCGGTTACGCAATGTGTAATAATAGCCTTTCTTTTCTTTATGCAACTCTTTATCTTCTACAAAATAACGCTCAAAAGTCGCCATCTTATCTTTATCAAACAAAGGAGCTTCCGGGCCACACCACATATACCAGATATAATCCATAGCAAATTCCTTATCCTCCTCTCCTTCTTCATCGAAATAAGCGGTACGGATCAATTGATCGGCTTTATCCAGCAATTTATGTCCCCAGTATTCCTTACCACGTATTTTGACATGTTTAAAGCTGCCATCCTCATTCAGAGGAACAGAAGCATGATAAAGAAGATTCGAGTTTGAAACCAGATACATGCCGCCATAGGTAAACAGACAACGCATGTGCTTCTTCAATTTCTCACTATTCATAAATGAATAATGAATCTTTTCTACCAATTCGCGTTCTTCTTCAGTCAGTCGGTAAGGATCTGCCGGATCTACAGTCGGGAAATTGGTATCACGCAAAGCATATTCTTTTCCTTCATATACAAAGACGCCGCGTTCAAAATCAATCTTCTCCAGAAGTTTACGATTAGCCATTCCGAATTCCGGACGGCGGTCGATGATTTCAGCTTCCAGCTTAAACTGGATAATGGTAATGGCTTTATGCATTTGAGTAATCAGACGCAAAGTCTTCTCATTATAATGAGCATCGGCAAAGTTCATTTTCGGCATGAAAATCGTGCAAGGATCATCGGCATACGTATCCATTGCAAAAGTAGCCAATGGAAGCAAATTGATTCCGTATCCGTCTTCAAGTGTCCCCAGATTACCATAGCGCATAGACATACGTATCACGTTAGCGATACAACTATCATTACCGGAAGCTGCTCCCATCCAGAGAATATCATGATTTCCCCATTGAATATCGAAATTGTGGTAATTACACAATGTATCCATAATGATATGCGCACCGGGACCACGGTCGTAAATATCACCTACGATATGAAGAGAATCAATAGTCAAGCGCTGAATCAGATTACACATAGCGATAATGAAATCGTCGGCACGCTTCGTAGTGATAATTGTGCTGATAATTACATTAATATAAGCATGCTTATTCGGTTCGATAGACGATTCGTGCAATAACTCCTGAATGATATAAGAGAATTCGGCAGGCAGTGATTTACGAACCTTCGAACGAGTATATTTGGAAGACACGTTCTGACAGACTTTCACCAGTTGGTTCAGCGTAATCAGATACCAATCATCCAGATCCTTTTCACGGGCCTTCACCAATTGCAGTTTCTCTTCGGGATAATAAATCAAAGTACAGATTTCTTTCTTTTCAGCTTCACGAAGAGTGTTGCCGAATATTTCATTTACTTTACGTTTTACCGCACCGGAAGCATTTTTCAGTACATGCTGAAAAGCTCCATATTCTCCATGAATATCAGTCAGGAAATGTTCCGTCCCTTTAGGTAGATTTAAGATAGCCTCCAGATTGATTATTTCCGTACTAGCATCGGCAATCGTAGGAAAACTTCGGGAAAGCAATTGCAGGTAACGGAGATCGCCCACAATGCTTTCAGGAGTTATGTTACTTTGAGCAGTCATTTTATTTACTATTTTACTATTTACAATTTATTAATTGGCAACTTATTATTAGTTGACAACTTACCATTTAGTAACTCAAAAAAGGAATTTATTAATTCCTCTCCTTTTTCTTGTTACAAATTTATCTATTTTATACGATTCCTGATTAAGAAATGACTACTTTTTATTTACAAATCCATCATTTCTCAATTTTCAATTCTCAATTTAACAAGAACATTAACAGCACTTGAGCGATAATCACCCGCAGGAACATACACAGCGGATAAACAGTCGCGTAGGCTACGGATGGGTTGTCGCCGGGAATTGTATCGTTTACATAGTTCAGTGCCATCGGATTTGCCATACTTCCGCACAACATACCGGATACAGTACCGAAATCAATCTTCATCATCTTGAAAGCCACAAACCCCACCAGTACGGTTGGAACAATAGTCAATCCGGCTCCTAAAGCGATCCATAACAAACCTTCCGGACGGAATACGGTGTCGAAAAAATGAGCTCCGGCATCCAGTCCCAGACAAGCAAGGTACATGGAAAGTCCCAAGGCACGTAACATCAGATTCGCACTACGGGTGGTATAAGTAATCATGTGTATCCGTGGTCCAAAAGTTCCCAGAAGGATACCAACGATAATCGGTCCACCCGCTAATCCCAGCTTCACAGGAGTACTGACACCCGGAAAAGAGAAAGGAATCGCCCCCAATGCCAAACCGAGTACGATGCCGATAAACACAACAACCAGATTGGGTTCTTTCAAACTTTTTACAGCATTTCCAAGTACTTTCTCCACATTCTGAATAGCAGCAGCCTCTCCCACTACCGTCAGGCGGTCTCCTAATTGAAGTACCAATCCCGGAGTAGCAAGCAACTGTACACCCGACCGGTAAACGCGACTGATGTTAATCCCATAATGATTTCTCAACCGGAGTGAACCGAGTTTCTTACCATTCAGTTCAGGGCGGGTAACGACAATACGTTGCGAAATCAATTCACTATCAATCGCATTCCAGTCAATGTCCTCTTTATTCCAATCCGTATTTTCCTGTTCACCAAAAAGCACGGTCAAGGCCAAAGCATCTTTCTCCGCAGCTACCACCAGTAAACGGTCACCTTCCTTCAATATCTTGTCAGAAGTCGGAATACTTACATGTCCGTCACGCCATAAGCGGGAGATGACAAACTTCGGGTAACTCATGCGAGCTATATCCTTGATGCTTTTATTGAAAATAGCAGGATTGTGTACTTGAAACGCTGCAATATAGGTTTTGTTCGCATCATCTTTCTCTTTTATCTCCAAGTCTTCTTTGTGAACCAGCACTTTGCGAATTAATAAAACGGCAAGGATTACACCAACTACCCCCATCGGATAGGCTACCGCACATCCTAAAGCAGGAGTACTGCTGTCCATTCCCATCTGTTTCAATGTTTGTTGTGCGGCTCCCAACGCTGGAGTATTCGTCGTTGCTCCACAAAGGATACCGACCATATCAGGAAGAGAGACACCCGTTGCATAACTAGCCACCACGGTCAACAACGTTCCCAACAGAACAACTCCCAATGCCAGCATATTCAATGTTACCCCTCCTTTGCGGAAAGAGCTAAAGAAACCGGGACCGACTTGCAAACCGAGAGAATAAACGAAAATGACCAGTCCGAAACTTTCTGCGTAGTTCAACATCTGCGGATCGACCGAAAGCCCGAGATGGCCGGCGAGGATGCCTGCAAAAAAAACAAAAGTGACTCCCAGGGAAACTCCCCAGAAATGCACTCTTCCCAAGCCCAGACCTATCGCAGAAATCAGTGAAAGTACCACAACAGCCTGTAAGGCAGAATGTTCGAGAAATAGACTATATAACCACTCCATGTATATAAAAACTAATAGGGCGCAAAGATAAAAACTATTTAGTCCGGTTCAAAACTTTTAAGCTTTCATTTCGCACCCTATTTATACCCTGAATCATATATCTTGAAATCTTATTGATTACCCTTTTACTCCGTTACCTATTATTTTGTTCCTAATAACTATCCTATTTCTATCTTAACTATCTTATCCTTCTCTTTTCACCTGCATCTTGTTATCCCTCAAACGATCTTTTTCCCTCTGTTTCTTTCCGTTTTATCTTTCATCATTTCCCCTGAAACTCCACAAAGTTATTTCGTCCGTCCAGATAACCGCTTAACCTGTTTCCACCGATGTACACATCATCCAGGTATGAAACATCATTCGGTCCGTATGACATACGAATGGAAGTCTGCGCATAATTCTCCCAGCTCCAACGGAAATTATATTCATACTGCTCTACTGTCCCGTTAGGATATTCCACCCGTATATAGTCAATTCCCGTACGATCTAAAAAGAAATCCAGTTCCTGACGGCAATAGTTACCGTCCATGTCCCGGTAGAAACTAACCCAGGTACGGCTACACAAATCAGCCGAACGATTATAGTATCCTGCACCATTATTATCATCATCATAGAAACTGTCTATTTCCACTTCGCAAGAGGTAAAACTTACCATCAATATAGCCATCAAAGCCAAACCGAAGTATTTAAATGTGTTCGTTTTCATATTCCTTTATTTTTAACGGTTCTCTAATTATTATCTATCATTTATCTTTCGATAGAACAAAAGTAGAGAATGAATTTTCCTTATGAAACTGAAAACTCCTACTTATCGGGAGGAAATTGCCTAAATCTAGGGGTAAATCCCCCCAATGAAGTCTATTTCAAAGAATTCTTGTATCTTTGCCTCCTGTTAACAACACATGAAATCATCTGTCGCATGAAGTCAATCAAATCCCATATCACCCAACTGCTGAAATCCCTCAATGAGGGAGTATTCGAAAAAGAACATACCATCGCACTCTCCCTATTATCTGCCATGGCAGGTGAAAGTATCTTTCTATTGGGCCCTCCGGGAGTAGCCAAGAGCTTAGTGGCGCGCAGGCTCAAACTGGCTTTTAAAGATGCGGATGCTTTTGAATATCTGATGTCTCGTTTCAGTACACCGGATGAAATATTCGGCCCCGTCTCCATCTCAAAATTGAAAGATGAAGATACATACGAACGTATTACAAAAGGATACTTGCCGACAGCATCGATTGTCTTCCTGGATGAAATATGGAAAGCCGGTCCTGCTATCCAAAATTCTCTTTTGACAGTAATCAATGAAAAGATATATCGCAACGGACAATTTACGGTGCGTGTTCCTCTGAAAGCGCTGATTGCCGCGTCCAACGAACTACCCGCAAAAGGTGAAGGACTGGAAGCCCTATACGACCGTTTCCTGATCCGCCAGTTTGTCGGATGCATTGAACAGGAATATGCTTTCGACCAGATGATTTCTTCTACACGGGAAGTAGAACCTGAAATCCCGGCAAAACTCCAGGTAGACGATGAATTATACAATCAAATACAAGCTGAAAGTGAGAAAGTAGGTATCCACTATACCATCTTCGAGCTGATTCACAATATCAAACGAGAAATCGAACAATATAATACAGGGCGGGATGAAAACACCCCTCCGATCTATATATCCGACCGCCGTTGGAAAAAAATAGTAGGTCTGCTCCGCACCTCGGCCTATCTGAACGAATCTCCGGGAATTCACTTCTCCGACTGCTTGCTGATGAGTGCCTGTCTGTGGGATGAAGTTTCGCAGCTCCCCATCATCGAAAACATAGTGGAACAGTCGATTGCACGGGGAATCAATACATATTTATTGGGAGAAAAACGACTGGAACAGAAACTGGATACGCTGAAAGAAAACATGAAGTCCGAACACAGCCTACGGGAACTTAGCGATCCGGGAATCCAGGTAGTAGATACCTTCTATCATCGCATAGAAGGTTACCACATTGCCGGAAATTTACTCATCTTTGCTTCTGACTACCAGTCTTTGAGGAAAGACAGTAACCGATTGTTTTATATTCAGCAGGATAAATTCCGTCCGGTCAACAAAATCCTGAAAGCTTATGATTTTGTAAAGAACAGAAATATCGCACAAAAGAATATTTATTCCCTCCGAAAAGGGAAACGATCCGTTTTCGTCAACAATCAGGAGTATCCACTACTATGTTATGATAATTGCGAACCTTTGCCAGCACAGCAGGGCGACAGCACTCCGTTCGAATTTACATTGCAGGAAGTGATCGACTTGCTGCATCAAATGGAAGTGGAATATAAAACAATCTCCGAGCGGGAAACAGCATATACAAAGGAACATCTTTTCTTAAGCTCATCGCAAAAAAGCAAGATTAAGCGAATCTTAGGGGAGACTGCACATATCATAGAGAATTACCGGAACGAACTTCGTATCATCGCTCATGCCCATGAACAAGAGAACAGAGAGTATTAGGCTCAAACACCTGCAAGACATTTATTACGAAAAATTGCAGGGAATAGCCTATGATGTGTATGACGAACAACTACACAATCTGATTATCCGTCCCGAAGAACTGGATGCGGACATTCACCGGTATTTTCGTCACACGCAACCCTCCCTGCAAGATTTCTACTCCCGTTATGCATCGCAATGGGAATACTTTCATGAAATGAATGAAGCATCGGACGCAAAGTTTCTTCAATTCCTGAAAAACAGCGCATACCCCTTCTCCATGAAATATCACCTGGTAGACCTCAACGTAAAATACTACCTCCAACGTTTTAATGCAATCAGCCCGCGTTCCAAAGAATGGAAAGCGTTGCGGACTCTTTTTTTCGACAAGTGGCATACGCTACTCTCGAACAATGAGTTCAACTATCAGATGGAACATATCGAGCAACTCTGTGAGGATTTCTACCGTATTCAACTGGCATTAGCCAAAAATCTTCCGGTACGCGGTGGCTCACGCCTCGTCTGGCTACTTCGCAATCATAAACAGATAGCGGAACAGATTTTAGAATACGAAGAAACGATCAAACGAAATCCCGTTATCCGCGAACTGGTAGAAATCTTAGGCAAAAAACACCAAAGTAGCCGGAAACGTTTCAAAATGACCGCAGGTATTCACCGGGAACAAATTATATCTCATGCCACCCGAAGTGATATTGCAGGCATTTGTGAAGGAAACGATTTGAATAGTCTTCTCCCTCTGGAATATTGTTATCTGGCGGAAAAGAACCTGCAACCCATATTTTTCGAGCGTTTCATAGAGAAGAGACTACAAGTCATCGATTATCAATCGCACGAGAAACAAACCAGCAATGATAAGAAAACAGTAGGAAATGAAGTTTCCGAAGAAGCTGAAGGCCCTTTCATCGTTTGCCTGGACACTTCCGGTTCTATGGCAGGCGAAC
>OLWM01000547.1_pt1 | contig 18136 bp, 20 predicted proteins | sample 1644141 | NCBI WGS metagenome assembly OLWM01 (sample SAMEA103958150, study PRJEB25191) | human gut metagenome | biome: human-associated habitat [ENVO:00009003]; feature: intestine environment [ENVO:2100002]; material: feces | place: Germany | collected 2013/2015
TAGATTTTTTGTACGCCGCCGCCCGCCATCGAGCAGAGTTTTACACCTAATTGGGGATAAAACAGCTCATGGCGGGCGGCGGCATCATCGTCATTGGCACCACACTGATCCCTCTGCTGTCTGGCCTGTTTTAAGGTAGGCGCTTATGGATTTTCTCACCGACTGGCTCACAAACTGGCTCAAAGAGCTTCTGATTGGCGGGATCATGGGGAACCTCGAAGGTCTTTTTGATACTGTCAATACCCAAGTCGGAGAGATTGCGGCACAGGTAGGGACTACCCCGGCGGCGTGGCACGCCGGGGTTTTCTCCCTGATCCGACAGCTTTCCGAAACGGTGATCCTGCCGATTGCCGGAATGGTGCTGACCTTTGTTGCCACTTATGAGCTCATACAGATGCTTTTGGAAAAAAACAATATGCACGAGGTTGACGTTGCGAACCTCTATAAATGGATGTTCAAAACGGCCTGTGCAATCCTGATCCTGTCAAATACATTCAATATCGTCATGGCTGTGTTCGATGTGTCGCAGAGCGTTATCGCGCAGGCAGGCGGGCTCATTCAAGGCTCTACCGATGTTTCGGCGGATATGCTTGCCGAACTTGAGACCTCGCTGGAGGCGATGGACTTGGGGCCGCTTTTGGGGCTGTGGCTACAGTCTGCGCTCATTGGATTTACGATGAAGGCGATGGGGATTATCATTTTCGTTTTGGTGTATGGCAGGATGCTGGAAATCTATCTGCTGACCAGTCTGGCCCCCATCCCCGTTGCTACGCTTTCCAACCGGGAGCTTGGCAGCACCGGGCAAAACTACATCAAGTCCCTGTTTGCCGTTGGCTTTCAAGGGCTGCTGATCCTTGTATGTGTTGCAATTTACGCGGTGCTCATTCAAGGCATCGCAACAGGCGGCGATCCCATTGGGGCGATTTGGGGAACTGTGGGCTACACGGTTCTGCTTTGCTTCATGCTCTTTAAGACCGGGAGCATTGCCCAGCGTATCTTTGGCGCTCATTAACAGGAGGAGGTGCTTATGCCGAGAAGATACGGGGCAGACGGAACGCGCTTATGGAATGGAAAAACGCCGGAGGAGTTTACTGAGGCAGACGCTTACCGCTTTATGGCGGAAACAGAGGCCGTCCTGCAAAGAAAAGAGCTGATGGACAACCCCGCTCAGCCTGCTCCGGCAAGTGGAAAGGAGGAATTTTATCTGAGCAAGAAGGACGATGTATTGCTGACCCCGGAGCAGATTGCTGCGGAGGAACGGCGCTGGCTGTTTGATGCTCCCATCGCGGAGCTTGCAGAAGTCAAGGGCGTTAGCATTGACGAGGCAGTAAAAATGCGGACGGATGCCGTTTTGCAGGAGGCGGTTGTTCCGATTTCGGTGTCTGTCCGCCCGATTGAACCGCAGGGAAAACTGATCGGCTTTGCCAGCGTCAATTTCGGCGGTGTGGTCATCGACGATTTTAAGGTTGTGGACGGGAAAAACGGGATTTTCCTCGGCGCTCCCTCTAAACCTGATCCTGCCAGCCGGACGGGATACCGGGCTACGGTTCGGATTCCTGACCGAGCCACACAGGAACGGATCAATGCGGCTGGTGTGGAGGCGTATCATGCGGCGGTGGAACAGCTTGTTGCACGGGCCCAGGCGGTACGGCCTGCCCCGATCAAGGAGCAGATGGCCGAGGCTGCAAAGCAAGCGGGAAAAGGAAACGCTGCCCGGCCTGCGCCTGCCAAGGCAAAGGAGGCCCGTAATGACCGATAGCCGCACTTTGGGACAAAGTGTCCCGAAGGAGGGCTTGTTTCTCATGGATGGCATTGAGGGCCTGCGCTCCCTGCCAAAACATAGCGTGGATATGCTGTTGACTGATCCGCCTTACGGCACAACCCGGAATTATTGGGATGTGCCCCTGCCGCTCCCGGAGTTGTGGGAGGCGGTGAAATGGGCGGTCAAGCCGAATGGCGCAGTGCTGTTTTTCGCACAGTGCCCCTTTGACAAGGTGCTGGGCGCATCCAACCTCGCCATGCTCCGCTATGAGTGGATTTGGTACAAAGAGCGCGGAACGGGCTTTCTCAATGCAAACCGGGCTCCGCTGAAAAAGTCCGAGAACATCTTGGTGTTTTACCAAAAGTCCCCGGTCTACAATCCACAGTTTACTTACGGCAAGCCATATACCCGTGTTCATTCCCGAAGCGGTACAAGCTCTAACTATGGGAAATTTGAACGGCAGGGCTCAGAGTCCAACGATGGCCGCCGCTATCCCGGAAATGTGCTTTTTGTGCCTACGGTGTCCGGCGGCATCCATCCCACACAGAAGCCCGTGGAGCTTTGTGAGTATCTGATCCGCACCTATACCCGCCCCGGCGAATTGGTCGCGGACATTTGCGCGGGCTCCGGCACAACCGCGATTGCAGCTATCAACACAGAACGCCGCTTTGTATGCTTTGAAACGGCCCCGTCCTTTTATGCCGCTGCCAGTGAGCGTATCCGTGCGGCGCAGGCAGTAAAAAGCTCCGGCGAGAAAGGAGTGTAATTATCCAGCAGTATTCTATCATTTACGCCGATCCCCCTTGGCGCTACTCGGCTAAGAAAGTACAGGGCGCGGCGGAAAATCATTATCCCACTATGAGCATTGAGGAGTTATGTGCGTTGCCTGTGGCTGATCTTGCAGCCCCGGACAGCGCACTCTTTTTATGGGCCACTTTCCCGCAGCTCCCGGAGGCGCTCCGGCTGATCGAGGCTTGGGGCTTCACCTATAAATCTGTTGCTTTCGTCTGGCTGAAAAAGAACAAGAAAGCGGATAGCTGGTTTTACGGCCTTGGCTTCTGGACAAGGGGCAACGCGGAAATCTGCCTGCTGGCTACCAAGGGACACCCGAAGCGGCAGGCTGCCAACATTCATCAATTCATCATTTCCCCGATTGAAGCCCATAGCAAAAAGCCGGACGAGGCCCGCGACAAAATTCTTTCCCTGATGGGAGATCTGCCCCGCGTGGAGCTCTTTGCCAGGCAGACCCCGCCCGGTTGGGCTGTGTGGGGAAATGAAGTAACACCAACCATCCCGGACTTTGGGACACATTGTCCCGAAGTGCAGAAAGGAGTGTGATCTATGCCCTATGTAAACGTACCAAACGATTTATCCAAAATCAAAACAAAGATGGCTTTCAACCTCACCAAACGCCAGCTTGTCTGCTTCGGCAGTGCGGGCGCGGTGGGGATTCCGGCCTATCTGCTGACCCGTGGCACCCTCGGCAATACCGGGGCGATGTTTCTCATGCTGGGAATTATGCTCCCGGCGTTCCTGCTGGCCATGTATGAAAAGGACGGCTTGCCCTTTGAAAAAGTTGTGCGAAACATTATCCGGGCTAAGTGTCTAAGGCCAGGGATCAGGGCCTACCGAACCGAAAACATTTATGCGCCCTTTGCCGGGCCGGGCGCTGGAAAGGAGGATGTGATTGAAAAACACAAAGAAGAAAAACGGAGCCGCCGCCAAGGGTAAAGGCCGGGCGGCCCTGTCTGCCCAGCAGACAATCCCGTATCTGTCCATGCACCCGGACGGTGTGTGCAAGCTCCCGGGTGGGCTCTATACAAAAACCGTGGAATATGAGGACATCAATTACTCCGTGGCATCCACCGAGGATCAGACCGCCATATTCAGCGGATGGAGCTCATTTCTTAACTACTTTGACAGTTCGCTGCCGTTCCAGCTTTCCTTTATCAATCGCCGTTCCCATTCCCGCAGCCGCTATCAAGTCAATATCCCGAAAGCGGATGACAACTATAACAGCGTCCGGGACGAGTTTACCGGGATGCTGAAAAATCAGATTGCCAAAAGCAATAACGGCATTGAACGCTCAAAATACATCACCTTTGGCATACCCGCCGAGGGGATTGCGGAGGCTCGGCCCCGTCTGGAGCGTGTGGAGGCTGATGTCATGGGAAACTTTAAGCGACTGGGCGTTCCCTCGGAGCCGATGGACGGACGGGCCCGCCTTGCGCTGCTTCATAGCCAGATGCACCCGGGGAGCCGTGAGGCGTTCCGCTTTTCGTGGAAAGACATCCCACAGACCGGGCTTGGCACAAAAGACTTTATTGCCCCGGACAGTCTCGACTTCCGCCAGTCCCGCACATTCCGTATCGGCCAGTATTGGGGCGCGGTGTCCTACTTGCAGATTATGGCATCGGAGCTTTCGGATAAGCTGCTGGCGGAAATCTTGGAGCTGGATGCGGAAATGACCGTGACCATGCACATTCAGACCGTGGATCAGCTCAAGGCAATTAAGACCATCAAGGGGAAAATCTCGGACATCGGAAAAATGAAAGTGGAGGAACAGAGAAAGGCTGTGCGCTCCGGCTATGACCCGGATATTCTTCCCCCTGACCTGATTACATTCAGCAAGGACGCAGCGGAACTTCTGGCTGATTTGCAATCCCGCAATGAGCGAATGTTTCTGCTGACCTTTACGGTGGTAAACCTTGCTCCTAACCGCCAGCGGCTGGAAAACGATGTGTTTACCGTGGGCGGTATCGCGCAGAAATACAACTGCGCTCTGCGCCGTCTGGACTGGCAACAGGAACAGGGCTTTGTTTCCTCGTTGGCCCTTGGTTACAACGAGGTAGAAATCCAGCGCGGTATGACCACCAGCTCCACAGCCATCTTTATTCCTTTTATGACAAGGGAGCTCCGCATGGCTGGGCAGGCCCTCTACTATGGCATGAACGCACTTTCTCACAATGTCATCATGGCTGACCGCAAAAAGCTGAAATCGGCAAACGGGATGTATTTGGGCTCTACGGGCTCCGGCAAGAGCTTTGCCGCAAAGCGTGAGCTCTTGAATGTGTTTCTCACCATCCCGCAGGATCGGATCATCGTGGTTGACCCGATGGGCGAATACGCTCCACTGGTGCGAAGGCTGGGCGGCCAGGTGATCGAGATTGCCCCGGACAGCCCGCACCACCTCAATCCGATGGATGTGGAGCTCAATATGGCCGCCGGAGAAAGCCCGCTTTCCATGAAGGCGGATTTTCTTTTGTCCCTATGCGAGCTGGTGGTCGGCGGCAAGGAAGGCTTGCAGCCCATTGAAAAGACGGTCATTGACCGCTGTGTGCGTTTGGTGTACCGGGAACAGGCGCTCGGACTGGAAACTGCAAAAACACCGCTGTTGCAGGATTTGTACGAAGAGCTCTTACGCCAGCCGGAGCCAGAAGCCCGGCGCGTGGCAACTGCCTTAGAGCTTTATTGCACAGGCTCCCTCAATCTCTTTAACCATCCTACCAACGTCAAGACGGACAGCCGTGTGGTGTGCATCGTTCTGAAAAACATGGGCGAAAACCTTAGAAAGATTGCAATGCACATCACAAATGAGTTTGTTTCGCAGGCGGTGGATCAGAACTTCCACGAGGGTGCGGCGACTTGGTGCTACTTTGACGAGTTTCATATCCTGCTCCGCGATCCGCTGACAGCCAGCTACTTTGTGGCAGTCTGGAAAATGCTGCGTAAAAAAGGATGTGTGCCGTCTGCTTTGACGCAGAACGTCAAAGACCTTTTGGCCAGCCGGGAAATCGAGAACATTCTGGACAACACAGATTTTATGATTCTGCTTTCGCAGGCGCAGAGTGACCGTACCATTCTGGCAAAACAGCTCGGTATTTCCGAGCATCAGCTTTCCTATATCACACACAGCAATTCCGGCGAGGGGCTGTTGTTCTATGGAAATGTAACCATTCCGTTTGTGGATCGGTTCCCTCGCGGAGAAATCTATGACCTGCTGACTACACGCCCGGAGGATATGAAGAATGAAACGAAAAACGAATAAGACCAAGGAGGAGGCTTGGTCGCAGACCGCCCACGCCCCTGACGGGGAACAGCCCGGGCCGGAGGCTTCCGACACTTCGGGACAAAGTGTCCCGAAGTCCAAGTTCCGCAAAAAGAGCCAGCAGGAACAGGCTGCGGCGGCAAAGCTCCGCATGGAGTCCCAAGGCGAAAAACTGGAACAGGCCCGGGAGAAGCTGGAAAAGCAAAAGCCGCCGAAAAAGCCCGGCCCGGTAAAACGCATAGGCCGTGTTGCCAGTGGTTCCGTTCACAGCTTCGTGCATGGCAAGATTTTTGAAGTGGAACAGGAAAATGTCGGCACGGAAGGCGCACACCGTTCTGAGCTTGTGGGAGAAACCGCGCTACGGCATGGCTCTCGCTTTGTGCGCCGTAAAGTCCGGGAACATCCGGCAAAAGTGGTACGCAAGGCCGAGGCCCGCTATACCAAGTACACGGCGGACTACCATTTTCACACCACCGCACAGGAGCACCCGGAGCTGACGAAAAATGCCCTTACCCGCTACTGGCAGAAGCAACGGCTCCGCAGGCAATACCGCAAGCAGGCAAAGGAGGCTGCAAAGCAGGGCGCGGCTGCGGCTGGGAAAACTGCCACAGCCACAGAACGCCTGACTGCCCGGGCAGTGGAATTTGTCAAAAGTCATCCCGCAGGTGCCGTGGTCGCGGTGCTCTGTGTGTTGCTCCTGTTTGCTATGCAGTCCTGTTCCTCCACCATTCTTATGCTGGGGAACGCCGGGGCCGGTGCATTAGGGGCCAGCACCTATCCTTGTGAGGATCGGGATATGCTGGCCGCCGAAGCCGCCTATTGTGCGTTGGAAGATGATTTACAGCATTATCTGGACACCTATGAAAGCACCCATGACTATGACGAATACCACTTCGATCTGGACGAAATCGAACATGATCCCTATGTGCTGCTTTCTCTTTTGTGTGCGCTCCATGAGGGACAATGGACAATAGGCGAGGTACAGGGAACGCTGCAAATGCTCTTTGACCGCCAGTACATTCTCACGGAGGATGTGGTGGTGGAAACCCGGTATCGCACAGAAACCGACACATGGACGGACGAGGACGGCAACTCCCATACGGACACCTATCAGGTGCCTTACGATTATTACATCTGTACGGTCACGTTGGAAAATTTTGATTTGTCCCATGTACCTGTGTACGTTATGGGCGAGGATCAGCTTTCCCGATATGCCATCTATATGGCAACGCTGGGAAATCGCCCCGATCTGTTCCCGGATTCTCCCTATGTGAACAAGTACATTACCGGGAAACCCGGTGATTACGAAGTGCCCGGAGAATATCTGGACGATGAAACCTTTGCTGCAATGCTTGCCGAAGCGCAGAAATACATCGGCTATCCCTATGTGTGGGGAGGCAGTTCTCCTGCCACTTCCTTTGATTGCTCGGGGTACGTTTCGTGGGTCATCAATCACTCCGGCTGGAATGTGGGCAGGCTGGGAGCCCAGGGGCTCTATAACATCTGTACGCCGACCAGTTCTCCCAAACCCGGTGATCTGGTGTTCTTCAAAGGCACCTATGACACGCCGGGCGTGAGCCATTGCGGGATTTATGTCGGTGATGGAAAAATGCTGCATTGCGGAGATCCCATCGGCTACGCAAATTTGAATACAAGCTACTGGCAATCTCATTTTTACGCCTACGGGCGTTTACCGTGACAGGAGGTTTTGAAATGGCAACTACCAAAAGCATGAAAATTCAGGCCGAGATTGATAAGGTCAAGGCCAAAATCAGTGAACAGCAGGCCCGGCTCAAGGAGCTGGAGCAGAAAAAGCTGGAGGCGGAAAACAGCGAGATCGTGGACATTGTGCGTGGTATGAGCATTTCCCTTACGGAGCTCCCGCTGCTGTTTGAAAAGCTGAAGGATGGAGGTACTTTGGGACAAAGTGTCCCGAAGTCCGAAGAAGAAAAGGAGGAAAACTGAATATGAAACACTTTCGTATGTTGGCGGCGGGGCTTTGCTCCGCCGTTCTTTTATGCGGCTTTGCAATCCCGGCCTATGCCTATTCGGACGGCGGGAATGAGGAACCGCCTGTTGTGGAAGAAACTCCGGCCCCGGAGCCAGCGCCTACCATTACCCCGGGCGAGGGCTTTTCGGAGGATGGAAACCTTGTGACCCGCGATCTGCTCTACGATGCCGCAACCAACAAACAGTTCATCACGGTGGAAACCAGCGGCGGCAATACCTTTTACATTGTCATTGACTATGACAAGCCTGTGGACGAGGACGGCGAACAGTATCACACCTACTTTTTGAACATGGTGGATGAAGCCGATCTGCTGGCGGCACTGGAGGCCGCTGGCGGAGAACTTCCGGCCTGCTCCTGCACAGAAAAATGTGCGCCCGGAGCCATCCATACGGATTGCGAGGTCTGCGCGGTCAACATGACCGAGTGTGCTGGCACAGCTCCCGAACCCGCTCCGGTGACGGAACCTGCGGAGGAGCCGGAACCCGAGCCCCAGCAGAAAAGTAATACCGGGACGCTTCTGCTGATCTTGGCAGTGGCTGTTCTGGGCGGCGGTGCAGGCTGGTACTTCAAAATCTACCGCCCGAAGCATGAAAAAGCTGCTGTACCCGAAGAGGATTACAGTGAGGAACTGGCTGATTATGACGATCCCGAGGACGATGGGCCGCCTTGGGACGAGGACGATACCGAAAGCGAGGATAATGAATGAGATTTACCAACAACCCCTATGAGGGATTTATGAAAGAAAAAAGCTACTTTAAGGGTGTGCCGCCAAGCCTGCCGCCGAAGGGCTCCCGTTGTGACGGCTGCCCTTACTGGCGCGGGATCGGCTGCGTGTTCTGCTACCGGGAGCAACTCAAACCACCGGGCAACGGGAGGTGATACTGTGGGCCGAGAACTGACCCGGACAGAAAAAGCGGCAATCCGCAGGCTGGTGTCAAAATGGTGTGCCAACTATGACCGGGACTGCGGCTGCCTGCCGCTGGATTGCGAGTGCTATATGTTTGGGAAATGCTGGACGGGGGCTTATTGCCGCTACTTCCGCGAGGCTGTTCTGCCCCTTGATCCGGCGCTGGAGGCTGCGCTGCTGACAGAGGGGCCAAGGCCGGATTTCAAGGCTTGCCCGGTATGCGGCAGAGCCGTGGCTCCTGATGGACGGCAAACCTATTGTTCGGCGGCCTGTGCAAAGGCGGCACACCGCAGACAGCAGCGGGAATATATGCGGAAAAAACGGGGCTGATGTGTTGACAATTAGGACATCCAAAACCCGCCTGTGACAAGGCTTTTTAAGGCCCTTTTCTGCGGGAGGCGTATGTTTCTATGTCCGGCCCTGTTTCCGTGAGATGCTGTCAACATTTTAGCTGCCGGGGCTTTGGGACAATTTGTCCCAAAGTTCCGGCTTTTGTGGAAGGAGGTACTATGCCGAAATATTATCCGATCAATGAAGAAGCCGCAAAGCGAGCAAAAGATATGAACAGCTTTTCCGACTATCAGCCGGGCTCCGCTACGGCGGGCTACCGGGCAATGGTCGATGAAGCGTATGCAGCGGCGGAACGCCAGAAAGCGCGTGTCGATCCCATGTACCATGATAAGATTGACACACTGGTGGATCGCTATGCCCGGAAACTTGCTGAAAATCTGAATGAACGCAATGTGATTGATGCCCGTGTACCCTCTATTCTGATCTCTGGGGGCGGCAACTTCCCTGTGGCAAAGAAGCACAAGCAGAACGCCGCCCGGGATCGCAACTATGGAGAGTATGCGGAGATTTCAAAGCTGCTTGATAAAATCCGCTCTGTTGGAATGGGTGGGATCAGCGCGGATGACGATCTGGCCGTGGAAAAGCTGACAAAAAAGCTGGAGGGGCTGGAGTCCCTGCAGGCCACCATGAAGGCGGTCAATGCGTATTTTCGGAAACACAAAACGCTGGACGGCTGCCCGGAGCTTACGCCGGAGCAGGCCGAAAAGCTCAAAGCAGATATGGCGCAGTCATGGCACTTGGACAAAAGTAAGCCATACCCCGCCTATCTGCTTTCCAACAACAACGCCAACATCCGCCGTGTGCGCCAGCGCATTGAGGAACTGAGCAGTCGCTCTGAGTTTGCAGGCTGGACATTCCCCGGAGGCGAGGCAAAAATCAACGAGGCTGAAAATCGTTTGCAGCTTATTTTTGAGGAAAAGCCCGATGCCAATCAGCGGCAGGAACTGAAAAGCAACGGCTTTAAGTGGGCTCCCAGCCAAGGGGCATGGCAGCGGCAGCTTAACCAGAACGCCATCCGTGCTGCGGCCCGGATAGACTTTCTGCGGCCCGAGGACGGTACAAGCCCCTATCAGCTCCAACCGTTTGTGAAAAGAGAAAACAAAGAAATGTCTCGATGATGGGAGGTGTACTATGGACAAAAATCAAGGCTATGCTATTTTGAAGGCGGTCATGCTGGAAAATGGGCGAGGATTTGCATTGGGCGAACATCCCACCGCGCCATCCCGCTATGTCACATGGGCCTGCTATGATGACAAGGACGGCCAGCGGCAGTATGAATGGGGTCACTATGGAAATGACCGCACCGCGATGGAACAGGATTTCACAGACCGGGTGCAGGACTATCAGCGTATTTATAACGTCGGGATCAGGCAGACCGAGGCTCCCGGCCTTTACAAGTATTATTCGACCCAGCGGCCTGTGGACATCGGGACATTCCCGAAGCCGCCTTATAACAAGCCGGATGAAATCTTCAATTACGATCAGCGCATCCCGGTGGAAAATGGCTCGTTCTTGGCTTGGGGCTATCTTACCTATACCCGCCCGCTAACGGAAAAACAGGCATCCGACTATGAGCTGCGTCCTGCGCCTGATAATCCTGACAGGCCCCGTCCGATTGCCGAGCAGATGAAAAATGCGGCAAAGTTGGCGGAGGCAGATCGCAGCTCGGAGGCTCCGGCTCCCCAGCGGAGGCAGCCTGACCGTGGCGATAGATAAGGAGGTGCGTATATGGAAAAGAAACGTGAACAGGAATTGTCTGTACTGGAGATGCTGCGCCTGCACCGTGAATTTCATTTGCCGCACCCTGTTCCGGCAGACGAACAGGAAAAGCCGCTGGATAAGGTAAAGGAGCCGCCCCGCGCCTGCCGCAGCCGGGAGCGTGAGGAGCGATGACAAAAAAGCGCCGCCGTCCGATCCATCTTCATGTGATGGTGTCGGAGGAGGAGCGGGCCCTGATTCAAGAACGTATGGCGGAGGCTGGCATCCGTAACATGGGAGCCTATATGCGGAAAATGGCCCTGAGTGGGTATGTACTTCATGTTGACCTTTCGCCTGTTCGTGAGCTGGTTTCGCTCCAGCGGCGCTGCTCCAACAATCTGAACCAAGTGGCAATTCAAGCCAACACCTACGGCGCAATTTATCCCGAAGAACTTGCGGCCTTGCAGCGGGACTATGCTGCTTTGTGGGGGCCGCTATCTGATCTCTTGAAACAGCTCTCCGCGCTGGTAGAGCTCTGACCCATCCGGGGAGTGGTTGATACCGCTCCCCGGCTTTTTCTACTTCGGGACAAAGTGTCCCAAAGTAAAAATACTGTTTGCCGGAAGGAGGGATTTCTACGGCGACCACCTACATCCGCCCTTATAAAACAGCGGCGGGAAAAAGTGCAATTCAAACGATGGAGGATCGTTTCACCTATGGCCTGAACCCAGAAAAGCTGGGAGCCGTATCTTCCTATCTCTGCGATCCGAACACGGCCCCCGCCGAGTTTCTTCTGGTAAAAAGTCAATACCTTGCAGAGACAGGCCGGGCCGTATCTCGCGGGGCCCTGTTCTTTCAGATCCGGCAGGCGTTCCTGCCCGGGGAGGTTACGGCGGAAGAAGCAAACCGTATCGGCTATGAAACGGCGATGCGCTGGACAAAGGGAAAGTATCAGTTCTTCGTCTGTACGCATACCGACAAGGCCCATATCCACAATCACATTTATTTCAATGCAACGGCCTTTGACCACTCCCGGAAATTTCATAATTTCATTGGTTCGTCCTTTGCCCTGCGGCGGCTCTCTGACCGCGTGTGCATCGAACATGAACTGTCTGTTATCCAAAATCCGCGCCAGCACAGCAAGGGCCGTTTTCTCCACTACGGCCAGTGGATCGGTGAAAAGCCGCCCTCTGCCAAGCAGCGGGTACGGCTGGCTATTCTCGCCGCTTTGGAGAAAAAGCCCACAGACTTTGCCGACTTTCTTCGGCTCATGGAGGAGTCCGGCTTTGCGGTAAAACAGGGACGCGGCGGTGTCATCTCATTCCTTGCGCCCGGGCAGGAAAAACCGACCCGGCTCCGGGCTTCCACACTTGGAGTCGGATTTGACCCGGAGGACATCAAGGCGGTAATTGCCGGGGAACGTCCGCTCCCTGAGCTGCCAGAGGAGCTCACGGTTCCGCCACGGCGAGTTGATCTCATCATCGACATTCAAGAGCGTATGGCCCAGGGCAAGGGCCCAGCCTATGAACGATGGGCCAAGGTCTACAACCTAAAACAGATGGCTGCCGCGCTCCAGTATTTGCAGGAGCATCATCTGACAGACTATGCGGCGCTGACGGCCAGTACCGAAAAGGCGGTAGAGCGTTTTCATACGCTGTCCGAGGAATTGCGGCAAACGGAGGCGGAGCTGGAAAAGACCTCCGGGCTCATGGCGGCTACGGTGGACTACGCAAAAACCCGGCCTGTGTTTGACGGTTACAAAGCGGCCCGGTACAGTAAAAAATATCTGTCGGAGCATGAGGCGGAGCTTGCCGCTTACCGGGCGGCCCGGTCTACTATGAATGAGCTTTTGGACGGGGCAAAACTGCCAAAGATGGCGGATATGAAAAAGTCCCGCCAGGAATTGGCGGGAAAGAAAAAAGCCCTCTATGCGGAATACCGCAAGGCTCAGGCGGATATGCGGCAGGCTGTGGCGGTCAAAGCGAACATTGAGCATCTGCTCGGCGTGACGGACGGGCGGGAAAATAAGGCCCAGGAGCGATAGCGACAGGCCGCAGACAACAGGCGCATAGCGCCGGGACTTTGGGACAATTTGTCCCGAAGTACAGCGGGTTTGGGGAGCTCCCCAACAAGCATTTTTGCGGGCCTGCGGCCAGCAAAAATTTCGGAGTGTGGCCACACCCGAATTGCTTGCCAAAACGCGCAACCCGCAACATGGCGCAAAAAACGGAGGTTACGCTTTCTTTTACGTTTCCTCCGTTTCTTTCGATGCTTTCATCGCTTGGATTGTAGCTTCAACGATTTTCAATTCTCTTTCGTCCAAGGCGTTCAACATGGCATCAATCCGCTTCCTGCACTCGCTCCCGCTATTCTGGGACGGGTAAAAGTATTGATCCACCGATATATCAAACATTGTGACCATCTGATAAAAGGTGTTGAAGCTTGGATGCTGACCATCATTTTCATTATACATAATGGTACGCGGAGCGCGGTCAACAATATAGGCCAGTTGCTCCTGTGTCATACCGCTGGCTTCTCTTGCACGCTTGATGGCGAGCCCTATATCGTGAAAATCAAAGCGTCTTTCATCTCGTTCTATCTTCATAACATCACCTGATATGATTTTACATTTCATGTGATATTATTTGAACGATTGTGTATTTCATACTACTGACTATTTAATTTCATATTCTTTTCTTCCCAAACTTGTATTGTTCGAGTCGAAGAACTATAATATACTCTATGGAGGTGCAGAATGGATTATATGACACTAAAAGAGGCCGCCGAAAAATGGGGCGTGACACCTCGTAGAGTAAATTACTATTGCGCTGCTGGGCGTATCCCCGGCGCTGTAAAGATGGCAACTATCTGGCTAATTCCAAAGGATGCGGAAAAGCCGATTGATGGTCGAACAAAACAAGGAAAGGCAGAAAAGTATGAGTAATATATTACTTCTTGAAGATGATCTAAGCCTGATCAACGGGCTTTCTTTTGCTTTCAAAAAGCAGGGATTTGAATTAAATATCGCCAGAACGCTCAAAGAAGCGGAGAAATTGTGGACAGACGGAAAATATGATTTGTTGGTGTTGGACATATCTCTGCCAGATGGGTCTGGCTTTGACTTTTGCAAAAGAGTTCGACTTACATCAAAGGTGCCAATTATTTTTCTGACGGCTTCGGATGAGGAAACAAGTATTATTATGGGGCTGGATATTGGAGGTGATGACTATATCACAAAACCGTTCAAACTGGGGGTTCTCGTTTCAAGGATTAACGCCTTACTTCGACGTGCAAATTCTTTTCAAGCAGCAGACACAGAATTGCAGTCGAATGGCATCAAGGTTCTTTTGCTGCAAGGACAGGTTTTCAAAAATGGGGTGCTGTTGGATTTGACTGCCGCGGAATACAAGCTACTGTGCTTGTTTATGCGAAACCCAAGCATGGTGCTGACAAAGGGACAAATTTTAGATAAGCTATGGGATTGCGACGGGAATTATATCGACAGTAGTACCCTTACGGTCTATATGCGTCGGCTTCGTATGAAGATCGAGGATAATCCAAGTGAACCACAAATGCTCCTGACTGTTCGAGGTATGGGATATAAATGGAATATTATCGGGTGAGGTGCAGAATGAAGATACTGGCAAATAAAGAAATCAAAAATCTATTTCTTTCGCTTTCACTGGTTTTTGGGGTTACATTTCTCTTAGCCGAGGTTTTTCTGTGGCTGTCATATCGCCGGCTTTCTCTGTTATTGCTAATCCTTTTTCTATTGGCTGGCGGTGCTGTATGGGCAGTCTGCTTTGTATATTTTAATCGGCAAAATCAGATCATGGAGCAGGCGATATTACAAATCAATGCGTATCTTGATGGTGATCGCAATGCCCGTATTGAATGTGACAATGAGGGCGAATTGTACCGTCTGTTTCATTCCATCAATTCTTTAGCGGCAGTGTTAAATGCCCATGCAGATAACGAGTTGCGAGAGAAAGAGTTTTTGAAAAATACAATCTCCGACATTTCACACCAACTGAAAACACCACTGGCAGCTCTGAACATTTATAACGGACTGCTTCAGGACGAGGATATAGAAGTGTCCTCTGTGAAAGAATTTGCTAATCTGTCCGAGCAGGAGTTGGACCGTATTGAAGTGCTGGTGCAAAACCTTCTCAAAATCACAAAGTTGGACGCTGGTTCTATTGCATTTGAAAAGGAAATAGAAAATGTAGCGGATATGATGCAGGATTTGGAGCTACACTTTGCATATCGTGCCAAGCAGGAACAGAAAGAAATCGTATTATCTGGTGCAGATGATATTTCTCTTTTCTGTGACCGTGATTGGTTGGGCGAAGCGATTGGCAATATTGTAAAAAATGCACTTGACCATACAGGAAAGGGCGATACCATTTACATCAAATGGACGGCACTACCCTCCGCTGTTCAAATCACAATAAAGGATAACGGGTGCGGAATTCATCCAGAAGATTTACACCATATCTTCAAAAGGTTTTATCGCAGCCGTTTTTCAAAGGATACACAGGGGATCGGGCTTGGCCTGCCGTTGGCAAAAGCGATTATCGAAGCTCATGGAGGCCTAATAGAAGTGGAAAGTGAATTAGGAATTGGAACGAGTTTTATAATGAACTTCCCAATTCCTACAAAATTGTAGGCTGGTTGTAGGGCTACAGTAATATTAGGGTGCTATTCTTTCCATCGTAGACAGGAACGAAAGTTTACCCGTTTACGACAGCAAAATCATTGAGAAAGAGGTGTTTGCACGATGAACTTATTAGAAGTCAAAAATATTTGTAAAACCTATGGCAGCGGAGAAACCACAGTCAAGGCTTTGAAAGATGTTAGTTTTTCTGTTCCCAAAGGAGAATATGTGGCAATCGTTGGAGAATCCGGTTCTGGTAAAAGTACGTTGCTGAATATGATCGGCGCATTGGACACGCCTACGTCGGGTAAGGTATTGATTGACGGCAAGGATATTTTTTCTATGAACGACAAGAAGTTGACCGTCTTCCGTCGCAGAAATATCGGATTTATTTTTCAGGCGTTCAACCTTGTGCCAGAGCTTACGGTAGAGCAAAATATTATTTTTCCTGTACTGCTTGACTATCAGAAGCCGGACAAAAAATATCTGGAAGAACTGCTTACTGTTCTTAATCTGAAAGAACGCCGTAACCATTTGCCGAGCCAGTTATCCGGCGGCCAGCAGCAGAGAGTGGCGATTGGCCGCGCATTGATTACCCGTCCTTCTCTGATTCTGGCAGACGAGCCAACAGGAAATTTGGATTCACAAAACAGCAGTGAGGTCATAGCATTGCTCAAAGAAACATCGAAAAAATACGAGCAGACCATCATTATGATTACCCACAACCGCGGTATTGCGCAAACGGCAGACCGGGTATTACAGGTATCGGATGGTACTTTGACTGATTTTGGGAGGTGCCGTGAATGAAAAGCTATCTTAGTCTTATTCCCATCTCCGCTAAAGTTCACCGCCGACAAAATCGTATGACGCTGCTTTGCATTGTATTTGCTGTGTTTATGGTAACAGCAGTATTCAGTATGGCAGAAATGGATTTTCGGATGGAACAGGCCCGATTGGTTGGTAAGCATGGAAGTTTCTCTATTGGAGACTTGCTCGGCAGTTCCATGGGGCAAACCCTTCTTTCTGTTGCGGTTGTTCTGTTCCTGCTGATTTTGATTGCAGGCGTTTTGATGATTTCCAGCAGTATGAACAGTAGCGTTGCCCAGAGAACTAAATTTTTTGGAATGATGCGTTGCATTGGTATGAGTAAGCAGCAGATTATTCGGTTTGTTCGTCTGGAGGCATTGAACTGGTGCAAAACGGCTGTACCCATCGGTCTTATTTTAGGGGTTGTTACAACATGGGGGCTATGTGCGGTACTACGCTTTGTGGTCAGAGAAGAATTTTCTGATATTCCCCTCTTTGGTATCAGTATTTTTGGCATTGTCTGCGGTATCTTTGTTGGACTGATTACTGTACTGATCGCCGCAAATGCTCCGGCGAAACATGCCGCGAAAGTATCTCCTATCACAGCGGTGTCTGGAAATGCAGACCACGGAAAAACAATGCATCATTGCCAGTATACAGGATTCGGAAAGATTGAAGCGCTTCTCGGTATCGACCATGCGGTCTCCGGGAAGAAAAATTTATTTCTGATGACAGGTTCTTTTGCACTTAGTATCATCTTATTTTTGAGTTTTTCCGTTATGATCGATTTTGTGGATTATTTGATACCTCAGTCAGCTGCCACATCAGATATTGATATTGCAAGTGATGACGGTAATGCGATTCCTCGGGAATTGCTTACATCCATCCGTGCAATGGATGGAGTGAGAGAGGTTTACGGGCGGCGTAGCGCGTTTGATGTTCCTGCCAGATTAAATAGCGATACCGGATTTTCCGGTACAACCGACATGATTTCTTATGATGATTTTGATTTACAATGTCTGAAAAAAGACAGTGCTTTGAAAAGGGGGAGTGATCTGTCCAAAGTTTTTGGGGACAGCAATTTTGTTTTGGCAACATCCGATCAGGACAGCACATGGAAAATCGGTGACACTGTTCAGATTGGGGATGAAACCCTTACCATAGCCGGACTGTTAAAAAACGACCCATTTAGTGAGAATGGATTGACAAATGGAAAGCTCACATTGATTACCTCTGATGAAACATTTGTCCGTTTGACAGGAGAGGAAGGTTATTCTCTTGTGCTGATACAAACAACGGGAGATGTTACGGACGAAAATGTTCAGGCAATCCAGAATTCCGTAGATCAAACATATAGCTTTCGAGACAAACGCGACGAGCGCACTACGGGAACTTATCTGGCTTTTGTTTTCTGTGTTTATGCGTTTTTGGCAATTATTGCACTGGTAACGGTAATGAACATTGTCAATAGCATTTCCATGAGTGTGTCTGCCAGAATGAAGCAATATGGAGCTATGCGGGCAGTAGGAATGGATGAACGGCAAATGACGAAAATGATTGCTTGTGAAGCATTCACCTATGCTGTTTTGGGGTGCGTTGTTGGTTGTGCTATTGGCTTGCCGCTTAGCAAATCGCTGTATGATTTCCTTATTGCAGGGCATTTTCCATCTGCTGTGTGGCAGTTCCCAATTATCTCTTTGGGCGTTATTCTTCTGTTTGTCTCGATTGCGGCAATCGCAGCTGTATATGCTCCGGCAAAACGAATTCGCAATATGTCGATTACTGCAACCATCAATGAATTATAGTTTCATATGTTAATCTGCCGGACGACGGCAAAAGAAAAAAAGCCGTCGTACAGCAGACACATTTTCACGCGCCTATGAAGCGGCGGCTTT
>OLWM01000598.1_pt1 | contig 17069 bp, 14 predicted proteins | sample 1644141 | NCBI WGS metagenome assembly OLWM01 (sample SAMEA103958150, study PRJEB25191) | human gut metagenome | biome: human-associated habitat [ENVO:00009003]; feature: intestine environment [ENVO:2100002]; material: feces | place: Germany | collected 2013/2015
TGAGTGGTCCTTACGGAGACTTCCACCCGATCTTCGATTCTAAGAAGGAAATGATTTGGGTAGGTGGTGGTGCCGGTATGGCTCCATTGCGTGCGCAGATTATGCACATGACCAAGACACTGCACACTACCGACCGTGAACTTCACTATTTCTATGGTGCGCGTGCATTGAATGAAGTATTCTATCTGCAAGATTTCCAGCAATTGGAAAAAGACTTCCCGAACTTCCACTTCCATCTGGCTTTGGACCGTCCGGATCCCGCAGCCGATGCAGCAGGCGTGAAGTATACCGCAGGTTTCGTTCACAATGTGATGTATGAAACTTATCTGAAGGATCACGAAGCTCCCGAAGATATTGAATACTACATGTGTGGTCCCGGTCCGATGTCTAATGCAGTCGTTAAGATGCTGGATAGTCTGGGTGTTGAACCTTCTTCTATCATGTACGATAACTTCGGAGGATAATATCAGGATCTCCTTTTATTAATAATGAAAATAAGCCCGGTAAAAGTGAACTTTTATCGGGCTTTTTCTTTACTTTTGTATAAAACGAAAATAAATATGATAGAGAACATACTAGCCAATTTGAAAATTGAGCGACTGAACCCGATGCAAGAGGCGTCCATTGATGCTTGGAAAGAGGGAAAAGACTTAATATTATTGTCTCCTACGGGATCCGGCAAGACGTTAGCTTATCTGTTGCCTTTGGTGCAGAGTTTGAAGCCTGGTATAACAGGCGTACAGGCTATAGTGCTGGTTCCTTCCCGGGAGCTGGCTTTACAAATAGATCAGGTATTCAAATCCATGAATACGCCATTCAAGGCTGTAAGTTGCTATGGCGGACGACCTGCCATGGAAGAGCACCGTACCATCAAAGGGGTGCAGCCATCAGTTATCATCGGTACACCGGGCCGTATGAATGACCATCTTTCCAAACAGAATTTTGATGCAGACACGGTTTCCATTTTGATAATAGATGAATTTGATAAATGTCTGGAATTCGGTTTTCAGGAAGAGATGGCGACTGTCATAGGACAGTTACCCGGTCTGCAACGCCGTTTTCTGTTGTCGGCCACCGATGCGGAAGAGATTCCGCAGTTTACGGGGCTGAACAAGACCATTAAATTGAATTTTTTAAATCCGGAAGAGCAGCTTACCCAGCGACTGCATTTATATAAGGTACTATCTCCGGAAAAAGACAAACTTGAAACCTTATATAAACTACTTTGTACCTTGGGAAGCCAATCGACATTGGTTTTCTGTAATCACCGTGAAAGTGTGGAAAGGGTAGGAAAGTATCTTCAATCCAAGAAGTTTCAATGTGGCATTTTTCATGGCGGCATGGAACAGGATGACCGTGAACGCTCCCTATATAAATTCCGCAACGGAAGTTGCCATGTGCTTATTTCTACCGATCTGGCCGCTCGCGGACTGGATATCCCCGAAATAGAGAACGTGGTACATTATCATCTACCTGCCAATGAGGACGGTTATATCCATCGTAACGGACGTACCGCCCGTTGGGAAGCCGAAGGAAATTCATACGTTATTCTTCATGCTGAAGAAACACTGCCCGGATATATAGCCGATGAGCCGGAAGAATTCATATTGCCCCAAGTGCCTCCCAAGCCGTCCTTGCCCGAATACGTAACATTATATATAGGGAAAGGCAAAAAAGATAAAATCAATAAGATAGATATTGTGGGCTTTCTCTTTAAAAAAGGTAACTTGAATAAAGACGAAATAGGACGGATTGATGTAAAGGACCACTATTCTTTTGCAGCCGTATCTCGCAAAAAGATAAAACAAACTTTGAATTTAATACGAAACGAGAAGATAAAGGGCATAAAAACACTTATTGAAGAAGCCAAATAATGACAATTTGTCAATTCTCGAAATGAAATGATTAAAGAATAATTCAAAAAGATATTTTTTTTATGCTTTAGATCATTGTTTACTAGGGATGTAGTTACAAAATGAAAGCATAAAAATTCAGATTTAACTAATTTGAAAGAAAATTATGCGGAAATTCGTAAATTTATTAGCGATTTTTTTGGAAAACTGAAAATAATGTGTAATTTCGCCCAATGTAAGATATAAACAAATTGTATAACCAAAACAAACTTCAAATGAAAAAGCATAATTTCAATGCGGGACCATCTATCTTGCCTCGCGAGGTAATTGAGAAAACAGCACAAGCCGTTCTTGATTTTAATGGTTCTGGTCTTTCCATCATGGAAATCAGTCACCGTGCTAAAGATTTTCAGCCTGTAGTAGACGAAGCTGTTGCTTTGTTTAAGGAACTGTTGAACATCCCGGAAGGGTACTCGGTACTATTCTTGGGAGGTGGAGCCAGCTTGGAATTCTGTATGATACCTTTCAACTTCCTCGAAAAAAAAGCTGCTTACCTGAATACAGGCGTATGGGCTAAGAAAGCGATGAAAGAAGCCAAGGCTTTCGGTGAGGTAGTAGAAGTAGCATCTTCCGCTGAAGCGACCTATACCTATATTCCCAAAGATTATACGGTTCCCGCTGATGCAGATTATTTCCACGTCACAACTAATAACACAATCTATGGAACAGAACTTCATGAAGACCTGGATTCTCCGGTTCCTATGATTGCTGATATGTCATCTGATATTTTCTCTCGTCCTATTGACGTTTCTAAATATATTTGTATCTATGGCGGTGCGCAGAAGAATTTGGCTCCAGCCGGTGTTACTTTCGTTATTGTAAAGAACGATGCTGTGGGCAAGGTATCACGCTATATCCCTACTATGCTGAATTATCAGACTCACATTGACGGCGGCTCTATGTTCAACACCCCTCCTGTACTTCCTATTTATGCCGCTTTGCAGACTTTACGCTGGATAAAAGCTAACGGTGGTGTAGCAGAAATGCAGAAACGTGCTAAAGAGAAAGCAGACATGTTGTATGCTGAAATAGACCGTAACAAAATGTTCCGTGGCACAGTAACGGATAAAGCCGACCGTTCTTATATGAACATTTGCTTTGTGATGAATGACGAATACAAAGAGCTGGAAGCCGATTTCATGAAATTTGCCACAGAAAGAGGTATGGTGGGTATTAAGGGACACCGTTCTGTAGGTGGTTTCCGTGCATCTTGCTACAACGCCATGCCGAAGGAAAGCGTTCAGGCTTTGATTGACTGCATGCAGGAATTTGAGAAACTTCATTAATAATTATGTTCACCACAGATTATACGAATTACACAGATAGGAACAATAAATGGAATCTGTGATAATCCGTGCTAATCTGTGGTGAATCTTTTTAATACAATAAGACCATGAAAGTATTAGTAGCAACAGACAAGCCGTTTGCAAAAGTTGCAGTAGACGGTATCCGTAAAGAAATAGAAGCAGCAGGTTATGAACTTGTATTGCTGGAAAAATATGGTGAAAAAGCCAAATTACTGGAAGCTGTAAAGGACGTTAACGCCATCATTATCCGAAGTGATATTATTGATGCCGAAGTATTGGATGCGGCAAAAGAACTGAAAATCGTAGTACGTGCAGGAGCAGGTTATGATAACATGGATTTGGCGGCTGCTACGGCACACAATGTATGTGTTATGAATACTCCGGGACAGAATTCCAATGCAGTAGCCGAACTGGCTTTTGGCATGATGGTGATGGCTGTCCGCAATTTCTATAACGGGACTTCGGGTACTGAACTGATGGGCAAGAAGTTAGGTATCCATGCATACGGTAATGTAGGTCGCAATGTGGCTCGTATTGCTAAAGGTTTTGGCATGGATATTTATGCTTTTGACGCTTTCTGCCCGAAAGAAGTAATTGAAAAAGATGGTGTGAAAGCTGTTTCTTCTGCTGAGGAACTGTATGCTGCTTGTAATGTAGTGTCCCTGCATATTCCTGCTACGGCTGAAACTAAAAATTCCATCAACTACGAATTGGTTAACAAGATGCCTAAAGGAGGAGTATTGGTAAATACTGCCCGTAAGGAAGTGATCAATGAAGCGGAATTAATCAAACTGATGGAAGAACGCACCGACTTAAAGTATGTTACTGATATCATGCCGGTTGCCCATGCTGAGTTCTCAGAAAAATTTGCCGGCCGCTATTTCTCTACACCGAAAAAGATGGGAGCCCAGACGGCTGAAGCAAATATCAACGCAGGTATTGCTGCCGCCAGACAAATTGTAGGCTTCCTGAAAGATGGTTGTGAAAAGTTCAGAGTAAATAAGTAATCCAATAACCGCAGGGGCGGATTGAATCCGACCGAATGCATATAGCTTATGTTTTCGGGCGAATGCAATTCGCCCCTGCAAGTAAAATCTAATACCTTTATTTTTATGGCAATAATAAAACCCTTCAAAGGCATCCGCCCTCCGAAAGAATTGGTAGAACAAGTAGCTTCACGCCCATACGACGTACTGAATTCTGAAGAAGCACGTGAGGAAGCGAAAGGTAATGAAAAGTCACTTTATCATATTATTAAACCGGAAATTGATTTCCCTGCCGGAACAGACGAACACGATCCTAAAGTATATGAGAAGGCTGCCGAAAATTTCCAGATGTTTCAGGACAAGGGCTGGTTGGTGCAAGACGGAAAAGAAAATTATTATGTATATGCACAAACCATGAATGGCAAAACCCAATATGGGTTGGTGGTAGGAGCGTATGTTCCCGATTATATGAACGGGGTCATCAAAAAACATGAACTGACCCGTCGTGATAAGGAGGAAGACCGCATGAAACATGTCCGCGTAAATAATGCCAATATAGAACCGGTATTCTTTGCTTACCCGGATAATGCGGAATTAGATGCTATCGTTAAGAAATATACTTCACAACAGCCGGAATATGATTTTATCGCTCCGGGTGACGGTTTCGGACATTCATTCTGGGTGATCGACAAAGAAGAAGATATAACAGCTATCACAAAAGCTTTCAAAGCTATGCCGGCTCTTTATATTGCCGATGGCCATCATCGCTCGGCTGCTGCCGCCTTGGTAGGTGCCGAAAAAGCGCAGCAAAATGCAAACCATCAGGGAAATGAGGAATACAATTACTTTATGGCTGTATGTTTCCCGGCCAACCAGCTGACTATTATTGATTACAATCGTGTTGTAAAAGACTTGAACGGGCTGTCTCCGGAACAATTCCTGACCGCTGTCAGCAAGAATTTTGTAGTAGAAGAGAAAGGCATTAAGGTTTATAAACCGCAGGCTCTTCACAATTTCTCTCTCTATCTGGACGGTAAATGGTACAGCTTGACAGCAAAACCGGGCACATACGATGACAATGATCCTATCGGAGTATTAGACGTGACTATTTCTTCCAACTTGATATTGGATGAAATATTGGGAATCAAGGATCTTCGTTCCGACAAACGGATTGACTTTGTAGGTGGTATCCGTGGCTTGGAGGAATTAAAGAAGCGTGTGGACAGCGGTGAAATGAAAGTGGCTTTGGCCCTTTATCCTGTTTCTATGAAACAATTAATGGATATTGCCGATACCGGTAATATTATGCCGCCCAAAACAACTTGGTTTGAACCGAAACTTCGTTCGGGATTGGTTATTCATAAACTGAGCTGATCAATATAGAACACGGACAGAAGAACAAACCTGCATTTTCCCTCTCTGTCCGTGTCCGTTCATTTCATATAATTTTTTCAGCAGCTACAGGTGATATAAATTCTTTTATATTTGTTGATTAGGTATAATCTAAATAAATAGATGTTAGATTGAAAGAATAAAGCACTTTTCCTTTGTTTATTGCTAACAAATATCTAATTTCGCGCCGATTTTAAAGCGTGTAATAAAAACGATGATTAACAACAAGACTAAAGGATTTCTCCTTGGGGCAATCGCAGCAGCCAGCTACGGCATGAACCCACTGTTCACCCTTCCTCTTTATAGTGCAGGAATGAGCGTAGACTCGGTATTATTTTATCGCTATGCACTGGCTATAGTTGTACTAGGTATCATGATGAAGATGCAGAAACAATCTTTTGCCATTAAGAAAGCGGATGTGCTGCCACTTTGCATCATGGGGTTGCTGTTCTCATTCTCTTCCCTGTTTCTCTTTATGAGTTATAACTACATGGATGCCGGTATCGCATCCACCATATTGTTTGTCTACCCGGTACTGGTAGCTATTATTATGGCTGTAGTATTTAAGGAAAAAGTATCGCCGGTCACTATGTTTTCCATAGCGCTGGCCTTTGTGGGAATTTCCTTGCTTTGTAAAAGTCCGGGAGGACAGACACTCAGCTTGGTCGGGATTACTTTTGTCTTTTTATCATCCTTAGCTTATGCTATCTATATAGTTGGCGTAAACCGTTCTTCCCTGAAGGATATGCCTATAGCCAAGCTTACTTTCTATGTCCTGCTTTTCGGTCTGTCTGTTTATGTGGTGCGATTGAAGTTCTGTACGGGATTGCAGCTTATCCCTACACCCTTGTTATGGGTAAACGCAATTTCACTGGCTGTTTTTCCTACTGTTATTTCGTTGGTGACTATGACAAAGGCCATACACTACATTGGCTCCACACCCACTGCTATTCTAGGTGCTTTGGAGCCTGTTACAGCTTTATTCTTCGGAGTACTGATTTTTGGAGAGCAGCTGACACCGCGCATTATTCTGGGCATTTTGATGGTGATTACTGCCGTAACTCTAATTATAGGAGGAAAAACATTGCTGAAAAAAAGCAAGATTCGGTTAAGGCATACTGGCAAATAAGATCGGATTTTGTATCTTTGCCCTTGTAATTATAAATTTTCCACTATGAAAAAACAACTGATGCAATGGGCAGGAGTGGGAATGTGGATGGTATTTGGTCTGTCCGCATGTTCTCCTACAAAAACAGAAATCGGAAACCTGAATGTCATTCCGCAGCCCCAAGAAGTAAGTCAAGACATTCAAGCCCACCCTTTTGTTATTAATCCGCAAACCGGTATTGTCTATCCGGAAGGCAATGAAAAGTTGCAACGGACGGCAGAATTTTTAGCTTCTTATATTAAAGAGGCTACGGGAATTACCGTCCGGACAACAACTGAAGCCGTAAAGAAGAATTCCATAATCTTGGCGGTTGACAGTTCCATTACCAACAAAGAGGGGTATCAACTGGAGGTAACTTCTGAAAACATTCATTTGAATGGAGGAAGTGAGTCTGGGGTCTTTTATGGAATACAAACGCTCTATAAGGCTTTGCCATTGACCAAAAACAAACAGGTATCCGCTGCCATCCCGGTGGGAACTGTTAATGACTATCCTCGTTTCGGTTATCGCGGTTTTATGGTAGACGTGGGCCGCCATTATTTCCCGGTTTCTTATCTGAAACAAATCATTGATATGCTGGCATTGCACAATATCAATTATTTTCATTGGCATCTGACTGAAGACCAAGGTTGGAGAATTGAAATCAAGAAATATCCCAAACTTACGGAAATAGGTTCGATACGTCCACGTACGTTGATTGACCGTGAAACCCAGACCTATGATGAAACTCCTCATAGCGGTTTTTATACACAGGAAGAAGCAAAAGAGATTGTCAAGTATGCCGCTGACCGTTTTATTACTGTAATTCCCGAAGTTGACCTTCCGGGACATATGATGGGAGCTTTGGTTTCCTATCCGGAATTAGGTTGTACGGGAGGTCCATACGAGATTCCTTGTAAATGGGGGGTATTCCCTGATGTGCTTTGTGGAGGAAACGACCGGGCTTTACAGTTTGCTAAAGATGTATTGAATGAAATTATGGACATCTTTCCATCTCCTTATATCCATATTGGTGGGGATGAATGTCCGAAAGTACGTTGGGAAAAATGCCCTGCATGTCAAGCTAAAATTCGGGAACTGGGTTTGAAAGATACACCAAAACACAACAAGGAGAATCAATTACAGACCTATTTCATGTCCGAGGTAGGCAAAGTTATTAATGACAGAGGGCGTAAAATGCTGGGCTGGGATGAGATGTTGGAGGGAGGATTGGCTCCAGGTGCCACAGTGATGTCATGGACTGGTGTCAAAGGTGGTATCGAAGCCGCCCGTCTGCACCATGATGCAATTATGACTCCTATTCAGTTTCTTTATTTCAGCAATCCTACTTACAATCGGATAAAAGGGACTAAAAGCCTTGAACGTGTCTATACATTTGAACCTGTTTCTAATGAATTGGCAGAGGATGAACGAAAATATATCATCGGTACTCAAGGATGTATCTGGACAGAATGGACGCGTGACAGTTTGAAGATGGAATGGCAAATTCTTCCTCGTATGGCTGCCTTGTCCGAGATTCAATGGACGGAACCGTTACATAAAAATTTCGACAGTTTTTTGAAACGTTTACCAGCTCTGCTGGCTATTTACCGGGATAGAGGTTATGATTTTCGTCAGGATATTTATGATGTGAACATTGATATCGTTCCGGCTCCCGATGAAGGAAAAGCCAAGATTGCTTTTCAGACTTTTGATGATGCGGAAATACATTATACATTGGATGGCAGCGTTCCCGATGTGCAATCCCCATTGTATACCGACACTATACAAGTGGATAAAGATGTTATCATACAAGCCATTGCAGTTCGTCCGCAGGGTACTAGTCAGATAAGTAAGGAGGAAATACATTTTAATGCAGCCACAATGAGACCGGTTACCTTGAATACCATTCCTCATAAATCATATACTTTTAAAGGAGGAAGTACCTTGATAGACGGATTATATGGGGATATGAATTATCGCTCAGGACGTTGGATTGGTTTCTACGGGACAGATATGAATGTGACCCTTGATTTACTTGAGCCTAAGGAAGTATCTTCAGTTTTTGTAAACACAATGTTGAACACAGGCGATGCTATCTTTGGTGCAACAGGTCTGAAGGTGGAAGTTTCTGAGGACGGGAAAAATTTCCGCAGGGTAGCCTCCGAAAATTTTCCCGTTGTGGAAAAAGGAACTAAAATGCAAAGCCGCAAAGACTCTGTTTCCTTTGATAAAGTAAAAGCCCGCTATATTAAAATCATAGCAGAAGTTACTCCGAAACTTCCCGCATGGCATTCCATGCCTGGCGAAAAAGCTTTTCTGTTTGTTGACGAAATAGGAGTGGAGTAAATTCGCCTTCGGAGCAATAGCTTTCTAAAGAACAAATACTAAACAAGAAACGGACATTCTGACAAAACAGATGTCCGTTTCCTTATCAATAACCCTTTCATGTATTTTCAAACTAGAAAGCTGTTCAAGAAAAAAATGGCGATAGAGTGAATCTCTATCGCCATCATGTGACATGGAATGTCTAATTCCTTATGCTTTAGGAAGTGCTTCTTTTACAACCATAGTACGGTTTACATATTCTGCACCGTTCAATTGCTTGATAGCTTCTTTAGCTTCGCCATCATTAGGCATTTCTACAAAAGCAAAACCTTTAGAACGACGTGTTTCACGATCAGTAATAAGTTTTACTGAAGCTACTGTTCCATACTCTTCCATTACACCTCTCAAATCACCTTCCCTAACATTATAGTTAAGGTTTCCAATATACAAATTCATAAAATAAAAATTGATAAATAAATAATTAAGTAAACTTTGAATTTAAAAATTTAGTTAGAAGAATAGAAACGGTTCAAGTGTGAGATGAATTGAGTCAATCGAAAAAACTATCTTTTTATATTCCGTTGTCAAAGGAACGATAAATAATTGGATTATCCACTATATTTCTCTTTTTATTTTGATATTTTTTTAACCGGTGACTCTTTTTATACTTTTTAGGCTTAAAGCAAGAGCCTTATATCATTCATATTCACTAATTTTGTATTAATAGCTAACTTATAACTAAGATTTATATGATATTGAATGAAAGAGAAAGCCGCCATGAACATGTTCTGCATGTGGCCCGACAAATGATGACAGCAGCGCGTACTGCTCCCAAAGGAAAAGGTGTTGATATTATTGAAATAGCCATGGTGACGGATGGTAATATCAATATTTTATCGGAAATGATGGTGAAAATGGTTGCGGAGCATGGAATGAAATTCTTCCTGCGCGATGCGGAAAATATTCTGAATGCAGAATGTGTCCTGTTAATAGGTACACACGAACAGGCGCAAGGATTGAATTGTGGTCATTGTGGATATGCCACTTGTGTGTCTCGCAAAGAAGGAGTGCCATGTGCTATCAATAGTGTTGATGTGGGCATTGCTATCGGATCAGCTTGTGCCACAGCAGCAGACAACAGGGTGGACACACGGGTCATGTTCTCGGCCGGATTAGCAGCACAGCGTCTGAACTGGCTGGAAGGATGCACCCAGGTTTATGCCATCCCTGTCAGCGCATCCTCTAAAAATCCTTTCTTTGACCGGAAACCTAAAGAATAAATTTCTCTACTACCGCGGCTACACCATCTTCTTCATTAGAAAGGGTGATGTAGTCGGCGTTTTGACGGACTATTTCTTGAGCATTGGCCATTGCTACCCCCAATCCGGCATATTGTACCATAGAAAGATCGTTAAAACCATCACCAACGGCAATCATTTCTTCTTTTGTCATACCGATTTCTTTTAGCAATACGGCCAGTGATTGTGCTTTATCAATACCTTTAGGAACCAATTCCAAAAAATAAGGTTCGGAACGGAATACCCCCATACGATCTTTCAAATGTTCGTACATTTCTTTTTCAAGCACTGCAAGCCGCGTAGGTTCACCTACAATCAGACATTTGGCAATAGGAAATTTTATTGCCTCCAGAAAATGATCCACTTTCTTGGGAGTCATCACATTCAGAATAGCTTCTTTCAATACATATTCATCTTCCGGATATTCAGTCAATACATATTTTCCATCGTAAGTGACGATAGCAAAATGGTTGTCGGTGGCACATTTATACAGGTAAGGTAATATATCCGGATCGAGCACATTCTCGTACATCATCTCACCGGTTTTCCAGTCTATGATCTCACCTCCGTTATACGAAAGTATATAACCTTCGTATTTCTGCAGCTCTAAGATCTCAGCCAGTGGAGCCACACCGTATGTGGGACGTCCCGATGCCAAAACAATTTTTACTCCGCGCTTTTGCGCTTCGATAAGTGTACGACGTGTGTGTTCCGTTACCTCTTTCTTTTTATTGGTCAACGTTCCGTCTAGGTCTAAAACTAATAATTTATACTTCATATACTATTTAATGGAGTGCTTTTGCCAAATTCGCTGCAAATATAACGATTAAATTCATGGCTTTTTGCTACATTTGCTCAAAATAAACAAGAATCATGACAGAAATTTTATTAACCGTAATTATTATCCTGCTGATAATTAATATTGTAATCGCACTTACTAAAAACAATCGTCTGCAAACCGAACGTCTGGAAGGATTGCTACGCGAAGAAATGAAAGAAAACCGGGACGAACTGGGAAAAAATATTCGCGAACTTCGTAACGAACTGAATCAAACCTTGAATTATTCTATCCGTAATATGCAGGATACTTTGCATAAAAACCTGCTGACCGGTAATGAAATGCAACGGGAAAAATTTGAAGCAATGGGCAAGCAACAGGAAGCTTTGGTGAAAAGTACGGAAAAACGATTGGATGACATGCGGCAAATGGTAGAAGAAAAATTACAGAAAACATTGAATGAACGTATAGGACAATCCTTTGAGATAGTACGTTCGCAGCTGGAGAATGTACAAAAAGGATTGGGAGAGATGAAGGGTCTGGCACAGGATGTAGGAGGATTGAAAAAAGTTTTAAGTAATGTGAAGACACGGGGTACATTCGGAGAAGTACAATTAGGTGCCTTATTGGATCAGATGCTGAGTCCGGAACAATATGAGGCGAATGTCAAAACCAAGAAAAATGCAACGGAATTTGTGGAGTTCGCCATTAAACTTCCGGGAAAGGAAAATAATAATGATACTGTATATTTACCTGTGGATGCCAAATTTCCCAAAGATGTATATGAACAATATCAGGATGCATACGAAGCCGGAGATGCCGCATTGATTGAAACTTCATCCCGTCAACTGGAAATCACAATTAAAAAAATGGCAAAGGATATTCACGATAAATATGTAGACCCACCTTTTACAACAGATTTTGCCATTATGTTTCTGCCATTCGAAAACATCTATGCAGAAGTGATCCGCCGGACCGCGTTGGTGGAAATGTTGCAGAAAGACTGGAAGATAGTGGTTACAGGTCCTACCACCCTGGGAGCTATCCTGAATAGTTTGCAAATGGGATTCCGTACGCTGGCCATTCAAAAACGAACAAGCGAAGTATGGAATGTGTTAGGGGCAGTAAAGACCGAATTCGGAAAGTTTGGAGGATTGCTGGAAAAGGTACAGAAAAATCTACAGAATGCAGGAGACCAGTTAGAGGAAGTTATGGGGAAACGTACTCGTGCCATAGAACGTAAATTACGCCAGGTAGAAGCCCTTCCGGCAGAAGACAGCCAACGAATGTTGAGTTTGCCCGAACTGACTGATGATGAAGACGATGAATAAAAGGAGGATTTCAATATGAGCATGACGTGGGATTTTATTTTGAGATTGTTTGTGGCAGGCGCTTTGGGTACTGTTATTGGTCTGGATAGGGAATATCGTGCTAAAGAAGCCGGTTACCGTACCCATTTTCTAGTATCACTGGGAAGTGCTCTCATTATGATTGTATCACAATATGGTTTTATGGAAGTAGTGAAGATGGAGGGGATAGACTTGGACCCGAGTCGTGTGGCCGCACAGGTTGTCAGTGGTATCGGTTTTATTGGAGCGGGTACTATTATTTTTCAAAAACAAATCGTGCGCGGACTTACTACCGCTGCCGGAATTTGGGCTACTTCGGGCATCGGTCTGGCCATTGGAGCCGGTATGTACTGGCTGGGAATCTCAGCAACAATCCTTACGCTGATTGGTCTTGAGGCACTTAGCTATCTTTTTAAAAGTATAGGTATGAAAAGTTCCATGGTAGAGTTCTCTACAGACAATAAAGAAACACTGAACCGTATGGCCAAGAAATTCAATTCCAAGGAATACAATATTGTTTCCTATCAATTGGACGAAAAGAGGTTGGGAGAAGTAACAACCTATTATGTTACAATGGTTATAAAATCTAAGAAATACAATGATGAAGGTATGTTACTGACATTATTACAAGATTTTAGCGATATTACCGTTCACAGGTTGGAGTAAGCTTTTCCGGCTTGGTTCAAAAGCAGCGGGGGAGAGCTCTTATTGAAAGATTCTCTCCCCTGTGCTGTGATCATGCTTTTAATCGCATAACAAACATACTTCCTTCTCCCAGCTTACTGTCTACTGTAAGAGTACCATTATGAGCCTCGACAAAATCTCGGGAAATAGACAGGCCTAAACCGCTTCCTTGTACTTTAGTTCCGGGAACCCGGAAATAATGGTCAAAGATGCTTTTATGATAACGTGGATCAATCCCTTTCCCGAAATCCCGTACAAACATCTCAATGAATCCATCATCTGTTTGACGTGCCCCTATTACCACACGACCGTTTTCCGGTGAATACCGGATGGCATTGGAAAGAAGGTTGGTTAGAACCCAAGCTATCTTCTCACTGTCGACAAACAGTTTACCTATTTTGTCTTCAGGGTATTCCACTTCTATTTGAATATTAAATTTTTCAGCTTGTACACGATTGGCCTTTATTGCATATTCTATCAACTCTATAGGTTTGGTTATCTTAGGCTTCAACTGTAGTTTTCCTGATTCTACCTGGGTCATATTCAGCAACTCGCCGGTGATATTAAGCAGCCGTTCGCTATTTTCTTTGATACTGTTTGCCAAATCTTCCTGTTCTTCATTTAAAGCTCCGATACGCTGGTCTTCTAATAATTGCAGACTCATCATAATAGCCGAGATAGGAGTCTTCAATTCATGTGAGATTGTAGAGATAAACGTAGTCTTGGCCGAATCCAGTTCCTTAAATTCGGTTATATTCTTCAACATAATGACATATCCTTTTTTTTCCATAGTAACCCCATCTTTCCCCGGTTGGGAAATACTCATGTATTTTACTTGGAAAAAACTCTCCTTATTGTCCGCATAAATCTTCAGAGGTTCTTTCTTTTCTTTTTCCTTGTCTCTGACTGGTTCCCCAGGAATTTCCACCAATTCACGAATCAGGCGACGCAACAAATCATTGCGCAGGGAAATATCCTGTGCAGAGTGTTTAATAACTTCTTCACGCTTCAGGTTGATCACATTCAATGCTTCATCATTGATGAAAAGGATTTCCATATCATTATTTAAACCAATGATAGGCTCGTTGATACTGTTGATGATAGTCTCCATATATTTTTTAGATGCCATCATATCGGATAAAGCACTTGCATGATAATCTTCCAGACGTTTGGCCATGCGGTTGAAATTTTTAGATACTTCAGAAAATTCTTCACTATTGCTTAATTCCAAACGTTTTTTATAATTATGGTTCGCAATTTCCTGTATAGCGTTGGTCAATTCTTTAATAGGATTATCAATCGATGCAGGAAGACGCAGCCACATACCAATACCAATACATATACATGCGGCACCAACAACATATATCCACAATAAAGCCCGCTGTAATCCGGGACCTGCTGCCGGACTGTCAGGTTCCGTGGCGGTCAATATTTGCAAATTCACAACAGAAAGTACAACCAATAGTACAATCATTGCCACCAATACCCCTATGGCAAGGGTTAGTTTCGACTTTATATTCATAACTTTTATTTTTTATGCAAGTATAATCAAATCTATGTCTATTTCAGCTAAAGAGTTTAGAAATTTTCGATATTTGGAAAGACTGAATAATGCACCTGGCATTTTGAAAGTAGGATGCCCCATACAGACGGTTGTAATTCCACGTTGACGACAAGTTTTAATTATTTCTCCCATAATATCGGAAGATGAAACTTGGATAACTTCACCACCTAACTCGGTAACCAGTTTAAAATGGTTAAGTAAATGCCGCTGTGTTGCCAATGGAATACGTTCCGTACTCTCGGCAGGTGTCTGTACATAGAGGGCAAAAAAGACCGTATTGTACCGGGAAGCAAGCCGTGCCGCTTTACGGATAATATGTCGGGGAGTCCGTTCATTACTACTGATACATGCCAAAAACTTCTCGTGCCGGATGCCCTTTTCACCTGTTACAATTTCATTTTCAACTTTCTTCTCGACTCGAAAGGCCACTTCTTTTAGTGCCAGTTCACGTAACTGAAGAATATTCTCTGTCTTAAAAAAATTATTCAGTGCCAACTGAATCTTTTCAGGACGATAGATTTTCCCGGCTTTCAACCGGTTTATCAGTTCTTCGGCGGTAAGGTCTATATTTACCACTTCATCCGCATCCTGCAGCACCTTATCCGGAATCCGTTCTTTAACTTCTATACCTGCTATACCTTTTACGTCCTCATTCAAACTTTCTATATGCTGGATGTTAACTGCAGAAATTACGTTTATACCGGCATCCAACAATTCCATTACATCTTGCCAACGTTTCTCATTCCGGCTGCCCTCGATATTGGTATGTGCCAATTCATCTACTATAACTAGTTCGGGATGTAACTGAAGAATGGCATCAAGATCCATTTCTTCCACTTCCTTACCTTTGTAAAATATCTTTTTCCGAGAGATAACAGGCAATCCTCCCAACATAGCAACGGTTCCTGCACGTCCGTGCGTTTCAATATAACCTATCTGTACATCTACCCCGTTCTCCAACATTTCGTGAGCTTCTTGCAGCATACGATAACTCTTCCCTACACCGGCTATCATTCCGATATAGATTTTAAACTTTCCACGCCGTGAACGTTTAATCAAATCTAAAAAATGCTGTACACTTTCTTCTCTGTCTTCCATTTGTTACTTTATCATATTAGTGTAAATATAACAATTTTCCGCATATTTAATATCAGTCCTTTTATAACAGACAAAGAATATACCAATAAAACAAACGGCTTAGTTACAATGCCATAAGCGTGTCATTAAAAACTAAAGCTTACCAAAATGAAAAGGAACTCTTTCAAAATGAAACACTTTCTTAATCACTATAATTATTGCTGTTAGATCCCCTAGAATAGTTTATTCCTGCTTTTCTAGCTTGTGTATGTTGAAATTGGCGGGCTATTTTATATTCACGTTCTCCTTTTAGTAATCTGTATCCAGTTTGTTTAAACCAAAAGCTAATATTATTTTCTATACATTGCCGACGAATGTCCAACACCCAGTCATAATTACATATGCGCGCTTCTTTACCTGATTCTCCACCTACCACAATCTGTTCTACCCATATACCAAGTTCTCCCTTGAAGTTTATAGCGGACAACAATGGTTCACAGATAATGATTTTATGCTTTACAGGAGCTGCTTTATAAAGAGGAAGACGGTAATCCACTCTTTCTTGATTTTCCATGGTGCAACAAATGGTAACATTATCATACCCGTCCCCCCAATCCGGAGGCAGACATTGGCTGAGCCGGTCTATACGTTTAGTTATAAACAAGAAATGAAGATCGTATCGTTCCCGCATCATTTTCCATGCTTCTATACGCCATTCATCGGCTTCTTCTATCAGAAAATCAGAGGTAAAACAAGTATAGACGAGATTTCCGGAAGGGATCTTGTAAGTCTTATCCTTTTTCCGCCTCACGGGCAGATTGAATTGTCCGGTTTTGGTTATTATGGAACTGTCTTTCCCATGTTTACTATCTCCGCGATATACATAACAATGCCGGCAACCTGTACTTAGCTTATGGCAGCCATGCCAAGGATTCCATAGAGAAGACTCCGGACTTATTCTATTTTCCATTCTGTTTGAATAAAATTTATCATTTTATTATTGTCTGCAAAGTTAGCTAAAGTCTTTTCATCATTTACATAATTCATTCCTGAATTTCTTCAAAAAGAATGGGAGTGTTATAGTTAATGCAAATGGATTAATGTACCTTTGCCGATATAATCAATTAAGCCACTAACAAGAATAAATTTTATAATGTAGAGTATAAAACAAAAAACTTATTATATGAACACAGACGATAGAAAATGGGAGATTATTGAAAGTGAATATCTTATCCGCCGCCCTTGG
>OLWM01000600.1_pt1 | contig 17062 bp, 15 predicted proteins | sample 1644141 | NCBI WGS metagenome assembly OLWM01 (sample SAMEA103958150, study PRJEB25191) | human gut metagenome | biome: human-associated habitat [ENVO:00009003]; feature: intestine environment [ENVO:2100002]; material: feces | place: Germany | collected 2013/2015
GTGATTGCCCGATTCTCGAACAGATAGACCCAGAAAACAAGATCCACCTCATCGCCGATCTCCGCTTCAGGACGCGTCTGACGTTCCGAATCGTAATAATGGTAAATATATCGATACGACCAGCGCCCGAACGTGGAGTAAAAATCGAGATCTTCATCCGAACTCATAGCCTCCTGCTCGGTCACCAGACGAGGCTGGTGGCTACCGGAAAGGAAACTCTCGAACTGCTGCTGCTGTTCGGGAAGAACCTTGTCATCCTCGCCGCAGCCGGTGACAACCAACAGCGCAGCAAGCAAAATATGGAAACGGATTTTCGACATACAATCGCGCAAATTTAACAAATCCTGCGGGACTTGCAAAATTTACCGGGCTTCATTCTTCGTTTTCCCGACCGACATCGCTCGGACAGTCCCGAAGTCCGGAAACCCGGAATCATTCGCATCGCGTCCCCGGCCCGGCAACTCCACACACCGAAGCCCGCCTCGCCCGCCAGTGCTCTTCTTAACAATACGGCAGACCGGGCGATTTTAGTATTCGTACAGGGATAAAAAACGACGATTACACCCCGAACGTATCGCGGCTCGGCTATACACTGCATCGCTTACGGCGGCGATACCACGCCCACACACCCCGCGAACCGTGATTGCAAATCCGCTGCAGCGACTGCGAGGCCGGATACTGCCAACGCAGACGCCGCAGTCAGGCCACCCCCCGAAAAACAATGTTTCCCTCTCTGGCAAAGAAACCCGACGGTCCGGCGGCCGGTTTTCCTGCGCTCCCGACACAGAACCGGAGTTGCACACGAAAGCCCGCGTCACGACAAAACGATATGGAGTCCGACCTTCCGAATGTTCGGACCATCCGAAACGTCCGGAAACGAACCGAACAAAAAAATCGACTGCCGGAGCGAAAGAATCGCTCCGGCAGCTCCAATAACTTTACAAAACAAAATCAGACTCTACGCTGTCCGTCCTGAAGCCACTCCCTGCGATGCCTCTTAACGGCACATACGACCAGGGTTATGATGACCGATAAAACAACAAGACCAAACATAAGGCCGACAAAGCCTGCAAATCCTTCCATTTTTACGATAAACATTTTGGGGGTTCGTTTACTCTTTTCGGCGCAAAACTAATATAAAAAAAATTTCCCCCCCCCAAATATTTTAAGAAAAATATAAAAAAAGTTTCAAAAATATTAAATCGACAAAAACAAGAAGGCCGTTACAAAAACGTAATAATTAATCGGGAACGTAGCGCCCCACGCCCCTTTCGAGAAGGATATTTAGGGAAAGGTCCGCGTTACAGACGCAGACACATACCGCGAATAAGCGACCCTCGGATTCGATGCTGCAACCGTCAAAAAAAGATACATCGAAAGATATGAGTAACCTGCGAAATAGAAATGTACGATTATATGCTACAATCGTTTAAGGGACATACGGACCAGATCCTCCACCGAAGCTCCGGGATTTTCCCGAGCAACGATTTTTACGACTTTATCCGCCGCCGCTTTCCCGAACCCGAGCATGACCAGCGCCGCAAGCGCCTCCTCGTAATCCCCGCCGGCGACAGGGGCTGTAACAGTATCCCCCGTCAGTCCCAGGCCGGCCATCTTGCCGCTCAACTCGACGATGATCTTCTGCGCCGTTTTCAGCCCCAATCCCTTGACATTTTTGAGAAGGACGGCGTTTTCGGTAGCGATGATCCCCTGCAACTCCCTCGGCGAATAGGTCGAGAGAATCATCCGGGCGGTATTGCCGCCTACGCCGGAGACACTTATCAGGTGGCGGAACAGTTCCCGTTCGGCCTTCGACGCGAAGCCGTAAAGCAACTGGGCGTCTTCCCGAACCACGTAATGAACGAACAGTTTCACTCGGTCGGAGTGCTCGATTTCGGAATATGTCTGCAACGATATCTGAAGAAAGTACCCCACTCCGCCGACATCCAACACGGCATGGGTGGGAGCGAGTTCGGAAATGGTACCGGAGAGATATTCGTACATGAGTTTCTAATTTTGAATGTGGCTTGACAAAAGTAAAGATTTTTTTCTACCTTTGCCTTTCAAAGCGATATTTTTAACCAAAACAACGGATAACACATGAAAAAACTCTTCTTCGCGGCATTGATCGCCCTGGCAGGATTTACCGCCTGCGGCACCAAAAACGTCGAAACGGCAGCTACCGAAGCAACCGAGCAACGGGAAGTAGGCGGCGGTGACATCGCATACGTGCAGGTCGAAGCCGTGCTCGCGCAGTCCGATCTTTACAATGCAGAAGGCATCGCCCTGAAAGACAAGACCGAAAAGGCACAGAAGAGCTGGGCACAGAAGGAGCAGAACTTCCAGTACGAAGTAGCCCAGCTCCAGGAGAAATACCAAAAGGGGCTTATCACCACCAACGACGCGCAATCCACACAGGAGAACATCGAGCGCCGCATAGCTTCGTACCAGGCTGCGGCACAGAAGGAAGCCAAAGCGCTCGACGAAGAGAATTTCGTCTTCTCGAACCGGGCTCAGGACCTGCTGCACCGCGCCATCGAGAACCTTAATGCCGATGGTCGTTACAAACTCATCGTCAATGCCAATGCCCTGCTCGACGCCGATTCGACGCTCGACATCACGCCCGCCGTGCTTCAGGAGGTGAATCGTCTCTATGCCCTGGAAAAGAAAGACAAGGACAAGAAATAGAAGAGCGCTCCGCTCACCCGGGGTCCGTATCTCGACAAAAAAGTAACGGCTTTGTTTCAGAGTCGTTACTTTTTTCCATATACTTGCAGTCAAATAAATCTCTCGGATGCTGCCGGCTTAGTGCAGCCGCCATCTTACCTCCGTATAGCAAGGAATAAGAAACAGTCCGGGCCTTACAAGCCATATTGAACTCCTTCTGCGCTTTATCACAAAGCATCATGTCGGCCGTTTCTCCTATCAAGCCCCTCTTGGTCCGTTCACTTCTATTTTTACAGTAGCCCCATCCAATTTACATTGTAATTTCCAGACATTATATTTGGGTACAATCCTGATTCCGGGTATGGATTTTTCAATGTACCCTTTCAGATCTTCAAAGTGCCTGTTTATTGCCCTCAGACTTTCTTCCCTATTCTGTATGGGAGGGGCAGATCGATATCAACCGAATACCGGGGCATATTCTTGTGAAAAAGGTTGATTGCAGTACCTCCATGCACGGCAAAATCCAAAGAGCGATATACCAATGGCATGATGCGTATAAGCAGAGCCACCTATTTCGGATATTTGATATAAAATTACCGATCCACCCCCTCTTTCGCCGGATGGATTTACCCAACCCGGAAAATCTGCCCCCAAATCGGAAATTTACTATTAATGAAAGGTAATTGTTGATGCAAGAAAATTAGATCGCTTTTTCAAGATTATAACAGGAAATACCCCTATTAAGTTCTATGACAAGAAGCGACAGAGTTGTGTAACCACGTTGTGACCTACGTTAGAAACAAGCAACAAGTGGAAGCCGAATCAAAGAAGCCAACCTCTCGAAAATATAGCTTATAGCAATATGTAAGCGGCATTTTCAGGAAGGCCCCAGACGGATCATAGGATGATTCCATCGAGTTCACAAACGGATCCCAGCGAGATCACTTCAGAGAAATGAAAAACTCTGACAAACCAAGACAAACATCTTTAAACCAGTGGTTTAAAGATGTTTTCCACCTACCTGCGACAGAAAAAGGCCTCAAAAAGTCACCCTGTGAAAATGAATCGCTGTCAATTCGTTACTATAAAAGCCGTAACGAATTTATAAATAAGTCGCTCTCATTTGTCGAATATTGGTAATCGGAATCCATAGCCGTTATAAAATGAAGCTATCTTTTTATCTACACAAGTATCACAATTACGATAGAGACAGAATACAGGTAAAAACAAGGAGGGTAACTAAAAAATTAGTTACCCTCCTTTCATTCGCCTACCTGAAAGACTCTTTTATTTATCTCAATAAGAAATATTATATAATCTTTCTAACTATAAAAAACATCCCTTGTCCGATTATTTAACTGGTTTCATCGATTGCTCTAACAAACCACTTACGGATGCCGTGTATGAATAAGGAGTCAGAGTGCCAGTCCAAGTTCCTGTGATACGATGCGGAGTTTCTGCGTCATCAATGAAATTTACTGTTATAGTATATTCATCTCCGTTTCTGGTAATGGTAAGCGATCCCCCGGCTGCATTTCCTGCTTCTGAGAAATCAGGCATTATAGTCTCGCCATTGGTTTGAAGCTTGAGGAATCCCCAGGTTCCTACGGCATTTGACTGCCAAATACTTCCTCCTGCAAACGTAAACGCCCTGTTATCTCCCGGATCGAGGGTGCATGTACAGTTGGGAAGGGGATCGTATCTATTATCTGCTTTCGACAATGCCAGATCAAGAAACATACCTGTCATTGACTGACTATCCAAGATCTGAAGCACTACATTTCGTGTGCCGTTCTCATAATAATCTTCATAATCAAGAAAGTACGCTGTTTCTGCGCCACTAAGATCTATTACTTTGTCTGTTGTAAGAGTAGAATATTGAGAATCATCGACTTCCCCACCTCCAAGATCCAGTATTTCGAGAGGTTTGTTTAAGTTTCCTTTTACACTAATTCCTTCGGTTGTGTAAGCATCTATTACAACATGCTGGTCTTCCGTTACTGTTATTGTCCCTTGGTTCAACATACCGAGTTTCATTGTCGAACCGTCCGAACTTGTCTGGACTACGTATGATCCGGTAGGAAGGTCTTCTCCGCTATCATATCCAGGTTCTGCCGTATTTTCATCAGCAGAAGCATTCAATTTCCAAGTGCCAGATGGCATGGACGTGAATTTTTCTGTCTGAATAGGAATAAACATCTTGATTTTTAAGAAATTACCCAAAATCGTCCCCATCTCCGGATCCGGCTCTGCATCATAAAGTTCAAGTTGTACCCAGCCCAAATCGCCGAAGGATGGATCCGGACCTTTATATATTGCCTGTCCACCTATGAATTTTGTATTCACAGGCTGATCAATAACCGAAGTTTCTCCTTGCGGCTGGAATTTAAGAGTTCCGGTATAGGTTACGCAATATTTTCTGGTCAGCAGCCAAAAACTTTCCAGTCATTATGTATCCATCTGCCGTTTTGGCAAAAGTAAGCTCTCCGCTTACCGGTACCAAGGTGCTAACACCGTCTTTTCCGGTATAGTATAGTTGATTGACATCTTCTTCAGAACTCCAAACACCCGCACCCGGAGCACTTCCAAGCGTATATTTTCCTTCAGGAATTTCCGGCGCCCCAAGATTGGCAACAGGTTCTGCGAACAGACTAATAAGCATTACCCATCCGTCATTTTCAGTATGCCATTGCTGATTTGTTGGATCGAAGACTGTCGGACCACTTGCAAGAGCTATCATATAGTTGTCCACTCCGTCTCCCTTTGCATATTCTGTCAAGAAAGACTCTGTGAGTCTGATCGTGTCAAATCCACAAGTTTCAACTTTTTCTTTCTCGCAAGAGAAAAGAAAAAATAAAGAAGCAACGAATGTTACAAAAAGTTTAATGTTTTTCATAAGCAATAAATATTAGAAAGATAATTTTAAGTAAGATATATGACCATTCTGTATTGCTTATAAGTTTGAAAAATTATAAAGATGTAAATACCAAACAATTCCTGATCAAATTTAATAATAATTATAAATATTGCAAACACAATTCGACAATTTATCTCTTTTCATAGCTAGAAGTTGTCTTATGACACATACTATGCAACAATAATGTTTATTAATATATCAAACCATAAAAACGAGTCGATCGGTAACCTTCTTGAAAAATCCACTTGGGACTTTATACAACCATCCTGTTTATATTCCAAGCAGCAATATCAAGATTGTTTAAAAATATCGCGGCAAAACATTCCGTAATGTATTTCAAGATTATAACCGGAAATAATAGAATCAAATCCTACCACAAGAAACGAAAAATTACATAACCACGTTATGAAGTACGCTCAAGATAAGTTACAAATTGAAACAGACTGAAATAAACCACGATCCGAAAATATAGCTTGTAATATCATATAAGCGGCATTTTCAGGAAGACTCCGACGGCTCATTGAGTGATTCCGACTGGATCACTTTTAGGTCCAGCAGGATAACAAAAAAATAGCCGATAATCGATCGATTATCGGCTGCCTTTGTCTTTACCCTATCCTATCGAAATCTGCAGCCGAAAAAAATCAGGCATTTTTCTTTCTCCGATTTTAATTCATTTTTACAAAGTCTGCATTTTGTTCAAAACAACGGTCAAAATGCAATTTCGCGTCATACCTCGATATTTTTATTGCTCCGCAACTCCGTCCATCGTAAATATATATTCAAATAAGATATAGAAAAAGTTCAATATCACACAAATAAAATTACCATTCTTCGATTTCGCAACTATTTTATCCGAAAATTATTTGTCTGATTCCCGATAAAATGCTTATTTTTAATTAAGAAACATTCAACGGCTATGAAAAGATTCGTTTTATTATTTTTCGCTTTGGCAGGCTTCATAAGTTCTGCGGCAGGACAAGAGCAGGAGATCACAGGTTTTGTGTATGTATCGGAAACACCTACCCCCGTTCCTTTCGCATCGGTATGGTTATGCGATCCGGCGACCGGAGAACCCGAATACGGGACTATTACGGCAATGAACGGTTGGTATGATTTCGGAAACGTCGCAACCGATCAGACCTATCAGCTTAAAATATCGGGTCCGGGTATCCGAACGAGAAGCAAGGAGATCGAGATCAAATACGTTCCCGGCAGAATAGGCAACATCGATTACTACATTCCTGTCGAGCGCTCTGCCGATACCGTAGCTTTCCGACCCGTGGAAACGTATCGTCCCAAACAGATTGCCCCCGATGCCCGGACGATCGAGGATCTTTACAGCCATATTCCGGGCATAACCTACGAAGATGGTTATTTGACCGATGAAAACGGCGCCACGGTATGTCTTATGTTCAGCGGTATTATTCCGGATGAGGCTGGATATGCAGCTATTTTGACAAATCTGACCGCAGACAACATCGAGCGTATCGAATATTACAGACTGGACAACCTGGAAGAGCCGTATTACGACGGGGTATTGAATTTCGTAACTGTCGGAGTGAATTTCAATGCCCCCTCCATTAAGGAACAACTGACGCCTTCCCCCGGTTGCGAACTATAATCCGCTCCCTTCCCGCCCCGTCTTCACTACTCTATTTTATATTCTTTTCAAACTCCGCAACTATGAGACACCCCCGACTTATCCCCGTTCTTCTTCTGATCATCATAACGAGCCTGGCGACACCGCTCCAGGCGCAAATCGTCCTGAAAGGTAAAATTACCACCGAGAAAAACGAACCGGTCGCCTTCGCCCCGGTCATTCTCCAGCAACTGCCGGATACGACCCGCTACACGGAAGGCGTGATAACCGATATGGCCGGCAATTACCGGTTCGGAAAACACCGTGCGGGCCGCTACCTGCTATCGGTTCGGACAATCGGGTACAAGACTCTTTACGATACGGTGCTTCTTCGCAAACCTTCGATAGGCATGACGGAGGTCGTCCGGGATTACGTCCTGTCCGAAGATGTCGCAGAGATCGATGCGGTGGTCGTCACGGCCAACAACACAGCCAGCTATTTCGACCGGACGGTATATACCATCACCAATGAAGACCGGAAGGCGGCGGTCACGAGTCTCGATCTGACCAACAAGATTCCGCAGATCAGAATCAACCGCCAGACCAATCAAATCACCGCGTCCGATGGCAGTGTGACGGTCTTGGTAAACGGTATCGCCTCTTCGGAACAGGAATTGACGACTCTGCGGCCCGAAGATGTCCGAAAGATCGAATACTACGATCTGCCGCCCATCAAATTCGGCCTCAGCAACGGCAATAAAGTCATCAACATTATCACGAAAATTCGGGAAGACGGAATATACGGAAGTGTGGAGCTGAACCAACATCTGACTTCGCCCTGGTTGAACGATAGTTTTTTCCTGCAATACAACCGGGGACGGCATCAGTTGGCATTTACTGCAAACATAGGCTACGGATCATGGGATGATCAATATGCCTCGGATGAAATGGAATATACGCTCGACGGGGTGGATTTCCGGCAGGAGGAAGAACGGCAGAGTGAAAACAACTTCTTAAGTCCTCAATTTAGTCTCAAATACACGAATCAACTCCCCGGAAAATATGTATTTCAAGCCCGCTTTTTCCCAAGTTATGATAAGCATTCTCAACAGACCGATTCCCGGCTTGCCTTTATTCAGGATGGCATAGGTTCGGACCGTTACGGAGTGAAGGAAAGCGAGTCCCACTCATTCAATCCGACGCTCGACCTGTACTTCTGGAGGCAATTCCGCAACCGGCATGAACTAATGATAACACTTCGAGGCGATTACATAAATTCTGTTTCCGATACCTATAAGAACCAATACGCATTATCGGACGATACGCCTGTATTTGAAGATTTTCTTAATATGGACGGAGACGGCTATCAGATGAACGGCCAAGCTCTCTATACCAAGACTTTCGACAAGCTGACGCTTTCATTCGGAGATTATTTTTACTATGATATTAGCAAATATCGAATAGACAACACGTCGGGCTATTCCCGGGAAACTAACAGCATTCTGAAAAATTATTTTGCCGGAGAGATCACCGGAAAGATCGGGCCTCGGTTTACTTATCGTTTTTCTTTGGGAGTAACAGGGACACGAACAAAAACAAACGACAACGATATTTGGCAATGGGTCTTTGCGCCTCGGGTAGATATCGGTTATCGTATTTCACCCTCTTTTATGCTGAAAGCCGGATTCGTCCAAGCCAATATGCAGCCAGGACTGGGACAACTCAGCGAAGCCACTTCGTTTTATAATCAAAATATTATCGTACACGGGAATCCCGAGCTGGTCGGCGGCCGTGCGAACCAGACGACTTTCAATGTCGTATATCATAACAAATGGCTCAATATAAATGTTTCATACAGCTACTTATATTACAAGAATCCAATCGACTACTATTATCAGTATGAACAGCCGTATATCGCATACTCACCGATTAATGACAACTGGGCAGATGTGCACTCCGTACATTATGATTTGAGACTCAGCCCATTCAAAAACGACTTGCTGGCATTGAAATTAGGCGGAGGATTCAGTTATACAAAAGTCGATTCGAAAGTATTGGGGAGGGTGACTCATTTTCAGGCTCCGATGTACTATGAGCTGACTTTCAACTACAAAAACTTTTCCGCATATTATCAGGGTGCGATACCTTGTAAAGGATTGTCTATTCCGATGATATACGACAGTGAATTATCCTCTGCGATAGGTGTGAGATATAAATACAAAGACTGGGCATTTCAACTCTCCTGCGACAATTTCCTCACCAATCCGGAAAGCCATTACCATTCCATCGAGAACAGTATCGTCAGAACACAAGGGACTTCTTATGTAAAAAATGCCTGGAACAGAGTAATGTTGAAAATCAACTTCCGTTTCGGAAAAGGTAAACAGTACCAGGAACCTGTACGGAAAACCGTCGAGGAGGGACTATAGAAATTTTGTGGCTACAATATTGGCCTAATTTGTTATTGCCCAGGCATCCGTCTCATACAGCCCGACAAATTATCGCGACAAAAACAGAACTCTCCGACTACCAGAATCACCATCTTTGAACATATTCTAGATAGAATGCACCTCAGAAAACCGGGAACAAGTTCCCGGTTTCTCCTGGCTTTCAATATATTTGCAAGAGCGAAACCGAATCGAACACCTTATGTTTACTGCCAGAAAAGCCTCCGTCGAAGATTGCGGACTGATACGCGAAATGGCCTGCGTCGCATTTCCCGACACCTATAAAACCATCCTTTCGCCCGAACAGTTGGACTACATGATGGAGTGGATGTACTCCCCCGAAAACCTCCGGCGGCAGATGGCCGAAGGGCACGTATATTACATCGCCTACAAGGACGGCACTCCCTGCGGCTATCTCTCTGTCCAGCCCGAAGCAGACGACCTCTACATCCTGCAAAAAATCTACATCCTGCCCCGATTCCAGGGTGTGCACGCGGGGAGCTTCCTCTTCCGCAAGGCTATCGAACACATCAAACAGCTCCACCCGGCTCCCTGCCGGATGGAGCTCCACGTAAATCGCCATAACAAAGCCGTAAAATTCTACGAACGGATGGGTATGCGCAAATTGCGCGAAGGCGATTTCGAAATCGGAGGCGGATTCTACATGAACGACTATATCATGGGGCTGGAAATCTGATCGGATTCCGGCCCGAATACGAAACGACGATGCCGATGATTTTTCGATCATCGGCATCGCTTTTCCATTACGGGAAACGCCGCCTCCCTACGAATTCACCTTGGCGTGGTCTGCCAGGAACTGCGCCAAACCGATGTCGGTCAGCGGGTGTTTCAGCAAACCCTTGATCGCCGCAAGCGGGCAGGTCGCCACGTCGGCCCCCGCCTCGACACACTGGACGATGTGCTGCGTATGCCGAATCGAAGCCGCCAGCACCTGCGTATCATAACCGTAGTAACGATACATACGCACGATCTCGGCGACGAGAGCCACCCCGTTCTCGCAAATATCGTCCAGACGGCCTACGAACGGCGACACATACGTCGCACCGGCCTTGGCTGCCAGCAGAGCCTGACCGACGGAAAAGACCAGCGTGCAGTTGGTGCGGATATTCTTGCCCGCGAAATACTTCACGGCACGAATACCGTCGGCCGTACACGGGAGTTTGACCACGATATTCTTGTGCAAGGCCGCCAACGCTTCCCCTTCGCGGACCATACCGTCGAAATCGGTGGCGATCACCTCGGCGCTCACATCGCCATCGACGATGGAGCAGATTTCGAGGTAATGGCGACGGCAGGCCTCCTCACCGCGAATGTTCTCCTTGGCCATCAGCGAAGGATTGGTCGTCACCCCGTCGAGCACACCCATTTCGTTAGCTTCCCGGATCTGGGCCAGGTTAGCTGTATCGATAAAAAATTTCATAGTGGGAAATATTTAAGTAACATGAAAAAGCAAACCAATGAACCGGAATGAAGAAGTAAAACCATCGTTCCGAGCCGAATTTACGCCGCATAAAAGTACGAAAAAAAACGAAACCCGAACACTCCTTGCCGGAAAATTCCGCAAAGACCCGCAGGAAACGCCTCCGCCCCGTATCATACGGCCGGTAACAGAAAACAGAAAACAGAAATCGGCAGCCCGATCGCAGCTATCGAATTTATTTCGTCGTTATCGATAATCCGGCGAGATAATTACTACCTTTGCGGCCGAAAAATCGAAACATCATGAATTTCATCACCCTTCTCGACTATGTCGGTACCTTCGCATTCGCCATCAGCGGCATCCGGCTCGCTTCGGCCAAACATTTCGACTGGTTCGGAGCCTATGTGGTCGGATTCGTCACGGCCGTCGGCGGCGGTACGCTGCGCGACCTGCTGCTGGGCCTGCCCCCTTTCTGGATGCAGAACGTTTCCTACCTGGTCGTATCGGGATTCGCCTTCCTGTTCGTAGTCGGGCTGCGCAAATACGTGATCCGGCTCAACAACACCTTCTTCATTTTCGATGCCGTCGGACTGGGACTTTTCACCGTCGTCGGCATTCAGAAAAGCATAGCCGTCGGCTATCCGATGTGGGTGGGTATCATCATGGGTACGCTGACCGGTGCGGCGGGCGGTATGCTGCGCGACGTGCTGCTGAACGAAGTACCCCTTATTTTCCGCAAAGACATCTACGCCATCGCCTGCATCTGCGGCGGACTGATCTACTATCTCTGTATGTATCTCGACCTGCCGGCGGCCCCCACGCAGTTCATCGCCGCCTGCTCGGTGATCCTCATTCGGATTCTGGCGGTACGGTACGGCATCTCCCTTCCGGCACTCAAGGGCGAAACCAGACCGGCACCCAAAGAGAAATAACGAATCGTTTCCGAAATACCGGTCCGGCGGTCGCTTCGACAACACGACAATTCCGCCGACCTGCAGAAAGGGATCGAATAGCAAAAAAGAATTACGGATCTTATTCCGCCGCCACAGACGACGGACGGCTGATTTCGGCCGTTTCGCCCCCGACGAAGCGAAGCAGATCCTGCGGAGCGATCCGGATCTGCAATCCCCGAACTCCCGCACTGATATAAATGACGGAGTGTTGCAAAACGGAAATATGGAAAAAGGTCGGGAACGGTTTTTTCATCCCGATCGGGGAACAGCCGCCCCGGATATATCCCGTCAGCGGAAGAAGTTCTTTCACCGGTATCAGATCACACTTTTTATTGCCCGAAGCCTTTGCTGCCAGCTTCAGATCGACTTCGTGCTCACCCGGAATGACGCAAACAAAATAACCGCTTTTGTCACCGTGAAGAACCAGTGTCTTAAATACCTGTTCTATATTCTCGCCTAAGCTGGCAGCTACATGAATGGCACTCAGATCGTTTTCGTCAACTTCATAAGGAATCAGTTCATACGCTATTTTAGCTTTATCCAGCAAACGCGCCGCATTCGTTTTATTGATTTTCATCTTGTTGTTTCTTTTTAGTAAGCCGACACTTATACTTCAATATTAAAGTCCTAATTCCTCGCGAAGAAACTTAGGAGTATAACCTTTCTGGCTCTTCGCAACCTCTTCCGGTGTTCCGTAACTAAGGAGTTCTCCCCCGCCCTTACCACCTTCAGGGCCCATATCGATAATATAATCCGCCATTTTAATCACATCCAGATTGTGCTCGATGACGATAACAGTATTACCTTTATCTACAAGCTTATTCAATACTCCCATCAATACACGGATATCTTCAAAATGAAGTCCGGTAGTCGGTTCGTCAAGGATATAAAGAGTTTTGCCCGTATCTCTTTTTGATAGCTCCGTTGCCAGTTTCACACGCTGGCTTTCTCCGCCGGAAAGAGTGGTAGAAGATTGTCCCAGTTTTATATATCCGAGTCCGACATCCTGCAAGACTTTAATCTTATTCAAGATTTGCGGCACATTTTCAAAGAATTCCACAGCACGGTTGATCGTCATGTCAAGTACATCGGCAATTGATTTTCCCTTGAAACGTACTTCCAGTGTTTCCCGGTTATAACGTTTACCGTGACAAACCTCACAAGGCACATATACATCAGGAAGAAAATTCATTTCAATCGTCTTATAACCATTTCCCGTACATGCTTCACAACGCCCACCTGCAACATTAAAGGAGAAACGTCCCGGTTTATAACCGCGAATCTTAGCTTCCGGCAGACCTACAAACAGGTTACGGATATCAGAAAACACACCGGTATAAGTCGCAGGATTGGAGCGTGGCGTACGTCCCAAAGGTGATTGATCCACATCTACTACCTTATCTATATTTTCCAACCCTTCAATCGAATCATATTCCAAAGGATCTTGCAAAGAACGATAGAACTTCTGTGAAAGAATCGGTTGCAAAGTTTCATTAATCAAGGTAGATTTTCCACTTCCTGATACACCAGTTACGCAAATCAGTTTACCTAACGGAAATTCAACATCTACATTCTTCAGGTTATTCCCCTTCGCTCCTTTCAGCCAGATAGATTTCCCATTTCCTTTTCTACGCTTGGCAGGGATTTCTACCTTCATCTTGCCATTCAGATATTGCGAAGTCATTGTATCTGTATTCAGCATCTCCTGCGGGGTTCCGGCGAAAACGACTTCGCCTCCGAGACGTCCGGCTTTCGGCCCCATATCGATGACATAGTCGGCAGCCAGCATCATATCCTTATCATGTTCCACTACAATCACGGAGTTCCCCATGTCGCGGAGTTCTTTCAACGAGTTGATAAGACGCAGATTATCACGCTGATGCAGACCGATACTCGGCTCGTCGAGAATATAAAGCACGTGCACCAACTTCGAGCCGATCTGGGTCGCCAGGCGGATGCGCTGGCTCTCGCCGCCCGACAGCGAACGCGAGGAACGGGCCAGGGAGAGATAGCCCAGTCCGACTTCGACGAGGAAGCGGAGCCGCTCGCGGATCTCCTTGACGATCTCCTGGGCGATCTTCCGCTCCTTGGGCGAGAAATATTTTTCGATGTCGGCGATCCACTCCGAAAAACGGGCGATCGACATCGCGGACACTTCGGCGATGTTCAGCCCCCCGATGCGGAAATGAAGCGCCTCGTCCCGCAAGCGCGTACCGCCGCAGACGCTGCATTTCTTATAAACCAGGAACTGCTCGCGCCACTTGCGGCTCCGGGCGGAGTCCTCGTCCTCGGTGCGGCCGATGTATTCGGCCACGCCTTCCCAGGAGACCAGGTTGTTGCCGCCCGTCGAGCAGAACTCGGCGAGATTGATCGTCAGCGGCTCGGAATCCCCGTACAGAATGGCATTCATACCCTCCTCGGAAATCGTCCCCACCGGATCGTCGAGCGTGAAATCGTAACGCCGCCCCAGCATTTCGAGAATGGCGAAAAGCATGTTGTTGCGATACTTGCCGAGCGGCTCCACGCCGCCATCACGCAGGGACAACGCCGGATCGGGCAGAATCTTCTCCCGGTCGAAGACCGCCTCTTCCCCCAGACCGTTGCAATGAGGGCAGGCTCCCTTCGGAGAGTTGAAGGAGAAAGTGTGCGGCGCCGGATCTTCGAACGCCACACCCGTCGTAGGACACATCAGATGGCGCGAATAGTAACGCATCTTCCCCGTTTCGTAGTCATAGACGGCCATCGTTCCTTTGCCCTGCCGCATCGCTTCGCACAGCGAGGTGAGCAGACGCTCGCGCAGGGAATCCCCGACGGCCATACGGTCGATCACCAGGTCGATCGTATGGATCTTGTACCGGTCGAGCTTCATACCGGGGGTGAACTCCCGGATCTCGCCGTCGATACGGGCATAGAGATAACCCTTCTTGATCAGGCTTTCGAACAACTCCCGGTAGTGACCCTTGCGCCCCTTGACGATCGGGGCCGTCACAGCGATCTTGCGTCCGTCGAACTCTTTGAGAATCAGCTCGACGATCTGTTCGTCCGTATAGTGGACCATCTCCTCGCCCGTGACCGGAGAGTAAGCCCGCGAAGCCCGCGCATAGAGCAGGCGCAGGAAATCGCTGATCTCGGTTACGGTACCGACCGTCGAACGGGGATTCTTGTTGGTGGTCTTCTGCTCGATGGCCACCACAGGGCTGAGGCCCGTGATCTTATCGACGTCGGGCCGTTCCATCGTTCCGACGAACTGCCGGGCATAGGTCGAAAGCGTCTCCATATAGCGGCGCTGCCCTTCGGCATAGATCGTATCGAAAGCCAGGGACGACTTGCCGGAACCCGAAAGTCCTGTGATGACGACCAGTTTCCCGCAAGGAATTTCCAGATCGACGTTTTGCAGGTTATGCACCCGCGCACCGAGTATTTTGATGTTGTTTTCTTCCACGACGAATAAAAGCGCGGCTCTCTGCCGCAGCGATGAATTATAAAACGCGTAAAGTTAGGGATTATTTTTCACGCAGCCAAGAAAGAGAATCCCGGCGCTTCGGAAAACAAAAGTTTCGAACGACTATCCGCCTCAAAGCACGGGAGAGCACAGTACAAGACAAAACGGGATAGGACGGCACGGGATAAGATAAGATAAGATAAGATAAGATAAGATAAGACAATACAAAACAGGATGGCACGGTACACACGTCCCACAGATCCGGCGAATACCGCCGAAACAAGATCGCTCCGAAGTCGCGGCCTTTCCCCGATTTCGGCAGGTCCAAGGATCGTCCCCGACCGCCGGATAGAGAGAACAACCCGTTCGGAGCATTGGAAAGCGAATCCGTTCAGAAAAGCGTCGGGTTCATCTTATCCTCGTAGAGATTCAGGACTTCGATCCCCTGATGCCGGGCCCGACGCACGGTATAACCCGTGCCGCTGTTTCTGCGAATGTACCACGCGACCACGCGCACGGCATGATCCACCAGATAATCGTTACGCCGGTAATAACATCCCCGGCTGTAACTGTCGGCCAGCACCACCGTCCGATCGGCCGCTGCCAGGACGTCCGCATAACGCCGCTTATCGGCGTCGGAGAAACTATCCGGCTGCCCGGCGAACGGGACGACGGCGACGAGCTCCATTCCCGCACACTCCCCGCGCAGAGCGAGGACCGCTTCGGCGGCCGCTAAGTCGAAACCGCAGGCCATCCCGCTCAGGAAGAAGCGGAAGCCCTCCGACCATAATCGATACACCGCAGCACGCAGGATTCCGTCGGCACTGCCGTCGTAATCCTGATGGCCGGTAAAGGCCACGGAACGATTTCTTTCTGCTTCCACGCCCAAAAGTAACCAATCTGCCGCCATTTTCCAACCTAACGGCCAATAATAGCGCTTCACAGCCCACAAGAACGGTCCGAAATTTGCAACTCTTTCGAATGAACTAAAATTTCACGATTATGAAAAATACAACTTGTATCGCAACATTCATCGGCGGTCTGGTACTGGGTGCCGCTATCACTGCCTTGGTAACGCCCCGCACGGGTCAGGAAGTCCGCGAATCGCTCCGCGATCTCGCCAACAAAGGAATCGACAAGGCACGCAACAAATACCAGGAAGTAACCGGCAAGTGCAGCGAGTGCGACGAATAGTCCGCCCGGGTCGGCCCAACTTTCTACGACAATGAACGAGAACCAACCCCGCAGGCATCTGATCACTCCGATCGTCGTATTCGGAATCACCGCCCTGATCGCCGTGGTGATGCTGTTATGGGCCCTCGTCATCTGGCTCGCACAACTGACCGGCTCGATGATCTGGGCTACGTTGATTCTGGGCGGTGTTTTCGCCCTGATCGCCCTGATCGTCTATCTGGTTTCGGTACGTCCTGCCGTTCAATACATCAGCGACCAGCTCGACAACATCGCCGAAATGGCACAGATCGTACGCTCGGGTTACAACTGGATCACCGACAAGTTGAACAGCATCCTGTGCTCCGTTCTCGAAAGTCTTCTGCGGAAACTCTGACAAAAAGTACCGCAAGAATAAAATCCGAAGGAGAAGGGGTCGCTCG
>OLWM01000614.1_pt1 | contig 16817 bp, 11 predicted proteins | sample 1644141 | NCBI WGS metagenome assembly OLWM01 (sample SAMEA103958150, study PRJEB25191) | human gut metagenome | biome: human-associated habitat [ENVO:00009003]; feature: intestine environment [ENVO:2100002]; material: feces | place: Germany | collected 2013/2015
GGTCGCAAGCCAATACGACTACGTGGGATGGATGATCGGCCGCGTGACAATGGCCGAATACAGCGAGGCCATTACGGAGAGCGAACCCGCAAAATTGCGACCGGCTGAGGCCGCACCCGCGCAAGGCATTAAGGTCGACCCGAAGGGACGCAAGATTTCGGTTGCGTTCGACTTCAAGGGCAAACTTCATTACGGCGAGCCTGTACAGGAAACGGGCGAGCAAATCGTGACGGTGGTGAGCGACCGCGTCTGCGACGAATACATTGAAGAACTCCGTCAAAGCGGAGTGGGTGTCGTGGCGGTTCCCGTCAACGGCAATGAACTCGTCCTTGCTATGGAGCAACTTGCCAAGGACTACGGCGACGGCGTGTGGATGCTCGAAGGCGGTGCCATCATCAATGCGGCCTTCATGCAGGCGGGACTTGTCGACGAGGTGAGTACGGTTATTTATCCGGCCATTGACGCGACCAAGGAAAGTCCCGCAATCTATGAAGCCGCGCAAGAGGGGGTGTTCCCCGCCAAAAATCTTAGCCTGCGGTTTAAGGAGTCCAAGATCCTTTCGGGCGGCGCTGTTTGGCTTAATTACGAGGTCGTACCGGCGAAGTGAGGTAATACCGCAAGAATTCGGCAGGTTTTGTTCTCTCAAACGGACGCTTTGCCGTGTACGGCGAGGCGTCCGTGTACAATCGAAGAATCATTGACAAGACGAAGAGCCTGAAGACTCTAGGGTGTCTTTGTCTGCACACTTGGGAGAATAGACCAATGAAGAAGTTTTTCACGAGCGTTGCCGTTTGCGCGGCGGCTGCCATTGCACTGACCGGTTGCGGTGACGATAAGGCGAAGGAACCCGCAAAGACGGCTTCGGCTGACACGACGATTACCGTGGGTGCTACCCCGGTTCCCCATGCCGACATTCTCAACTTCATCGCGCCCGAGATGAAAAAACAGGGCGTGACGCTCAAGGTGTTGGAATTCTCCGACTACGTCAAGCCCAATATGGCTCTGGCTGACAAGGAAATTGACGCAAACTTCTTCCAGCATAAGCCCTATCTGGACAGCTTTGCCAAAGAACGCGGCCTGAAGCTTTCTTCGCTCGTTGCCGTACACATCGAGCCGATGGGCGTGTACTCCAAGAAGTTTAAGGACGTCAAGAGTGTTCCCGATGGCGCCAAAATCGCCATTCCGAACGACCCGACCAACGGCGGCCGAGCGTTGCGTGTTCTGGCTGACGCTGGCATCTTTGGTCTGAAGGACGGCGTGGGTGTCAATGGTACTCCCGCTGACATTGTCAACAATGCCAAGAACGTGAAGATTCTTGAAATGGAAGCCGCCGTGTTGCCGCGCACGCTCGATGACGTTGATTACGCTGTCATCAATTCCAACTTTGCTCTGAGCGTGGGTCTCAATCCCACCAAGGATTCGCTTTTTACTGAAGCCAAGGATTCGCCGTACGCCAACATTGTTGCAGTTCGCGCCGATGACAACCGTGAAGTTTTGCAGAAGCTGAAGTCCGCCATTACGTCTCCTGCCGTTCGCGACTTCATTCTTGAGAAGTACAAGGGCTCCGTGGTGCCGGCTTTCTAACAGGTTAAATACAGATCCTTAAAAAATTGAGAGGGAATTCTCTGAATTCCTTATCTCATAGGGCAAAAAGCGAACCTCCCGTTTCCGAATCTCCTTCAGGTGATCGAAAAAACGGGAGGTTTTTTATGCTGTTTTGGGATAGATAACAGCTTGTAAGTGAACTGTAATCAAGCTCTAGTCAACGCCCGTTACAACAGCAGGAGTCACTGGATTCGACTTTTTCTTTTCCGTCGAGCGGTTGCATGGAGCAGTCTGGGGAGATGCCGCGCGACTGAAGGTAACTGATACCCCATTCATAGATGCAACTCAGGACCGGTCGAAGACTTCTGCCGAGATCCGTGAGCGAATATTCCACCTTGGGCGGCACCACCGCGTATGCCTTGCGGGAAATCAGACCATCGTGCTCAAGTTCCTTAAGTTGTTGCGAGAGCATCTTGGCATTGGCTTGCGGCACGGCTTTCTGCAACTGAGAGAAACGTTTCGTGCCGTCAAAGAGATTCCAAAGAATGAAGGCCTTGTGCTTGCCGCCGATGAGCGCGAGCGTGGTGCGCACCGGGCAGTGCGCGGGTTCGGAAACGGGGTTGTCTTTGAAGGAGGGCATATGGAATTTCTATCATAGTTACTTTTTAGAAAGTATATACCTTAAAGGTACCTTCTTCCCAAAAGAAAGTATTCGATTAGAATCATTCTCACCATGGGAAGGCGAGGCCTTCTTCGCCTAACAGAATTCAATTGCCCACAAGATGCAGAAACTTCACTTTGATGTCACGGGAATGAGCTGCGCGGCTTGCTCGGCGCGTGTGGAAAAAGCCGTCAAGGCGCTCGACGGCTGTTGCAACGTCACGGTCAACCTTCTCAAAAACGACATGACGCTGGAACTCGATGACGCCAAACTCTCGCAGGATGACGTAGTCAAGGCAGTGACGGCGGCCGGTTACGGAGCCAGCCTCCGGGATAACGACTCGAACCCCTCGGGCAAGGTCAAGACTCAAAAGAAAAACAGCCAAGCAGAGGTTCTGCAGCAGGAATTGACGGCCACGCGCAAGCGACTCTATTGGAGCCTCTTTTTCTGCGCGCTTTTAATGGTGATCACGATGCTGCCGATGGTTGGCATCACGTTCTCCTTTTTTGAGGGAGCGAAAAAAGCGCCGGCTTTTGCCTTCACACAGCTCTTGCTGACGTTGCCGGTGCTGGTGCTCAACAAAAACTTTTTCACGCGTGGCTTCAAGGCGCTTGCGGGGCTCGCGCCCAACATGGATTCATTGGTCGCGCTGGGTGCGACTGCCTCAATGTTCTCGGGCATCGTGTCGCTTTACGTGATGTTATATGCGGCGGGCGCCGGTGATTGGAGCACTGTGAGCCACCACGCTCACAATCTCTACTTCGATTCTGCCGCGATGATTCTGACGCTTATCGGTTTGGGCAAGTATTTTGAAGCCCGAGCCAAAGCGAGAACCACGGACGCCGTCTCGCAGCTCGTGAGCCTTGTTCCTGATACCGCGCGTGTGATTCGCAACGGCGAAGAAACGGAGATTGCGGCTGATGACGTTGTTGTAGGCGATGTGCTTGTGATCAAAACCGGTGAGCGCATCGCAGTTGACGCAGTGGTCGTCGATGGCCACGCACAGGTCGACGAATCGGCACTTACAGGCGAAAGTCTGCCGGTGGAAAAAGAAATCGGCAGCAAGATCTCCGCAGCAACGTTGATGCATTCCGGTCATATCCGAGCCAAAGCAACGCGCGTGGGGTCAGATACGACGCTTGCGCAAGTGATTGCTTTAGTCGACGAAGCCACATCGTCCAAAGCGCCGGTGGCCCGTCTGGCCGACAAAATCAGCGGTATCTTTGTCCCTGTCGTGCTTGCGATCGCTTTGGTGACGGCCTTCGTGTGGATTGCACTCGGGGCAAGCGTTGAGTTTGCACTGACACTTGCTGTGAGCGTTCTGGTGATTTCCTGCCCGTGTGCGTTGGGTCTTGCGACGCCCACTGCTGTGATGGTGGGAACAGGCCGTGCGGCTCGTCTTGGTATTCTTTTTAAGTCGGCCGAAGCGCTTGAAAAGTGCAGCGGCATCAATGCCGTGATTCTGGATAAGACCGGAACCGTCACCGAAGGTAAGCCTGTTGTCACCGACATTCGTGTCTTTGCCTCTCATCTGCGCGAGCGGGATCTTTTGAAACTGGCTGCTTCCGTTGAAGTCAAAAGCGAGCATCCCCTGGCTCAGGCGATCGTTCGATGCGCACGTGAAAACGAAACGGGCCTTTTTGAAGCCAAGGACTTCAGTCAGCAGCCGGGAAGCGTTTTCGCAATGATCAACGGCAAGACTTATGCCATTGGTAACCGTACTCTGGTTAAAGACGATGCCTCGATTCTCTCGGAGCTCGAAACTTTGTCCGAAGCGGGCAAGACGGCTCTCGTCGTCTGCGAAGAGAACGTGCCGGTAGGGATCGTAGCCTGCGCCGATACGATCAAAAGCGACAGCGCTGAGGCTATCCGCGCCTTTAAGGCGGCGGGGCTCCGTGTGATGATGCTTACGGGAGATAACGAACGTACGGCCAAAGCCATTGCACGAGCCGTCGGAATCGATGAGGTGGTGAGCGAAGTGCTCCCCGCCGACAAGGCCGCTGTTGTCAAACAAACGCAGCAGCAAGGAGTCCGCGTGCTGATGATCGGTGACGGCATCAACGATGCACCCGCGCTTGCGACGGCTGACGTGGGTATGGCGATCGGTGCGGGGACTGATGTGGCGATCGAATGTGCCGACGTGGTGCTCGTCAACAGCAAACTGACCGACGCGGTGTCGGCTTATGAACTGTCGGGCGCGGTGCTTCGCAATATCAAGCAGAACCTTTTCTGGGCGTTCTTCTACAACGCTATTGGCATTCCCGTGGCTGCCGGCGTCTTCTTTACGACGCTCGGTTGGTCGCTCAACCCTATGATCGGTGCCGCGGCCATGAGCATGAGCTCTGTGTGTGTGGTCACCAACGCGTTGCGTTTGAGGCGCTTTAAGCCGACGAACAAGAATTCTTTATCATCTTTCTCAACCGTTGCTGCGGCCTACGCAGCTTACCAATTGCCTTTGGAGCAAAGGAGTAAAACCATGCAAAAAGTGATCTTGATCGAAGGCATGCACTGCCCGCACTGTTCAGGCGCCGTAACCAAGGCGCTCACAAAGCTTGCCGGCGTGACGAGTGTCGACGTGAGTCTTGAAAAGAAGTGCGCCGTGATCGAATGCGAAGAAACCGTTACCGACGACGTACTCAAGGCCACGATCACGGATCTCGACTTTGAAGTGAAAGACATCGAAACGAAATAACGGCGTTTTGATTTCCGTAGACGTGACCTGAACGGACGACGGTCCCTCCAATGGCTGCCGTCCGTTTTTGTAACCAATTCACCTGAGACGGACGAAAGAAAACGCCCCAAATTGCATCGCAATCTGAGGCGTTCAACACACAGAAAGGCTCAAAAAAATTAGCTGGCCCAGGTGAGGTAGCTGTAGATCGAGAAGACGCCCAGAAGAGCGGCTTCGGCCACGATCACTGGAATGAGGGTCTTGAAGAAGTCCGCCTTGAAGTAGTCAAGCGACACAATGAGACACACGTGTGTGGGCGTGATCATCTGACCGCCGACACCGAAAACGAGAGCGACGCCCACGAGATCCAGAGAACCCGCAGGAGCCAGGAGTGCCACGATCGGCATGACGATGGCCACATGGCCCTGAGACATGCCGGTCAGAACGCCGATCAGGAAGCTCAGGCCCGCGATGATGACGGGAGTGGGCAGAGGAGCGGCCTTGAAGCTTTCGACAACTTGCCCAAGAACGCCCGTAACGTCCAGAAGTTGGATGAAAAAGAGGATGCAGGTGACGTCGCGCAGCAGTTTCCATTCAATGGCGCCGATAAAAATGTCTCTGATCGGAACCGCACGGTTTGTGCCCATCAGCACAAAGACCATGGCCGCCGCTACAACCCCCATGGAAACGGCTGCACCGACACCGCCAAAGACCATCAAAAGGAAGACGGCGGCCACAGGCAGAATCGAGAGCCAAAAGTCCAAGCGATTGCGTTGCAGGTCAAAATCCGGGTCTTCCCCCATGTTTTGGGCGCGCAGGTCTTCGAACTTCATCGGACGCACGAACATCATCCAGCCGATGGCAAACATCAGGGCTGTCACCCAAACAAGGTGAATAATCACGTCGCCCACGCCGACGCCCACAATTGAGCAGGCGAGAATCATCCCAGGAATGATGGGGCTGGAGAATTCAAAGATGTGACGGAACCAGAAGTTAATCGTTGCTTTCTGTTCTGCCGTGATCGTCATACCCTTTGAAGCGTTGTCGACAATCGGGGCTGAGAAGCGAGCGCCGCCCACGGAGGGCAATAATCCTAAGAAGGCCGGCATCACCGCCATCGTCACCTTGGTGGAGTGAATCAGGTGGTTGAGGTACTGCACCATACCCTTCAGGCAGCCGCTCTTGCGAAGTTCGATTTCAAGGCACACCACGAAATAGAGAGCAAAGAGCAGGTCGTATGTGCGCTGCATGGTGAACATTTGCTTGGCGGCTTCACCGAGCAGAGGGATTTCCGGCTTGACGGCGACCCAGATGAGCAGACCGCCTGCCAGAATGGCCGGACCGATTGGAACTTTCTTGCGAAGCGCCACGATGATGAGGAGCATCGCAAGGGCAAGAACGACAAAGATATTCATGTTCAAAAAAGCCCCGAAGGGCACCAAAAAGCAACAGTAAAGTCGATTGTACGCCACGCCGGCAGGTTTCCGTACTGAGAGGCATTTCTATAGTGCGGCGCTTTAGTCGCTTATTGTGGGACTGTTAGCTGTATATGGACACAAAAAAGCCCGAGAAGGTTTCAGCTCTCGGGCGTTTGGCAGGACGACTGAATCTTAGAAGCGTGCGCGCTTGGTTGGCACCCCCGTTGCCAGACGCGTGGCGTCAAAGAAATCCTGTGAAAAAACGGGGGCGGCCTTGATGTTCATGGGATCATGAGGCAAACGCTCAGCCGGCTCGAACATGCCGTCAATGTTGACAGGTTCCGTGTCTGTCATCAGACCTTCGGGAACGTGCTTTACCTGTGTGCGGGCAAACGTTTCGACGAAGGAGCCGCGTTTGGCAACGTTCGAAAAAAGTGCCGCCGGCACTTCGCCCAACGCACTTTCAGCAAAAGTTCGGTCAAAGATGCGAGCATGCGTGTTGGTGCTGAATAATCCCGCCGGAATCGAATGAAGCGACTTGCAACCCATGAAGGCTTCGGAGAAATCCTCGGCCTGAAGGTTGGCTGTAAAAAGCTGGCGGCTAACATGCGTTAATCCACTTAGGGCAAAAACGCCGGTGAAGGTTCTTGCGTAAATAAGCGGGAAAAAAAGTGATTCCGGGACTTCCGTTAGGGCGGTTAGTCCCGCGAAAGTACCCGATAGCGCAACAAGATGTGTATTGTGGGCAAAAAGCGACGACACAAGTTGCGTGAGCTGCCGAGGAGGCTTTGCGGGGTTCCAGATGTGACCTGCCGTGCTTAGCATGCCGGTGGCGTCATCATGCAAAGCAGGAATCGGGGAAATTATGGCCGTTGTCTGTTCGGGCAAAATGATTGTTGCAGCAGGCATCGGGCCGCCGAAGTCAATCTCCAGGCGATGCGTGCCTGGCATCGGGTGATACTCTAGGACAGTACTCGAGATAGGCTCACGATGGTGTTGCGAGGTTTGCCCGTCAAAAGATACCGTTACTTGATTGAGTGACGGGGCAATGGTGTTGCCGGCGGGAATGCGCAGCGTGACAAGACGGTCGCGTTTGCCGACGGTTACTTCTGCGACAAACTTGGTCATGCGAGAGTCTCCTTACCGCGAGGGGTGTTTTCGGTTATTGGCTGAGCTGCAAAGCAGTCGTAGCGGGGCGAATGAGGCGAAGCCACGTAGCTGGTGGGTAGCGCTTTGAGGCTCTTGCAGAAGGCGAACATGCCGTCGGTACTCTTTAAATCGGGAAGCATTGAAACAATGCCGTCGGCAACATCCGTAAGTCGCACGCATCCGGCAAAAGCTTGTTCCAGATTGACGATGGAGGGATTGTTCGCGAAAAGATCTTCCGGAATGCTGCGCAGCTCCCGGCGATCTGCCGCCCAGCCGCAGAAATCGCCCAGCGTTTCGACGGTGCGGGGGTGAAAAGCCGGCAACGCATTATGTACGGCGGTGACGCTTCTGCCTAAACGGAAAGGTCGAACTTCTTCTCCGGCAGTGTGGTGAAGTTTCACGCGATAGATGCCGGGCCGAGGGTAGTTGTGTGACAAGGCGTCGGTGCTATTCCAGTCGATGAGTTCGGCGGAACCGTCGCCCCACTCAACGAATAAGTCTCCCTCGAGTTCAAGGTCGATGGGGTAAAACAACACGATCGGTTCGGACGACAGTGGCGAGGCGTGCCAGTCGAAATCGAAACTCGGATCAGCAAGATTGGCATGAGGGCGAATCCAGCCGGCTTCCTGACGACGACCTTTGTCACACCATGCAAAAAGACGGGGGGCGGCACCAAGCATGAAGCCTTCCAGACATACCGGGAGGTTTTTCTTATCTCCGAAGGGATTGTCGACGTCTCGTAAGAACGGACAATGTGCAAAAGTCTCTTCGCACAGCGAAAGCGTCAGCGCGTGGCGCAGCAGGCCGTAGGGAATGCTTGTGAGCTTGCTTCGGGCAAAAGTGCGCGCGAGACTTTTAATCGATTTGCAGGGCGAGAAAAGCGACACGGGAACGGTCTTAAGCGACACGCCCATGAAGGCTTCGTCGAAAAATGCCAGATTTGGGTTGTTTGCCAGAAAATCAGAACAAAGGAAATTGAGCGGCGCCGAACCGGTTTCCGGATCAGGCGCAAAAAGCGGTGGCAGAGTGTCGGAAGGTTCGGGGCGTCCTTCGGGGTCGGTTTCCCCCATCGTGAGGGTGGGCAGCGCAGTTGAGACGCTTACCGTCTGGTAAGGCAGTCTTTTAAGCGGCATAAAACCCGAGGGAGTCGTCACCGTCACGGTCCGCTTGCCGTCTTCAGCGTATCGGTGCGTACAGGAACTCGTGGCGAGAATATCTTCGCCGGATACCATGCCAGCGACCGAATCCGACGACATGGCCACATCGGCGACCGAGATGTCGCCGTCGCCCCAGTCGATACGAATGTCTCCGATGTGTTCTGCAGCAAATTGCGGCACGGCGAAGAATTCGATTGTGATCACCTCATCTTTGGGACAAATGACGGTGAAGACAAAGGGTTGAGGCGAAGGGATGCGGGAAGCGGACATCGTTTTATTCTAAGGAATAACGCGCTGAATTGTACCGCAGCGGCTGTTCGGACAATGACAAACGCTGCGGCGGAGGTGATTACGGGCGTTTTTCGGGTGGGAGACTTTCCAAAAGTGCGTTGACGATTGTGCGGACGTTCTGAAGACGCGTAACTGCGTTTTCGCTGTTGACCGTCATCTTGAGCCGCGTCAAACTGCCGGGCAGTACTCGGAGATCGCGGCGTTTTTGCAGTAGTGCAAACATCACGGCCGGGTCAAACATCGTTTTTTGAGCAAACGTAAAGACAATAGCTTGTTCGGCTGCGTCAATCTTGCGAATGCCGATGGCCGCGCATTCGATACGCAGACGATGCACGGCAAGAAGCGTCTTGGCTGCGGGAACAGGACTGCCGAAACGGTCGGTGAGGTCATCGGTGCATTCACCGAGTTCTTCGAGCGTTTGAGCTGCAGCGAGCCGTTTATAAAGAGACAGGCGTGTACCGACATCCGGTACATAATCGTCGGGCAGAAGTGCGGGCAGATGCAGGTTAATTTCCGTGAGAGTCTCAAAAGGCGAGTCAAAGGTCGGCTCTTCACCGCGGCGAAGCGAATCCACTGCGCGCTTTAACATCTGCGTGTAGAGTTCAAAGCCCACCTGGGCCATTTCTCCCGATTGTTCGTCGCCGAGAACTTCGCCCGCACCGCGAATTTCGAGGTCGTGCATGGAAAGATAAAAACCGCTGCCGAGTTCCTCAAGGTTCTGAATGGCCTCCAAGCGACGTTCCGCATTCTTGGTGATGGCGCCTTCGTCGGGGATGAGCAGATACGCATAGGCCTGATGGTGGCTGCGTCCTACTCGGCCCCGAAGCTGATGCAACTGCGCCAGGCCGAACTTATCGGCACGGTGCATGATGATGGTATTGGCAATCGGAATGTCAATGCCTGTTTCGATGATGGTTGTGCAGACAAGGACATTGAATTCACGCCGGTAGAACTCGCGCATGACGCGTTCAAGCTCTCGCTCGCTCATCTGGCCGTGGGCAATACCGATGCGTGCTTCCGGTATCAGCTCGGCGAGCATCTCGGCGCGGGCCTGAATGGTATCCACGTCGTTGTGAAGGAAATAGACCTGACCGCCGCGCTTGAGCTCGCGGATGACGGCCTCCCGAATCAAAGCTTTGGATTCGCGGCGCACGAAGGTCTTGATTGCCAGACGTTTTTGCGGTGCCGTGGCAATGACGGAAAAGTCGCGTATACCCTCCAAACTCATTGCGAGCGTTCTCGGAATCGGTGTGGCGGTGAGCGTGAGTACGTCAACTTCGGCGCGCAGACTCTTTAGGCGTTCCTTTTGTCGAACACCGAAACGATGTTCTTCGTCAATCACGACGAGCCCGAGACGCTTGAATCTGACCGATTCGCTCAAAAGCTTGTGCGTGCCGATGACGATGTCGACCGTACCGCTTTCGAGCCCCTCGATTGTTTGAGCGGTCTGTTTGCTGGTGCGAAAGCGCGATAGTTCGGCGACTTTCACGGGCCACGCGGCAAAGCGGTCCTTAAACGTTTGGGCGTGTTGCTCTGCCAAAAGGGTTGTGGGACACAGGACGGCGACCTGCTTGCCGTTCATGACGGCAATGAAAGCCGCACGCAACGCCACCTCGGTTTTGCCGAAACCCACGTCGCCGCAAACAAGGCGATCCATGGGACGGCCCGAGTGCATATCGGAAATTACAGCCGCAATGGCCGCGGCCTGATCGGGCGTTTCTTCAAAAGCAAAACCTTCGCAGAATGCCTGATAATCCGACGATTCTGTTTCAAATGCAAAGCCCTGCTTGGCTTCGCGCATGGCGTAAAGGTGTAGGAGTTCGGCTGCGGTGTCTCGCACTTTTTGCGCGGCCTTTTTGCGTGCCTTTTCCCAGTCGCCGCGTCCGAGATTGTTGAGTGGCGCGTGCTCGCTGTCGGCTCCCGTGTAGCGACTGATGAGGTTGAGCTGTGAGACCGGCACGAAAAGTTTGGCGTCGTTTGCATAATCGATGCGAACGAATTCGGCGGGACCTTCTTCGGTGGAAATGGTTTCCAGACCGTGATAACGGCCTACGCCGTGGGCGGCGTGCACGACAGGGTCTCCTTCCCGCAGTTCGCTTACGTCGCGGATGATGGCTTCGACGTTGGTTGTGCGATTGTGGCCGCGGCGACGGATAATCGCTTTGGTGTTGTAGAGTTCGGACTCGGTAATGATGACCAAGCCGGGTTCTTCAAGCACGAAGCCGCCCGAAAGGGGCCCTACGGCAATGGCAAGCGGCTCTGAGCCATTGACAAACGCGGCAAACGATTCGACGAGCTCGGGTTCGCGCACGCCGTCGCGCAGAAGTTCCTGCAAGCGCGCAGCACGGCCCGAACCGGTTGCTACGATCAAAATGCGCTTTTTTTCAATGCGGCATTTTGCGACGAAGTCCTTGAGTGTCAATTCCCGTTTCGGGGGCCTTCAGAGAAATGCGACCGAAGGGGGCGATAGCGTCGAAAAAGCTGTCGGCTTTGTCAAAGAGTTTTTCAGGGGGTAAAGCAGGTCGTTGTGCGTCGTGCGAGAGAAACTTGTAACGCTCCTGCGTCTGACGCATGAAGGAGTCGATAGCGTCTCGTGTCTCACCTAACGTGATGAAAAGCGCATTGTCCGGAAGATAATCGGCAAGCGTTCCGGTTGACTCAAAAAAGAGGGGTAGATAGTACTCTATGCCAGGGGAACAAATTCCCGAACCCACGTCCACGTAGACCGGGCATTTGTTCGGGTCGCCAGGGAAAGCGGCGCGCCAGGCGGCACGGAACCGATTGCGGGATTCTTCGTCAAAGGCAAATTCGTGACCGGGCAAAATACGCACGCGATCAACGCTGCCGGTGCTTCGTTGCGATTCGGGATCGAAACGGCGGATTGCATCGATTTCATCGTCAAAAAGGTCGAGCCGCAACGGAGTGGCGGCCCCCATCGGAAAGATGTCCACGATGCCGCCTCGAACCGCAAATTCGCCGGGTGCCATTGTTTGCTCGACGCGTCCGTAGCCTGCGGCAACGAGGGAGGCCTCCAACTTACCGATGCTTATGGTTTGACCTTTGCGAAAGAAAAACGTATTGCCGGCAACATAAGACTTTGGCGCAAAGCGTTGCGCGGCGGTGCTAGCTGCCGCAATCAACACATCGGGCCGGGCCTGCAGATCGTCGCTCGTAAGGTTATAAAGGGTTTCCAGGCGTTCGCTTACCAGGTCTGCGTGCGGACTCATGGTATCGTAGGGAAGAGTTTCCCAGTCGGGAAGGCTCGAAACTTTGAGTGAGGGATCGAGCCAGGCGATTTCCTGATTGAGCCGCGCGACGTCAAACGCGTTGGCGCAGATCAAAACCGCCATGCGCTTTTGGCTGCGGGCCAGTTCAATGAGCGCCGTGAGAGCCGCCGAGCGATTACCGCCGTTTACCGTTGAGTTTTTTAGGCGGCGAGCGGCTGCGGCCAACTGCGTATCGTTAAGAGAAGAGGCGAGAACGGACAAGACGTCAGACATCGGATAAGCAAAAGAAAGGTACCGTCAATGTGCGCAATTGTACGGTAGACCGCAGTTGTCTCCGAAGTGGGCCGTTGGCCTCATAGTGTCTTTTGTCCGACGAGCTTTTGCAAGTGAGGCGGTAACTTTCCGGTGTTTTCAATGATGTCGGCAAAGGCGGCGTCGGCGCTCTCGGCTTCATCCGTGCGCATTGCTTCTTCCACGCAGCACAAAGCCGACTCGATTTTCAGTGCTTCGTCCTGAGAGACGGTGCGCAGAATTGTGCCGCGGAAAACCAGAACCAGATCGCCGACCTCGGGCATTTTATCGGCAAAGGAAGCATTGGCGATCTCCGTGCGTCCGGGCCGCGTCACGACCACGTCGCAGTCGTTGCGAACTTCCAGAACGCGCATGGGAACGGCGATGCACATCTTGTGGTCTCCTTATTGGAATTTGGGAAAGAAGCGAATGTCGCCTTTGCGTGGCGCTTCTTTTTCGGAAGGGCGCTGTGTTTCGTAGTCGCGTTTGTTGAGCGAAGCGTCACCCAGAGGCGCCACTGTTTCGCCCTCGGATCGACGAACAACCTCGTAGCCCCAACCGGTCAGCACATCTTTGGCTATCTCGACAGCCTGCGCAAGCGCCGATTCGCAGGCGGGTGTCAATGACCCACCGTAGTCCTGCAGAATTTCCGGCTGAATGGCGACCACGGCGATGCGTTCCGGTGCGTGGCCCTGCAGTTCGGCAAGTGCCAGCACTTCGTTCATGCCTGTTTGATGCGGCGAAATTTTGGTGGCCGACCAGAACTTAACCTCGTCGTTTGTAAGGAGCTTGAGTGTGCCCGGTTTTTCCTGTAGGTCAGCACAGTCAAAAAGAAGCAGGTCTTTGGTGGAGCCGATCAGTTCCAGGAGGTACATGCCGAGCGTGCCGCCGTCGGCGACCTTTGTCTTTTCAGGGAGTTTGTAGCGGGCGTTGAACGCTTCGACGGCGCGAACGCCGAAGCCTTCATCGGCCCAAAGAATGTTTCCGACACCTAAAACGAGCACGTCGATCGGTTCAAAAAGATCAAATCCGGGAACAGTTTGCATGAGAAGAACCTGACAAATTAGGATGAAATCGTCTGTTGCACGGGACTTAACAATTTTGCGCGAAAGCAGCGTCTTATTCTTCAGTCGTTCGTCGAAAACAGAGTACTTCAGCCGACCTACACCGCGCATAAAAAACACGGACCGCAGTCGCCTGCAGTCCGTCGGATGCGGCAGCCCCGTAGGGCTGCCCGAGTTGAGTTGCGGTCAGTGTTCTTCGCTGCCGTGCTTGAACATTCTCAAGCCGCTCGTCATTGAGCTGATGGTGGTGGCGCCGCCCATGACGTCTTCGCGGAAGCTCATGTAGATGTGAGCAATCGAGAAGAGGATGAAGATGTACATGAATGCGTGGTGCGTGGTGCGAACGGCCTGGCTGTCGCCAAAGAGCACGAACACCCACTCGAACCAGGCGTACCAGCCGGCGTCGGCGCCCCAGGCCTGAGCGTAGAGCGCGAGCCCCGTGATGATGATCACGATGCTGCCCAGAGTGAACATGAAGAACATGGCGCACTGAGCAAGCGGGTTGTGACCGGCGTACTCGGGGGAGGTTTTTCTCAGGAACAGGTAGTACTTGACCTGCTCAAAGAGCATCTTCCACCACTTCAGGCTCCAAAGCGGCGGCACGAGGATCATGCGCGAGTATTTGTTGCCGACGATGCCCCAGTACAGTCGCCAGATAAAGATGACCGTAAAGATCATGCCGGCAGCAAAGTGCGCAAGCCGAATGTATGCGAAGTCATACGTCGCCCAGGTGTCGCCGAGGTTTGCCACCAGAGGAGCTCCGATGAGAAAACCCGTGACGATCATCACCGCCATGCACACGGCCATCGCCCAGTGCCAGATTCGCACGGGCGCTTCCCACACGTACAGCGGGTGCGTTCCTGCCGAAACGTCAACTTCATAGGTGACGGGATCGATTTTCATAAACGTACCTTCCATCTGTTGGTCCGGGCGGGCGGCAAACAGCGTCTGCCGCTCGTTCGGACTTGACACGACAACGTTCGCGTTAACGAACCTTGACGCTCACGAGCTCTTCGCCCTTGTTGTCCAACACATGCGTGGCGCACGCGAGGCACGGGTCAAACGAGTGGATCGTGCGGATGATTTCAAGCGGCTCTTCGGGCTTGGCAAGTTTGGTGCCGATAAGCGAAGCTTCAAAGGCGCCGTGGTTGCCTTCCGTATCGCGCGGGCTGGCGTTCCACGTCGTCGGAACGACAGCTTGCCAGTTGGCGATCTTGCCGTTGTCGATGACGCAGTAGTGTGCCAGTGCGCCGCGGGGTGCTTCGCACGCACCCACGCCCTTGCACTGTTTGGGCCAGGTCTTGGGTTCCCAGAACTCCATGTTGGCGGCAGCTTCGTCGCCGGCGCGGATGTTGGCGATCAGATCGTCGACGTACTTCACCATCATGTCGGCCATGAAGCTCTGGCCGCCGAAGCCCGGCTCCACCGTCATCACCAGCACCAGTTCCACCTCATTCAGGAAGGGTAGGACCGTCTCCGCAGGCGTTTTCGGCTTCAGCACCACACCGGCCCGCTTGCCCTTCAAAGTGGCCAGTGCCGGATCCTTGTACTGCGGCATGTTCTTGACAACGCCCATGACGACGCGGGCAAGCGGTCCGACTTCCATCATGTGGCCCTTCCAGCGCGGGCTCTTCACCCACGTGTACTTGCCGTTTTGCGAAATCCAGTTGTACTTCTGCGGCGTGCCGTCGGAGTCCGGTGCAAAGCCGAAGGCATGGTCGGTGACGCCGTCCCAAGGATGCAGCCCCTTCTTGTCGCCCGGGTACTTGTACCACGAGTGATCGACGAATTCCTGGATTTCGTCCGGGTTGCGCAGGTCGACCGGATGCACTTCGTTGAGTTTGCCGTCGATGATCGCGCCCATCGGCATCATCAGGCTCTTGTCGCTCCATTCGTTGGGGATTTCGGGGAAGTCGCCGTAGCAAAGGAGGTTCTTGGAGCTGATGCCGCCGCCAATCTTGAACCATTCCGGATACATGCTCGCAATCGCCTTGACGTCGGGAATGTAGACGTTGTTGACGATGTCCACGCACGCCTTGGCGATGTCGCGCATGTAGTTCATGCTGACTTCGTTGACCATGACGCCTGCGGCGCCCGTGTCGTGCATGTTGATCGGGCAGGCGACGCCGCCCACGAGGTAGTTCGGATGCGGGTTTTTGCCGCCCAGGATTGTGTGGATCTTGATGATTTCCTTGTGGAAGTCGAGCACCTCAAGGTAGTGCGCGACGGCAAGGAGATTGACGGCCGGCGGCAGCTTCATGGCCGGGTGTCCCCAGTAGCCGTTCTTGAAGATGGAGAGCTGGCCGCTTTCGACGAATTTCTTCAGACGCGCCTGTACGTCACGGAAGTAGCCTGCGGTCGCCAGATGGTGATGCGGGCTGATCTTCTGCTGAATTTCGCTCGTTTCGCGCGGATCGGCCGAAAGAGCGCTCACCACGTCGACCCAGTCCAGAGCCGAGAGCTGATAGAAGTGCACCAGATGGTCCTGTACGTACAGGGTGGCATTCATCAGGTTGCGGATGATGTTGGCGTTCTTCGGGATCTTGATGCCGATGGCGTCTTCGACGGCGCGCACGGCTGCAAGCGCGTGAATGCCGGTGCAGACGCCGCAGATGCGTTCGACGAACGCCCAGGCGTCGCGCGGATCGCGCCCCTTGAGAATCACTTCGAGACCGCGCCACATCGTGCCGGTGCTCATCGCGTCGGTGATGACGCCGTTGGCGTCGATTTCTGCCTGCACGCGCAGATGACCTTCGATGCGGGTGACGGGGTCAACGACAACGCGGCGGGTGTTCTGGCTGTTGCTCATTCTTTACCTCCGATGTCCTTGTTGGTCTTGGCGCGGGCTTGGGCAACCGCGCTCATGGCTGCGTGCGCTGCGGCGGCCACGCCGACGACGGCAACGGTGGCGATGCCGACCTTGTCGACCGTGGCTTCGACGCCACCCCAGCCCGGAGGCAGGATGTCGGGTTCGTGGTTGTAGAAGCTGCCCTTGTCAAAGAAGTTGTTTTCCGAGCAGCCGATGCAGCCGTGGCCGGACTTGACGGGCCAGGACAGACCTTCGTTCCATTCGACCGTCGAGCAGGCGTTATAGGTGGTCGGGCCCTTGCAGCCGACTTTGTAGAGGCAGTAGCCAAGCTTGGCGCCTTCATCGTCGAATTTTTCAACGAACTGACCGGCGTCGAAGTGAGCACGGCGATAGCACTTGTCGTGAATGCGCTGACCGTAGAACATCTTCGGTCGCCCGAGGCGATCCAGAGGCGGCAGACGGTCGTAGGTGAGGATGTAGGTGATGACGGCGGTCATCACTTCGGGAATCGGCGGGCAACCCGGCACGAGGACG
>OLWM01000619.1_pt1 | contig 16648 bp, 16 predicted proteins | sample 1644141 | NCBI WGS metagenome assembly OLWM01 (sample SAMEA103958150, study PRJEB25191) | human gut metagenome | biome: human-associated habitat [ENVO:00009003]; feature: intestine environment [ENVO:2100002]; material: feces | place: Germany | collected 2013/2015
TACCGTAATTAATGCATTGGGATGGAGACCGCATCATCTATTATATTGTCCTAAAGATGGTACATATCTCTGTACAACGCGTGCAGAAGATATGAGTTATGGTACCCAATATGAAACTACAGCTGTACAAACTTTAACATGGGCAATTAAATGGTTAACAGCCCTTGAGTTGGTATTGACAGGTGACATGTCTAAAGAATTATTTAATAGTCCCAATGGAATATAATTGTGTTATGATTACTCATGTTATTTTTACTAAAAGAGCATTCAATGCAATTATTACAGAGACAATAGATAAAAATCCTGTTGAAACAGGGGGAATATTTATTGGATACTTGCTTGATAATGGCGTTTGTATAGTTGTGGAAACTATACCGCCTGGAATTAAAACAGTAAATCAAAGAGCGTATTTTGAATATGATGCAGATTTTATAAACTACCTATCAAATGTTATAGCAAAGCAATATGTAGGGAATTTACATGTTTTAGGTTTATGGCATCGACACCCTGGAAGCATGGATTCATTTTCCACAACGGACGATGGTACGAATATCCTATTTGCTAGAAATAACGGTAAGTATGGAGCGATATCTGCCCTTGTTAATTGCGACCCCAAACTAAGATTAACCATGTACCATGTTGATTCCAATTGTAGGTATACACCTATTGATTGGAGTGTTGATGATGGTATTATTCCAGCAGACTTTTTAAAATTACATTATGAAGATGCATCAAATCTCCCTATTTTAGGAGAACAATTACATAATTTGAATACCGCTATTCCAACATCTTCTAATGATAATAAGAGCAATGATCTCGTTGAGGATTCTATGTGTCAATCTCCTGAAACAGAAACACCTAATTATACTATTGCAGATGCAATTGATGATTTTTGCATAATAATTAAAAAACTCATTTATAAGGCATAATTACAAACCAACTATCACGGCACTTTATGAATGCAGCAGAAATTATATCTCGCGTCAAAGAATCTATATTAAGCGAGGTTCAAAACAATCCAACAATTATGCAATGTGTAAAAGAAATTTCTCTTGTAAGATCAAATGTGCATATGCATTACGAAAACGGAACAGCAGGAGAGATTTTCAATCTTATAGTTGTAGATAGGAAGTTTGGTAAATGCTATAAAATCAGAAATCTATTCACTGATTCTGTGAAAAATTATCCATAATTCTTGAAACTACATTTAGAGAATTATATAAAACTCTTGAGATAATTAAGTCTGGGGCAAACACTGAAGACATATATTTAGAATCGCCCATATGGCATTTCAAATGTGCACCCATAAATCCCAATGACATTTCCGAGATAGATTTAAGTAAAATGGAATTGATATTCAAATTATAACATTTAATAAACATGAACTTACCCATTATAGAATCTGCTAACCTGGGACTGAATACGAAACAAACAGGGAAAGTTATATTTCCATCACAAATATATGATGAGAAATATATTGGTCCATTGTATGGATATTATATTTCAGAAACAAATGTATTTAATCTTATCCCACTTGATTCACCTGATAAAATTAAAGATGATAAGAGATGTTCATTATTAGGATATGTTTTACCAGTCAATCCATTAAAGTCTATTTTAAACGAAAATCAGTTGTTTGATACAGAAAATACAGATAAAGATGGATTGAGGCGATTAACTTCTCTTATAGAAAAGAGAGAAACATTACAAAATGACGAATGCATTTCTGTAAATAAGAATGACTATTTGAATACAATTCAAAAAAGATTACTTTCTGAATTAGTGAATATATTGAAGTTTAACGACTTATTGCCTTCCATCTTAGAGTGGGTTGATTATATTTTTGGAACTGACAAAAATATATCAAGTAACTTGTTACTAGGATATTGGGATGGTGGGAATTTACTTTTTAATCATATAAAAGTTGAAGCTTCTGTTACTAGCATTATTAAGGAACCATTAACTCAAGAAACATATACCTTAAAACTTGATGTGTTTTCTAGAAATACGGGAATACTGGAGTCTGATATAATGCTAACAAAGGGTGCTGTATTTATTGGATGTGGTTCCGTAGGTAGTCTGTTCGCTTTAGAGTTAGCACGTGCTGGTGTAGGGAGATTCATGCTAGTAGATAGTGATATTTTGGGATATCATAATATCTGTCGTCACCAATGTGGAATCTTTGATGTTGGTAGATACAAAACTGATGCCATGCGAGATCGAATTCTCCAAATAAATCCTTATGCTGAAGTTATTACTTATAATATGAGAATTCAAGAAGTTCCATTAAATGATTTGATGAATTTTTGTGATTCTAACACAATTGTGGTCGGAGGAGCAGATAATCGAGAGGGAGATTTGTATGCAAATGGAATAGCTCAACAGGTAGGAATGCCATTTATGTCTATTGGGTGTTGGGAAAGAGCTTTTGCTGGAGAGATATTTTATTGCTTACCTACAGGAATGCCTACATATAAAGATTTTATGGAAGTTGCAGGTCATATGTCTGCGCGTGTGAATCAAAATCGAAGATTTTATACGACTGAGGCAGAACTCGAAAAAGTGTCATTTGAACCAGGAATATCTGTTGATATAAACTTTGTCACGACAATTGCAGTGAAATTAGCCATCGATTTACTCAATCGAGATAACGAATGTTATACTCAAAGATTATTGCCTCATTTGACACAATACACCTTGGTATGCAACACTAATAATACCAAAGTTGGTGGAGAGATGGCGGAGATATTTTCATACCCTCTTCAAGTGACAACAAGTATAGTTGTCCCATATTCAACCATAAAATTTTGTTTTATGTTAAAATCGTTTTTGTAAAGAGTAAATAACTCTCTTAGCTATTGTTTCGAAGTTCCGTGAAAATCTTTACGGCTTCTACGGCGGCACGGACATCATGCACTCGGAGGATGTCGGCACCTCGTTCGAGGGCGAGGGTGTTGAGAACTGTCGTGCCGTTGAGGGCTTCATCGGCAGAAGAATCAAGTAATCGCCAAACCATGCGCTTTCTTGAGATGCAAACGAGAAGTGGCAGATTGAATGTGTCCTTAAGCTGCTGTTGGGCAGAGAGTAATGAGTAGTTGCCGGCGATGATATCCTTTCCAAAACCGTAGCCGGGATCAAGAATGATATCCTTTACTCCGATTGAGTTGAGGACCTTGATTTTCTTGAGGAAGACAGAAACTGTATTCTCAAGATCCGCTTGAAGCGACATTAATATATAAGGTACTTGCAATCTGGCAACTTCAAGAAGAATGTCCGAAGGCTCATTCTCATTCGCGTCAACATCCACTTTCGCATTTTCGTTGGAGGTATTGTTGTAGTAGCCACGTCCTTCTGAAATGTCGTTTATGATATCTGCTCCGAATTCCTCAACTGCCATACGGGCTACTGATGGACGGAAGGTGTCAATAGACACGAGGGCATCTGGCTGCTCTCGACGGACAATGGCGAGTCCGTTACGCATACGGAGAAGTTCTTCTTCCTCGCTGACATCAGCAGAACCAGGGCCAGTAGAGAAGGCACCAACATCAATGATTTTGCCTCCTTCAAGGATTATCTGATTGGTACGTTCTGCTATTTCCTGTTCTGTCTGCTTGCGACTTCCTGCATAGACACTATCTGGAGTCACATTTAGTATTCCCATTACCTGTGGGGTTGATAAGTCTAATGTCTTGTTATGAACTGATATCTGCATTTTGGCATTAATTTTTGTTCCACTCCACAAGCACCAAAGGTGCGTTTTCATTTTGTGCGTGGGAATTTCAAATGCAAAGGTAGAAAAAATGTTTTACAAACTTGCGTTAATTTCTGATAAATATTTGCAAGAACGTGAAATTTTCAGTAATTTTGTGCACAATATGAAAGATGAAGAGTTCTTCCTGCAAAAATTGCAGCATCATGACATAAAGCCGACAGTCAAGCGGAACATCCTGCTCGTCCCGGAATGTCATAAAGCTATTGAGTGTAGCAGTATAGGTTTCCGATGTTCGGACTTTTCCCAACTGTTTCAGTTGAGCTATGACACCATGCATAAAGGTAAAGAGAGAGGACTCCTTGGTCAGTTTATGGAACATGGTGATCACGTCGTCAGCTGTGAAGCGACGACGCTCCGTTTCCAACGAGCGGACAACCTTTTCCAGACGAGCCACGTCCCATGCCAGACGTTCTTGAATACCCAACAGAAGGTTAGAACGATTACCATTTACGATAACGCTTTCCGCCTCTGCATCCCATTCCTCTGCAAAGACCTTGTAATCTGTATTCAACTGACGGACTACTCGGTTGTGGATAATCTGGAAATAGAGACCTCCCTCCTTGCCATCCACTGTGGATGGTCTGAACTTTATCATTATTGATGTCATATTCATACCCTAATTGCTTGCTTCTTTATCTGGTCAGCTCCCCTTACATCGATAGATGGCTGGGGTATTAGGCTGCCCCTCCCTACTTTTGAGTGGACAGAGGCAAGCCTCTTATGCATATCTGTCCAGACATGATGTTGCCAGATATTTATCATTTTGAATATCGTGTTTCGAAGAACTATCAAAGTCATATAAACTATAATTGCTTGCTATTTTATCTGGTCAGCCTCCCAAGCATCTACAGGTGGGTGGGGAATTAGGCTTCCCACTACTTGAAAAATGTGGCATCGGCAAGCCGATTTTACACGCTTGATATTACCCTCTGGTATCGGCTCCGATATTCATGGCCTGCCATGTGTGAGAATAGTTTAATGCCAGATACTGTGACCTCTGCTTGCAGATTTATGTGGTCAGTCCACCGCCCGATGAAAATCGGAACGGGTAATGAGCTTCCCGATGCTTGTTTTATGTGGCAAGCATCGGGCAAGCCCTCTACTTCATAGCTACATTGCCTTCATCCACTCCTTGTCACGCAGATAGACATATAGATAGGAACGTAAACTCAGGTCACCTTGCAATCGCTGGGTATGTGCGAATGCAGCCGTTCGCTCACTTTCGCTAAGCTGCTGCCATACGCCAAAGGCTTGCGATTCGTTGTTGCCAACCTTCTTGTAGATGACCTTCAATCGGTCAAAGGAGGAGGTGACATCGCTAGCATTGATACCGTCAATACTGGTTGCATTGTCGGATTCTGTTGAATGGATGCCATCGTTAGATTGCTCAGAATCATCTGGAATGTCAACAACATTAACGCAATCAGCGTTGGATGATGCTATAGCTGGGTCTGCAATCGCTTTGGGGGAAGGTGAAGTAGTTGCGCTCGCTACATTCACTTTTTTTGAAGGTTCAACAATAGGGTCAGTTTGCCAGCTGGACTTGTTCGGCTTGCGCTTGTGCGATGCAAGGATTGCAGCATTCTGCTCCTCATCCGTCAAAGGGATGGGATTCTTGCGGTTCGCTTCCAGCCATTTGTCAATCTCGTCAAGATAAATGACCCATCGCTTGCCGGGTTTGGAGCCAGGGATTTCCCTGTTTGCGAGTTTCTGATAGATGGTCGCAAGGGGAATGTTGGTGTACTCGGCAACCTGCTCTGGCGTGACAGGGCGGTGTCTGTTCTCTCGCTGCTGAGTTGGTCTGTTCTGAAGGTTCAGCAGTAACGCCTTCATGCCCGATACTTCATCCCGAAGTTCGGCAACGACCTGCGGAAGGTCATTGAACGTGATTTGATTATTTGTCATTTTACAACACGACCCTTTAGTGGAATCGTGCTGCAAAGGAACCCCGTTATGAATCGGAGGGCAAGCCACTTTTTAATAACAGGTTCATCACGAAACAATCACGCAGTAGAGCCTCGTTTTTGGCTGTTTTTCATGGTTAAAACAGGTTTTTGAAGTGAATTTTGATAACATCGAATACGTAAGTATAATGAATGACAGTTGAGATTTTGGCCGTGTTTTGGGTAAGATTTATGACTAAAAAGGTATATACACAATAAAGCCACACCAGAGTTTTGTATCTGATGTGGCCCGTAATGTGATGTTTATGTTTTGATGCAGGATTGGTGAGAGATATTAACTTCAGCCTTTCTCTCCACCCAGTTGCAAAGGAATATGAAACAGCAGTCCGTCTTTCCCAGGGTAATCGCAGTGAATCTGGTCGCTGTTGGATGTGACAGTCAGGTTCCTGAGCGTATTGTGTGATAACGGCTCTCCACTGGCTGTTACGCATAATGAAGCAAAACGACGCTCGATATAACAGGCGCAATCATCGTTGCTGTAAACCTTGCCTTTACCAAGTCCCAATCTTGTTGCAATGCTCCAGACCATATGGCGGACATCGAAGCTGCTCAGCTTGGTCTTGTATCTCTTCCACTCAACTTCAGGGCGGTAGTTGTGATCCATCGCGAATCTCAACAGATCTGTACAGAACTCGTCCATGTCTTCCTCATATACAAATGGAGACATGATGTATAAAAGGTATTCATGAATGGTGTCCAGTTTCTTCTTCTGGCTTTCTGCCTGACTTTGGTAGAAGTCATCAATACCCTGCTGGTAGGTTACGCTGATATGGTTGTCTTTTGCGAGTTCTCCTGTCTCTGCCATATATGCCTCTTCTATAACCTCAGTCTCGCTTATCTCTTCAGCGGTTTCTGCTTCACAAGCGGTATCAATACCCTCTGACTCGTTATAGACAGGTATTGCCTCCAAAAGAAAAACAGGCTTCTGTGCCGTTGATTCATTTGTTGCAGTTTGATTATTGCAAGCATGAGTCTTGTTTTTCCACGTCTGCGCTATTCCCACGAAAGCATACTGTACTGCCATATACATTGACCATAGGACTATTACAATCATCATGTAGATGATATAAGCAGGAACAATGCCATTGGGAAGATTTGAGTCTGCCCATTGGCAAAGTGGAATTGAAAGAAGAAGAACTGCAACTCCCGGCAGTATTCTTGTGGAGATCCATTCGAGTCGGATGGATGCCTCCCGTGAAGTGATTGAAGATGGAGAATCTATTTTCATTGTCTTTATGTGTTATTGTCCGTTGTTTCAGGAAACGCGCTGCAAAGTTAAGAAGATTTTTGTACATAGCGTATGGTCTTTTCGTCTGTAGGCCAATGATTTATATTTATTTGTGAATCATACTTGAAGTGAGTATGATTTTCATACTCGACATTTTCCTCCTTTTTCGCAGTTGTTTGATTGCATGACAAAGGTATAACGAAAAATGAGAGCCAATTATGTTGGTTCTCATCTTTCCATGTGTGTGACCTTAAAATAGCATCTTTGGTTTCATTTCTGGAAGAAATAGAACCGAGAAAACTGTTTAGCCCTGTCCGACAACTTTCAACTGCGGAGTTATCTTTGGCTTCAACGTGATGCGATTGATAGACTCTCGCTTGCTTTCGTCTGCCATCGCTGCATAAATCTGAGTGGTGGAAACATTTTTGTGTCCAAGGATGTGCTGGACGGTATAAACACTAGTGCCAGCCTCGACCTGTAGCGAACCGAGTGTGTGACGGCTGCAATGATAGGTTATATGCTTGGTGATACCAGCTGCCTTTAGCCAGTTCTTCAGCGGTGTCTGGGTAAGGCTGTCGTTGAAGCCAATGAACACCTTATCGGTAGGCTTGCGGTTCCCATCATCGTCGTTGAACCCAATCAGTTCCAATGCCTCGTCACTGATGGGATTGTTCACCAGCTCTTTGGTCTTCTGCATACGTAGCGTGACGTACATGCCACCGTCACCGTAGGGCTGAATCTTGTCCCAAGTCAGCTGTTTGATGTCGCTCTTGCGAAGTCCAGTCAGACAAGAGAAGAGGAAAGCCTTTTTCAAGACCTCAGACGAGCATGGCGTATTGGCCAATCTGATAAGTTCGTCCTTGGATAAGTGCTCTTTTTCTGTCGGGATCGTGTCAATACGCTCCAAGAAGCCGTTGGGGTTCTCCATAATCTTGTGTTCCCTGTAGGCGGTATGAAGCACGGCACGGAATGTTGACCAATAGCCAGCTACGCTATTGATGTGCAGTTTGTGCTCTGTGTGGATGGTTTGCGGAGCGTTTAGAAGATACTCACGGAACTTGTTGCACAGGTCTACGTTGATTTCATCGAAACGGCACTTGTCATTGCAGAATCTGGCAAAGTGCTTATAGACGTGCTGCCACTTGCAGTTCTTCTTGTCTGCTTTCTGCTTGAAGTAGGCAAGGAAGTCGCCCTTCATCTTTTCACGGTCAAAGAAATCGTACCTCTCATTCACTATGGACTCATAGCGTCGGCAGCGCAGCGCCTCGGCTTTCTCAGTCATGCGCTCGTTGTAGTCACGCTCGCGCTGGTTCCTGGGTTTGGCAAAGATGTAGATGCCAAGTGACTCATGTCGCTGTACCTTCATGGTTGACTCGTCCCTGTAGCCGGGATAGTAGTCAAGGTAGAAGCTCAGTTGCGTACCTTTCTTTATCTTACGCGTACGCAGGGTTACTGTCTTGCAAATGTTACTCATACTTGTATGAAATTTGTTTTGTTAATAATCAAAGGCTATGCGTCTCATAGCGAGTGCAAAGTAACTGCGTGATGAAAGAGTGACCAACTTACCCATTCATAACTCATGGATAATTGCACTTTCACGCAGTTGATGCTTATTATTGGGCGTTATTGGAGCCTGTAAACCCCGAATTGTGCCAGTCTGCTTGCCATTATTCGGTCTAATTCCTCCTTGACGATGAGGTTCTGGACTCCGACTTTCACCTTAGTGAGATTGTTTGTCTTGACGATAACACAGATGTTACTCTTGGTCATGCCGTACTTATCGGCAGCTTCGGTGGTGGTGTAATAGGCATTACTCGCCTTCAGGTCTGGACGGAAGATGTCGTCAAGATGTTTCTTTGAGTAATAGGTCTTGCCATATTCTCGCTTGGTGGGGATATGGCGGCGATATGCTTGGGTGCGCAGGGATTCTTTGGTCGTGGAATAGAGAGATTCTGCCTCATCCGTTGTGAGCCATTCTGTCAAGGCTTCAATCTCGGCAGAAATTCCGAGGAGCGCATCCATGTGCTTGCGGCTATAATAGTTCTTGCCTGCAATCTTGCAGATGGGTACTTGGTTATTCTTGGCAGAAGTATAGAGCCAAGAACGCTTCACTTTGTAGATTGCCATAACATCGTCTCCAGAGATGTATTCAAGTGGTTCAATGCACTGAATTGAATCCTCTTTTCTCGCTGGCTTACTTGAATCACGTCTTTTCTTCAACGACAGGGAAGAAGAAGTCATAGGCTTGTATGTTGGCAATACTCTATGATAAGGATTGCCAGCAAGCATCATCTCGATGTCTGCCTTACGGACGAATGCCATTCGGCTGCTGATTCGTGATGCAGGAAGTTTTCCCTCGTTTACCAACTTGTAAACATACTGACGGGAGCATCCCATGAGGATGGCAGCCTTGGAGAATGTAAGGTACTCCTGGCTGGCGATGTCTATAACTGGCTGGACAGCCTTCAAAAAGTCCTGTTGCTTCTTCTTGCGCTGAGCCTTTGCCGCCTCGGCACATTGTTCTGAGCAATACCTCTGCGAACCGCTGTTACAAGTGAACTCCTTGCCGCAGAAGGCGCATTTTCTTGTCTTTCTCATTTGACTCCTTTTTATGTGGTTCTACAATCAATTTCATGCAAACAGCCACGGAGTGAACTTTCGTCAATCATTGACAAACCTTGTCAACTCATTCCACGATGTCACGTTCTTCAAATGAGGTCACTTCCTTGCTCTTTTCCCTCTCGTTCATCAGTTAACCGTTGTCCACTCTTGTCAACCTTTGTCAACTCTGTCCACGAGATGGCAAAATAAAAGCCCTCAAAATTCTCCGCGGTAGAAATGCGTTGCAAAGGTAAGCGGATTTTTGAGAACCACCAAAAAGCAAGTTCGAAGTGTTAAAATCTAAAAGTAGTTGATACACAAAGGTTTGTCTCCATGTGTTTTTCATTGTTTGTAGTTGTTTAGAGGGCTCTAAATACAAATATCTGTTCCTTGATGAGATACAGAATATAGAAGGCTGGCCATTGTTTGTCAATCGATTGCTTCGCCAGAAAATGCATCTATTTATTACGGGTTCTAATTCTAAATTACTCAGTAAGGAATTAAGTACACATCTGACAGGAAGAAATAATAAGGTGGAACTCTATCCTTTCTCATACTCCGAGTATTGTGCAATGAAAAAGATAGATACCACTTCGCTATCAACAAAAGCAAAGGGTATTCGCAAAAGTACCCTACATGAATATCTTCTACAAGGTGGATTCCCAGAATTGTTCAATGAGAGTAATCGTAAAGGTTATATTAACGGATTATTGGATGCCATCATCAAGAATGATATAGCAAAACGCTTCAAGGTTCGCAATGTGGAAGCATTACGAAGAATCGCAGCTTATCTTGCCGATAATTATTGTCAGGAATTTGTCGCAAAAACGGTAGGAGAATTATTCGGAGTATCAAATCATACGGCTGAGAACTATTATTCCTACCTTAAAGAGGCTTTTCTATTGGTAGGAGTAAATCGTTTCTCATATAAAAGTAAAGATCGTGTAAGAAACGAAAAGGTTTATGTAGTGGATACTGCATTTGTCACAGAACGCGAGGATAATTTCTCATTGGAAAATCTCGGCTGGAAGTTGGAGAATATAGTATGCATTGAGCTGATGCGTCGCTATAAGCCACTCTTTTGTGATGTTTTCTACTATAAGGAAACATCTTCGCAAGTTGATTTTGTTATAGCAAAAGATGGCAATGTACAAGAGTTGATACAGGTATCATACGATATCTCTACTGAAAAGACACGCAATAGAGAGATTAGAGGTTTGAAGAATGCAGCCAAGAAACTAAAGTGCAATAATCTTACGCTTGTAACATTTGAAGAACAAGAAACAATTGAGGAGGATGGTTACACCATAAAAGTTGTTCCTGCTACAGAGTGGTTGCTTAACAAATAAATCTTATTTAATTTACTAATAGCAAGGCAAGAATCATAATGCACAAGGCATTACGATACTTGCCTTACTTGTTAATTGGAGTAGCTTAATACACATATAAACACTGACACCCCGATTCACATCGGAGTGCCAGCCTAGTTAACCAAATATATAAACAATGAAAAAAAGAATGTTTATTACATAAATTTATTCCAATCAACCGCAATACGCTCTGATTGCATACCATTCAGCCTACGACCTGCACTATCAAGATTATCCTTTAGCAATCTATCCACTTGCTTTTCCGTACTGATAGAAGTAGTGTAAAAATGATAGATGTCGGAATCTTGAAGTTTATATAAGGTCTCTGCGGCATCCATAATCTTTTCCTTATCTGTAGTCCTATTCAATAAGACATCTGCCACATTACCCAACTCTTCAAAAGTACAGGCTCCCGAAAAATCCGGATCAGGAATAGACTCGGAAGACATCAATTCTTTCATATCCTCTTGCGACAATCTTTTCTGCGGTACAAAATTATCCTCTACATCTTCCGGATTGACATCCTCATCAACAGGTAACTCAACCTGCTTCAACTCTATTGAGCGTGTAGGAGTCTTGCGAGCGACTTCAGGGTCTTCATAATAGATGATATTGGACTTTCCCATAACCTCATTCGGGTCATCAAAAACCACAGGTTTGATTTTAGGCTTGGGCTTGGGCTTTTCTTCTACGGGGGACTTCAATGTTTCATCTTGTGAAGTGTCTTCAAATCTCTTGGCAAGTTCCTCTACTATTGCTTGAGCTTCCAAATCAGAATAAGATGAAGGTTGAAATGCTTGCTCTTCAGACTGTACCTTCTGCAACATAGGTCTTTGCATTCTGGCTTTTCGCCTGTCCTTCCTCGCTTTCTCTTCCATCCGTTTCTTTCGATACTTCCACAATCTGATACGGGCAATACGAGCCCAATTGTGTAACATATTCCAGAAGTCATACATTCGCTGACTGAAAATCATATTCCATACTTTGTATAATATATAGGTTGCTGATACTGCCTTAACTGATAAATAAAAAATGGTTGTTGTCATAGTTGTTAAATTTTAGGTGGTGAAAATCGTTCTTTATAAAGTTGAGTTATCTCCTCAATGTTAAGTTCTATATGCTCTGCTATAATGTTACTGAGATAGCTTGCAATGCTGGTCTCTGGAGCAATCACGGGCAAAAAGTTCTTGATTTGCTCGTATAGCTGACGGTTCAGATACACTTGAACACGCCCCGACATAGGTGTATTCATCAAATACTTCTGTCTATAGTTGTTCTCTTCCTTTTTTTTGCGAGGCTTGGGCTTTTCTTGCACCACCTCTTCAACAGGTTCTTCCTCGGTGGTTATGGCTTCATTCAGAATCTCCTGTACAGAAGTTTCATTCTTAGAAACATTATCAGGTTCCCGCCCTGCCATATACCCCCTTATAAGATCCTCATCGACTTTTACGCTCTTCTTTGCCATAGTTATTTCAGTTTAAGTATTTCAAGAAGTTCATTGGCAAGTTCCTGTAATCCGCTTCCTTTGAGTTGCCCCGCAGGAGGAGGCAACAGCGAACATCGGAAATAGGTACGAGATGACATCGACAACTCCTTCTCGTATCGACAAAGTTCTGGGATGCTTGATTTCAGTACTTTTAATCCTGTCTTCTCCATCAACTCCGAATAGTTCTTGAGTACCTCCACATTGCTCCTTCGCTTTACCTTCGTCCAGAACATATAGATGTCCTTAAGCGGAATGCCTTTCTTTTCTGCCAAGAATCTCACCACACTGCTTGCGAAGCTGAAACTGCTATCCATTACAAAGTTGTCGGCAGCAATGGGAGTCAATACATAATCCACATTGAAAATGGTCTGTAAAACTCCGGGGACATCCATAGAACCTGGGAGGTCAATAAAAATGATGTCATACTCTCCAGTTTCTGCAAACTCTCCCGCTGTGGCGCGGGCCTCTTCGGGCCTTACCCTTTTGATAGGATAAATCTTACAACCTCGAAGTCTTTGCTCTTCAAGAAGCGTCATATACCTCTTGTTTTTCTCCACCATCTCCTTGTCTCGTTCGCGGAGATTATAAAGGCTACGCTGGGTAGCATCACAATCCACGATGGCTACACTCTTATCCATCGTATAGTTCAGGAGGCTGGCAAGGGCTACCAACATTGTACTTTTACCAACTCCACCTTTCTGGTTGCTTACTGCAACAAATACTGGCTTTTTCTTCATAACTGTAAATTTTTTAATGGTTAATTACTTATTACATTATTTGTCTATTACCTGGTTTGTTGGTTACTTGGTGATATGGTGACATTGTGCTCACCAACCAATAAGTCAACCTTTGTTTGTTGCAACGCCCCAATAATGCAATAATTATTTGCTTGCTTACTCTCACAATTTCACCAATCCTTAATCACTTAATCAAGCAATCAATTATTGGTTTGTTGCACCATTTCTGACGCAAAGAAATAGCGAAAAATTGGAATAATCACAATGTCGTCAAGCCTCTGACTACACATGTCATCATATGTCATCACATTTCATATAACTCGCTATTTATCAATAGAATACACCTGTCTAACTTTGCACCCGAAAGGTCTATGGACGCACGACGAACGGAGTTTTCGGATGCTTCTCTCTGAGGGGAACGGCGACAGCCAATTTTACGAAGGAAAATTCATGTTCAAGCGAACATAGCAAGTTGTGTTTTGAGGCACCCGAAATGTTTTCGGGCACTCAAAACAAACTTGCCACTCGCCTGCGGCTCGGGGAGGGATTCACTCCAAAGTCGTGAATCCATAGCGGAAGTTAGTAACCAATAAAATGTAAAAGTATGCAGACGAACAACAGGAAAAACCAAAGAAAAGGTGTAGGTCGGAAACCTAAATTAGATCCAGCTATACATCGCTATGTGGTCCGATTAACATCGGAAGAGAACGGACACTTCGACATCCAATTCCAAAAATCGGGATTCAAGGAGAGGTCGAAATTTCTAAAGGCTCTAATCTTCGAGCGTGAAGTAATACGCCTGACGAATTTCTACCATCAGTTCCAGGCCATCGGCAACAACTACAACCAGACGGTGCGAGCCGTAAAAGCCAATTTCGGAGACAAGCGGGCATTTGCCCTTGTCGCCAAATTGGAGAAAGCCACACTGGAGTTGGTAGTGCTGAGCAAACAGATTGTCGCTCTCACACGCGAGTTTGAGGAGAGACACTTGAACCGTAAAAGCGGAGGTTGATATGGTGGCTAAGATCAACAGAGGTGCTTCGCTCTACGGAGCAGTCATCTACAACCAACAGAAGGTAAACGAGGCGACAGGGCGCATCATAGCCGGCAACCGTATGATTACCGATTCTATCTACGACCCTGACAGGATTGTCCGTCAAACGATGTTCGCTTTTGAGAGTTATCTCGCTGCCAACCGCAACACCGAGAAGCCTATCCTGCATATATCGCTCAATCCTACATTGGACGACAATCTTACTGATAGTCAGTTTGCGGATTTGGCCAGAGCCTATATGCAGAAGATGGGCTATGGCAACCAGCCCTACATCGTCTATCTCCACGAGGATATTGACCGCAGACATATACATATTGTATCTACCTGCGTGAATGAGAATGGTGAGAAGATAGACGATGCCTACGAATGGAACCGCTCGATGAAGGCTTGCCGAGAATTGGAGCAGATGTTCGGACTAAAACAGATTGCCGACAAACGCAGGGAGTTGTTGGAGCCTTATCTGAAGAAGGCAGACTACACCCGTGGCGATGTAAAGCAGCAGGTATCCAACATTCTCAAGAGTGTCTTTACCTCGTACCGTTTCCAGTCCTTCGGCGAGTATAGTGCCATGCTCTCGTGCTTCAACATCGAGGCAAAGCAGGTCAAGGGCGAGTTCGATGACAAACCCTATTCGGGTATCATCTACACGATGACCGATGAGAACGGTAAGCCTATCTGCACGCCCATCAAGTCCTCGCTTATCGGCAAGCGTTTCGGCTACGAGGGTGTGGAGAAGCGTATCGCCTACAATGCTCAGGAGTTCAGAGCAAAGAGGTGGCAACCCAAAATCCGCAACGATGTGGCTCTGGCAATGCACGGCTGTCGTGGCAACCGCGAGGAGTTCGTGCGTCTGCTTGGCAGCAAGGGCATTGATGTGGTGTTTCGCGAGAATGATGCAGGGCGTATCTATGGTGTCACATTCATCGACCACCACAACCGCGAGGTCTATAACGGTTCCCGTCTGGGTAAGGAGTTCTCGGCAAACAACTTCGAGAGACTCTTCAACTCACAAGGCGACATTCCTTGGGCCGATATGCCACAAGGATTTTCGGAAAGCCACAGCCTCTCATCGGCAGACCTTGAATCGGGACTGGAGCAAGCCTTCGGAATCTTCTCGTTTGACGCTCCTGCAAATGATCCGCAGGAGGAGATGCTCGCCAATCAGTACCAGAAGAAAAGGAAGAAGAAAAAACGCCGTTCACGCGGCATATCGTAAACCAATTTCACTAACCATTAAAACGAATTTATTATGCAACAGGAAGATGATTTGAGAGGATTGGCAAAGGTCATGGAGTTTATGCGTGCCATATCCATTATATTTATTGTAGTACATATCTACTGGTTCTGCTATCAGGCCATCGTGGATATGGGTATAAACATCGGAGTGGTAGACAAGATTCTGCTCAACTTTCAGAATACGGCAGGGCTGTTCAGCAACCTGCTTGTGACAAAGGTGTTCGCCATCATATTCTTGGCTCTCTCGTGCCTCGGTACAAAGGGAGTCAAGAATCAGAAGATGACCTGGCAGAAGATTTATGCGACCTTCCTCGGCGGTCTTGTTCTCTTCTTTATGAACTGGTGGTTGTTCGATTTGCCATTCTCGCCAATTGTGAATATGGCAATCTATACGGTTACTATGACTGTCGGATATATCCTCCTTCTTATGTCTGGAGTATGGATTAGCCGTATGTTCAAGCATAACCTTATGGAAGATGTCTTTAATGTGGCCAACGAGAGCTTTATGCAGGAGACACGACTGATGGAGAACGAGTATTCGGTAAATCTGCCTACGAAGTTCACCTATCAAGGCAAGGAATGGGACGGTTGGATAAATGTCGTAAATCCGTTCCGAGCAACTATTGTATTGGGAACACCGGGTAGCGGTAAGTCGTATGCCGTAGTGAACAACTACATCAAGCAGACCATAGCCAAAGGCTTTGCCACATACATCTACGACTACAAGTTTGATGACCTGTCGGTAATTGCCTATAACGAGCTGTTGAAGAACATCGACAAGTACAAGGTAAAGCCGAGTTTCTATGTCATCAACTTTGATGACCCGCGTCGCTCACACCGCTGTAATCCCATCAACCCTAAGTTTATGGTTGATATCAGCGATGCCTATGAGAGTGCGTACACGATAATGTTGAATCTTAACAAGACATGGATTCAGAAGCAGGGAGATTTCTTCGTCGAATCGCCGATCGTGCTGCTCGCGGCGATCATCTGGTTCCTGAAGATTTACGACGGCGGAAAATACTGTACCTTTCCCCATGCCATCGAACTGCTCAATCGCAGATACGAGGATGTCTTTCCGATACTGACGAGCTATCCCGAACTGGATAACTATCTTTCTCCATTCATGGATGCATGGCAAGGTGGAGCGATGGAGCAGTTGGCGGGTCAGATTGCCAGCGCAAAGATTCCGTTGTCACG
>OLWM01000634.1_pt1 | contig 16382 bp, 10 predicted proteins | sample 1644141 | NCBI WGS metagenome assembly OLWM01 (sample SAMEA103958150, study PRJEB25191) | human gut metagenome | biome: human-associated habitat [ENVO:00009003]; feature: intestine environment [ENVO:2100002]; material: feces | place: Germany | collected 2013/2015
CAGTACAAATCGCCGGCTTGCCATGGCGGAAAATATGCGCCTTTTCCCAGCCGATTTTTTCGCGTGTATCACCAAGATACGCCGAGTGATCAATACCGATGCTGCACAAGATGGCACAATCCGTATCAATCGCGTTCATCGCATCGAGACGACCGCCCAACCCAATTTCCAGAATCACAGCGTCAAGATGTGCCTTTTGGAAGATGCGCAGAATCGCCAGTCCCGTAAATTCAAAATACGTCAGCGGTTTATCGCCGCGGGCCTTCTCGACTTCCTTAAACGCTTCGATGAGCGTGTCATCGTCGACTTCGTCTCCTGCAATCACGCAACGTTCGTTAAAACGCAGCAAATGCGGAGACGTATGCATACCCACGCGATATCCCGAGTAACGCAGGACAGATTCCAACAAAGCACAGGTGCTACCTTTTCCGTTGGTGCCTGCCACGGTAAACACCGGGCAAGTAAACTCGATTCCCATGCGAGCAATCATGTCTTTCATGCGCTCGAGACCGAGATCCATGGGTTTTTCATGGATTTTGCCGATGTAGTCAAGCCAGTCATTGAGACCGGCTTGCTGCCCGGGAGCAGTAAGAGTTGTTGTATTGGCCATTGAGTTGTACTCCATGCCTTTTTTCTTGACGGCGCTAATCACACCCGCCGCCCGTGGGTGTCTGCTTCGAATTCGTTTCTAGCGTCTGGCGCACACGTCCAAACGTTCTATCTCATTATGCCGCGGCTTGACGGCAGCGATGCGCTGCAGATATCGATCGTTGTCCGCGCGACCGTCTTCATACGCCAATATATGCCAATCGGACGGAATCAGACGCAGCAACTCTCTGTCTTCCAGGAAATGCTGAGGATTCTTCGGCCCGAAATTAAGCATTGTCTGATGGCGCGTGAATGTCTCGTACAAGAAAAAACCGCCGGGTTTGACACAGGAGCATAACGCTTCAAATCGCTCACGCCAGAGGTAGTTGATGCCGATGACTGCGTCAAACGAATCGGGGGCGAAAAACCAATCCTCTTTTTCCAAATCCCGTTGGATATATCGCACCCCTGCCAACGGTTCAGGTACAGGATTGATGTCAACCGCCGTCACATCACAACCGAGTCCGGCCAAAAAACGCGTGTTACGACCGTTACCACTAGCTATCTCAAGAACGCGGGTACCACTCTTAAGATATGGCGAAAAACGAATGAGCCATGCGCTTGGCAAGTCAGCTTTGGTGCTCACGTCGGCAGCCATCGTTAAAGTCCTTTCGCAAAACGTCAGAAAATAGCGTTGACAAGCCAGCTGCCGAACATAAGAAACGGCCGCACAAAATAACTCACAAGCCCGGTCACAATCAAAATCAACAGGATGCCCATACCCCAAGGTTCTGTCCTCTGATAGGCAACTGCTGTTTTAAGAGGCAGCAATCCCGAGACAATGCGGCCGCCATCCAGCGGAAGAATCGGTAACAAGTTAAACGCCATGAGCATCAAGTTCACAGAGATGCCGGCGTAGCAGAAATCGAACAAAAGCTGTGCGGCGGCTTGCGATGGCATCATGCCGATAAAAAGCTTCAGAGCAAGCGCCCAAAGTAAAGCTTGAACCAGATTGCAGCCAGGACCGGCGAGGGCAACCCAAATCATGTCCGTCTTGGGATTGCGCAGCAAGCGGAAATTAACGGGAACGGGTTTAGCCCATCCGAACAGCAAACTTGATCCACCGCTAATCAGGCTGCCGAGCAATAAAACACCGGGCACCAAAAGCGTCCCGACCGGATCAATGTGCCGAATCGGATTCATCGTGACGCGGCCAAGTACCCAGGCCGTTCGGTCGCCGCACAGCTTGGCGACATAGCCGTGAGCCGCTTCATGCAGGGTAATAGCCAAAATTGCCGGGATGGCCCAGAGAGCGATGGTGGAAAAAGTATCTAACATAATGTCCCTGATGCTACCACGCGAAATAAGAAATTCGATACTAACTTGCGCTGTGCCGTGAATAAATGTCAATGACAGAGCATTGTCATTGGAACCTAAATCTTGTTACTCCTAACAAGTTGATTTATATGGATTTTTCTTCCTACGTTGAGACTTTTCCAGCAGTGTTTCTCTCTCTAAATCAAAAATAGTTGTTTACAACAAACAAAGATCCCTGCCATCTCTGACAGGGACCTCTGATTTTCTAGTTGTTTGTCAGAAACACTCGCTAGAGGCAAAGTGCTTCATCAACTCACAATTAGACGAGTGCGCAGGCAGCAAAGCCAAGTACCACGGAGAACACGATGGCGAGCACGCCAGGCAGGAAGAAGGCGTGGTTGAACACCCACTTGCCGATACGGGTCGTACCCGTGTCGTCCATCTGCACGGCACCCAGAAGCGTCGGGTAGGTCGGCAGAACGAACAGCGCGGACACGGCGGCGAAGGAAGCAACCAGCATGTAGGAGTCGCCCGGGTTGCTGGCGGAAATACCGAGAGCAGCAACGACAGCAGGCGTAATAGCCTTAGCAGTAGCAGCCTGAGAGTACAGGAGCATAGCTGCAAAGAAGTACACCACAGCGAGCAGAGCCGGATACTGGGCAACGGTCGCAGCAGAGAATTCCTTGATTTCTGCAGAGTGACCGGACACGAACGTGTCGCCAAGCCAAGCAACGCCGAGCACGCAAACGATAGCCACCATACCGGACTTGAACACGGACGTGGAAGCAACGTTACCAACGTCAATCTTGCAAGCCACAGTGATACCGCAACCAACCAGAAGCATCAAGCTCATGATAGCAGCGTCACGGCCGACAACCACGTTCTTGATGATGCCAACAGCCGGCGAAATAGCGGAAGCATAGAGAACCACGCAGAGAACGCCGATCAGGAAGATACCGACGGAGAGCTTGGCACCGGGCTTGAGATTGTAGGTGCGAACACCTTCAGGAGCCTTCACGAGACCCTTAGCCAGACGATCCTTGTAGACAGGGTCGCTGTCGAGGTCGAGGTTCTGAATCATGGTCATCACAAAAGCGGTGAGCATGCAGCCGATGAAGGTCGTCACAATCCAGATACCCAGCAAGGCGGGATAAGACCAGCCGAACGGTTCCAGAACACCGGTCATGTAAATCACAGCAGCCGACACCGGAGAAGCCGTAATGGCGATCTGGGAAGAAACCACAGCGATAGACAGCGGGCAAACAGGACGAATCTTCTGTTCCTTAGCGACTTCAACGATAACCGGGATCATCGAGAAGGCGGTGTGGCCGGTACCGGCGAAAATCGTCAGCACATAGGTCACAATAGGAGCCAGATAGTTGATGTACTTGGGATTGGATCGAAGGATACGTTCAGCAATCTGGACGAGGTAATCAAGACCACCGGCGATCTGCATTGCGGAAATAGCAGCGATCACGGAGGTGATGATCAAGATCACGTCCCAGGGAATGTTACCCGGCTTCATGCCGAGGCACAAACCCAAAACCAGCACACCGGCGCCGCCGGCGTAGCCGATACCGATGCCGCCAAGGCGAACACCGATGAAAATCGCACCGAGAAGTACGATTATCTGAAGAATAAGCATGATATCCATGACATCTCCAAAGGGTTGTTAACAACTTTGTTTTATTTATGCTACAGAGCAGCTCGCAACGAAAGTCACGGCCGCTCTGCAGTTTCAGATCTCTTGAGGCGGATTCCGGAGACCGCCCCAAGGATTCCCGTAGTTCCGATCAGATTACTGAACGAACTTCGGTGCAATCAGGTTCTGCAGATTGAACGTGGCATCCCACTCTTCCTGAGTAAGAAGCTTGCGTTCTTCCACAACAACCTGGTGCAGAGCCTTGCCCGTGTGATAGCACTCGTGTGCCATTTCAGAGCAAACCTTGTAGCCGAGATGCGGCTTCAAGAGGGTGACGATACCGCAAGAGTTCATAACCATCTGAGCGGTACGTTCGGCATTGGCGGTAATACCATCAATGCACTTCGTGCGCAGGGCGTTGCAAGCGTTGGTGAGCACGCGCATCTGCATGAACAGAGCAAACGTGATCACAGGTTCCATAACGTTGAGTTCGAGCTGGCCGGCGGAAGCGGCAAGCATCACCGTGGTGTCGAGGCCGATAGCCAGGAAGCTAGCCTGGTTCGTCACTTCGGGGATAACAGGGTTAACCTTGCCCGGCATGATGGAGGAACCCGGCTGCAACTGCGGCAGGTTCAGTTCGGCGAGGCCGCAACGCGGACCGGAGGCGAGCAGACGGATGTCGTTGCAAACCTTGGTGAGCTTGACAGCGAGGCTCTTCATGGCGCTGGACAGAGCCACATAAGAACCGCAGTCGCTCGTGCAAGCAATCAGGTCTTCGCTGTTCTTGAAGTCGATACCAGTCAGCTCAGCGAGCTTGGCGGAAGCCTTTGCCGGGTAATCCGGATGCGCGGTCACGCAGGTACCGATAGCGGTAGCACCGAGGTTGATCGTCTTCAGGTGTTCCTGAGCTTCGCGAATGACCTTGAGTTCGTCCTGAATGGTGAAGCCCCAGCCATGGAATTCCTGGCCGAGAGTCATCGGAACAGCGTCCTGGAGGTGGGTACGGCCCATCTTGAGTACGCCCTTGAATTCTTCCGACTTCTTGAAGAATGCATTGACCAGATCTTCAACAGCCTTGAGCAACACGTTGCTACGCAGCAGGAACATCAGGTGAAGAGCCGTCGGATAGGTGTCGTTCGTGGACTGACCGAAATTCGCGTGATCGTTCGGGGAAACGCGCTTGGAGTCGCCCTTCACCGTACCGAGCTTTTCGCAAGCCAGGTTGCAGATCACTTCGTTGACGTTCATGTTCGTCGAAGTGCCAGCACCACCCTGCAGCCAATCGGTCACAAACTGATCCTGATACTTACCAGCGATCAATTCGTCGCAGGCCCACACGAGAGCGTCAGCAACATCAGCCGGGATCGTGCCGAGTTCCTTGTTGGTCAGAGCGGCAGCCTTCTTCACATACGCATAGGCGATCAGGAAGAACGGCTCCATGTTGTTCGACATTTCCGTGATGTGGAAGTTTTCCTTGCCACGCAGCGTCTGAACGCCATAGTAGCAATCGTCAGGAATTTCGAGCTGACCAAGGAAGTCACTTTCAAAGCGAGACATTTAAATTTGCTCCTCAATTTATCGAGTTGTTCACGACCGGTCTGTCGTGAGTTCGACCGGGCGTGAAATTTTTCAACCTTCTCTGTTCCATGCCCCTTGGGCAAGTGGTCTGAACAGCGAAGCGTTCGAAACAGATCCGTGGAACCCTCCATAAGGCAGGCACCAATTTTCTGTGAGGTAGATAATACGCCTTAGTTTCGAAATGGGAACATGCTTTTGTCGATTTTCGAAGCCTCTATCGTGCAAGCTCTCACCTACAACATTTCACTTAGATAGCGTATAACTTTGAAAAATGCTTGATTTTGGGGCATTTTTTGCTATCTACCAGCAGAATCCTCTTGTTTTTTTGCGAATGTGTAAAGGTGTTTTTGACTATCTGATTTGCGTCAAAAAAGACGCACTTCGTCTTTTTTATTACTCCAATAGGGGTAACCAGTCCTCTCCTCCACCCTGCTTTTTTCTACAACTTTTGTCTCACTGCATACAACCTATTGCGTTTTTCCCGTCTTAGTACCACATTTTGAACCAACATTCAGTTTCTTTGACTTTCCTCCTGAGTCAATAACTAATATCCAGTTTTGAAAGCAAATTTTTTTGTCGATTTTCAAAAAAATCGTCAGATAGCTATCAGCACCCCGTTGTTTACCTCTTTTTTGGTAAGTCACTGCTGACAATTTTCGTTCGATATACCGATGCTATCCTCCCAACCAAGAGTCGGTGTCGGCAACTTGATTGATAGCTCATATTAAGACTGCAACTGAGCAACAACCGACTTTTTGGTCACCATACAATACTGCCCATTCCGTTTTCTCTCTCTGGTGCAGGCACTACAACCCAACCTCCCGGGTCGCTAGATCACAAGCGCATTGATTCGGATCAAATTGCTCGCAAATAAATTTTTGAGCCTTTGATATTCCTGCATTTTTTCTGACGGAGAAGTGCAGGATTTTTTATTTTTGCTAAAATAGATACATATTTTCTACTGCGCATCTATTATGCCTCAAATCACCGATAATTCCGGCAAATCTTGGTCCTTGATGTCCTGTAAGGACTCGGCCGGTCGCGTCTATATTCGCGCCTATCGCAATCGCTGGGATGCCGAGAAAAAACGTTCCTGCGTTGACGCTCGCATTCAAGTCGGCCGCCTGCTTGATGACGGTTCCATTCGACTCTCGAGCGCCTTTGAGCAAACCTTCTCTTCTTTCCAAGGTCAAACCTGGTACTGGGCCGATCGAGAGCTCGTTTCTCAACAGCAGTTCGAGCAACTTTTTCCAGTAAAGAAACCCAAGAAAGACATCAGTTGGAGCGACGAAACCATTCGTGTCGGCGTCACGTATGCCGCCTGGAAAACGGCTGAAAAAATGAAGATCCTCGATGATCTGACAGCTGTTTTCGGCGAAGAAAAAGGACGCTATTTGCTGGCCCTGGCCGCATACAAACTCGACGGCGGCGGCGCGATGATGAACTTCGAAGATTGGGTTGCTCAGGTTTGGCTTCCCGACATTGAACCTCGTGATGGTCGTCGCATTTCCGAGCTTTTGGCAAAGCTCACGGTGACTCAGTTCGAGGAGTACTACAAGAAACGATACGACCGCGCCAATGAGCGTCAGGCTGGTGCCGTAACGTTGTCCTTTGACAGCACCAGCATTTCAACGTACTCGACAACGATTACGGATGCCGCGTGGGGACACGCCAAACAAAACCCGGAACTGCGTCAGGTCAACTACATGGTTGTCTGCGATCACGCCAGCGGCGACGTTGTCTATGCCTACGCTTATGACGGCTCCATCAATGACAAAGCGATTCTGCCCACGATTTATCTGCAGATGCAAAGTGCCAATTTGTCCTTGAAAGACAACATTCTTGTGACGGATCGAGGCTTTCAGAGCATCTACAACACACAGAAGGCTATCAATCTGAAACTGAAGTACATCCAGTTTCTGAATCTCAGCGAAGGTGCCGTAAGAGCACAGCTTCGTCGAAACGCAAAAGCGCTTAAGGATCCCATCGCACACAACAATCCTCGCATGGGGATTTGCGGTGTCCGAGTTGCCGACCACTGGACAGAACAAACAGAAGATGGTTATCAGTTGCAGCTCGAAGCACACTTGCATCTTTACCGCGATACCGTTGTTGCTCAGACGGAAGCCGATGACCTTTATCGCGATGTACTCGATGTTGTTGATCGCAAGAATGAAGAAGTACAGCGGCAACGTGATCAAGAAAAGCTTGTAGCCGAAGCAACGGAAAAAGCTAAGGAACTCGGCAACACAAAAGAAGCAAAGGCGTTGATAGACAAGGCAAAGAAAGAAGCCGAGAAGTTATCCAAGCAGGCTCCGATTGATCCCGTTCTGTGGAAGCGAGTGCGCAGATATCTGCGCGAGAACAAAAAGGCAAAGCCAACCGAACTCGTTTGGTCCGTGAACTTTGACGAACTGAAAAAGGCGGTGGAATTTATGGGCTGTCGGGCGATTCGAAGCAATGTCGAATCCGACCCGTTTAAGGCGCTGCAGATATATCGCCAACGAGAAATCATTGAGCGAGGCTTTGATCAGCTCAAAAACGAAGTCGGAGGCTCGAGACTGGAGGCAACCGAGGCGACGTACAGGGGCAAGCTGTTTATCTACACGATCGCACAGGCGTTGCGCATGAGCATGCTGTGTACGGCTCGCAAGATAAGCGATCAGAATCCCAGCCTGAAAATGCCCGAGGAGTCTTTGCGCAAGCTCTTGGGACAGTTACGCAGTGTACAGGCACGAAAGCACCGTACGACAGACGCTTTCATCGTTGGTGCCGTGGCCAAACGACACCGTGACCTGTTGGATTTGCTGGGAATAGAAAAACTCCCGGGCTACCTCTATCGTTAGTGATCTAGTAGGCCGGGAGTTTGGGCTACAAACACTGGCTTTCGTCAAGAGATGTCGAGATTAAGCGACGAAAAAAATTCCGCTCCTCGAACACATTCGAGCAGCGGAATTTGTTTCTCCGATCTCAAAACAAAGGAAATTGACCGGAGGATGGATCAAGAAATCGATTAAGCAGCCTTAATCGGGATCTTTTTGCCGGTCTTCGGCGTCGGAAGAACCTTGTCGTAGTTCTTGATACCCTGTTCGGCCATCTTACGACGGATGAACGCGATCTGGGTCTTCAAGGGCAGATCCTTCGGGCAGAAGTCGTGGCATGCGAGCAACGACATGCAACCGAACACGCCGGAATCGTCACCGATGACATCATAGAAGTCACCGTCATTACGGGTGTCACGCGGATCGAGGCGGAAGCGAGCGATCTTGTTGATGGCAACGCCGCCGGCGAAGTCCGGACGCATAGATGTCTTCAGCAAGCTGCGGATCCATCGGCTCTTCCTTCTTGCGAAGGTCGATTTCTTCAGACTTCATGTGAACCCACGTTTCCATGCGTTCAGACATGTTGCGCATCCACTTGCCGGTGTTGACGGACAAGTCACCGATCAATTCGAACGCCGGCAACGGAGCAAGCGTGAATTCGGTCGGAAGATCGCGGGTCAGCGTACGGCAGGCCAAACCGGGCTTGCCGTTAATCAGCATCGCGCAGCTGCCGCAAATACCGGCACGGCACACGAAGTCGAACTGAAGAGTCGGATCCTGGTGATCGCGAAGTTCATTCAGAAGAATGAACAGCGTCATTGAATCAGCTTCTTCGCATTCAAACGTCTGCATGTGCGGCACGCTTGCGGGATCAGCCGGGTTGTAGCGCAGGATGCTGATCTTGAGCATGCGGTGCTGCTTCTTCACTTGAGTACTCATTTAAGTCAGCTCCTAGTAATTAAGCGAGGGGTTCATCGATGCGTTCGTTCTTACCCTGCAGGCGCTTCGGCAGCAGGTCGTGGAACGGCATGATCGCATCCTGAATAGCAAAGCGGTCTGCACCTTCAGCTTCCATCTTGGCACGGATGGCGTCGACTTCGGCTTGACGCTTCGGGGTTTCGGGGTTATCGATGTAGTTCTTAGCACCGTAACCACGCCAGCCCGGCGGCAGTTCCATCTTGCTGATGTCGAGTTTTTCGTAGGAGAGCGTCGGCAGCGTGTCGTTTTCGTTCTTCCACGTTGCGATCGTACGGCACAACCATTCGGCGTCGTTACGAACCGGGAAGTCTTCACGGAAGTGAGCACCACGGCTTTCCTTACGGGCAGCTGCACCGCAAGCAATGGCCAGAGCGACCTTGAGCATCTTGCGGGTGCGGTACGCGTAGACGAGTTCGGGGTTGTTGCCGGCCTTGTCCTTAACGGAGACCTTGTAGGTCTTCTTAAGGAGGTCTTCGAGTTCGGCAACGGCACTTTCCATGTCTTCGCCGCGACGGAAGATGCCGATCTTGCTCGTCATCAGGTCCTGCATTCGGGTACGGATGGCAACCATGTCTTCCGTGCCGGCATTCTTGATGAAGCCGTCGAGTTCGTTCTGAACCTTGGCGATCGAGTCGTAGATCACAGAGGTCGGGATGTCGATGCCGTTTTCAGGCTTGTCGCAGAAGTCGGCGATGAATTCACCGACGATCATGCCTGCAACCACGGTTTCGGCAACAGAGTTGCCGCCGAGGCGGTTGAAGCCGTGCATATCCCAGCAGGAAGCTTCACCGGCTGCGAAGAGGCCCTTCAACTGACGGGATTCGCCCGTGTAGTTGGTACGAACGCCGCCCATGGTGTAGTGCTGAGCCGGACGGACAGGGATCCATTCCTTCGTCGGGTCAACGCCGAGGAAGTAGTGGCAGATTTCATACACTTCACGCAGGTTGTGCTTGATGTGATGTTCGCCGAGCAGCGTGATGTCGAGCCAGATGTGTTCGCCGAAGCGACCCTTGACGCCTTTGCCTTGAGCAATACGTTCTTCCATACGGCGGGAAACCACGTCGCGGGAAGCCAGTTCCTTCTTTTCGGGTTCAACGTCGGGCATGAAGCGATGGCCGTCGACGTCGCGCAACAGACCGCCGTCACCGCGGCAGCCTTCCGTCACCAGAATACCAGCCGGGAAGATGCCGGTCGGGTGGAACTGAACGGCTTCCATGTTGCCGAGGCCGGCAACGCCGCTTTCCAAGGCCAGAGCGTGACCGGTGCCTTCGCAAATCTGAGCGTTGGTCGTCACGCGGAAGAGCTTGCCGGCACCGCCCGTAGCGATAGCCGTAGCCTTGGCAACGTAAGCGTAGAGTTCGCCCGTGATCAGATCACGAACCACAGCGCCGTAGCAGCGCTTGCCGTCATGAATCAGAGAAAGAGCCTCAACGCGTTCAATGACCGGCACCTTTTCGGCGATCACGCGGTCGGAAACAGCGTTGAGCATGGCGTGGCCAGTGCCGTCAGACACGAAGCAGGTACGCCACTTCTTGGTACCACCGAAGTCACGCTGACCGATCAGACCAGCAGCTTCCTTACGTTCGGTAATGGTGACCTTTTCACCATTGATAATCACCTGGCGATCGCCCGGGGTGATACGGCTCCAGGGCACACCCCATGCAGCCAGTTCACGCACAGCCTTCGGCGAGGTGTTCACGAACATGCGAACCACGTCCTGGTCAGCACCCCAGTCCGAGCCACGAACGGTATCGGCGAAGTGGATGTCTTCGTTGTCGCCAACACCCTTAATGACGTTAGCCAGGGATGCCTGCATGCCGCCCTGCGCCGCCTTGGAGTGCGAACGCTTCGGAGGCACCAGCGACAAAACGATGGAATCATGACCGCGGCGCTTGGCAGCTACTGCCATACGCAAACCGGCCAGACCGCCACCGATCACCAGTACGTCGGTGTAAACAATCTTCATTTCAAGGTCTCCTTGATCCGTTAAGAGGATCCGCTTGAACAAGAGCGCAACAAATTTCGTCGAGCTCTCAACAGCAGGGTCAATTAACTTACATCTTCCTCAGATTCTGCCAATGCGGCTTTTTTCCGCTCCGGCAGGCGCCCGATATGGTAAACCCGCAGGAATTCACATCGCCAGCGCAAAAAAGAATCTCACTGATAAAACCCAAAGCAAGCCGGACGCTTTTACACATCCGACTCGCTTTCAGTCGAAGTCTCAAGGCTGTCGTGCCGAAGCACGTCGCCTCGTCATGCTTCGGCACCGTGAGATTCAAGCTTTGCAATAAAACAAAGCAATGCCGCCGCATCAAACCGTTTCGGGTCAGTCTAAGTCGGGTTATATCCCAGACAAATTTTACAGAGATACAAAGAGTAACAGTCTCACGCACACGCGCGAGCACCCAAGACAGACTTCTATCGGTGCGCAGTCTAGTTTTTCTACCTCCTCCGAACTATCGGGAAAAACCCTAGGACAGTTGTCCTATACGACCTGTTTTTCGATTTAAGAACAGTAGCTTACCGAAATCTTTGCAATTCTCAAAACATTTGCATTTAATCAAATGTCTACAAATTTTTGTCACAAAACCCTCATAAACTACCCATTAGTAGGTATTTAATGCCAAAATGAGACAAATTTCCAATTGCATTTTTGGCATTCAAAGTTACTTCTCTTACTCACGATTTGCCGATTGAAAGAATCTATCAGTCTAGGTTTTTTGGTAGGATGAGCCGAGCGGCTATTCCAATTGCCGCCTCTGTATTTTGGAGAAAAAATCATGAATACCGTAATCTCGACAACCAAAGCACCTGCCGCTGTCGGCCCCTACAGTCAAGCAATCAAAGCCGGCAATACCGTTTACTGCTCCGGTCAAATCGGTCTGGACCCCGCCACCGGGACGATGGTCGACGGTGTGATTGCACAGGCCAACCGTGCGTTTGACAATCTCGAAGCTGTTTTGACCCAAGCCGGTGCAAAAATGACCGACGTCGTCAAGTTCACGATCTTTCTAACCGACATCAATGACTTCGCCCTAGTCAACGAAGTCATGGCATCCCATGTTCCTACTCCCTACCCCGCCCGCAGTTGTATGCAGGTCGCTGCGCTCCCCAAGGGCGCACTCGTGGAAGTCGAGGCGATCGCCGTCATTTGATTGATTCCGAGCTGTATCCATACTCGGTAATTAACCTTTGAAGGCAATTAAACTCGAACCTTTTCGTTGTCAACCATGCCGCAGACGTCAAAAAACTCAACAAATTCAACTGCTAATTCGAAACCTGTGAAAAGAAAAGCAGAATCAATCTCTACTGCGGAGCGTGTCGCTCGCTTGGGCTTGGTCAACGATTGGGATTTTGTCCTTCATCTTCCGCTTCGCTATGAGGACGAGACTCGAATTACCCGAGTCTGCGACCTCAAAGCGGGCGACTGGGCTCAAATTCAAGCCACTGTCACTTCGAGTCGTACTCAAGGCGGTCGTTTCATGCAGCTCATCGCCACTGTTTCGGACGGAACCGGAACCATCGAAATCCGCTTTCTTCATTTTTACCCGAAAATGCGTGAACGCTTTAAGAGCGGTACTGAACTGAGACTTGCCGGACAGGTGCAACAGCAACCCGCTCAATTCGGCGGCGCATTGCAGATGCTGCACCCTAAAATCAAAGATCCGATCTCCGATACATCTGATCTGCCCTCAACTCTCACGCCCGTTTACCCGGCCGGAGAACATATCACGCAGACATGGTTGAGAAAACGCATCGACCGAGCCATGCTCGATGTCGATCTCACCGATATTGTCCCGTCAAGTTTCACCCAAGCTTTATCGTTGCCTTCGCTGCGAAATGCTCTTAAGGGTCTGCACCATCCGAATCCGGGTGCCGACTACGAGGCCTACAGCGAACGACGAACTCCCGAATGGCGGCGCCTGAAATTCGACGAATTACTTGCTCAACAAATCACTCTACGCTACGCAAGGGAAGTCAAAAACAAACTTCTGGCTCCTCGTCTTCTCGGCTCGAACGGAACCTTGCGTAAAGAATTCATCGCGCGTCTTCCCTTTGCTTTGACGGGTGCACAAAATCGAGTTCTCGACGAAATTTATGCCGACTTGGTCCGCAATACGCCCATGAATCGCCTCGTTCAGGGCGACGTCGGCTGCGGCAAAACCATCGTAGCGGCACTCTCTGCGCTTCAAGCTGTAGACAGCGGCTATCAGGCGGCTCTCATGGCTCCCACCGAAATTCTTGCCGAACAGCACTTCCTGAAACTCAAGCCGTTGCTTGAACCACTCGGCGTACAGGTGATCCTACTCATCGGATCACTGAGAGCCAAAGAAAAAGCACTTCGCCAGGAAATGGTCGCCTCAGGTCAAGCCCAAGTCGTCATCGGCACGCATGCACTCATTCAGGAAACCGTAAAGTTTCACAAACTTGGGCTCTCGATCGTCGACGAACAACATCGTTTTGGCGTTGAGCAACGCTTAAAGCTCAGAAATGCTGTTCAAGAAGGCACACTTCCGCATTTGCTCATGCTCTCGGCAACGCCCATTCCGCGAACGCTAGCGATGAGCTATCTCGCCGACATTGATGTTTCCGTAATTGATGAATTACCTCCGGGGCGCACCCCGATTGTCACTACGCTCATCAGTATGGATCGCACTGCCGAAGTCACGTCTGCTGTTCAACGAGCCGTATCAGCCGGCTCACAGATTTACTGGGTGTGCCCGCTGATCGAAGACAGTGAAAAGTCCGACCTCACCGCCGCAACCCTACGTCATGATGCTCTTCAAAAAGAGCTTCCAAACTGCCGCATCGCTCTGCTGCACGGTGCCATGACACCTGAAGAGAAACAAAGTGTGATGAATGCGTTCAGTGCCGGTGAAACCGATATTCTGGTCGCTACGACCGTCATTGAAGTCGGTGTAGATGTCCCCAACGCCTCGGTAATGATCATTGAGCACGCCGAACGTTTCGGCTTGTCGCAGCTTCATCAGCTCAGAGGTCGCGTAGGTCGCGGCAATAAAAAGAGTTTCTGCCTGCTTCTTTACTCACCCAACCTGTCCGAAGTTGGCAAAGAGCGCCTGTCGGTCATTAGATCAAGTACCGACGGTTTTGAAATCGCCCGCGAGGATCTTCGCTTGCGCGGTCCCGGCGAATTCATGGGAGCCAAACAGTCAGGAGCGCCCTTGTTGCGATTTGCCGATCTGAACCATGACACCGAGCTGCTTGAAGCTGCACGACAAGCCTCCCAATCCTGGCTCAGCACCGACCCGAAATCAGCGTTGCTTCATGCACGACGTTGGTTTGCCGAGTCGGGAAACTTTTTACAGGCCTGATCTCAAAAAAAAACGCATACGGACTGAAAAGGAAATTTTCGATGACACTCACTGAACTTCGCTACATTCTGGCCGTGGCACGCGAACGACATTTCGGACGCGCCGCCGAATACTGCCACGTCTCTCAGCCTTCTTTATCGGTTGCCGTCAAAAAACTCGAAGACGAGCTGCAAGTAAAAATCTTCGAGCGCCGCAGCAACGATGTGACGCTCACGCCCACGGGAGCAGCAATTGTCGAGGAGGCCGAACAAATCCTCGCCCGATGCGACAAGCTGCGTGAATGCGCCGCTCAAGGTCGCGATCCCTTGACCGGCTCATTGAGATTGGGCGTCATCTACACCATAGCCCCGTACCTCGTCCCTCAGTTGGTGAGCAGCATTCATTCAATCGTGCCAATGATGCCGTTGATTCTGTCGGAAAATTACACGTCTGTTCTACTCGATCAACTCAAAAACGGCCAGATTGACTGCGCCATCATGGCTTTGCCCATTTCTCAATCCGGCCTCATGATGCAGCCCCTCTACGATGAGGACTTCGTCGCTGCAGTCCCCTCCGATCACCCCATCAGCCGCAACGAGCACCTCGTGCGCGAACAACTCAAAGAAGAACCGATGCTGTTGCTCGGCAGCGGCCATTGCTTCCGCGATCAAATTCTCGACTTCTGCTCGGATATTGCTCGCACGGACGGTTTTTCCAAACGTGCCGTCGAAGGAACCAGCCTGCAAACCATTGTCTACATGGTAAGTCAAGGCCTAGGACTTACAGTACTTCCAGCCAGTGCTGTCCCCTATTACAACTCCAACCCGATGATCAAGATTCTGGAATTCGAAAAGCCCAATGTCCCGCGTCGCCGCGTCGTCCTGGTCTGGCGCAAGTCCTTTCCTCGAGTGGCCGCCATTGAAGCCGTCACAAAAGCCGTCAGCGCACTGAAACTCAACGGAACACGCATTCTGACTTCTTTGCCGGCTGTTCCGGCCTAAGCCATCCGCAACCGTTTTGTGACGTGTACCGACTCGCGTATCATTGCGTCCGACACAATTCCTTTAAAGAAGCCGCCTTTTAGCAGGCGTCTTTGTTCCTATTTCGATGACGAAAAACAACAAAAATCAGAAAAACGGACCGGCGGCAAACGAAGTCAATCGCGTACCTGCTCTCTTCAGCCCCTTGATGAGCGTGCTTTTTACGTTGCTTTTCACGCCGATGTTCGGCGCTTTCCTTCAGGGCCTTAATTGGCGTGAGCTCGGCAACGACGAACTGGCCGCCCGGAACATGGGATGGGTAAAGTGGACCTTCATTACGTTTGCCGTTTATACGTTTTCCGAGCCTTTCATTCGCGATACGTTCTTTGGACGCTATTTGATGATTGCGCTTTTTATCGGCTTTTGGGTGAGTTGGACTTTCTCGCTCGGCATCAAGCAAATCAAATACGTCAAGAATTTTGTTCCCGTTTACACGAAAAAGTTCATGGGCCGTGCGATCATGATCGGAGCTTTCGGTTGGGTTGCCTATACGGCGGTCGCACTTACGCTCGTTTTGATGCTGCACGTCACCGGGATCGATCCTTTACCTGCCGATGCCCCGATTCTTCAGCAAAACGCCCCGACTCAGGAACTCTCTTCCACCAAATAAGACAACACGATCGTCATGAAGCGCAACACGGATCTTCGGTTTGAACTGCCGCAGAACAAAGTGACGTCTCCTGTGGGCGTTCTTGCGCTTTTGCAGGGGCAGGTACAAACCACGGCAAGTTCTGTGCCAGATCAAAACACCGTGGAGATGTGGCAACGTGAGGCGGCCCAAGGTTCTCCAAACGCTCAGTATGAACTTGCCAAAATGCTCACCAGCGGCGAACCCGTTTCCGCTGACAACCGTGCCGCCGTCAAGTGGCTGAAAAAAGCCGCAGAAAAACAACACGCCGAAAGTCAGCATATGCTAGGGGTACTCATTGCCCGTGGGCAAGGCGTGCGCGCCGATCCGGCAAAAGCGGCTGCCCTTTTTCGTGCAGCTGCCATCATGGGTAATGCCAACGCTCAATATGATCTGGCAAGGGCACTTAACTGGGGCTTTGGTTGTGAAGAGAACCCTCGTGAAGCGCTTACGTGGTTCCGTTTAGCCGGTGCACAG
>OLWM01000635.1_pt1 | contig 16371 bp, 14 predicted proteins | sample 1644141 | NCBI WGS metagenome assembly OLWM01 (sample SAMEA103958150, study PRJEB25191) | human gut metagenome | biome: human-associated habitat [ENVO:00009003]; feature: intestine environment [ENVO:2100002]; material: feces | place: Germany | collected 2013/2015
TTAACCTTAAATCTAATACTATTATGAAAAAACCACGATGCAAATATACGGACTTTTCAATTCCTGTCAAGGGTTATAATGCTAAATTATGTTTTACGACATATAACAAAAACAAAAAGGCGCCTTTCTTTTAGAGAAAGACGCCTTTTCCATGATATACTAATCAAATATTAGTCTTGTAATTTAGCGCAAATGAACTCGCGGTTCAAACGAGCGATGTTGCTAACGGAGATATTCTTCGGACATTCCATCTCGCAAGCACGTGTGTTCGTACAGTTACCGAAGCCAAGCTCATCCATTTTAGCGACCATAGCTTTGGCACGGCGAGCAGCCTCGACTTTACCTTGAGGCAACAAAGCCAGCTGGCTAACCTTAGCGGATACGAATAACATAGCGGAACCATTCTTACAAGCGGCAGCACAAGCGCCACAACCGATACAAGCGGCAGCGTCCATGGCTAAGTCTGCGTCCTTCTTTGGGATAGGTATCGCATTAGCGTCGGGTACACCACCTGTGTTGACAGATGTGAAACCACCCGCTTGGATGATTTTGTCGTAAGCGTAGCGGTCTACCATCAAGTCGCGGATAACAGGGAAACCTGCGGAACGCCACGGTTCGATCGTGATCGTCTCTCCATCGTGGAAACGACGCATATATAACTGGCAAGTCGTAGCTCCAGTTGCCGGTCCGTGCGGGTGTCCGTTTACATACAATGAACACATGCCACAGATACCCTCGCGGCAGTCGTGATCGAATACGATCGGTTCCTTACCCTCGTTGACCAACTGCTCGTTCAAGATATCCAACATTTCCAAGAAAGAGACACTCTGATTGATCTTTCTCCTTCGGACCTCTCTGACGCCAAACCTTAAGTGTTACACTTATATCTTTATCCATGATTCTAATTTTTTCTGAGATTGATGATTATTACTTCTTGTAGTTACGTGTTTGAGGAACAACGAACTCATAGTTCAAATCCTCTTTCAACATGACAGGATCTTTGTCCTCGCCTTGGTACTCCCAGCAAGATACGTACATGAACTTATCGTCATGACGCAAGGCCTCACCTTCTTCTGTCTGGTGCTCCGTACGGAAGTGACCACCACAAGACTCAGCGCGGTCCAAAGCATCGTGTGCCATCAATGTACCGATCTCGATAAAGTCGGCTACACGTAATGCTTTCTCTAACTCGGTATTCAAGTTGTCTGCGTTGCCTGGGATGAATACGTTGCTCCAGAACTCTTTCTTCAAGTCTTTCAGCATCTGGATAGCTTCTTGCAAACCTTTTGCGTCGCGTGCCATACCGATATGTTCCCACATGATATGACCTAGTTTGCGGTGGATAGTGTCTACGGTTTCTTTACCCTTGACGTTCATCAATTTTTGGATACGATCCTTGATGGCCTTTTCTGCCTCGACGAACTCCGGCAGATCCGTGCTGAAGCGAGGAACTTGGATTTGGTCGGACAAATAGTTCTGGATCGTGTATGGTAATACGAAATAACCATCGGCCAATCCCTGCATCAAAGCGGAAGCACCTAAACGGTTCGCTCCGTGATCGGAGAAGTTTGCCTCACCGATAGCGAACAGACCCGGAATGGAGGTCATCAACTCATAGTCAACCCACAATCCACCCATTGAGTAGTGCAATGCCGGGTAGATCATCATCGGAGTCTCGTATGGATTATCGTTCGTGATCTCTTCGTACATATCGAACAAGTTACCGTATTTCTGCTTAACGACCTCTTTACCCAAGCGATTGATCGCGTCGGAGAAATCCAAGAATACGGCCAAGCCCGTGCTGTTCACGCCGAAACCTGCGTCGCAACGCTCTTTAGCGGCACGAGAAGCCACGTCGCGAGGAACCAAGTTTCCGAATGCCGGATAACGACGCTCCAAATAATAATCACGGTCTGCCTCGGGAATATCTTTACCTTTCTTCGTTCCGGCCTGTAGAGCTTTAGCGTCTTCCAGTTTCTTCGGAACCCAGATACGGCCGTCGTTACGCAAGGATTCGGACATCAAAGTCAATTTAGATTGGAAGTCACCTTTCACCGGTACGCAAGTCGGGTGGATCTGAACCATACAAGGATTAGCGAAGTAAGCGCCTTTCTTGTAGCATTGCCATGCGGCGGAACCGTTAGATGCCATAGCGTTGGTTGACAAGAAGAACGTATTAACGTAACCACCCGTAGCTACAACTACAGCGTGAGCGGCGTAACGCTCGATCTTACCTGTAATCAAGTTGCGGGCGATGATACCACGAGCACGACCGTCTACCTTAACTACATCCAACATCTCATGACGAGTGTACATCTTAACCTTACCCAAACCGATCTGACGGCTCAACGCTGAATAAGCGCCTAACAAAAGCTGCTGACCCGTCTGGCCACGGGCGTAGAACGTACGCGATACCTGAGCGCCACCGAATGAACGGTTATCCAACAAACCACCATATTCGCGAGCGAAAGGAACGCCTTGAGCCACGCACTGGTCGATGATTGAGTTAGAAACCTCAGCCAAACGATAAACGTTAGCCTCACGAGCACGGTAGTCACCACCTTTGATCGTATCGTAGAACAAACGGTAAACAGAGTCACCATCATTCTGGTAGTTCTTAGCGGCGTTGATACCACCTTGAGCGGCGATAGAGTGCGCACGGCGGGGAGAATCTTGGATACAGAAGTTCAATACGTTGAATCCCATCTCTGCCAAAGATGCGGCAGCGGAAGCTCCGGCCAAACCTGTACCGACTACGATAACATCCAAACGACGCTTGTTAGCGGGGTTCACCAATTTCTGGTGATTTTTATAATTAGTCCACTTCTCAGCCAACGGGCCTTGAGGTATTTTAGAATTTATTTCAGACATAATGATTTAATTTCAAAAGTTCTTAATTATAAAACCTGTAGCTTGCAATTAAGCACCTACTCCGTTTAGGAAGAAGATGATAGTAATGATCGCGAAAAGTCCGCAAATAACCGTAGCTACGATCTTAGAGATACATTCCCAACGGTTCATCCAGATCGTATTATTCCAACCAATTGTTTGGATAGCGCTCCAGAACCCGTGAGTCAAGTGGAACCACAAAGCCACGTACCAGATCAAATAAAGAACAGTGATCACGGCATTACCTTGGAAGTAATAGTTGATAAAAGCGGCTCCGTCTTGTGGAGATACCATAGCTGACCCCAATGCAACTTCGTGATGACCGATCAATTCGGCGAACATCATCTTATACCAGAACTGGCTGAAGTGCAACAGCATGAACAGGATAACAATCAAACCCAAAACGAACATGTTCTGAGATGCCCATTCCACGCCTTTCGGACGAGCGTTGATAGCGTAACGGTCGTTACCACGTGCCTTACGGTTTTGCAAGGTAAGAATGATAGCGTACACGAAGTGGATCACAACGCCTGCGGCCAATACGAGAGTAGCTGCCACAGCGTACCAATTAGAGCCCAACAGCGAACAAACCATGTTATAAGCCTCTCCGGAGAAAACGGCCGCCACGTTCATCGACAGGTGGAACAATAAGAACAGAACAAGAAAGAGGCCTGATATACTCATTATCAGCTTCTTCCCGATAGAAGAATTAAGTAACCACATAAGATAATAATTTAAGTTATTTAATTGTATTTAGAAATTTCTACTTAAACTATGTAATTATCACGCAAAGGTATGCTAAATCCATATATTGCGCAAACGATTAAAGAAATATTTCTGCATTAATGGGAGAGGTCAGGGCATGTGTCCCGACACATGGAATAATGCGGAAGGAAAAGGCTTTCCTTATGAATAATTTATATACATTTGCCTATATGCGTAAGGATTTGAATGGGTCACGGCATTTTTCCATAGGGATCAAGTTTACGATCTTATTATTTACGATCGTGATCTTGGTTCTTGTGCTTTTTTCATATAGGAGCGACAAGCATGGCAACCTGTTCTGGCAGGTAGAGAAATTGATTCCGCATCATCCGGACAGTGCTTTGGTGTTATTAGAGAAAGTGAGGGATATCAATGGATTATCGCTTCGAGAGAAAGCCCGTTATTGTCTGTTATGGACCGAATCACGGGATGAGGCGGGATTGAGGCATACATCGGATTCCATAATCTCTATCGCTACGGATTATTATAGGACGACACGAGGCTGTTACTGGCCTCCCAAAGCTTGGTTTTACCGGGGGAAAGTCTATGAGGATATGGATCAACCGTCCCTAGCTTTGGAATGCTATTTACGTGCGTTGGAATATGAGGGAGAGAATTGGGATTATGAATTCTGGGGAAGGTTATATAACCAAATGGGGATGCTGTACGCCGAGCAGGAATTATATGGCAAGGCTATGTCTTTTTTGAGAAAAGCGAGTGCTCAATATCAGTTATTGAACGATGCGGCCGGACAAGACCGGATACTGACCGAGGTCAAGAAATACGAGATGTTACGGGATTCTATCGGATCACTATCAGCGAGAGAATCGATTTATCAGATCACTTCCCGCTATGATGTAAGGCCGATCCGTGAGGACTTGTCTAAGAAAGAGTTGATGCTATTACAAAGGGGACAGGAGCGTTATCTGTACGCATTTATTATCGGCATATTTATTTGCTTCCTCCTTTATCGGCGATGGAGAAATACGCAGGAAAACGCTCTTCGAAGGGAAGAAGCCTTGCGACGTTCGATTGCTAGCCAGCAACAACGTATGCGAGAAGAAAAAGAAGAGAATGAACGGCAAATCACCCTTTTGGAAAAAAGAATTACGAAAATAAAGGAAGAAAAGGATCAAGAGTTGATGTTGGTTTCCTTACAATTGGAAAAACAACGGCTGGAAATTTGTAACGAGTCGATTCTTAATAAGGAGAGTAAGCATTTATTATCTGTCGCGATCTTGCGGAAATCGGAGGTCTATGAGAAGTTTCACGATCGGGATGCCGGCAAGATTATCTCTGAGGATTGGGAGCTTTTGGAGGTTTTGTTGAATAAGGCTTATGATGACTTTACCTTACGGCTGAAAAAGCTATATCCTGTTATTTCCGATACGGAGTTGAAGACCTGTATGCTCACGAAAATCGGTGTTCCCGCCAACCAGATCACACGGGTATTGAAATATAATAGTTCGGTACTTCGTCCTCGTCTATTCCGGAAGATTTTTAAGAAAGAAGGTTCTACGGAGGCATTTGTGGAGTTTATATCAAACTTTTGATTATTATATATTTATAGCGGTCTTGGCAGGTTTGTTCTCATTTTTGTTCTCATTTATTATGTGATTTGTGAGATATACGGGATATTTTTGGAGGCAAAAAAGCATGGTTATGAAAAGTGTAAAGTTAGCCTCTATCTTGTTTTATTTAAATAGTGTTTTTGTCGTTTCTTGTTTCGTGTCATGCGGTTCTTCGCCAACGGAAGCGTCCTCTCTTTTAACCGCGGATATAAGAGGGGGGATGGATAAACCGGGGCTATTGGAATTAGGCGATGAGATCAAGGGGGTTACTTTTGTCCCTTTAGAGGTGACCACGGATGATGCCTCGTTGATAGACGGAGTTTATGATTATGCCGTGACAGATCGATATATCTATGTGCTTCCCGTAAAAGAGCCCCGTATCGTCCTGTTCGATCGGCAAGGGCGTTTTATCCGGACGTTGGTAAAAGAAGGGCAGGGGCCGGGTGAATTTAGCGGTATTCTGCCATGTATCCAAGTGGACGAACGTAATGATCGCCTTTTTTTATTTAGTAATAATCGAGTTTGGGAATATACGTTAGAAGGTGAATTTATCGGACAATCCACCCATGAGTATTCGGTAATCTATATGCGTCATATCGGAAAGGATCGTTTCGCCGCCATATCATTCCCTTTTCAGCCTTTCAACGGAGGGGGATTCGGATTGGGCCTATTTTCGAGGAAAGGGGATACGATAGCGATCAAGAATGATTTTTATTCCTTTTTATTACCCCATGAGAAGAGCGGGTTCACGACAAGTATCGCCTCCGCTTATTCTGATGCGCAAAACTCCGTGTTGTTTAAGACCGGTAGTAATGATACGGTCTTCTGTATCTCGGCGGATCGAATAAGTGCGGCTTGTGTCCTTGATCTGAAAAACTCGGATGCGGAAGTGATTCGTTCGTTGGATGTTACGGACATGAGTAATTTGCGAATTGAAAAAAAAGACCCCAAGGATATCTTTGTGCAAGATATGATTGAGTTTCCGGCACATTATTATTTCCGTTTATTGTATAACCAAGGCTATTATATCGCCTCTGTGGATAAAAAGACGGGAAAGACACTCGTGGAAAAATGCGAGATGCCGGGGTCTATCTATGAACTGGCGGACGCGAACCTTCAACATGGCATGCAGGGTACGAGAAGTTATCGGAATTTCCCGGTCTGGGGGAGGGTCATAAAAGATGAGTTGGTACAAGTAGTGACCCCGTATGAGCTAAACTTATATAAGTCGCTTCACTCGATCACGATTCCGCAGGAGTTGGACTTAAAAGGAGAGGAGGGCAATCCGGTTTTTGTGTTCTATTCGCTTATTTGACTTCGATATGTATCGCTCGGTTGTACTTCTTGTAATAATCTAGCGATAGAAGCTATGTTCTTTTATCTTTTCTATGTCTTTGATGGCTATTAGTGTTATTTAACATATTGTTTATATTTATATTACGAGTATTTCGTATGTTTGCGAAACCGACGTAATATCCGGATATGCTTAGAGGTTGGTAAGTATGTGTAATAACGGTATAAATAACATTAAAACTGATTGAAAATGAAAAAGGCGATTATGAACACAATGATCATCCTGTTCGCTTTGGCGATGTGCGTAGGATGCGGACAGTCTTCGGAACAAAAAGAAGAAAGTGTTCCGACAGATGTAACAAAGGCAGAAAAACAAGAGCAAGTACAGGTGGAAGCGGAGGACGAAGATACGCTGGAAAATGGAGAGCAGGTATTTAGGGTAGTAGAGGTGATGCCGAAGTTTCCCGGCGGTGATGCGGAGCTTTTGAAATTTATAGCCAAGAATGTAAAGTATCCACAAGAAAGCCAAAACAAAGGAGAGCAAGGCCGTGTGATTTGTTCGTTTGTGGTAACGAAGGATGGAACACTTACGAATTACAGGGTCATTAGAGGAATCTCCCCGGCATTAGACCAAGAGGCGGTTCGAGTTTTGCAAATGATGCCTCGTTGGACACCGGGCACGCAAAGAGGCGAGCCGGTAGCCGTGAAATATACGGTGCCGATCACATTTAAGTTGCAATAATTCACGATTGCAGGTCTTGTGATTCTTATTTAATGTTAATTAACGTGCCTTCCGCATGCCGTTTACGACTATTTCGTAGCTTTGTGGATATACATTAATAAAAGGATAAGATTTATGGAGAAGCTAACGATGCAGGAAGAAGAGGCGATGCGCTGGATTTGGCGGATCGGTCCTTGTTTTGTGAAAGATGTGCTGGCCAAATACGAGGACCCGAAACCTCCTTATACGACGCTCGCTTCCGTGATCAAGAATCTGGAGCGAAAGAAGTACGTGAAGGCGAAACGTTATGGAAATACGTATGAATACCGTCCTTTGATAGAGGAAACGGAATATAAACGTACGTTCCTTGGCGGCGTGGTAACGAATTATTTCGCTAACTCGTATAAAGAAATGGTTTCTTTCTTTGCGAAAGATCAGAAAATCTCTACGGATGATCTAAAGGATATCATCGATTTGATTGAGAAAGGAAAAGAATAACCTAAATCCCACATACCATGACACCGGAATTTGCCTACTTATTGAAGGTAAATGTAGCCTTTGTACTCTTTTACGCCTTCTACCGGTTGTTCTTCTATAAGGACACGTTCTTCAAGCTACGTCGTGCGATATTGCTGGCGTTCTTTGGCTTGGCTCTGTTTTATCCTTTGCTGAACATCCAAGATTGGGTAAGGCAACAAGAGCCTATAGCAGATGTGATTTATATGTATTCCGCTATGTTGCCTGAGGCGACGGCGAAAGCGGATGCTGCGGCGTCCGTGGATTGGTATGGATGGTTGCTGGGATCTTTGGGGTTTATTTATTGGGGGATCGTAGCGTTCTTATGCGGACGTTTTCTCGTGCAATTAAGCAGTATCTTATGGTTGGCTCATACCAGTGAGCGTGTTGTTATTCATGAAACTCCGGTTTATGCGTTGCGGAAGGCCGCCGGGCCATTCTCCTTTTTCCGTATGGTCTTCTTGCATCCGGAGAGTCATTCGGATAAGGAAACGGATGAGATATTGACACATGAATGTACGCACGTATCCCAATGGCACTCGATTGACGTGATCTTGAGCGAGATGATGTGTATGGCTTGCTGGTTTAATCCTTTTGTATGGTTATTGAAGCGTGAGGTTAGGCATAATCTGGAGTATCTGGCGGATAACACGGTGATCCAGTCTGGTTACGATAGTAAGAGCTATCAATACCATTTATTGGGATTGGCTCATCATCAGTCCGTTACTACTTTGTATAATAGTTTCAATGTGCTGCATCTGAAGAACCGGATTATGATGATGAACAAGAAGCGGAGCCCGGGATATTTATTCCATTGGTAGGGATCTTGATGCTGTTAAGTAATATCGAGGCGGTAGCCCGTTTGACTGTCCGTCTGGCGAATGAGGCTACGGTCTCGAACGCTATGGTGACGGCTACGGGCATTCTGGTTGATGAGACCGGGCAGCCTTTGATCGGGGCATCAGTTGTGGTGAAGGGCGGTAAAGAGAGGACTATCACGGATAGGAAAGGGGCTTTCTCTTTGGAGGTCCCTGCGAATGCGATTTTGCGATGCAGCTATCAAGGAAGGGAGTCTCAAGAGGTCTTGGCTGCTGATATGACAAATAATACCCATTTGTCCTTATCTTCCAAATCCCGTGAGATGAACGAGCAAGTATTTACCGTGGTAGAGAAGATGCCTAGTTTTCCGGGTGGGGATGCGGAGTTGTTGAAATACATAGCCACGAATATAAAGTATCCGAAAGAGAGTCAGGATAACGGGGAGCAAGGGCGTGTAATCTGCTCGTTTATCGTTGGGCGTGATGGTTCCGTCAATAATCCGGAGGTGCTTCGGGGAGTGACTCCTTTATTGAATGAGGAGGCCGTAAGGGTAATAAACACTATGCCTCGTTGGAATCCGGGAATGCAACGTGGAAAGGCGGTCGCCGTGAAATATACGGTCCCGATTACGTTCCGTTTGAAAAGTCCGGTAGAAGAAGCGAAGGAAGAGACTTTGACGGTAGTGGACGTGATGCCGCAATATCCCGGAGGGGATCGTGAATTATTGAAGTTTATCGCTCAAAGCATAAAGTATCCGACAGATGCGCAGGAAGCGGGAGTGCAAGGTCGTGTGATCTGTTCGTTTGTAGTAGATAAGAAAGGAAATATCGTGGAACCTAAAATCATACGGGGGATAGATCCCTCTTTGGATGCGGAAGCTTTGCGAGTCATCGGAATGATGCCCCGGTGGACTCCCGGTCGTCAGGACGGAAAGGCGGTCCGCGTCTTATATACGGTGCCTATTACTTTCCGGTTACAGTGAAATAAGAATAGAGGCTATGTTGGTCGCTTAATCAGTAATCTTAAAAACATACAGATATGAATGAGAAATGTAATTTAGTTACAGTTCTGTTACTTTGTTGCCTTATTTTTCCCGGGAATGCTCAAGAGTTTAATTGGCAAGACTTGGTGAACCGTAAGCAATATGCGGCTGTGATCGCTCATGCTGATAGCCTTACATTAGCCGATTCTTCGAATTATGAGATTATGAACGCTATCGGGCAGGCTTATGAGGGTATGCTTCGGTATCAGAAGGCTTATGACTATTACCGTCTTTGCTTTTCTATGGATACGACGAACTTGGATATCTTAAACATCTTGGCTCGGACGGCGACGAACTTAGGCCGTGCGGAGGATGCCGAGCGATATTTTCATCAGGTCTTATCCGCCGATAGCTCGAACTTCTACGCTAATTATCAGTTGGCACGTCTGTATTTCCAATTGGGGGAGTATGAGAAAGCAGTTGATGCCTATGAGAAATTGCAAGCTCAGAATGAGGATAATACTGTCTTATACCGTGCGATTGGCGATTGCTATACTCGAATGGAACAATATCCTTCTGCTACGACCGCTTATTTTCAGGCGTATAACTTGAATCGTGAGAATGCGGGGTTGGCGGTTGCGTTAGTGAATTCATTGTATCGGATGGGGGCTAGTAGCCCGGATTATATATCGGAAGGAATAGCGATTTGCGATACCGCCTTGTTTTATAATCCCGGGAATCGTCAATTATTGCGTAGTAAAGGATTGGGGCTATATATCGTGAAACAATTTGTTCGGGCGGATTCTGTCTATTCCAGTTTGTTGGCTGATGGTGATTCCACCTACCTTACCTTGAAATATGGGGGAGCCTCGAAGTATTATGCCGGTCTGTATATGCCCTCGGTAGATATCTTGGATATGGCATATGAGCAGGATACGACCTCGGTCGAGGTATGCCTCTTATTGGGTTCCGCCTTGGGTAAGACGTATGACCGGAAGCGGGCTTACGACTTATTTGACCGGGCGGAAAAGGGATTGGAACCCAATCGTTTCTTGGTAAATCAATTATTGGCCTTCCGTGCGGAGACTTACCAAAAAGACGGGAGATATAAGGAAGCGTCCCGTCTCTACTATGAGGCATGGAAGAAGAATCCGGAACGACTGGATTTCCTGGCGGCGATCTCGCATATGTATAGTGAGATTGACGTGTCTAAATTCCAGAGCGAGGAGGATCGTCAGCGAGGTCTTTTTATCTTGGTACTTTATATGAATGAGAGCTTAAAGAAAAAAGCGGACGAGAGGACGATGGTGTTTAGCCGGGCGCTTCTGCAATCCTTCTATGAGGATATGTTTTTCCGTAATGTGGCGGAGGAGACTATGATAGACCCGGATGGGAAAAAGAGCAAGATCTCTATCGTGGATTTGCGTAACCTGATCAATCAATTGCCGGAGGAATCGGAGATGGTCATGGAGATTCGTGCCATGAGCGCCAGAAGCTCGGGTAAGATAGAGGAGGCGGCCCGTCTGCTTTATCGGGCGTGGAAGGTGAAGGGTACTCGTGTAGAATTGCTTCGTGAGATCGCGAACCTATATAGCCATCCGGATATCTCCGGATTCAAGAATGCGGAGGAGCTACAGAGAGGTGTATTCGCTCAAGTGACTTACGCGAAGGAACTGTTGAAAAACGAGTCGGATCTGAGTAACCTGACTTTTACCCGGCCTTTCTTGGAGTCATTAAATTCGGATATGTCCAAACGGGGTATCACGGAGCAAACCATGCTGGCTCCAGATAACCGGAAAAGCCAGCTTTCTATAGATGAACTCCAATCTCTGATCCAACAACTGCCGGAGACATCCGATGAGGTAAAAGAGATGATACGGATGATGAACAAAGAGAAAGCGCTAAAGAGCAAGAAATGACATCGAACGAAAGACTTTAAACATTATAAAAATGAGAAAATTAACTACGAACGCAGTGGCTATGCTACTCGCTTTAGTCGGATGTATGGGATGTGGCAATCGGTCCGCTTCCTCTGTCGATAACCTTATAAGGGTTGATGTCATGGCCGATTATCCGGAAAAGGAATTGATACTTCAAGATCTTATGGACGTGGAATACATTGCGTTGGAAACCACGGATGATTTTATAACTAAAGGTGCCGTGAAAGCGATCGGAAAGGATATCATGCTGGTGACGAATCGGGGCAGTGATGGGGATATTCTTGTTTTCGATAAAAACGGAAAGGGACTTAGGAAGATAAACCGTTTAGGGCAAAGCGGTGAGGAATACACGCAGCTTACAGGGCTTGTCTTGGATGAGGATAACGATGAGATATTCGTCAAGGATAATCCGGCGAGAAAAATAGGTGTCTATGACTTATTGGGAAACTATAAAAGGAGTTTTAAGTTCACGGATACCAGTTATTATAATTATATATTTAATTATGATCGTGATCATTTGATTTGCTATAAGAGTTATCCATCGGAAAAAGGCAAGCGGGAGTGCCATTTGATTATTTCCAAACAAGATGGCCGTATCACCCATGAGATCCAGATTCCCTCTAAGGGTATTGAGACTCCGGTTGTGACAGAAGGGGAGTTTGTCATTACGCCGGAATTTTATCTTACGTTCCCGGATCGGGATAGATGGATACTTGTCAATACATCGTCTGATACCATATTCCATTACTTGCCGGATGGTAATCTGAGTCCTTTTATCGTAAGAAGCCCTTCCATATCCTCCATGGATACGAAAGTCTTTCTTTTTCCAACCGTTATCACCGATCGCTACTGTTTTATGAGAACCATGAGAAAAGAGGTTGACTTTACGACGTTTAAAGGTTTCCTTGGTGAAGATCTGGTGTATGATAAACAAGAAAATGCCTTATTCAGCTATATTCTATACAATGATGATTTCATCAATAAGGAAGAAGTCTCTCTAACATCAGAGCCAAGAAACCCCGAAATAGCTATCTGCCAAACTCTAGATGCCCCGGACTTAGTTGAGGCTTACGAGAAAGGCCAGCTAAAAGGAAAGTTGAAGGAGATCGCCGCAAACTTGGATGAAGAGTCGAATCCTGTGGTCATGCTGCTGAAAAAGAAAAAGTAATATATTGCTCCGGCTGCTACCTTGCTGGAAAAAAGTAAGTTGATGGCTATATTATTTTTTGATAAACACGTACATACTTGATTCATAATACGTAAATCGATTTTAGCGAGAAATGCCTATTAATTTTAGGGAGGCCGTATCAAATACTATCGATTGCCCACTTATGTTCCGGAAATAAAATGTTCCTCTCTTGTTGAAATAGTTCTCCGATAACCTATACATTCCATAGCGAATAAGTATTTATTCTTAAATCAGCGCCGTGAACTGTATAAACCACGCCGTGGAATGTGCAGACCACGCCTTGGTTTATACAGTTCACGGCATGGTTTATAGAATAGATGAGATAGCGATAAACTTTATATATAGGTAAACATACGTTTTATTCTAGATGAATCCGTTTGCATTTTCGAGTAAACCAGCTACATTTGCCGGAAAGAATATCTAGATGAGGAAGTTCCTTTTATTGTGGTTGGTTGGGTTGATGTTGGTGCCTTCTGTGATGGCTGAGCGGAAAAAGGTTGGCTTGGTGCTGGGAGGCGGTGGGGCGAAAGGTGTCGCTCATATCGGGGTGTTGAAGGTATTGGAGGAGGCCGGCATCCCGATTGATTATATTGCCGGCACTAGTATGGGAGCTATCGTGGGGGGCTTATATTCCGTTGGATATAATGCTGCGGAAATCGATAGCATGGTGAGATTGCAGGACTGGAGTATGTTATTGAGCGACCGGGTGAAACGTAGTAGCCTTACTTTTCCGGAGAAAGAGAATTCCGAGCGTTATGTATTCTCACTCCCTTTTGGGCGGAGTAAAAAAGAGATAGCGATCCAAGGGATGATAAAAGGGCAAAATCTCCAGAACCTGTTCTCGAATCTAACGATCGGCTATCATGATTCCGTGGACTTCAATCAATTGAATATACCTTTCGCTTGTGTGGCGTTGAATGTGGTGGACGGCCAAGAATATGTTTTCCATCATGGAAGTCTTCCGTTGGCTATGCGTGCCAGTATGGCGATTCCTGCCGTGTTCGCACCGGTACGTTTGGATAGCATGGTGTTGGTAGATGGTGGGATCAAGAATAACTATCCGGCGGATGTCGCACGGGATATGGGGGCGGATATCATTATTGGCGTAGATCTGGGTACTAGCGACTTGAAACAGTTGGAGCGGATAAATACCCCTTGGGATATCGTAGGGCAGATCGTCGCCTTGCATGGTTATGAGAAATACGGACCGAATAAGGAACAGACCGATCTGTTGTTCCGCCCGAATACAGACCCTTATAATTCCGCTAGTTTTGGGGAGACGGCCTTGGATACCTTGATTGACCGGGGTGAGCAAGTCGCCCGCAAGCAATGGGATGAGATTCTTGCCTTAAAGAAGAAGATTGGTTTATCCGATAGTTCGGATATGCACCGAAAGAGATTAGTACATTCCTATCCGGTAGCCCCTACCGATACGTTTCATATCCGGCGTGTCTTGTTTGAAGGTATAGATCCTCGTGATGAGAAATGGTTGACGCAAATCAGCGGCTTGAAAGAGAATAGCTTGCTTACCGTGAAGAAATTGCAGGAAGCCATGTCTATCGTGATCGGTACAAACCTTTACTCGAATGTAAGCTATAAATTAGTCGGCGAGAGGCAGGAGGATTTGGTGCTTACGGTACAGGAAAAATCAAATAGCGCGATTAATGTGGGCCTGAATTTCAATAGCGAGGATATCGTCGCCCTATTGCTGAATGTGACTTTTGACAATCGGGCCCGTTACCATTCGAAGTTCTCCGTAACCGGGAGGATCGGGAAACGTATGTATGGGCGGGTGGACTATGCGATAGAGCGTAATCCATTGCGTAATATTAACCTGTCTTACATGTTCACGTACCATGACCTCGACGTGTATAACAGGGGAAATAAGATCGTAAATACGACGTATCGCCATCATTTCGTGGAACTCGGGTATTCGGATATGAACTGGCTGAATTTCAAGTTGAAGCTAGGAGCCCGTTATGAGTATTTCGATTATAACTCATTCCTTTATACGGCGGAAAACCAAAAGTATCAAGTAAAACCGGAAGGCTTTATCAGCTATTTCGCTCAAGCCCATCTGGAGACGTTGGATCGTCGTTACTTCCCGAGTAAAGGCGTTTCCCTGCAAGCGGACTATTCCATTTATACGGATAACTTCGTGACCTATAAAGGACATACATTCTTCTCCGCCTTGAAGCTCAGCTTCCTGTCGGTATTGCCGCTGACTTCCCATTTGAGCCTGTTGCCTTCCATCGATGGGCGTGTGTTGATCGGGAAAGATCCGGCTTATCCCTTTTTGAATGTGGTGGGAGGCGATATGCCGGAACGGTATCTTCCCCAGCAACTCCCTTTCGCCGGGATCAACCATATGGAGATATTCGATAATTCCGTGGCGATTGTCCGCTTAAACTTGCGTCAGCGTATCGGGCAACGGCATTATATCTCTTTGATCGCTAATTATGCGATCCATGAGAATAATTTCTTCGATCTCTTCAAGGGAGAAAGCGTTTGGGGAGGTAGCATCGGTTATGCTTATAACAGTATAGTCGGTCCGATGAATACGAACTTTGGATTGTCGAACCGGAATAATAACCTGCAATTTTATCTGAATCTGGGTTACAGTTTCTAATATTTCTTACATTTGTAAGGATTAAAAATAGAAAGTTATGAATGAACAGATCATAGAGTTCTTGACAGAGTTGAGGAGCCATAACAATCGGGAATGGTTCCAAGACAATAAAAATCGTTACGATGCGCTACGTAAGGTTTTTATCGATGAGGTACAGGATTTAATCGGTCGTATCTCTTTATTCGATCCCGAGGTAGCCGGGTTGGAGGCGAAAGATTGTTTGTTCCGGATATACAGGGATATCCGTTTCTCTCCGGATAAGACTCCTTATAAATGTCATTTCGCCGCTTACATCTCCCAAGGTGGTCGTGCCAGCGAACGGGGTGGTTATTATATCCATCTGGAGCCGGGAGGTTGCTTGCTTTCCGGTGGTGTATGGTGCCCGCCACCTGCGCTATTAAAGAAACTTCGTCAGGATATATACGATCATATCGAGGAATTTACGGCTATTATCGAGGAACCTACATTTAAGAAAACATTTCCGGTGTTAGAGGGGGAGATGCTGAAACGCATGCCTGCCGGCTATCCAATGGATTCCCCTTATGGTTATATCATGAAGCATAAGGATTTCAGCGTGGTGTCTTATAAGCCGGATAATTTCTTTTACGCTAAGAATTGGATGGATAAGGCGGTGGATGACTTTAAATTGTTATTACCATTCAATCGTTTCTTAAACTATACGGTAGATGAATATCTAGGGAGAGTTTAAATCTCCCTAGCCTAAGGAAGTAGGGCTGTTAGTTTCTCCAGCTGCGTCTTTAACTCTTCTTGGGTCGCCTTATCGGTTTCTGTCCGGTAGGCCGCCTGTAAGTTGGGTAAGAAAGGTAAGTAATGGGTATCCGCTATATACCGGGCTGCCCGGATACGGACGGCGGGTGAAGCGTCATAAAGCAATCCTTGTACCCATCGTTTGGCGTCCCATGAATGATGTGCTTCCAGCCAATCCAAGGCGGCAACCTTTTGCTCGCTTTCTCCGCTTAAAAGGATTTGAAAGGCTTTTTCTTCCTGCTTTAAATCATCGGTAGCCATTAATGATTCATGATTGAACAGGTCTGGA
>OLWM01000636.1_pt1 | contig 16366 bp, 24 predicted proteins | sample 1644141 | NCBI WGS metagenome assembly OLWM01 (sample SAMEA103958150, study PRJEB25191) | human gut metagenome | biome: human-associated habitat [ENVO:00009003]; feature: intestine environment [ENVO:2100002]; material: feces | place: Germany | collected 2013/2015
GGCTACTCAACTTGACTTTTTGGTGCCTACCCCGTACCGCCATCCGGTACAAGGTTAGCACTTCGCAGTGGTAAAGTGGTAAAGTGGTAAAGTGGTAAAGTGGTGACGCGTTACAGTGGTACAGCATTAGCACGTCAGCGTGGTACCGTGAGTGCGCGAAGTTAGTTGTGTCTAACTTAGTACTATAGTACTATATAAAATGTTCACAATTTGTTTACAAATTGTACATACGCTGTTCATAACTGACCTATATAATGTACTTAAAGATAAAGGAAAGGGGTACTAAAAAAGTACTAAGGTGTTGAATATGAAACGTTATATACAACTAAATAATGAGGATTTTGTGATAAAACAAGCTAAGGGGATTTTAGAACCAAATAAACAGGTGCGATTATTATCTGATTGTTACGCGAAGCCTAGTTTAGTAAAACAAGCTATTTTTGATAGTTGGGTTGAGTGGGTCAAACAAGTTAATATTGATAATGAAAAGTATATATTGAAACATTTAACAGTTAAGAGTTATAATACTATGATATTTACATTAAGTATTGACGTATACAATCTTACAAGCCAATTAGTTGGTAAATTATATATTACTAAAACAAGACACGAGTTTTGGTCTATCTAAGATAGTTGAGTCGGTGCAACTCCGACTCTCTTGTATCACTGATAGCAATATCAGCAAGTAACAAATAAACAAGCACAAAAAAGAAACGGAGACAAAAAATATGAGAAAAGAGAAAATGATTACAAGAACAATCGTAACAACTAACGCAGAGATTATGGCTTTTAATCTTGATACAAATGAGGTTATAACATTAAATGAGTCATATATCGGTGATTTAAGCGACAGGGATATCGAAAAGCAGTTTGCTATAGATTATGGCAATAGTGCAAAATTTTTAAAACTTGTAAACGCTGAGAAATCTTCAAAGTTATATGGTATTACTGAAAAAGATTTTTTAGAAAACGCAGTTGAGCTTGGCGAAAATAGAAAAGAGGTGAAATAGTATGTTATTAGAAAATTTGTATAGAGTATTTTTTGATAATCAAACGATAGTATTAGAAGATGCAAGAACTCAAAATATATTATGGAGAGGTATAATGCATAATATTCCATTAAAGTATTTAGATTATAATGTAATGACTGTTATGTCTCGTGCAGTAACTAAGACTATTTCAGAGATTGTAATAATTATAGGCTAAGCGTAAAGCGCACAGCAGGGTGCGAGACCCTGCGTAGTCTTTACAACTGAATATAGCAAAAAATGAAAAGAGGTGAAACAATGACAAATAATATAAAGTTAGGTACATTAGTCAATCTTAGTGCAGTTCCAAGTTTTCGATTGCATGATATTCAATATGATATAACTGAGTATTACACAAAGCCAGAAATTATGCAAAATAAACAGTTACTAAAAATGAAAGTATTGCAATTTAGAATTGTTACTGATAAATTATTGCACATAGAAATTGAAGAATAGAAAAGAGGTACAAATCATGTTATACAAAAACAGAAAAATGTCACAATCTGATATTGACAAAGTTTATGAAGATTTCGTCATAGAGATAGCAACTAAGGTTGCTAAAAAGGTAAAAGGCAAGGTGTTTTATGGGTATGCTAACATAGAGGATATGTGGTATGTCATAGTTAAAACACGTGAACTAGGCGAAAAGCGTTTTTTCCTTGATACACTCGATTATGATATGATGACTGGTGTATCATCAAAAGAAATATCGGACAAAATATTAAAGTTATATCATAAAATAGTTGAAAGGAGATTTTTTATAGTATGAGTAATAAAGAGATTAAGCAACGCTGTAAAATATTATATCATAGATATAGATTAGTCATAAAAATTATAAAATCATATTATTATAAAGACTCTATAAGTTTTAGAGCTGATATGCTATTACTAATAAATTGTATAACTAGTTATAATTTTATGACATATGGCGATTTTGAATATTTAGTAGCATTGAATGATTATTATGAAATACAATGCATTGATATTATGTATGAACGCTTGTCATTAGAATTTAAAAAGAGAGGATTATAAAATGAATGAAAGACATCATAAATTAGAACGCATTATACGGATTGAATATAATCTTTTTGAAAGAATGTTTTGTGATAAATCTAAAAGAGATAGAATAATACAGCATATTGCAAATTTATTGTATTACAAAATATATTTTATGTATTATAATGGTATGATAAATGAAAGTGAAAAGCTTTTTATGATAAATTGTAATAATGCTTATTATATTAATCATATTGATTATATTGATAAATTATATTAAATATTGCACAAGTTTTCGTAAATTTTCGTAAATTATAGAAAACTGAAATGTGGAAAAGTTCATAAAATGTTCATAATTTAGACATAGCATAGTCACAGTTATACTGTACTATATAATATGTAAAGAGGTAATGTATTTCATACAATACGTTTGCTTTAATACTATGATACCGCACTATTGCAAGACAATACGACACTCAATAGTGCGGACTCCTCAAAGAAAAAAGGAAGTGATTAACAATGTTAGAAACTTTATACGCACAGCTTATCACAGACCCTAATACGGAAAAGGTTATAGTTGAAACTGATAGAACTGGTGCTACTATAGAAACTATATATCGTCAGGATTATAAAATTACAATTCGTCACAGATTAGACGATTTTATATCTTGTTGGATAGTCAAGAGATAGTAAGCTATCACTAAAACAGATTGCAAAAATCAACTTGACTATTACACCTATTGGTGTTACAATTTTATTACAATTAACTTTACAAATCATAGCACAAAGAAAAGGAGAAAAAAAGACTATGAGAAAACCAATGATTACACGTACAATTATTTCGACATCTGTCACAGCTTTATGTGTAAATCCACAGACGGCTGAAACATTCGAGCAGGAGTTCACTCTTACTGGCAAGATTGTTGACAAAGATAAGGTACTTAAGAGAGTATCAAAACTTTACAACACAGATGAATGCACTATTGTTACAATTCGCAATCTCAAAGAGGTCAATGAACTTTATGGTATGGATGAAGCAGACTTTATCGCAGGTGCAAAGATACTTGACCCTGATACACGTAAAGAGATTGAAACAGAGCAGGTAGACGCAGAATAAAAAAGAAAAGGAGATAAACAATCATGGCAATTACAATTAATACACAGTCAAAAGATTTTACAGAGGTAGAGCAGTACTTGATGACATTAGATAGAGGTATTAAGTCTCTTAAGGATGTGGAGGACAACACAAGTATTGCAGTGGCAGGTTATCTGACATTCACAGATGAAAAAGAGAACGGAGACAACGTTGATATACTGTCAATCATTACACCAGACAATGAGGTATTTACTTGTCAGTCAGCTACTTTCAAGCGTAGTTTTGATAACATCACTAATATCATGCACGGTAAATCATTTAGTGTTATTAAAATCAGTGGTACAACAAAGGCAGGCAGGCCGTATATTGACTGTACACTTGATGTAAAATCAGTAAAATAAAATTTTATCTTACTGCTGGCCCTTGCTATTAAGTTAGCAGGGGTCTTATTAATTTAAAGAGGAGAAGAAAAAAGTATGGCAAAGAAACGATTATCAAAAAATCAACAAGCATTACATGATTTAATGCAAGAATACGCTGACAAAGGTGTTGATGTTTCGTACATTGATATTCCTAAAGTTATAACACAAAAGTTTTTAAAAGAAACAAGAGAAGATTTAGAGAAAAGATTTACCGCACAGCGACATGATATTGTAGATACTATTAAAGAAATGTTATACGATTTACCTAATAGTCGATATGTTTATAATCGTTCGCATAATAAAATGAATGAAATATCATTAGAGAGTTTTTATTATAAAGCTATATCAATGTTACAAGATAATATGCAGGAGTTTGGGGAAACATATTATAATCATTTAAAGGACAATGAAAGCAAAATTATAGAAAGTTTAGAAGTAATAGCAGGTGATAGTGAAGATAGTAGAATAAGGTCTAATATAGTACAAGCATTGAACATTTTATCTTTTAATAATATGTCAAAAGAAATGGAAATAGTTACAAATAATTGGTTAGAAACACTTGCTAATTATGATGAAGAATAAGAAACAAAATGTTAGAAAATTTATGTGTGATTTTGAAACTACAGTTTATGAGGGGCAAATATCAACAGAAGTTTGGGCAAGTGCAAGTGTTGAGTTTTATACTGATAATGTGAATATTTTTCATTCAATAGACGAGCAGTTTCAATATTTTAAAACATTAAATTGTGACATAGTAGCTTATTATCATAACTTAAAATTTGACGGAAACTTTTGGCTCTCATATTTGCTAACAGTATTAAAGTATGAGCAGGCTATTAATTACTTAAATGACGAACAGACTCAAGCAGAATTTATTGCAATAAAAGATATGAAAAATAAATCTTTTAGATATACAATATCTGATATGGGGCAATGGTATACATTAACTATTAAAGTTAATAATCACACAATAGAATTAAGAGACAGCTTAAAGTTATTACCATTTTCAGTAAAGCAAATAGGAAAATCTTTTAAAACAAAGCATCAAAAATTAGACATGGAATATGTTGGCTATAGATATGCAGGTTGCAAAATAACTGATGAAGAAAAACAATACATAGCTAATGACGTGTTAGTAGTTAAAGAAGCGCTCGAACAGTTATTCAATGACGGACACGACAAACTTACAATAGGTTCATGTTGTATGGAAGAATATAAAAAGTCTACTGGTGCTTATGATTATAAGGATTTATTCCCACCTCTCGATGAAGTTACTCTCGATAAAAATATTTTTGGTTCGTCAAACGCTGATGAGTATATACGTCACAGTTATAGAGGGGGGTGGTGCTATTTAGTAAAAGGAAAAGAAAATATTGTTAGACATAACGGAGTGACAGCTGATGTAAACTCTTTATATCCTAGTATGATGCACTCGCAAAGTGGTAATTATTTTCCAATAGGTAAACCATATTTTTGGACTGGTAATATAATACCTAACGAAGCAATAGGTGAAAATAAATATTATTTCTTAAGAATAAAAACACGCTTTTATATAAAAGAAAATATGCTACCGTTTATTCAGATAAAAGGTAATTATCTATATAAAGGTACAGAGTCATTAACAACTAGTGATATATTAAATAAAGACGGTTCATATAATCGTTACTATAAAGATAAAAACGGAAATATACATGACAGTACAGTAATAATGACAGTAACAATGACAGATTATAAACTAATGTTAAAGCACTATGAACTAGTTGATTTTGAAATCTTAGACGGATGTTGGTTTTATTCTGCTATAGGTATATTTGATAATTATATCAATCATTATGCAGAAATTAAAATGAACAGTAAAGGTGCAAAGCGTACAGAAGCTAAACTGTTTCTCAATAATCTTTACGGCAAACTTGCTAGTAGTTCCAATAGTAGTTTTAAAGTTGCGTATGTAAAAGATGATGAAAGTATAGGCTTTTACATTGTACCTGCTAATAACAAAAAAGTAGGACATATAGCAACTGGTAGTGCAATAACATCATATGCACGTAACTTTACGATAACAGCCGCTCAAAAAAATTATTACGGAGTAGATAAAGCAGGATTTATTTACGCTGATACAGACAGTATACATTGTGACTTACCTGCTGATAAGATAAAAGGAATAACAGTAGACCCGGTAAAGTTTTGTTGTTGGAAACTTGAAAGCAGTTGGGATACAGCTATCTTTACAAGGCAGAAAACATATATAGAGCACATAACACACAATGATTTAATCCCAGTGGATGAACCATATAATGATATTAAATGTGCAGGTATGCCACAGAAATGTAAAGATTTATTTAATAAATCAATGCAAGGATATGAAGTAAAGAAGAGTGATAATTATACACAAAGTGAATTAAAATTCTTAGAAACAAAAAGAGACTACAGTGATTTTAAAGTTGGTTTATGTGTTCCTGGAAAATTATTACCAAAAAGAATTAAAGGCGGTGTATTACTGGTGGACACGACATATGAAATGAGGTGAAAATAATATGATAACATTGTTAGTAGATTTATATTACAGATACAAAGCAAAGAAGCATGAAAAAACTTGTAATCATATTTGTTGTTTCTGTCAGTACAAATATGATTGTGATTATTTTACAAAGGAGAGATGAATTTATGAATGATAAAATGGAAAAAGTAGTGCAGGAACTACGCAAAAGATTTAGAGGTTCAATCGAGTTTTATGATATACCGTATATAGAGAAGTATAAAATAGAATATTGTTTAAATGGATTATACATTTCAAAGTTACTACCATACGATTTTATAAAGAAAAAAGATACAAGAGAAATTGTACTATCATTAAACATATTAATTGCAACAGATATACACAATCATTTTTACAAATAATATTAAATTGTTATAAATAAAAAACAAAAAGGCAGGAGTACAAACTCTTGCCTTTTCTATATCTATAACTATTGCAGAACACAAGCGCACAGCATTTACGACAATACATACTAGCGTTATCTTTCAAACGTGCTACCTAGCAGTATCAAGTGAACATACAATAGTAGATACCTAATAACTGATAGTCTTAAATAAGACTTCTTTGCATTTAAGGTTCTTAAATCTGAAACACCCTTTTTCAAAATAGTATCTTAACTGACTAATAAATAAATCATTCTGTTTTAACATGACATAATTAATATCGTGGTCATTAACAGTGACACTTATTTTACTTCTAAAAGTACTATCTGCTTTATCATCAATATATAAAAATCCCTGCTCGCTGTATTGTTTCACAGCATAATCATGACCCATATATCTTAGTGTTGCAACATACTTCCCTTTTCCTACTGGTGTATCAATAAAAGCAGTGTTATCATTTAAGTACACATTTTCACTTGAATATGCGACATACTGATTATTCTTAAATGCTCTATTGAAACCACTCTCTTTCTGCGCTTTACTAGCAGTTTCTATAAAACCACTTTCCAGTACAAATCCATCTCCCTTTAAGAAATTAGTTTCACTGTTTAATCTTTCAGATATCCCCAACTCTACATAATAAGGGTTGATAATACTAACGGCATTACTTAACATATATACTGGTAAATATCTTGCCTGCTCTCCGTGTCCTCTTGCTATACTCGTATGTACACTGATAAATTTTCTTATTTCATCATTACAATAGTGATTAGTTTCGCTCTGAAATTCATCAAATAACATACTATCAGTATCACTAAGTAAGTGACTATATTTTTTCAACTGGTCTGCACTATTTAAACTAATGGCATAACCACAGTGCTGTTCATTTAAAAACAAACTATGATAGATACCACTTGCACAACGTTCACTTTCCATAGTATAGTTTCTAAAAAATAATGTTTGTAAATCTTTAAAGAACTTATTAGATACATCATCAAGCTCGTAATTGTACCTATAAATCAAACAGAATTTTTTACCATACTTAAGAAATCTGTTGATTAACAATCTGCCAAAATATGTTGTTTTGCCACCACTTCTATTTGTGGTACATAAAAATAACTCAGGCTTTAAACCATTTATATCTTTCATTGAAAGTAATTTAGTTCCGTCATAGTATTTATTTTCACTCATATTGTTGTACTCTTTTCTTAAATTTGCCTATATTTATCTCAATTTATTATAACATATATATTGCAAAATTTCAAGCAATATGATATAATTAAAAAGAGAATAAAAGGAGGTGAGTATGTGGAAACAATGCAGGCTATTTTACAGGCTATCACAACAGTGGGATTTCCTATAGTAATGTGTTTATGTTTAGCATGGTACTGTATGAAACTTGGTGAAAGTCACAAGACAGAAACAGATAAGTTTACAACGGCATTAAATGAAAACACACTTGTATTGCAGAAATTATGCGATATGCTGAATGTAGAAAGAGGTGATACGGATGAGTAAAGTTGACACTTACACAGATTATATGATTGCAATAGCAAATGACAATTCACATGGTTATTCACAGATTAACAGAAGTGGAAATCCAGACTTTGATTGTAGCTCATTAGTTGGACATGCACTTGCTACAGCAGGATTTAATGTAAATGTAAACAGCACAACAAGAAATTTGTATGAACAGTTAAAACGTTGTGGCTTTACTTCTTGTAACAAACCTTTTCAAAAAGGTGATATTCACTTAGCGGTAGGACATCATGTTTGTGTTTCAACAGATAGTGAGCATATAGTTCATGCAAGCATTGATGAAAATGGAACTACAAAAGGACGTAAAGCAGGAGACCAAACTGGAAAAGAAATATGTATAAGAAAATATTACACACCTAGTTATGGTTGGAGTTATCATTTACGTTATAATGGAGACAAAGGAAGTGCAGGTTATAATATGAATTTATTGAAAAGAGGTTCATCAAATAATGACGTAACAGTATTTGAAATACTTATGACAAAGTTAGGATATTACACTGGTAGTATTGACACAAAATATGGTACAGGTTGTGTAAGAGCATGTGAGAATTTTCAGACAAACTATGGATTAGCTGTTGACGGTAAGTGTGGTAAAAACACATGGAATAAACTTTTTAGTTTAGGTATAAGATAATGTCATGGATAGTTAAAGTAGGAGTAAGAGCATATTTAACACAATCTGAAATGGAAAACAATGCTACCGAATTTTATGGATATTTCAACAGTAAAGGTTTTACCATTGAAAGTGTAGCAGGTATGCTAGGAAACTTACAGCAGGAGTCCAACATTAACCCAGGTATGAAACAATCAGCAAGTGCAAGTAGTGGTTGGGGTTTAATACAATGGACACCTAGCAGTAACCTAACAAATTATGCAACTGCACACGGCGCTAATTGGTCTACTGGTGAAATACAAACACAGTTAATGTGGGATGAAATAATAAATGGTTATGGTAGTCAATGGAAACCTAAGCCGTCACTGGGATATGTTTATACTGGTGCAGAGTTTTCGCAACTAACTGATGTTGTAGAAGCATGTAAAGCATATTTATATGAAAGAGAACGTGCAGGAGAAGCAGCACTTGATAATCGTTTAACTTATGCAAGCAACTGGTATGAATACCTAACTGGAGTTACACCACCAACACCACCCACACCAACACCAACTAAGCGAAAACGTATGCCAGTTTGGATGATGTGCAGACCATTATTTTAAATAGAAAAGAGGTGAGAAAAATGGCAGTACTTTCACATGATGATTTTATGAGTGCAGTAAAAGGATTAGCAGGAGATAGCGCTGATGATAATACGCTTACCATGATTGAAAATTTTACTGATACATTCAATGACCTTGAAGCACGTGCAAGTGATACTACTGATTGGAAAACAAAATACGAACAGAATGACAATGAGTGGAGAGAAAAATATAAAGCACGATTTTTTAAGGGCAAAGAGGATACAGACCCTAATGAAGTATTAAGGAAACAAAAGGAAGATATTACTAATGACGGTAATGACATTTCCTTTGATGATTTATTTAAAGAAAGAGAGGGCTAGGAATTATGGCTACAAAACCAAAAATTAAGACACTTACTAATTCAAGCGTTGATATTTTAAATGCAATAAGAAACAACGCAAGCACAAACTACAGAGATTATGTGCCGCAGGCTACAGCTGACTCTGACTCAATCAGAGAAATTGGCGCAGTAATCATGGACTATCCTGCTTTGCAGAATGAGTTTTTATCTGCTCTTGTAAACAGAATAGGTAGAGTAATTTTAACAAGCAAATCATATGACAATCCATGGGCTATGTTTAAAAAAGGTATGCTCGAGTTTGGTGAGTCTATCGAAGAGGTATTTGTTAATATTGCTAAACCGTTTCAGTTTGACCCACAGGTTGCAGAGTCCAATGTATTCAAGCGTGAAATTCCTGATGTACGCAATGCATTTCATATCATGAACTATCAGAAGTTCTACAAAGCTACAATCTCAAATGACCAGTTAAGACAGGCTTTTCTGTCTATTGATGGCATTACAGATTTGATTGCTAAGATTGTAGATGCTATGTATACTGGTGCTAACTATGACGAGTTTCAGACTATGAAATATATGCTTGCAAAGCATATATTAAATGGACTGATGAACCCAGTTACTATTCCTGCTATTAACAGTGCAAATATGAATAGCATTGTTAGTACTATTAAGGGAGTATCAAACAAGTTTACTTTCCTTAATTCAAAGAATAACCTTGCAGGAGTTATGAACCATACACCTAAACAGGAGCAGTATTTGTTAGTCAATTCAAAGTTTGATGCTACCATGAATGTTGAAGTACTTGCAAGTGCTTTTAATATGGATAAAGCAGAGTTTGACGGACATCATGTACTTGTAGATAGTTTCGGTGATTTAGACATTGAGAGATTAAATATTCTCTTTGCTGATGACCCAACCTATACAGAGATAAAAAAATCAGAACTTGAAGCACTTGACGCTATTCCTTGTGTAATGGTAGATAGTGACTGGTTTATGATATTCGACAACTATCAGAACTTTACAGAGCAGTATAATGGTGAGGGCCTGTATTGGAACTACTGGTATCATGTATGGAAAACATTTAGCGTTTCTCCGTTCTCAAACAATGCAGTATTTGTTGCAGGTGTACCTGCGGTAAAGACTGTTACAGTTACACCTAGTGAAGCTACTGTTAGTGCAGGCGGTCAGTTACAGTTAAGTGTTACTGTTGATACTGAAAACTATGCACCACAGAGTGTTATTTGGAGTATTGATACAGATGGTGCTAAGGCTAGTATTTCAAGTACTGGTATGCTTAAAGTTAATAGTGATGCTACATCAGCAGAAATTATAGTTAAAGCTACTAGCACGTTTGATAGTACTAAGTTTGGCAAAGCAACAATCACAGTTGTGTAAATTAAATATGGCAGGAGAGCGTAAGTGCTTTCCTGCTAGTGTAAAGGTGGTGAAGATATGCAGATACAACCTAATAGTATTATCAAATTATGCAGTGGTGTACCAATAGATAGCAGTTATAAAGATACTATTTATTTTGCAAGCAGGAGTGCACAGAAAAGTTACTTTGATAGTAAAGTTAGTAAGACTATGGATAAGGCTAGTTTTCAGAGAATTAACGGACAACAGGGTGTTGTAAGAATGAGTGCTAGTGCTGAAAGTATTTATAATTGCAATTATATGATGTTTCAGAATAGTAACTACAGCACTAAATGGTTTTACGCTTTTATTACTAATATTGAATATGTAAACGATAAAGTTAGTAATGTATATTTTACTATTGATGTTATGCAAACATGGTTTCTTTTTGACTGTACTCTTAAAGAGAGTTTTGTTGAAAGAGAACATCATGCAACAGATACTACAAATGATTGTTTAGTTAGTGAAAATATACCAACTGGACAAATGATGTATGACCAACCAATTAAAAGTGGAATTTTTAATGATTGGTGTTTAATAGTGGTAAGTGGTGCTGATGAACAAGGAGCTATTTCAGAATTACAATATAATTATAATGGTTTATATTCACCATGTATGTTAATATATTGTGATAATGACCAACACAGTTTAGCTGAGTTTATAATGGCACTTGATAATAAAGGAAAAACAGACCAAATAATTAATATCATATTAACACCTAAATCAATAATCAAACATCTATTAACAAATGGACAAACACTCACAAATAAAAGACCTATTTATGGGCTAAAACAAAATGAACCATTACCATTTCAAATAAATAAACCAACAAATAAAGTTGGTTCTTATGTGCCTAAAAATCATAAATTACTATGTTACCCATATACTTATTTAACAATGAGTAATGGTAGTGGTAATAGTATGGAATATCGTTACGAGCTATTTGATGATATAAGTGGTAAATGCAATTTTGAAGTGTTTAGTGATGTTATTAATGGATATTATATGGCAAGTCCACTGAACTATAACGGAACAAGTAGTGCTCAAACAACAAGTGCAGGTGATACAACTATAAATTTTGATTTTAGTTTAACACTTGATAATATGCCTATTGTACCATGGAATAGTGATACTTTTAAGGTGTGGTGGGCGCAAAATAAAGTGAGTGTACAAAGTAATATAGCAACTGGTTTAGCTAAGCTTACAATAGGAGCAGGACTAAGTGAAGTATCCCCAATGTTATCCATGGGAAGTAATTTATTACAATCTCAAATGATAAATCCAAATACTGATATTAAATTGGCAGGTAATGGACAATTCGACATAAATAATATTATGAGACCTACAGCACAACAAACACCTAACAATAATCCAATGCAATCAGCTATACAAACTGGAATGGCACTTAGTGGATATTCTGACATTAAAAATAGTTTAATTCAAATGCAACAAGCTAAAACATTGCCAGTTAGTTCACATGGTGGCGGTGGAAATAATATAATGTTAGATACTACTTTTCTTGATTTTTATAGCATGAATACTCATATACACCCTAAACTTGCAAAAATAATTGACGATTATTTTACAATGTTTGGTTACGCTACTAATGAAATCAAAGTACCTAATATTAATGTAAGACCACATTGGACATACACCAAAACACAGCAGTGCAATTTAGTTAGTATAAATTGTAGTAATAACGATATTACTGCAATCAAAAATATTTTTAACAATGGTATTACATTTTGGAAAAATGCTAGTGAAATAGGTAACTATTCCTTAGATAACAGGCCTAGTTAGAAAAGAGGTGATACAATGAAAAAAGGAAGAAAAGCACAAACTGAAGCGTTCCTGCAAAATCAAAGAACATATTTACAGTATGTTAATAGGCTTACTGAATTAAGCATTTCAATGTTTGACTGGAAGAACTTACCTAATACAATTGACGCAAGATTTTTAGAGTTAGCTCTTTTCAATGACGGAATGGCTGTATTTTTTAAGGATGAAGTCATGGGATATTTAGGTCTGCAAGTTATGATAGGTGGCGCACTTGATGTTTACAGAATACCTATTACACGGACAGCGTTTGCACAAAATGGTTATCAGATGAAACTTGACCAAAGTAACAGTGTTATTATCTTTAATAATATGCTACACACTAACAGTATACTTGATGTGCAGGAAATGAGCAAAAGACTGTATGAAATACAGAGGACTATTGATGTAAATGTTATACAGCAGAAAACACCTAAGATTATTACATGTACTGAAAATCAGAGACTTGTAATGAAAAATCTATATGCACAGTATACGGGTAATGAACCATTCATTTTCGGCGATAAGAATTTGGATTTAAGTGGTATTAAGACTTTTGATACTACAAGCCCTTATGTTGCTGATAATTTGTATGATTTAAAAACGCAGTATTGGAATGAAGCATTGACATACTTAGGCATTAGTAATGTTAATACTGTGAAGAAAGAAAGAATGATAACTGATGAAGTACAAAGAAACTTAGGTGGCACGATTGCTAGTAGGTATTCAAGACTGTTTATGAGACAACAGGCATGTGAGCAGATTAACAAAATGTTTGGATTAAACATTAGTGTTGATTATAGAGAGGACATGCAGGTGCTTGATACTTATAATGCTAATAAAGCAGATTTGAGTAATGAGATTGACATAGGCAAAGGTGGTGGGAATAATGAGTAAGTATACAACAGAGGTGAGATTTATTTGCGAAAACAGTGCAGGCTTGAGTGAGAGTGAGGGTGCAGATAATGTTGATAGTATTTTAGATAAGTGTTGGAATAAAGTTTTTAATTTTGACTTCCCTATCTTTGATGAAAAATATAGACAGGTTTTGTGCAGGAAGATATTGAAACACTATTACACAAGAGAGATTGCACATGAGACTGTAGGTAGGTGGAAGCTTGCGTTAAATGCTAAGCTCAATGAGATTATGCCTTATTACAATCAGTTGTATAAAAGTGAGTTACTTGAGTTTAATCCTTTTTATGATGTTGATTTAACTAGGAGTAGAGAGGGTAGTGGTACAAGTAATAGGACAAGTAATAACACAGAAACTAATAGTGGTACAAGTAAAAATGTTAGTAGTGGTAACGGTACAAGTAATACTGATACCTTGAATAGATTTAGTGATACACCACAGAATAGTATGGATACGCAGGATATTGCTGACAGTGTGCCTTTAACTACAGTTACTAAAGTTAATGAACATAATACGACTACTAATGTAAGTACAGATACTTTGACAAGGGATGATAGTAAAACCGGTAATGGTACAGAAAATATTAATAACACTGATAAGTATATTGAGACAGTAAAAGGCAAACAGGGAACAGAAAATTATAGCAGTTTATTAAAGAAATTTAGAGAGACTTTTCTCAATATTGATATGATGATTATTGAGGATTGCAGTGATTGTTTCTTTACTTTATGGTAAAGGGAAAGAGAGGTAATAATGGACGCAAATTATAGAGACTTAACAGAGTTTAGATTTTGGTGCTTTAAAGTGTTACCATTAGTGTATGATGATGAATTAAGTTATTATGAAGTTATCTGCAAATGTGTTGACTATATTAATAATTTGATTGAAAATGATAAAGCCATTATTAATGATGTTGAAAAGTTAAAGCAGGAATTAAAGCAGGTGCAGGAATGGATTAATAATTATGATACTAGCTTTGCAGAAAGTATTATCAGAGAGTATCTTGCAACTATGATATTTGTTACTATTAGTGACAGTGGCTATATTATTTATAATATTCCTGCTAATTGGACGAATATTACATTTAATACTACTGGGTTGGATATTGAAAATAATATCGGTGTTGGTAACTATGACTATGGTCATTTAGTATTAAGCTATTAAGAAAGAGAGGTAAGAGTAATATGAGTAATGGATTAATTAACAGACAGTATGTTGGTGCTAGGTATGTACCTAAGATTATGGGTGAGTGGAATAAGGCTTTACAGTATGAAGCATTAAGCGTGGTAACGTATATGGGTAATAGCTTTACGAGTAAAGTGCCAGTGCCTGCAAATGTGGAAATTGATAATACAGATTATTGGGTTAATACTGGTAATTATAATGTACAGGTTGAAGAGTATAGAAAAGAAGCTCTCGAAGCTAAACAGCTTGCAAATAAGACTAGCACTGATTTACAGACATTTAAAGAAAATCAGACCAGTACTAATAATGACATTAATAATAAAATTGCTTCAACAACAAGTGCATTAAATAAATTAAAAAATGATGTGTTTGATGGTGCTACTCCTAGTGTTATTACAGTTGCCAAAAGTGGTGGAAAATTTCATACAATTAATGAAGCTATTTCCTTTGCAAAGGGATATTGCAGTAGAAATAACAGAGTTACAATTTTAATCTGCGGTGGTGTATACAATGAAAGTATTGTACTCACAAAAAACCCTGGCATTGACCTTATTGGAATTGGTATGCCAGAGATTGTAAGCGATGGCGCATATCCTAATGGTGCCGCAAATATTTACGGCGATACTTATATTGAGGGCATATATTTTCATTCAACAAATGAAAGTGCTTATGCCTTTCATCTCGACGGAAGTGTCGATACAAGTTATGGTACTACAGTAACTGTTGTGAATTGTAAACTTACTAGTGAGCATGAACCAGCGTTAGGCTGTGGATGTACAAGAGGTTGCAATTATACTTTTATAAATTGTGAATTTAATGGTAGTGACGGTATTTATGTCCATAATGAAGCCAGCGCAAACGTTGCTAAACAGTACTTTAATGTAATAGGATGTAAAATAAATGGGTCACAACATGCCGTTGCTATTGATGATGCCGCTAAATTAAATTATGGCGCTACTGGCTCACCTTTAATACTTAACTTTGCTAACTCTTATACACCAAAAATAAATAACATGATTAAGTTTAGACTAACAAGTTCTATAGAGTATGGATACATACCTGGCGATCAAAACGGTATCTCACTTTCACCTGAGTCTACTACACAAATAGTAGCCCTTGATTATAAATATCAAGGTGGTTACACTTTAACAGCTTCTGTACCTACCTATGCAAACACTGGAGCTGTATATATTCCAGTAGAAAACGCTAACTTCTTCAAATGGAAAGTAACAACAACAATACCAGGGACTGGTGCTTTCCCATCAAAAGTTACAAGTACTAGTTCGCACTGGTTGATAGTGACAAAAGATAGCGGTAACTGGAATGGAAGTACAATACAGGTAGACTTGACAGGTACAATATGATTTAAAATATAACAGAGGGAGTGGTACAATAGTATCACTCTCTTTTCTAATACCATGCTAACGCTGTACCACTGCGCAGTGTCAACCTTGTACCGGATGGCGGTACAGAGTAGGCACCAAAAAGTCAAGTTGAGTAGCC
>OLWM01000646.1_pt1 | contig 16181 bp, 6 predicted proteins | sample 1644141 | NCBI WGS metagenome assembly OLWM01 (sample SAMEA103958150, study PRJEB25191) | human gut metagenome | biome: human-associated habitat [ENVO:00009003]; feature: intestine environment [ENVO:2100002]; material: feces | place: Germany | collected 2013/2015
GGAACCAGATAGAGAAGTTCAGCATAGACGACTTGATCTGTGAAGGATCAATCGTTTCGCGTTCGCGATATTCGTATTTGCTGCCCGCTTCTCCACTGAAGAATGTCAGGAAGTCCGGATCGCCCGAAAGGATGAACTCTATCGGAGTACCTTTTTTGGCAGTAATGATCTGTCCGTCGAAGCTTACATTCTCGTTGGTCGCTACTTTTACGTGCAGACCTACCGCTTCGTCCAGCCCGTCGCTGCAAGCCCCGAAGAAGAGGCTTGCTATACAGATGGCTATGAGTTTATATGTTTTCATAATCTATGATGCTTTTATCGATGAATATTGTGATTACCAACCCGGGTTGTTCTGTGTGATATCTTTGTTTACACTCATTTCCGCATCCGGAATCGGGAAGTAGTTGTATGTGCTGGAGATGTTGAAGTAGGTATATACGTTGGTAGGTCCCTGCGTCCAGTTGTTGCCGGATTGTGCTTCGGTTACCAATGCTCTCATATTCTTCACATACTCACCCCAGCGGATCAGGTCGAAACGACGGGTGTATTCGAAACAAAGTTCCATAGCACGTTCGTCTTTCACGGTCTGGCGGAATTCTTCCTGCGTCATGTCGGGAAGCTCGTTCAATCCGGCACGTTCTCTTACTTCCTTCATACATTGGTAAGCCAGAGTGGTAGGACCGTTATTCGCTTCGTTTTCCGCTTCTGCGATCATCAGCAGTACGTCAGCATAGCGCAGGATCGGGAAGTTGATAGACGTATAGTTCTTGTCTTTCTTATCCGCTTCGTATTCACGGCGGTATTTGCCGCACATACGGCTGAAGTTCTTGGTGGCTGTGGTCTTTTCTGTGTCATCTGCGTACTGGTAAGTTCCGCGTTGCTGACCGTATTGAGACATTACTTCAGCAAGTTTGCCCTGCTCAAATTCACGATGGGTAACGCCTGTATTCTTGCCTCCGGCTTCTTTGTATTCAAACGGAGCGATACTCCAGTTGAAACGTTTGGTATCCCCGTTGTTCACATAAAGGTTGTACAGTTTCGGAGTGCTGTAGATAAAGGCATAGCCATATCCGGGGTCTTTGGCTCCCGTCACATCGCTTTTGGAGGACAGATCCGGACCGGCGAGTCCGATGATGTTACCGATACGGCCTTCGGCTTGTGTATCCGAAGTGTTGTTGCCGGCAAATTCGGCTTCCCAGATGCTTTCGTTGGCAGTGGTGTTATACTTGTCGGAACACATATCGATGAAAGGGTCCCAGTAGTTGGCAGCCAGTTTGTGACCGGCAGTCATTACTTTCTGGGCATAGAAGCTGGCTCTTTCGAAATAGTCTTTCTTTTCGGCCTGTGTGGCATTGCGACCTTCACGGTAATGCTCGCCTGCACGGAACAGATATACACGTGCCAGTATGCCCCATGCGGTAGACTGGGAGATACGTCCCGGCTTGTAAGCAAGATCGGAGGCCGATTTCAGACCAGTCTCGGCGGCATCTGCCATTTCGGAGATGATGAAGTCATAGATTTCCTGCTTGTCCGTACGCGGGATATTCAGGTTGGTAACGCTTTGGGTTGAAACTGTTTTGAAAGGAACATCTCCCCAGCACTCTACCAGATTGAAATAATAGAATGCACGCAGGAAGCGGGCTTCGGCGATGTACTGTTCTTTGACGCCTGCATCGAAACCGTTTACTTTGTCGATGTTTTCGAGGAACATATTGGCACGGTTGATGCCTGAATAGAGGGCATACCAGAAGGCAGTCACGGCGTTGTCACTGGTGGTGGCGTTGTTGCAGATCAGTCCGGTAGATGCGGGACCGCGTCCGCTGCCTCCGTAGTGGGATAAGTCGTCACCGGCTACGAGGTACATATAGTCACCGCCGTAGAAAGTAGGTTGCGACAGTATGGCGTAGATGCCTGTCAGGAAGGAGTTGGCTTCAGCGGGGGTGTTGAAGTAGTTCTCCGGCGTCAGTTTGGTAGGTTCTTTGTCCAGAAAGTCACAGGATACCATGCTGAAACCTGCCAATAGAGCTATGATTGTTATTTTTAATGCTTTCATAATCGAATTCTTTTTTCTAACTGTTACTATCATTATCCGTTTAGAATCCCAGGCTTACACCGAAGCTGATAGAGTATGCTCTCGGATAGGAAGAGTAGTCCAGACCGGGAGTGAGCGCACTGTTGCGTACAGATACTTCCGGATCATAACCGGAATAACCGGTACATGTCCACAGGTTTTGTGCGGCAACGTAAACACGTGCTTTGTCTATCTTCCATTTCTTCACCAGCTTGGCGGGGAAGGTATAGCCTACTGTTACGTTCTTCAGACGCAGGTACGAACCGTCTTCGATGATGCGTGAAGAGATCACACGGTTGGAAGAGGAGTTGGTAGCCGCAGGGATGTCACTGGTCGGATTTTCCGGTGTCCAGCGGTTGGCATAGCTGGCGAACTGGTTCAATTCGCGTGAACGGTTGTTGGAGCTTTCAAAGAACAGGCGGTTGGCATTCATGATATCGTTGCCGTATGACCACTGGAAGAAGATGCTCAGATCGATGCCTTTATATTCAAAGTTGTTGGTGAAACCACCTGTATGTATCGGAAGTCCGCGTCCGATAATCGTACGGTCGTTGGAGTCAACTACTCCGTCTCCGTTAAGGTCGGCATATTTGGGCATACCCGGCTGAGTGTTGGTCTCAGTAGAGTAGTGGGGCACTCCCGGTTTCAGGCTGTATGAGTTACCCGATTTGTTGAAGTCGTCGTACTTGTATGTACCTTCATAGACATAACCATACATCAGTCCCATCGGCAGACCGACTTTGGCGATGTAGCTGGACTGACCGTTGTAGTTCTGGTCGAATTGCGCGGCAGTCAGCAAGGCTGTCTGATTCTCCGACAATGCCAGTACTTTATTCTTATTGAATGAAATGTTGAAGTTAGTCGTCCACTTGAAGGCGCGTGTCTGGAAGTTGACGGTGTTCAGACTAAGTTCCAGACCATCGTTACGTACTTTACCGATATTCTTGGTAGCGCTGTAATAACCCGAAGAAAAAGGCAGGGAAGCGTCCAGCAACAGGTCGCGGGTGGTCTTCCGGTAAATATCCATCGTTATACCGATGCGTTCGTCGAAGAATCCGAGGTCGAGACCTGCGTTCCATTGTTCGGTTGTTTCCCATTTCAAATCCTTGTTGGGCAGAGAAGTAGGAACAACACCTGCATTCGTCGCATCATTGTCGAACGGATAAACACCGCTTGGGAGGGAGTTTGTCGATGTATACGAGCCGACTCTTGATTTCAATACCGCCAGCAGCGCATAATAATCATATTCGCCGATACGGTTGTTACCCGTGAGTCCCCAGCTCAAACGAACCTTACCGCTGGACAGTACACTTTTCAACGGCTTCATAAATTCTTCTTCCGAGAAGCTCCATGCGAGAGAACCGGAAGGGAAGTATCCGTAACGGTTGTCCTTGTTGAACTTGGAAGAACCGTCGGCACGGAAAGAAACGGTAGCGTAATATTTAGACATATAGTTGTAAGTCACACGTCCGAGGTATGATAACATCGCCCATGAAGACTTTGCCGAAGTGGTAGTACCTGCCTGTCCTTCGCTCATGCCTGCCATACCGAGTGATTCGTTGGGGATGTGCGTTGTGCGGAATGAATAAATCTCATAGTCCGAGTTCTGGAACGTGATACCTCCCAATACATTGAGGAAGTGTTTCTTTTTGATGTTAGTCTGATAAGTCAGGGTGTTTTCGTTCAGCCATGTCAGGCGTTCCTGGCGGGTTACCTGAGCATTCACTTTATCTGTAGAGGTAGGACCTCCGTAGCGGGTATTCGAGTTGTTGAACTGATCCTGCTTGCGTGAATCATAAGTATATCCGGCGGAAACTTTCAGTTTCAGTCCTTTCAGTACTTCGTATTCTGCGAATCCGTTCATTTGAAGATTGTTGGTGTAGCTCTTCCGGTATTCGTTCTTCTGTGATTTGATCGGGTTGAAACGGTAGTCGTTGCTTGAATCTACGGCATTGTCCGTTGAACTGTCCATCAGGAAGCTGAGCGGAGTGTCGGGGGAAGTCACCGGACGGTATCCCCATACGCTATAGAAAAGGTTGTTCATACCACTGTAAGAGGTGGATGATGGAGTACTACCTGTCTGGATAGAGCGTGAATAGTTGGTGGTCAGGCTCATGTTCAGTTTGCCGCGACGGACTACTGTGTTCATACGTCCTTGCATACGTTTGTAACCGGTTTCTATCAGCGTACCGTCCTGATCGAAGTAAGATAAGGAAGCATTGTAGCGTACACCTTCCGTACCACCGGCAAGTCTGACCGTATGATTCTGCTGCCAGGCAGTCTTGAATATCTCGTCCTGCCAGTTATATTGCGGTATGTTTTTATAATCGTCCAGTGTCCATTGCTTGCCTTCGTAGTTCATTAGGTATGAGCCGGCAACGACGGTAGGATACATTTCATTCTGTAGCTTGACAAACTCATAAGCATCCATCATCGGAATAGTGCGGGTGACGTGCTGCACACCGAAACTACCGTCATAGGACAACTGTGCCCGTCCTACCTTACCTTTCTTGGTGGTGATGATGACAACACCGTTGGCACCGCGCGCACCGTAAATGGCCGTAGCCGACGCATCTTTGAGGAAGTCGAGCGACTCGATATCGGAAGGGTTCAGCGTGCTGGCTGCCGATGAATCTTCTATCGGGAAACCGTCGATAACGAACAGCGGCGAGTTTTCTTGTGTCAGTGAGTTGTTACCACGGATCACGATACTCATGTTGCCGCCCGGCATACCTTCGCCCGAAGTTACGTTTACTCCGGCGATACGTCCGCCGAGTGCCTGATCGAATGAAGCGACGGGGGCGGTAAGTACATCTGCCATGTTGGCTTTCGCCACGGAACCCGTAAGGTCGCGGCGGCGTACTTCCTGATAGCCGACAACCACTACTTCGTCCAGCGTTTTAGTATCTTCTTTTAATGTGATGACCATTGGTTTTTGCGAGTCCGCCTTTTGTTCTACGGTGACGTAGCCGATAAAGGAAATAACCAAGGTAGCGTTCTTTTGGGGGATGTTAAGAGTGAATTTACCGTCAAGGTCGGTGATCGTTCCCTGCGAAGTGCCTTTTACCTGAACACTGGCTCCGGGAACACCTTCTCCTAGATTATCCTTCACAGTACCTTTGACAAGTACTTGTGCAAGCACAAATGGAACAGAAAGCAGGAGCATTCCCAAAATGGAGAGCATCCTTTTTCTTGTCTGGTTGGATAGATGTTTTTTCATATATTAAAAATTAAGTGATTTTGTTGAATTTACGATGGCAAAGATATACGCATTGATTGTTCTCATATGGATAGAATTATTCAAGATTGATACAAAATAATACAAATCTGCTATTCTCATTGGTTATCTTGTCTTTACCGATTCAAGCAGTTCGGACAGCTCCCTGACAACTTCCGGATGCTGTTTCGCTACATTGTTTTTCTCCGATGGATCGGCGGATAAATCGTACAGCTGGGGATGCCTGTCATTGCCCAGTTCCATTTTTGTCCAGTATTCGATGGCGGGGGCGTCACTCGGTTCGATGTACTTCCATTGTCCTTTCAAAGAAATACGTACCTGGTTATCAGCAGAATGTAAATACGGATCACTGGCCTCATCACCCAAACGTCCATTTCCCCATTCGGACAACAGCCGTACGGCAATCACATTCTTACCCTTTCTGAGCAGTTTGGCAGGAACACGGTAACTTCTCACACCATCCCATCTTTCACGCCCTACTTCCACTCCGTTGAAGTAAGTGACGTCTCCCGTCATAACTTTCCCTAAATGCAGAATCAAGTCTTCACCCAGTGCCTCCTTCGAAAGTGTGACTTCTTTTCTTAGCCAAAGCAGTTGATAACCGCCCAAACCTACACGCGGAGGATATACCGGATAAGCCTCCTCCTTCCATGCCTTGTCATTAAAAGAAAGTTTATGAGCACCTTGTTTCAGCCCCACTTGTGTAGTCTGAACAATCTTCTCACGTTCTCTATCCTTCTCAACTCCCAACTGGTGGAGAGCTGCCCAATCTTCATCACTCTTATAAATCTCTTCAATCACCCGGTTCTTAAAAGCGGGAATCGTATAAAGCATTTCCGCACTAATCCATGCTTCGCAGATAGTACCGCTCCAGGAGGTATGAATGATCCCTACCGGTACTTTCTTATCCAAATGCAGAGCACGTGCAAAGAAATAGGCTACTGCCGAAAATCCCTTCACCGTCTCCGGGGTACATACCTTCCACTCTCCACCCGTCAAATCAGCATGAGGAGTTCTGCTTACAACTTCGGGAGTACAGAACTCACGGATATCCGCATAATTGGCATCCTTAATCACTTCATCGGCAGACAAGACAGCACCAACCCTGTAATTCATATTCGACTGCCCCGATGCCAGCCATACCTCGCCAATCATTACATTCTTGAACACCTCCTTCTGTCCACCGCAACTCACACTCAATGTATAAGGACCTCCTGCCGGCAGTGGTTCCATCTTAACCAACCATTTACCTGTATCATCAGCAACAGTTTCATATTCTTTTTCACTCATGCTGATTCGAACTGTTGCTCCGGAATCGGCCCACCCCCAGACCGGTGCATATATCCCCTGCTGAAGCACCATATTATCTGAAAAGATACGTGCTACGCGCATAGAATTGCTTTGGCTGTACGCCTTCGGGCAGACCAGTAACATCCACACAATGGAAAAGAATAAAACTGAGCTTACACGTTTGTATACCATAATTCTATTTTTATTTATTTTACCTATCTTATCTTTAAAAGAAGTATTCGAAGAGGCACATCCTTTTACCTTAGTTCATTGACTGTACTTCCCGACTTATACAAATCCCATACTGAGACGCTTCGTTGTTCCAACGAGGAGAAACTTTTGTTTCACCAAGGTGGAACTATAGTTTCTTCATGATGAAACCTTTGTTTCTCCTTGGTGAAACTAAAGTTCTTCCCTGTTGAAACAGAGTGAGACTCTTACTCCTAATTCACTCCATACTAAAAGCCTCTTCGAATACCACTATTTCCAACCGGGATTCTGAACAAGTTTGGGATTTTTATAGATCTCCGACTGTGGAATCGGATAGAAATACATCTTGTCATCCCAAATACGATCCGCAGTCACACTATATTCGAAAGAATACTTGTCACCAGCCTTACTGATAGAAACACGCTTAATTTTCGTTGTCTCCTCCCCTATCTTCCATCTGCGGATATCCCAGAAGCGATGATCCTCAAAAGCTAATTCAGCCATCCTTTCTTTACGCAAAGCCTGGCGGAACTCCTTTTTCGAAGATACATCCTCAGAAGTCAGTGCAGCAATCCCCAAACCACTTCTGCCACGTACCATGTTGATCGCGTCACGGGCTGAAAGATTTAACTCATCCGTAACCCCTTCCGGACCATAAGCTTCATTCATAGCTTCCGCATAAATCAGCAGTATCTCAGCATATCTGAACAAAGGCATGGAATGCTTAGCTGTAGTAGTGCTATTGGCAGTCAGGCTTACACTGATATTCACGAACTTACTCAGATAGTATCCCGTTTTGGTTGCACCTTCCTGCGGAAGGCCGTTAAGGCCGTTCGGAAGTACGTCAACTTGTTTGCCATAAGCCGTTTTCCCGCCATGATAGAGTACGGTATATGCCAATCGGGGGTCTCTGTTGGCATAAGGTTCCGATTCATTCATCTCCTGCCCTTCCTTCATATCGTATGCATCAACCAGATTCTGAGTAGGACAATTGCCACTCTTTCCACCCTCCAGGCCGATTGGGAAATTCAATTTCTCCAGTTCGTTGGTATCACCAATTCTTTTAATCAGAATCATTTCCGGTTCTTTATAATTATCGGCACCCAGCAGTCTGTCGAATGACACTAAAGACAAATTCCAACTTCCGGCGGCATCTATAATCTTCTTGGCAGCTTTAGCTGTTTCTATCCATTTTGCAGGGTTAGTCTCGGCATCCGGATTATTCAACGGGCTTGCAGCATATAATAAAGTTCTCGCTTTCAATGCCAATGCAAAGATTTTAGATACACGTCCGGTTTCATTATCATAGTCTGCATTGTAGACTGCCGGCAACCTTCCATCCTCGGTAACCTCGTCACACTCTCTCACGATAAAATCAACAATAGTTTGGTAATCAACCGGAACCTGATTGTTTGCTTCTTCCTCTGTCAGGACTTTCGTTATCAACGGAATCCGGTTATAGCGCTTTACCAACTCAAAATAGTAATATGCACGCAGAGCCTTAACTTCCCATTCCAGATTTCGGTATTTACGCATCATCTTGGCATAGTCTTTTTTAAACTCAAACTCTTTCCAGTCCTTGCCCGTACCATTTTCCAAGTAGTCATTGCAAGCCCGGATGGCTTTATAGTAATGCCCCCATTTATCATCTACAGTACGTATTGCACTCCAGCTTCCGTCATAAAAGCGGTGAATAGTTGAAGTGGGCCATACATACTCCGCTTCATCACAAGCTGCCGAACGCAAAGCACCGTCTACATCATTTAAGGCACCCGGAAGATAGGCATAGATGCCGGTCACAAAGTCTGTATTGGACCAAGTGGTATTGAAGAGTTTATTCTGATCGTAATCTGAATTCTCATTGTAATCCAGAAAGTCGCTGCATGAGGAGAGCAACATCACCAGAATTCCTGCTAAAAATATATGCTTTTTCATAATCTATATCTTTTTAGTTACATTAAAAACCAACTGAGAAACCAACCTGAATAGATGCCGGAATAGGATGAGAAATACCCATTGCTTCAGGATCGCACACATCTACGTGATCGAACAGAATGAAGTCGGAAGCCCTGACATAAAGCTTTGCCGATTGCAAAGGTGTTGAGGCCAATGCCTTTTTAGAGAACTTATAGTAAAGCTCGGCATGACGCAATTTCAAGAAAGATTTATTGGTCAGCCACAATGTATTGTCATTAAAGTTATTGGCATTCGTTCCTTGTGACAGTCTCGGAAACTTGGCGTTCGGTGTCTCAGGTGTCCAACGGTTATTGTAATAATATTCAGAGATAGAAGTATTGCCCGTCAAGGGACGGAACAAACTTGCCGTAGATGCAATAGCGGAATAGTTCCCGGTTCCCTGTATCAAAGCATCGATACCAATTCCTTTATATTCCACTCCAAGATTAACAGAGTAATAAATCTCAGGTATCTGGCTACTATAACCGATAGCTTTCTTGTCGAACTCATCAATAATTTTATCACCGTTCAAGTCTTTGAACTTGATATCTCCCGGCTTCACCGTGGACATATTCTGCTTCGGACTGTTGGCTATGTCCTGTTCATCCTTAAAGAAACCGATTGCCTCATAACCGAAAATCTGTCCAACAGGTCTTCCCGTAGCTTTCATCCATTCGTAAGGGGCATATTCTTCACCCATTTCTATGATCTTGTTACGGTTGAAAGTAAAATTAGCACCTGCGTTGAAACGGAAATCTTTTAATTCCTTATGATAATTCGCTCCGATTTCAATCCCTTTATTCTCTACCTTTCCGATATTCTGATAGGCATTAGTAGCACCCAGCACAGCAGAGATATCACCAGGAGTTACCAGCATATCCGTTCTCTTTTCCTTGAACAGTTCTACTGTTAAATCAACTGACTTTACAAAAGACATATCTAAACCCAGATTTGCCTTAGCAACTTTCTCATACAGCATATCCGTCGTTGGCAATCTACCTTCTCCCAATCCACTGGCACCATTGTATTCACCGCCCAGAATATAGCCATTAGCCCAACCATACTTACGATTCCACATCAAAGCCTCAGGCATAATATCCGTACCGGTAAGCCCCCAGGAAGCGCGCACCTTTAAAAGATCCAGGAAAGCAACATCTTTCAGGAAGTTTTCATTAGAAACGATCCAGGCAGCCGAGACAGCCGGAAAATTTCCGAAACGCTGAGAAGGAGCCAGTAAATTAGAGCCATTACGCGAAAAGGCCAAGTCGGCTACGTATTTATCAGCATATACATAATGTACATGTCCCAGCATATTGATACGGTTACGGGTATTGTGCTGTCCGTTCAAGATAGTCTGCTCTCTTGAAGCCGCAAGAGTCACATTCAGTTTATGGTCGTCCCAGGTATTAGCATAATTTACTCTTCCCCATAAGTTAAAGCGGCTCCACTGGTTACCTAAAGAAGAACTGAACGAAGCGGCAGTACTCTCTCCCTTCAATGTATAATCTTCGGAAGATGAGGGATTGGAAACATTAGGCACTGCATAGGCATAGTTCATACCATAGTTATCCCAATACTCACAAAAGTTATCATAGGCAATACGCGCATCAACCGAAAGTCCTTTTAAGAACATACCAAGGTCTTGCCTGATGGCCATATCAGCAAACAAAAGCCGTTGATGACTCCTCGCATATCCTTTGGCTGCTACTTCAGCTACCGGGTTCCGGGTCCACACGTTGCTTCCACCCCAGTCACCATAAGGAGTCTTAACGGGAAAAGCCGCCGCCGGAGTATTATACAGCATTGACATCAGATCTCCGGTCAAAGGGTTCGGCCTGTTATGTTCGGACAACATACCACTCATCTTGAATGATAACAAGGTGGATTTAGTCAGATCTACATCTACATTGGTTCTTATGCTCAACTTCGAATACTTAAGTTGGGAGGAATACTCATCAACAATATTCTCCGGCTTAATGAAACCTTTGTAGGAGAGATAATCCACAGAAGAGAAGTATCTGACAATTTTTCCGCCACCACTCAATGTTACGAAAACATTATCCGTAGAACCTGATTTGCTCAAAACTTCATCCATCCAGTTCACATTACCATAGTGAGGATCATTATTCTTAATTCCATCCAATTGTGTCTGATCGTACATCGGACTCAAACCGTCATTTTTCATCGCTTCATTCATTGCCAATGCATAGGTATAACCATCTGCAAACTTCGGCAAGCGATTCAGCATATTAAAATGATGTTCATAATTCACACTGACATCAATCTTCTTCTTAGAACCGGTCTTGGTCGTAACCAACATGACTCCATTAGCACCACGCAAACCATATAAAGCCGTAGCCGCCGCATCCTTTAATATCTGAACGCTCTCTATTTCTTCTTTTGTAATCATGCTCAAATCTCTTTCAAAGCCATCTATCAGCACCAGAATAGAATTATCACGTGTGGAATTCAAACCGCGAATCATCGTAGTCGGTACACTTTCCCATACAGTACCTCCATTTTGCAATACAGTAAGTCCCAATCCCTTACCATACAATGCGTTCAGAGGATTGGTCGCCGCACTTTTCATGATCTCTTCTCCCGTAACTTCCGATATTGCAGCAGAAGACTCTTTTGCCTTCACCGTTACGCCATAGCCCAAATTCAGAAGTCTTTCCCCTTTAGCAACAATAGCGCTATCTTGTTGTGCATATGCGCTTAGACAAGAGAACATCAATGCACACGATAATTTATATATATTTCTCATAATCTTTTACTTCTTTAATTGTGATTTACAAGTAGCATATTACCATCCGGGATTCTGAGTTAAATATCCCTTGTTCATCTCTACAAATGGGAAGGGAGACAAATACCATTTCGGAGTGAAGAAAATGGTTCCATCCTCACCATCCTGAATAAATCTCTTCTTAATAGAAAATTTCTCATAAGAATAAGTACTATTATCTCCACGACGTATACGGATTCCGTGCAATATCTTACGGAAGTCTTTTGCCTGTTTCCATCTGATCATATCATAGTAGCGCACTTCCTCAACGCCAAACTCTCTGGCACGCTCGTCCAGAATTTCTTTACGCATCTCATCCTGAGTAAGCCCCGACTTCAACCCCGGCAGTCTGACACGTGCGCGTACATAGTTTACGTACTGATAGGCATCGCTCGTACGTCCCACTTCATTCAGGGCTTCCGCATAGCTCAGATAGATTTCAGGTAAACGCAAATAGGGCCATTGGTCTTGTTTACCCGCCATATGTTCTTTATCCAAAATGTATTTGTAAACGGCAAAGCCTGTAAATGCCGCACCATCACTGGCAAGGTCATTGGCAGGACCCTCACGTCCACCAATCCATAACTCTGCCACATGGTCCATACCGAATTCCGCATTATTCACCAGGCAGTTTTCGTACAACCGGGGATCTCTGTTCGCAAACGGATCTTCTGCTATGTAATGGTCTTTACTTTGTCTATCCCAGAAAGAAGCATCGAACGGAGTACCATCTGCATATGGAAAGAGATTCACATACTCCAGTGTAGGGGTCATTGCGCCATACGAACCGTAAGACTGCAAATAGTAACAATCCGCATCCCAGTACCAAGAAACCGTGGCACGGGCACGCGTATCAATCAGCAACTCACCATTCGCCCTTCTATAATATGCATCCTGATAAGCTTGGCGGGGATTAGATGGATTCTGAACTAAATCCCAGGGATTTCCTTCCTGCTGATTACGTGTCATAAACAGGTCACAGGCATCTACCACATCATCCCACAAAGACATATCTTTACCACCGAACCAGACATGCTGTTCAGCAACTGACGGAGCAGAGGATGCTTCCGGATGATAAGGTTCGCTATCATTGAACAAAGGACTTGCACCAAACAACAAGATCCTAATCTTCAGACCAAGGGCAGCAGCTGCTGTAAAGCGTCCGGCCCATTGTTCTTGTTCACCGGATTGTAAGGCCCAAGGCAATACTGCATAGGCTTGGTCACACAAATCTGTTATAAAGTTCATCGTTTCACGAGCGGTAGCACGTGGTAATTTAAAATCGTCATTCGGATCGAAAGCCTTGGTTACTAACGGAAGGCCTCCATAATTGCGGAACATATCAGCATAATGGCAAGCGATAATCATTTTTGCCTCTCCTTTTAAACGTTCTTTCTCACTATCGTCAATATTAGGAGTCTGACCGATATTCTCAATAAATAACCAGGCTTTACGAATCCCGGTCCACTGTTCCTCACCGTTAGAATAAGAATAAACGGCAGCCGAATAATCAGAGGTAGCATTGAACTGACCGGAATAGTACAGGCCACTTACGCCGTCCCAACTCAAACCACTGGTGAAACAATCTGTCAAGGCATCCACAGCCCCCATATTCATTCTATTTCCCTTCGCACTCCAGTTCAAAGGACGTCCATAATAAAGTGAAGTATAGGCGTTCCATAAGAATGCACGGGCATAATTAGCATCATTAAACACCACATCTTTATCCACATCCACGCTCGGCGCCTTTTCCAGAAAAGCATCTCCTACCTTGAATTCATCCGCACAAGATACCAGTGCAGCGAATAATATAAGGATTAATCCATTAAATATCTTTTTCATGTCAGTCATAGTTTTAGAAGCTTACATTTAAACCAAAATTAATCACACGCATTACCGGATATTGCGGTACGCCACTGGACATAGATTCCGGATCTGATATTTTCAGCTTATCAAATGTCAGCAGATTATAACCGGTCATAAATACACGCATCTTTTCCATCCCTATCTTTGGCATAAACGGGAGGCGGAAGTTATAGCCGATTTCAATGTTCTTCAAACGCAGGTAACTTGCATCCTTCACCCACAACTCGGAATCCCGATAGTTATTCTTCACACCGTCAATCGTGGCACGTGGCAATTTAGCCGTAGCTGCCGTTTCCGGAGTCCAACGATCAGTAAATTGATGACTCATCAGAGACCTGTCGTAAGTTTCTCCAAGAGGTTTACGGAAAGTTTCTTCCAGAACACGGGATGTTTTTGTAGCTCCTACCCACAGCATACTGAAGTCAAAACCTTTATATTCAAAACCTAAAGTAAGACCGGCATTCAGTAATGGATAACTGGGATATCCTATAGCCGTTTTATCATTATCATCAATCTTACCATCATGATTTAGATCCTCATACACTACATCTCCTTCTTTCAGGACATAGCTATGATCCGCCACATCTTCCATACCTTCGTAGTAGAATCCCCGGACTTTTAACCCAAAAGGTTGCCCCACAGGATGACCTGTTTTCAAAGTATATGTATATTCAGAAGGAACTTCATCCTGATAAACGATCTTGTTCTTCGCATAAGAAACATTCAAGTTGGTCCAATAACGAAAACTATTGATCTTATGATTCCATTTTAAGTTCAGCTCAACACCTTTGTTGGAAACAATACCCAAATTCAAAACAGGTAAGCTCATTGCATGAATAATCGGATCGGTAGATGCCTTCGCCAAAATATCCGTGCGTTTTTCATAAAAGTAATCGATACTACCACTCAGCTTCTGATTAAACAAAGAAAAGTCAATACCATAATTCTGCTTGGCAGATTTCTCCCAACTCAATCCGGAGTTACCGAAGCTCTTTTCGTAAGCACCCGGAGACCAACTTGTACCCGTACCAAATTGATAACCGCTTCCTATAAAGTAACTGTTAGGCAAATACAAGAACCTATCCATAAAACCGGTTCCATACGGATGGTATCTATCATTACCTACAATACCATAAGAAGCACGTATCTTCAAGAAATTAACTACTGGATTATCTTTCAGAAATTCTTCCTGAGTAAGTACCCATCCCCCGGAAACTGCCGGGAAGAAACCATAACGATTGCCTGGAGCAAAGTTCTCAGAACCATTATAACCCACATTGCCTTCAATCAGGTATTTATTATCATAATCATACGTGACACGACCTACCAAACCAACATACCCTCTTGGAATACCGGGGTAATCACTGTCAGGATAATAGGTTTTGCTTTGGTTATAAAGGGCCAATGCAGAAAGATGATGCAGACCAAAATCACGTTTCCAGTCAAAACTGGCCTCAGCATACCAGTCACGCGACTTACCAAAACTTTCGGCATAGCTGATCAGACCGGCTTCACCGTCCTGAATATACACAACTTCATTGGGATCGGAACCTGCCGGATGCTCCATCCATGTTACATCTTTCCTATACCACGGCTGATAACTCTCTATAGAAGTAGCACGCTCTTTGGTGTGATCATATCCGCTATTGTAGGCTACCTTTATCTTAAACTGCAATCCTTTGGTGACGAAATCCAGTTTTTGTGTTAGAGCCAAGTCCAGATTGACAACATTGGTCGTCTTAGAACCGTAACCACGTCCATAAATATTCCCCAAACCGTCAGACAATCCTACCGGCAGATATTGGCTATTACCCTTGATCCATTTCCCATCAACAATGCCAGGACCGGAGAAAGGTGTAGCCCAATAAATTCTGCGGAACAACTGATTTATATCATCACCCGAACGGGGAAAGTTTCTTTTCTCCACGCGACCTCCCATATTGATAGCCACAAGTGTTGTTTTTGTAAAATCAATATCCAGGTTTGCACGGTAGTTATAACGGTTGAAATTGAAGTTAGCATCGTAACGGGTATCATGGTTTTTAAAGAAACCTTTCTGATCCAGCATACCCATCGAAATGAAGTATCGAACCCTCTCCGTACCTCCCGATATATTCACATTACCCTGAGTCTGAGGCGCCGACGACTTAAACAACAGCTCCATCCAGTCCGTATCCGGATATATGATAGGATTAGAATGTGTACGGAAAGCCTCTACTGCTTCAGGAGTAAACTTGGGATCTTTGCCATCATTCGTATAAGCTTCATTCAAAAATGTGGCATAATCATAGCTATTCACAAATTCCGGCATCCGCGTCGGAGTCTGGATACCATAAGAAAAAGAAGCGTTAATCTTAGCTTTACCCTCTTTTCCTCGTTTAGTAGTAACAATGATTACACCATTAGCGCCACGTACACCGAATACAGCCGTTGAAGAAGCATCTTTCAAAATCGTAATATTTTCCACTTCATTAGGATCAATCTGGAAAAAGCTGCGCTCTACCCCATCAACCAGATATAGAGGCTTAGCATTCATTGTGTTCAACGTACTGATACCGCGAATAAAAACATCCGGGTCATCGCCACCGGGCTGTCCTGATGACTGTATGGAAGAAACTCCCGAAAGTACACCTGACAACATATTACCAATACTCGCCGTAGGTACTTTCAACAATTCATCTGTATTCACAGAACTAATAGAACCGGTCAAAGTTACTTTCTTCTGAGCGCCATAGGCCACTACTTGAACTTCCTCTAATAATGTA
>OLWM01000657.1_pt1 | contig 15938 bp, 9 predicted proteins | sample 1644141 | NCBI WGS metagenome assembly OLWM01 (sample SAMEA103958150, study PRJEB25191) | human gut metagenome | biome: human-associated habitat [ENVO:00009003]; feature: intestine environment [ENVO:2100002]; material: feces | place: Germany | collected 2013/2015
GAACCTGTATTTATACCTTCAGCCAGACCGTTTTCCAATACTTTCCAGGTTGAACCGTTGTCATAACTCACATACCAATACTTTTTATCTCCATCGGCCGGATTGGGTGCAATCTTAAATTCGGGAGTAATGGTAGCATCTTCCCCATTCTCCGCTTGAGCACGCCAGCCTGTATCTGTACCGCCAATAAACCAATTACCATTTGCACCGATCTCAATAGAAGGATAGTTGCCTCCGGTCACTCCCGGAGTCAAAGTCAATGTTTCGCCATTGCTTAAGGTCAAGGTATAAGTATCACCATTGATAGAGTAATCGGTAATAGTCTTGTTGCCGTCCAACAGCACACGGATAATGTTCATCTCATCGTTCAACTGCTGTACCTGTGCCTCAACATTCGTCACACGATCTTTCAAGGCATCAATGTCTCTTTCCAAATCGTCTGTATTACATGACACAAAAGCCAATGCAAACAAACTGAATAATATGAATGATTTATAGTATTTCATAATGATTTCTTCGCTTAATTATTAATTCAACTTATTCAGCAACCGTCACCTCTAATGATTTAATCAGACGATATCCTTCCTTAGAGAATATCTGGAAATAAACAGTATATTTGCCGGAAGCCAGTCCTTTTGTTTTAATCGTCAGATTATCGGAAGCGTCATCAGTCAAGACTACCTGTACAGGTGTGGGATCTATAATCACTCTGGCTACATTCGTCTGTTTTGCCGTCAATACCGCTGAACCTCCCTTCGCTACATTTACAGAAGTAATATTCGATGAATCACCTTGAGAGAAAGTCATATCCAACCCTCCCAATAAAGGGATCTCGGTTTTCGAGCCGTCTGTAAATTCAAAGGTCACGATATTACCGTTCACCGTTACATCGGCAAATATACCTCCCGGAATCTCTCCAATATTGGCAATGTTGTAACGCCCTTCTATACGTTGAGGTTCTCCACCGCCAACGGCATAACACCAGTAACCGTCCGCATCAATCGAGATGGTTGGAGTTTGTCCGTCGGAACCGTCTACGGGAACAGCAGGACAAGGATTGCCTTCTTTATCTTTCAATTCAACGGTTCTACCGTCAAGGGTATATGTCCAATTTCCGGCTTCATTAATGCCAAGTGTAGGAATATCTCCCGCAGGCTGTCCGCCATAAACAACCAATTCCGTACCGTCACTCAGTGAAAGTGTATAGTTACCCTTTTCATCCATTGTATATCCGGTTACAAGAACAAGTCCTTTCACTGCATCTTGGAAAGATTTGATGCTCGTATTCAAATTTTCGAGATCATCTGTCAAAGCATCCAAACGAGCATTCAGATCGTCGATGTCTTTACGTATATCATCCTTATCATCACAGGAGGTAAAGGTGATGACAGGCAATAAGCAAACTAATAGTATCAATATCTTTTTCATAATTCTTAGTTTTAGCGTTGTGCACCATATTGAGTGTAACCTTCTTTGGGAATGAATGTCCCTGTAGATTTGTTAAAAGTAGCCGGATCAGTGGTATCATAAAGATCAACATCATTACTTGTAAAACCAACTGAAGTATCACCTATCTTATTTTGGAAAACATTCAGATTCAATCCGGTTTCAAAAAGATAAGCATAATTGTTCTCGGCTATTGTTACCTTAGATTCTGCCGCAGATGCCACTCTTATAAGGAATGCCGGATATTCACGATAAGTAAAATAATAAATGTTCTTATTGACTGTGATATCACCAATTTTCGAAGGATAAACAATAGCGGAAGTTTTCCCATTTGAATACCCTGATTCAATATCAATAAAGGTATTGGAAGTTAATGTTAGTTTATTCACACTATAACTTGGCCCTTGGAACACCTTAAAATTCTCCACGTTAGAAGTGGCTTCCGGAACTCCTGAATAATATACAATATTATTTTCAAATCGAAGTTCATTACAGTTCATATTAGTAACCAAGTACAAATTAGTTCCAGTATTTTCAACCTTTATATTAGTATCAGTCATTCCAAAATAGCCAATACTAGCCTCATCTTTCACCTCCGGCATAGCAAAACCCGATCCAAATAATAAGCCGCTTATTGTACACCGGTCGATTATAATACTAGCTTCCTTAGATTGAACACGTACAGGATAAGTTGCTGTTGCTGTATACTTTATATTTGTATTTTTACAAATCAAGGCATTACCAAGATAAATAGACTTATCTATGTTCAGGTTTATTGAAGTAACCTCATCTGAATTAGGAATAATAATTAGATTTTCCACAACTGAGGTTCCTTGGTTATATGTCAATGTCAAATCGTTTGCAGACACGAAATAAACACCACCGGCTATCGCCCCATTAGTAGTAATCTCTTGTGCTTCACCATACTTTTCTTTTGTAATCTCCAGCCCGCCTACAATAACAGCCTGTCCTTCATTATACATATCCAGATTAGAAGCAAGTCCTTTCGGATTCTTCACTTTTATCTTGTCAACTGCCCAGAACAAGCCTTCCTGTACCTGAACAGTTACATCGGCAGTATTATCCGCCGCGGCTCTCGTTAACGTTTTATTCTCAGCAGCCGGAGCAAAGATCAACAAATGATAATTATTTCCTTTTTCATCGGCAACATCCAGTTTGTTCAAAGTAGCTCTCCAACCTTGCGGATAAGTAACCTGCGGATTCTCACCTTCAATCTTAGCAGGAATCACCACTCTTTCTCCTTTATTGATAATCAGGAAGTCCTCATCATCAAATGCAAGACCTGTTCTATCAATAGCACAAACCAAAGTTGCCACGATAGGAAGTGTATGCACAGTCCCATCTTTAAGAGTCACAACAAAGTTGCTACCGTCTACTTTGGCAGATTCAAAGATCTGGTCGCCTAAAGAACTGCCACCGGCAATCCCCTCTCCACCGGGAACATTCGCCCACTCACCGTCACCGAAACGTATCTGCCAATTTCCATTCTGTACACGAAATTCGGGATATCCCTCCCCATTCTTACCGTTCTCTCCTACGGCTACTACGCCGGTAGAAATACCGTTGATATACCATTTCCCATCATCTCCTATCGTAATCTCCGGTTCGTTGACTGTTCCTTCCTTACCGATAGTCAATGTCAGTTGGGTATTATCACTTAAAGTTATGACATATTTCGCAGCAACCCCATTCTCTTTAACAGTCTCCACTTTACTGACTGTCTTATTCTGAGGATCAAGGATGTAGCCGATCACAGCCAGATTATCATTCAAAAGTTTCACCTGCTGCTCGATAAGCGTCACCCTATCTTTCAGGTCGTTTACATCGTCTTTCAGGTCGTCCATAGTACACCCCGCAACCGCAAAGCCCATGATAACGAAAAGTATATACGATTTTATGTACTTCATAATCTATTAGTATTTAAAGTTATTCTGTTACATTGATTATCAATTCACAAGTCTTGGACGCCACATGTGAATAATTTGCGTTATTCATCAGAAACGTAGCAGTATATGTACCCACCTGATTATAAGTATAAGAGTAAGACTCCAGATCCAGAGAAATGTCTTTTACCTTCACTCCCGAATCCGGTTCGGGACATTCTGCCAGATTCAGATAATCGCGCTTGTCGTACAGGTCTGTATAGTCAAGATTGCCTTGCTGTTTTTCAGTCACAGTCTTGGCATGCTTGTATTTCTGAACCAATTTAGCGTTACGCGGACGGCAAGGAGCTGCAGAACCGTTGACAGTAATCACGATAGGCAGCGGGCCTTCTACAGTTTCAACACCACCGTCGATGTGACGTTTCACCTTAATCTTACCATCGCCTACTTCCAGAATTTCTTCTGCGTATGTGATTTGCGTCAATCCCAGCTTTTCTGCTACCTGCGGACCTACCTGTGCCGTGTCACCGTCGATTGCCTGACGGCCACCGATAATAATGTCATACTCACCGATTTTGCGGATGGCAGTGGCAAGTGCGTAAGACGTAGCCAGTGTGTCTGCACCAGCGAAAGCACGGTCAGTTAATAAGTAACCGTTATCTGCACCACGGAAAAGTCCTTCACGAATAATGTCGGCTGCCCGTCCCGGTCCCATTGTCAGAACGGTTACGGTAGAGCCTGGATGAGCATCTTTCAATCGGAGAGCTTGCTCGAGAGCATTCAGGTCTTCGGGGTTGAAGATGGCGGGGAGTGCCGCACGGTTAATGGTTCCGTCGGCTTTCATGGCATCTTTCCCAACGTTACGTGTGTCGGGAACTTGTTTTGCCAATACAACAATTTTCAAACTCATGCTATAAATTTTAGTATTAGTATTTCTACAAGTTAGCAGCCAGTAGTCAAGTAGTAATCTCTTGCTATCCAAACTATCCGGTTAACTATCAGCGTGCAAATTTACTCAAACGCTTGGTTCTGACAAGAAATCCGAGTAAAAAATGCACAGGTTTAAGAATTTTGAGCAAAATAGGAGGGTTTTTATAGGGTTCTTAAAATGGCGGAATAGAAATGGAAGTTACAAATATAACATCCTTTTATTCCTTCAGCAGAACTTCGATGGCTTCAATAAAGTCAGTTGCTTTAGGCAGCAATTCGTCTATTTCTTCCTCACTTGAATAGGCAAAATCATCATAATCACTACTATGCCGACGTTCGAAAAGTAAGGAAAAACAACGTCCCAATTCACGTGACATACGACCGGTAGCGACGAAATGCAATCCTATCATCTGTTTGACACCTGCATGGGTACCAGGATTTATCTCGTGTTTAATAAGCAGAGCGACTGCTGCATAATAACAGGCATAATAAAGACGGTTTACAGCCGTATTATAATAGCCTTGTTGTTTTAGATAGGGTATTTCTTTCAGCGTTTCTTTAGCACGTAGAAAACGGTAAGCTGACAGTGCCTCAATATTTTCCCTGTTTAATTGTTCTTTCATAGTACGATCCCCTCTTTCATTACATTCATAGCAAAAGGTGTCTGAAAAGGACGGTTTTCCCAAATCTTTTTCAGCAAGACACGTGCATTTATTTGCACTCCCGTTTCTATTTCTATATCGTAGAGCGGAGTGATGATACGGTCTTCTTCTTTGACGGTCAATTTATTACCGTCAACCAATATCAATAAATCAATATCGCTATCAGGACGGGCATCCCCACGTGCCTCACTACCATATAAAATGGCTTGAGCTTCCGGTGCCACCTGTGTTAAAGCCTTCCGTATTCGTTCTACAATTTGTGGACGTTTCATATTTATTGCTTTTTATTTACGAACAAAGTTATATAAATTATTCGAGAAGTCAAGAGATACAGCTATTTATTCTCTTTAAGTGTTAAAATGACAGTTACTTATTTTATTGTATACCGATTTCGGCCAGTCCCATTGGTTCACCATCATGTATCATCCGTGTTGCTTTCAGTTGTACATAGCGGGCGTTAACCGGAGTAAAGTAAACCGATTGCAGAATCGGATTATTCTTTATATTGGAAAATTCATCTTTGGCTACTACCTGATTGACAGCATTACTATCCGTTCCGACAGAGATTTCATAAGAGCTGATTATTCCTTATATTATATTCACTCTGGTCGGGAAGATAGTGGAATGAGGTGATTGTGCGTTCCTCTCCCAAATCAATTAATAATGTATTTCTGTTGATGAAGCAGGTGGTCTGATTGTTTTTATCCATACATTTCTGTGCTTCCTCCGCATCTACTCCAATGAGCGTGAACGGATAACTCTTCAACTCTTCTGCTTTTGCAGTATATGTATCGGAAGTCTCTCCTGCATAGTAGGCTTCTATGTTATTGATACAGAGGCAAGCTCGCGAATCTGTAAAACGGACACGGATCTTATCTGTGGTGACTGTCTCGAAACGAAGAAGACGTTTATATCCGATAGTGGTCGTTTCTTCATTCAATTTTACCGGAAGCCATTCGCCTTCCTGGTTGTATTCTACAACGAATGATTTGACACGTTGCCCCAGAGGTATATATTCCTGTAACATCATGCGGTTAATCTTTTCCGTTTGAGGCAGGTCAAACTCGATGGTGGCAGAGTTGACGCCGTCATTGGTAGCCCAATAAGTATCATACTCACCATCGGTCACCGCTTTTGCAGAGAATGTTTTCCCCCGTTCGTCCGATGCTTTGGGAGAAAGTCCCGCCAATAGGTTGTGTGCCAGTTGCTTTTGTACGTTCTGGTGGAAGTTTACGGCGTTGGCAGAGTCTGTCGGATGAATCAGTCCGTCACGATCGACCGGGAAGTTGAGTAACAATGTTGCGTTATGACCTACGCTACGGTAATACAGATCGGTCAATGCATCTGCTGTTTTCACACGGTCGTCTTCTTCCAGATGATAGAACCATCCCGGACGGATGGATACATCACATTCTGCGGCTACCCATTGGTTGCCGTCGGCATGGCCATATTGCAATTCACGATATTTGGGGTAACCCGGATAAACTTCTCCGGCACGGAGAAAAGACCAGTTGGTAGCTCCTGCAAATCCGTTTTCGTTACCTACCCAACGGCAGCCCGGACCTCCATCCGAGAAGATAACAGCCTGTGGCTGCAACTCGTCGATCAACTTATAGGCTCGCGGATAATCGTAATAAGTTTTGCGGTCGATAGTACGACTGTCTTTTGCTCCGCCATACCAGCCGTCTCCGCCATTGGCACCGTCAAACCAGATTTCAAAAACATCACCATAGTTGGTTAATAGCTCGTTGAGCTGTTTATAGAAGTATTCTACGTATTCGGGAGAACCATAGTTGGCTTGATGCCTGTCCCAGGGAGACAGATAAACAGCGAATTTAATGCCGTACTTCTTGCAGGCATCCGATAGTTCGCGAATGATGTCGCCTTTTCCGTCTTTATACGGGGTGTTACGGATGCAATATTCTGTCAGTTGAGTAGGCCACAGGCAGAATCCGTCGTGATGTTTGGCTGTCAGGATCACTCCTTTCATGCCGGATTTCACAAACGTCTGTACCCATTGCTCGCAATCCAGTCGGGTGGGATTGAATGTTTTAGGATCGGAATCACCGTATCCCCATTCGCGGTCGTTGAATGTGTTAAGTCCGAAGTGTACGAAAGCGTATGTTTCCATTTTTTGCCATTCTACCTGCTTGGCTTCGGGAATGGGCAGGATAGCTTCCGGTGCTTTGACCGAATTACAGGCACTTAATAGAAGGAGGCCTGCTCCGAAAATAAGAAAGTGTTTTTTCATGGGGGTAATTTATTAGTTAATAATTGAGTGTAAGAATCATCTACAACGTAATTCCGAATACAAAATAAAGTTGCTCTTCATAGGGGTTGGCTATTAGCTTTCCGAATATGGGCAGAGAGAAGTTGGATGTTATTTTGATTTCTTTCGTTGCGGATAATCCGATATTGACTACATTGAATTTGTCGGAGTACATACTTTCCCAAGGGGTAAAACCAGCTTCGACGCTCATGTTAACATCCTTCACGCTGAACGGATAACTCAATTCGCAATAGCTGGACCAGGCACGTTTTCCGTTTTCACGGTAGTCGTTTCCGGCAAAGGTGGTGTACCAGCTGACTGATAATGGAAATTTCTCGCTAAGCATATATCCGGCTCCTACTTCAAAAGTATGTCCGGTGGAATGTGAACTGTAATTGAAGTATTTGAAAGGTTCTTCTTCTGTTTGGGTAAAATAGTTGTTGGCGTAGAGAGTCAGGTTTTTGTATTCGTACTCCAGTGACAAGTCTATCTCATTATTCTTTTCGCGAAATTCGGTAGAACCCCATGCATAGACGGTCAGGCCTTTCCAGTTGAGGCCGAGTGAGGGTTGCACACTTGCATTGCCGCTGTCCATACCACGCCAGATGTAGCTACTTACAAAATCTGCGGTTATAAAAACTTCTTGTGCCTGTGCAAAGGCTGCGTAACATAAAATAGCAATAAGTACGATTTGTTTTTTCATTATTATTGGTTGTTTTTTTCATTTACAGATGCCAAAGATACAAAAAATGTATGAATCGTAACTGACTAATTATATTCTGTTAAAATGGCAGAAATGAAAAGATTGCTATTTTATCGGCATACATACCAATACTTTACAGCCTTTGGTGTAACAGGTGTCAATACTTATATTACCGCCGAGCCGTTGGATAATGATACGGCAAATGTAAAGTCCAAGTCCTGTACCAGGTTTGAAATCATCTACTTTGGTAAATCGCTCGAATACCCACTCTTGTTTGTCGGTCGGTATGCCTATTCCCGTGTCGGTTACGGAAATAACCACTACTTCTTGATCTTCGTCAATCTGACAGGTTAATGTGATTGTTCCCTTTTCTGTGAATTTTGCTGCATTACTCAATAAGTTACCGATCACTCGTGAGAGGTAAAAAGCGTTAGTCGGTATGATTATTTCTTTCTTATCAGCTTCGGTAATGCATAATATGTCAGAATTTAAGATTTTTTCTTTTAGTATTTCCATTTCTTCTATACAAAGTCCGTATATGTCGGTAGGTTCAACCGGTAGTGGTTCATAAGAACTGACAAGTTCGGATAGTTCCAGTATATTGTTTACTATAGAAAGCAATGTCGTGGAATTGTTTAGTATTAAGTCTTTGAATTCTTCACGAGTCACAGCATCTAGGGATTCATCTGTGATTAGTTCGGAGAATCCGGCTATAGAATTCAATGGAGTCCGTATCTCATGGCAGATAGAATTAAGAAAAGCGGTTTTCATTTTTTCGCTTTCGGTGGCTTTTTCACTTTGTTTTTTGACCTCTTCATTGGCAATCATCAATTTCCTATGCATCTTTTTCAGTCGTTTCACCATATAGCGTTGGTAGATACTCCACGCAATTAGTCCTAGTAATAAAATACAGGAAGCGATGAGCGCTATTTGTTTGTTTTTATAGGCAAGGCTCATTTTATCCAGTTCCAGTTTACTGACATCAAAGCGTGTCTGCATTTCCGCCATTTGTTGTTCTCTCTTTGTTATTTTGTTCTTTGTTTGTAGTTTATTGCCCTCTTTTAAGGCCAGATATGCGTTTTTATAATCTTTTATTTTGTAGTAAAGTCCTGCTTTTACTGCGTAGAGCGGGATAAGGACTTCCGGTTCATAATGTTCCGTAAGGATAGTAGAGTCGATGTAGGTGATGGAGGCTTGGTAGTCTCCAATCGTTTTATAGTATCTTGCTCTGGTTTCGTATGTACTTTTCATCTTGTTTTTCTTTCGGGCTATTCCCATGTATTTTTCATAATACTTTTGGGCTTCCTTTCTGTCAATAAGGTCTCCGAGAAAAATGATTAATGAATATTGCTTCATATAATAGTCTGATTCATCAAGAAACTTTCGCTCGAAAGAGGTATTTTGGCTGTTCCACTTTTTATGAAGTTCAATCATTTTGTTGATTTCATCCGCTGCCTTTTTGTCGTTCACTGCCGTGTATAAGTCCGATAATTCATAACGACATAATATTTCAAAATGGATTCTGTCTTTCATAGGAAATTCTGAGACTTTGTCCAGTGCTCTTTCTATATAAGGTATGGCTTTGCCTATTTCGCTGTATGCATGAGTCAGCAGAGAAAAATAATCCAATGATACTCCTGTGAGGTATTCCCATCTAATTTGTTCTTCGAGTGTCATATCTTGCAAGTTCTCATTTTTCAGTTCATTTAGTTCTTGTTCAATAAGCTCCAATGAATTGTTTTTTCTCATTTCCATCCAGATATTGTAACAATACAGATAGTCGATGAATAGCGCGTTGTGGCTTTCCGGAAGCACCTGTTGGGCGATATTTATATATTTTTTTACTATCTTTTCGTCCTTCGAAGCATATCTTTGGACGAGTGCGTCCAAAGCAAGTTTCGTAATATATTCGTCTTCAGCCTTGACTGCTTCGGTGAGTGCTTCATTCCAATACGTAGTGGCGATATTTATGCTGTCGACATAAATATCAGCCAGATGTACGTATATGATAGCCTTTTTCCCGGCATCCGGGCAATCTTTTAATAAGTTTTGTAAACTATCTACTGGGGTAGATATGGCCGTAGCAAACAGAATGCATGGAATCATAAGTAAAATTCCGGAGATGAGGCTGATTTGTGCTTTTAGGTTGTTCATAAGCGTATCTGTCTATGAAAATTATCTCGTACGGCATCTTCTGCCGCTGATTTAGAGTAAGGATATGTGATAATAATAGTCGGTTCTTCTTTCAGATTGGAAATAACCGTGTATGTCCCTCCGAAATATTCGATTGTCAGACGATTAATCCGATGGCGGACATCCGTTTTTCGGATCTGAAACTCCGCATCTGCAAGTGGAGTATTGATGATACGGAATACAAGTAACTTTTCCTGTTCATTACAATATAAGGAGAACGTGACGTGTCTTTGCAAGTCACAGGGAACCGGATAAATGAGCGTGCTTACAATGACCTGTGTGAAGCGGGTGATATCCAGTTGGGAAGCCTGCTCTTTGATGGTGGTTTTGAAGTCAATTTGTATCTTTCCCTTATTTCTCATTTGTGCTATGCTGACAATATCCGAACATAGAGGAATAATATCATACTCCTGTACTTGCCATTTTGTTTTTCCGGCTTCCAGTCTCGATAAGTCAAGTATGTCATTCACCAGTTGTATCAATTCGGTCGAATTGGTTTGGACAATTTCAGAGTACTCTTTCCATTGAGCGGTTTCTATGCTGTTAGGATCCTGGGTCATCAATTGTGAGAAGCCCAGCACGTTATTAAGTGTACTGCGGATGTCATAACTCATATTGGAAAGAAAATGGCTTTTCACTTCATTTGCTTCTTCTGCTATTTGAGTCATTTTTTTGATTTCTTCCTCCTCTTTTTTTAGTCTTTTTTTTACGTAAAAGATGCGGATAGTGGCAGGTATTAGAATGATTAATGCAATAGTGATTAATGCCAGTTCGATTGTTTGAATGATTGACCGATGCTTTTCCTTTTCCAGGAGTAATTCATCTATTTTTTTCATTTCGTAGATCTCTTCCATTTGGCTCGTGGATAAGTGCTGGTAGAAGGTGTCTTTCTTTGCCAACAGATTACGCAATAAGGGAATAGCCTCATCTGTCCGTCCTGCGTCAGCAAGTATCCCTGCCCGTTTTATCCGGTAGTCGAGACCGTTGTTGTCCGATACTCCTGAAAGCAGATTGATGGCGGAGTCTGCATAAATCAGTGCTTTGTCATACATTTGCGTAATCCGGTAATATTGGGCATATACATCGTAATAGAGTCCCCGGCAGGGGATATAGTCCGTTGGAGAGAAATATTCGTTCATCTTCTTGAGGTGAATACGGGCTTCGTCTATATGACCATTTTGCAGATAATAGTTGGCGTATAATGTTTCCAATAAGAGATAACTGGTGTGATGAATCCTTAATTTGAATTTTGCTTCTTGGCGGGACATTTTGTCCAGTACGATTTCAAATTCTTTTAGATATTTCAGCGATTCTTCGCTCTCTATAGATGCACATGCTAGGGATATCTCCTGTAAGATATCCTTTCTTTCTTCTAGGGAAGCGGTGGCAGGTAGCAGGTGGTAGGCTTCGAATCCTGCGTTTTCTCCTTCTTTGTATCGAGCGGACATCAGATAAGCGTTCATCAGACATAATTTTGCATAGCGCATACCTTGTGTATTGTTTGTTTGGGAGGCGAGACGATACATTTCTTCGGCCTGTGTGATGCTGTATTCTATTTTGTGCTCTATGATATGCATCAAAATTTCCGCCCGTTTGGCTGAAAAATAAGTATTATAGTATTTATGCTTCAGGGATATTTCTGTCAGTTTGTCCATCCACAATTTTGTATTTTTCCCGTCTTGGTGGTTGAAATAATAGACAACATACGCATACATGGCAAGACACTGGTACTCTATGTCCTCTTGTACGGCTGCTTCTTTTAGCAGTCGGTCCAGGTAATTGAGGCAGGACGGTGACATAGGGTCTTGGTAAGCTAATAAATACAGGACGTTTAGTCTTGTTTTGTTGGCAGGTATAGTATCCAGTACCTGCACCAGGCTGTCTTTGACAGTCATTGCTTGGGCGGTCTGGATTGTTATTAGTCCCAATAATATGATGCAGAATATGCCGATTCGTTTCATGCTTGTTCCTCCTTTCTTTCTTCCATTGGTCGGACGGGGTGTGTGAAACAGAATCTGCATCCGTCGGTGTATGCCGGATCTATCCATATCTTTCCACCGATGCGTTCAATAATCAGTTGGCAGATAGACAACCCGAGCCCCGATCCCTGCGCTGTTTCGTTTAGTTTTTCGAAGCGGCTGAAGATGTTCGCCTGTTTTTCCGGGGGAATCCCGCAGCCCGTATCTGTTACGGAGAAAAGTGCATATTCATCTGATTGTAATTCTACTTCAAGGGTAATGCTTCCTTCGACAGTGAATTTAGTGGCGTTGATGAGCAGGTTGATGAGCAATTGTTGTAAACGTGAATCATCTGTATACAGTTGCAATGAGGTGAGTGGTGTTTTAAAACGGAGTGCTGCCCGGGTTTGTTTTACTTTGTTAACGGTATCGATTACATTGTTACAGATGGCAATAGCATCGTGGGAGCCGAAACTGAATTTCATTTTGCCTACTTCAAGATTGCTCAGGTCGATTATGTCATTAATCAGTTTGAGTAACAAGTCTGAATTTTGCTGTATGACATCGCTGCATTGCCGGCGAGTTTCCGCATCCAGTCCCTGGTCAGTCAGTAGATTGGAGAAACCGGAAAGGGCACTGAGCGGAGTGCGGATTTCATGACTCATGTTGGAGAGAAAAAGGCTTTTGGCATGCATGGCACTTTCCGCATTTAGTCGTGACTGTTCAAGACATTTCTTTGATTCGGCAATCTTTTTGTTTTGTTTTAATATATGTAGCGCCAGGTAAATAATGACAACCAGAATGATGGTGCCGATAAGGATACCGCTCATGAAAATGCGGTTATGTTCGACCTTGTTCTCCACTTTCATCCGGTTTTCCTGATAAGAAGCGCGTAGATTGTTGATGCGGTGGGTATAACTGGGAGAAGCAATAGAATCTGTGATGCGACTGATCTTTTCGTATAGTCGGGCGGCTTCTTGAGGATCCCCCTTTTTTATCAGCAAGTTTGCTTTTAAGTGAGATACTTGTAAGTAGGTTATCGATTGCATTTTTTGTTTGATACTTTGCAGTACGTTATCATAACATAACAAGGCGAGTTCGTTTTTTCCGATTGTTTCGTTATATAATCCTTGTGAGCAGAGAAAAGGGGAGTAGTAATACGGCTCTTTGCAGGAGTGGTAGATTTTTTCTACTTCGAGGAAACTATCCTGCGCTTTCTGCGACTCTCCTGTCATTATATAATATGCCACATCGGAACAATAATGGAAGAACAAAATGGTTTGGTTGGTATGCATGGCGTCTGATTTCAGCAGCATTTCCCTGTATGATTCCGCTTCTTCCGAGTTGTGTTCTCTGATGAAAATCTCTTTCAGATGTAACATTGCCATTTCTTTGTAATAGTTGCCTTCCGAAGAAGATACAGGATGAAGGATTGCTTCTTTGTAAGCGTTGGCTGCCTCTTCAGTCATATTTGAGCAATAATAGGCATCTCCGATAGCTGTATTGGAGAGTGCTATTCCTAAATCATATTTCAGAGTTTCGGCTTTTTCATACATAAGCCGTGCTTCGTCGATAGCTTGCCCGATGTTGCCGGATAAAGAGTGTGCATGTACTAATAGTTGTTTGATTCGGAAGAAAAGTTCTATTTGGTTCTCTTGTTCAAGTATCGGGCTTAGTTGCTGTTCCCATATTATGATACTGTCTATAGAGGCTATCGAATCATAAGCAAGGTTGGCATTGATAAGATGCTGTAAGGCGTACAAATGTTTGGAAGTCCTGTCCTTTGAATGTAATGAAATGCATACAAATAGGTTGATGATAAATGATATGTAAACAGCCTTTTTCATTTTGGGGATGTTTTGTTGCGTGAGTGTTTATTATTTCTCCCCAAAAATAAACAAAAAAAGTAATAATTGTCATAATTAGTAGGGCAATTATTACTTTTTCTTTTTATTTAGAAAGTGACGTCCATTTTCAGTACGAAAGTACGTGGAGCGGCAACTGCCATCGGGCGGTAGCTGTATTCTTTGTTAAACAGGTTATTTACCATGAATTGGAAAGCTACTTCTTTCGTTACTTTTACTCCGAAGCGCAAATCAACGGTAGCATAGGGCGTGTTATGTTTGTTCCAGTAAGTAGCAAGTGTTTCTCCTTTAGAATAACCGAAAGCGATGCCGCGAACGTAATCCATCAAGTCGAGTTGTGCTTTCGGACGTTCATCCATCATCAGGTAATCCACTGCGAGGATTTTACTCTTCCAGGCAACGTTCGCACCCAGATTGATACGTTTCCACTGGAAATCTACTGTCGCTTTAAAACTGTGTTTCGGACGATACTTCAGGTACTTTCCGGTGTTAGATTTTTCTTTCATTTGAAGAGGATCGGTATAAAGATCTTCCGCTTCATTGCGTTCCTTATAATCCGCGTCACGGGGTTCGGTGTATACATACCCTAAATTATAGAACAACTTTGTGTTCTTATTGAAGTTATAAACACCGTTTGTCGATATTTCCACTCCATAGATTTGTGCTTTCGATACGTTATGAAACTGTGCTCCGATTCCGAAACCTTGACCACCGGTTATCATCCGGATGGCATCACTGATGCTGTTAATCATCGTATAGTCCGCATTATTGAATAGTCCGAACTGGAATTCGACCATATCCTTATATTGCGTATAGAATCCTGCAACATCTACAAATCCCTGGAAATTGCCAATCTTATACCCTTGCTTGAATCCCAATTCCGCATTAAACCCTTTTTCCGGTTTGATATCCAGATTCGGGTAAACGCCGACTCCTCCGATATCCTTGCGCAGGTATTTCTCATTGATGGACGGGTTACGGTAGCCTTGTCCGAAGCTGGCACGGATAAAACTGTAATCTGCCAACTGATAGTTCAATCCGGCACGGAACACGGGGCGGAATGGAACTTTAGTTCCGAATATCTTTGTTTCTGCTTCACGATGGTGATTGTTTACACGATAGTATTCGGCACGCACACCGGCAGATACGCTTAGACGGTCCCAGAAACGTTGGTCGTACTGGAAGAAAGCAGCTATGTTATCGCTTTTGTAGACTTCGTCCATGATGGCCGAATTATACCGTACATGCTCATAAGTGGCTCCGGTAGTGATTTGTGCGCCACTGTCCCATTTCTTGTTGAACTGATAATCGAGATAATAGTTAGTGCTTTTATCAGTCTGCGTCTTAGGAGTATTTCGTGAAGGATTGAGTACGTCGGACACCCAGGGAATCAGATCACCAGGCAATTGTCCGTTTGTCAGTCCTCCCAAATCACTGGGTAGCCCGCTGTCCATCACCCAGGAAATCAGATCACAATAATCGGCAGTCGTCGCGTTAGGGAAGATATTGCCTAATGAAGTGAATACTCCATTCATGGCGTCTTCCAGATTACCATTGATTAGTCCTGAACCGATTCCCACCAATGCCGGATAGAGCGAGCTGTAATCACCGCCTGCAATATTCTGTATCGTTTGGGCATCTGTCCCCATATTGCCCAGAATATCCATGATGGATGCTCCCTGGTTAGGACGTACGATATTGTCGGCACTATAATAGAAACGTCCCTTGATCTTATGTGACGTACCGTTTTCCGGATTCACATAGTTGACAAACGGGTCGATATGGAAATTATTATCTTCCCTGCCCATGTTGGTGAAAGGAGAGGGCTTGTACACCTCTGTCGGTGAACGCCAGATAAAAAAGTCACCATATTGATTAGACAGGAAATCAATATTAAAACCATAGTTCAACAGTTTCATTCCCATGTCCGGTTGGTGATAGGTTAGGTTACCTCCCATGCGGAAACGTTTGTTATATCCTTGCTGACGGTATCCTTCATCGGTGAAAA
>OLWM01000659.1_pt1 | contig 15925 bp, 10 predicted proteins | sample 1644141 | NCBI WGS metagenome assembly OLWM01 (sample SAMEA103958150, study PRJEB25191) | human gut metagenome | biome: human-associated habitat [ENVO:00009003]; feature: intestine environment [ENVO:2100002]; material: feces | place: Germany | collected 2013/2015
TATATGATCAATCATATCTCCGCACACAGTCCTTATTACCAGGATTTTTTAGAGAAAAAGGATCAGTCGCCATACAGAGGATTGTTTATCCGCTATAAGGATTTTTGGGAAAATGGAATGCCAACCCAGGCAGAAACGGATGCTATTTATAAGCGGAAGCCCAGAGCACCTTATGTTATGGCAGAGTTTGGGAATCAGACCCAGGAGGCAGTCTGGTGTACTTTTGGAGAGGAACAGATCGACCTTAACATGGAGACAGAGGAAGGAAAGCGCTTTTTGGAAGAAAATCTTCGCTGGCTGGCTAGACACGGTGCATCTCTTATCCGCCTGGATGCTTTTGCTTATGCTGTAAAACGACCGGGAACTTCCTGCTTTTTTGTGGAACCGGATATCTGGGAACTTCTTGAAAGATGTGCGAAAATTGCTGCAGAGGAAGGCGCTCAGATCCTTCCGGAAATCCATGAACATTTTTCAATCCAGCAAAAACTGGCATGTCGGGATTATTATGTGTATGATTTTGCGCTGCCAATGCTACTGTTACATGCCATTTATTTTAAAAACAGTGAATATCTGAAGCACTGGTTTGAAATATGTCCGAGAAAGCAGTTTACAACGCTGGATACCCATGACGGAATTGGCGTAGTAGATGTCCGGGGGCTTTTGCCAGACGAGGAGATTGAAGCTGCAAAAGAGCATTTGTTTGAGTATGGCGCTAATGTAAAGCGTGTTTACAATACGGAGAAATACAATAATCTGGATATTTATCAGATTAATTGCACCTATTATTCGGCTCTTGGGGATGATGATAATGCTTATCTTTTAGCCAGAGCGATCCAGTTCTTTGCGCCAGGTACGCCTCAGGTTTATTATGTGGGACTACTGGCTGGAAAAAATGATATTTCCCTTTTGGAGGAGACGAAGGAAGGACGAAATATCAATCGTCATTATTATACGGAAGAAGAGATTGGACGGGAAGTTGAACGCCCGGTAGTAAAGCAATTGTTGGAACTTATGAAACTCAGAAATACGCATCCTGCATTTGATGGTGAGTTTTATATGCTTCCATGTGAGAAGGAGCAGTTGATCCTTGGGTGGAAAAACGGAGGCAGCAGGATTGAGCTGCATGGAGATCTGGGGAAGAAATCCTTTGAAATTATTTAAAATGATTGGAACATTTATTTAAAACCAAAGGAGCAGGGCTGATTTATTTGAATCAGTCCTGTTCCTTTTTAACGTGTTTGAAATTTTAAACTCCTCACATTTTTTCACACTCTTATCAAAAACTCCCGTTATAGTTTAGGTCAATGAAAGATAAGTAAAAAAATAGGCAAGAGAAAATGGAAGAGATTAAAGGAGAAATAAACAAAAGGAAAAGGATGTAAGTGCAGATATAAAGAACACATAAAAATACATAAAAGAATGCATGAATGGGCAAACGCCAGCGTTGTTTTCTTAACAGGAGAAAAGTTATGTGTTCAAAATAACACAATAATATTTGAGAAAGTCTGTTTTTGTGTTAGAATATAAAGAAAGTTTTTATTTACATCGTCATACATGGGAGGGAGTATGAAGAAAGACGAAAATAGACAAAAAAGGACGATAAAAAGGACTGCCAGGGTTCTTGCAGTGCTTACCGGAGCATGTCTGGTGATGCTTCTTGGAGGCTGTGGGAAGAAAGAGAAGGAGCCGGTGACGGTCACACTATGGCATGTTTATGGCGGGCAGACGGAATCGCCTTTAAATGATCTGATCGATGAATTTAATGAGACTGTGGGAAAAGATAAAAATATCCGCGTAGAGGTGGGCAGTGTTACAAACACAAATATCATCCACGAAGGAGTCCTTGCGGCAGCAAATAAGGAACCAGGAGCATCGGAGCTTCCGGATATGTTCGTTTCTTATCCGAAAACTGTGACTGCAATGCCGGATCCGGATGTTCTTGTTAATTATAAGGATTACTTTACAGATGAGGAGCTTTCTGCCTTTATTCCTGCTTTTGTGGAGGAGGGGACGATTGCCGGAAAGCTTGCGATCCTTCCGGTTGCGAAATCCACGGAGATCCTGTTTTATAATAAGACCGCCTTTGACCGTTTTGCAGAGGAGACAGGGGCAGATCTTTCGGAGTTTGAGACCTGGGATGGTCTTTACAGGCTTGCAGAGGTGTACGAGGACTGGTGTGGGGGAACTAAGCCGTTTTTTGTCCATGACTATCATTTTAATTATTTCCAGGTTGGTGTGGAGTCTCTGGGAGAGTCGTTTTTTGACGAAAAGGGAGTCTGTTTCAGTTCTGCATTTCGTCGGGTCTGGGAACCTTATGCGAGAGCAGCATTAAAGGGCGGCGTATGGCTTCAGGGCGGCTATGCTACGGAGCCGCTGCGGACCGGGGATTCAATCGTTTCCGTTGCGTCTTCGGCCAGTGTTCTTTATTATTCAACAACGGTTACTTATGCGGATAATACAACGGAGGAAGTGGAGATCAAGGTGCTTCCGTGTCCGGTTTTTGAGGATGGCAAGAAGCTTGTTATGCAGAGAGGTGCGGGAATCTGTACTGTAAAGTCTACGCCGGAGCGTGAGGAAGCATGTATGGTATTCCTGAAATGGCTGACGGATCCGCAGAAAAATGTGGAGTTTGTGATCCAGCTTGGTTATATGCCGGTAAAACAGGAGTCTTTTGATGTGTACCTTCCAAAGGCACTTGAAGGGATCCAGGATCCGATGTACCGGTCTTTATATGAGGCATTTTTAAAGACGCAGGAAGAATATGAGTTCTATACTGCGCCCCAGAGACCGGATTACCTGAAGCTGGAGACCGATTTTGAGCATGATATCCGGGAAAATCTTGATATGTTCCGGAAAAGATACTTAGAAACCATCGCCGAAGATCCGGAACCGCCGGTATGGAAGGCGCTTGACCAGTTCGAGATGACGTTTAGCCAGTGATGGTTCCGAATACAGGAAGGGGGCGGTTTTTGAATATGTTTCGAAGAAAGATAAAAGACATACAGGAACATGCCAAAAACCGGGGGATCAGTATGGAACGGCGATTGTTTCTGTACTGGCTGATCATGGTGCTTGCGGTCATGACAGCAGTATTTGTTGTGTTGATCGTTGCCGGAGTGTTCAGCAATGATGCCGGAAAGCTTGGTGGAACGCTTTCGGTCCAGCAGAAAAACACAACCATGACGTTTAATAAGCTGATCGATACACTGAATGCACAGAATCTTGCACTTTCCGAGCAGATTACGCGGGAGGTATCAGATGTTCTGGAAACAGAGGAACGGACTTTTAAAGATCTGGATAATAACCCGGAATTGATCACCAGGATCGAGGAACGGATGTGCTTCTATCTTCAGACGATCGTCCGCTCACGAAGCTGCAGTGGTGCGTACTTTATCCTTGATGCAACAACGAATACAGAGGCACCGGGAGCAGACCGCTCCAGAATGGGGCTGTATCTGCGGAGCGGAAATGTGGGTACGGACGGAATGGCGAACCAGTACATCACGTTTTTCCGCGGAGTCGCAGATGTTGCAAGAAAAGAGAATATCCAGATGCACAATCGCTGGAATCTGGAATTTGATATTGATAATGTTCCCGGCTATGAGATCCTGATGGACTTTGACGGGAGACGTATTTTGGATAGCTGCTATCTTTCAAACCGTGTAACGCTTTCCGGAACATGGGAACAGGTAGTTCTTCTGAGTATTCCGGTAGTCCTTGAGGGAAAGGTACGTGGAGTCTGCGGCGTAGAACTTTCGGAGCTGTTTTTTAATCTGGTATTCCCGGCAGTGGAGAGCTCTTATGGGAATATGGTTACAGTTGTTGCGCCGATCGCTGATAAGCGTCTTCTTCTGGATGGTGCGATTTCCGGAAAGACAGACGGAACCTATTTTACAACGGATGGAACGCTTCTGATCAAAAATGGGGAGCATTATAATACTTATTCGGACGGCAGCCGTACATACTTTGGAAATCACATTGTGATCCCGAAAGCAGTGGACGGAAGAAGTGATCTGACTCTTGTTACCCTTGTACCGGAGATCAGTTACCAGAGCAGTGTGGCGAAAAATAGGACATTCTGGCTTTGCGGGGGTCTTGGTTTTCTTGTTTTGATGCTTCTTGCGGCCATGTTCCTTACAAGGCGGTTTATGCTGCCTATCCAGAAGCAGATCCGTGCGCTGAAAGACCAGAAGGAACCACAGGAGAAATCTAATTCAGGTATCATTGAAATCGACGAGCTTCTTGCCTATATGTATGCGAGGCAGGCGAAGCCCGACGAAGAGAGTAAAATGCCTCCGGGTATGGAAGAGCTGTTCTTTGATTTTGCAAGACGGGTCGAAACACTGACTCCGATGGAGCGGACGGTACTCCAGTATTATATTAACGGTTTCAGTGTAAATGAAATTGCGGAGAAGGAGTTTATCAGTCTCAGTACAGTAAGAAAGCACAATTCGAATATCAATCGAAAGCTTGGAGTATCAACCAGAGAAGAGCTGCTTCTTTATATTGATATGTTCCGGCGGTGTGATCTTATGGAGAAGATCGCATATTGTACCGATCCAGAGAAAAAAAGGACAGAGAGAACGGATGAGCAGCAGACAGCGAAGACGGAGAAATCCCAGGAAAAGCTGTAACAGGAAGGAAAAGGATCGTAAAAAACAGAAAACATATTTTAAACGGGAGATGCTTTGATCAGAAGTGTTCTCCCGTTTAATTTTTATAAAAATCAGAACAATGCTATATATTGACGTGCAAACTGATTTTGTGCCTATATATAGTATACTCGCTGTGAGTATTTTGTTTATAACAGCAGAAGATACTTATGGTGAGTATATATTTTTTTATGAAATCATGTAGACTATTTATAAAGAAGATTTTTGAAATGGATTTATGAAATTTCAAAAAAGCAGAGGAAAAGAAATAAAGCAGAGGAAAAGAAAACGGACACAAAATCAGGTACAAAAAGATTCCGGGAGAACATTAGAAACATAAGGAGGATGCCATGAGAAAATGGAACATATTTGAGCTGTTTGTCCTGCTGTTGACGGTGCTGCCAGCCTGCAATCAGGCACAAAATACGGAACAGGCAACAAAAAATGCTCCGGTTACAACGAAGGCCGAAATGGATGCAGAAGAAGCAATTAAAGAAGCAGTTCCAGAGGCAGACACAGATTCGCTTATTGTTTCTACCACTGCAGAATTGATATCGTCCATAACGCCGGATGCCCACATTATTCTGAAATCCGGCACCTACAATTTTTCTGCATTGACGGAGGCAGAGATCGCAGGGGCTGGCGCTTATGTGGATCCGGATCTGCTAAAGCAGGGCGAGTTTTTTGTTTATAATGCTCCCGGATTGATTCTGGAGGCAGAAAAGAGCGGATCTGTGCGGCTGGTTACGGAGAATGGATATGCGGATGTGATGACTCTTTCGTACTGCGATGGTGCAGTGTTGAAGGGGCTGGTTCTGGGACATGAGGTTGAAAAAGGGGAATGTGATGCCAATGTCCTGAAGCTTCTTACTTCCCAGAGTGTGACTGTGGAGAATTGCAGCCTATTTGGCTGCGGCACATATGGAATCTATGGAGAGGATGCAGCGGTACTTACTGTTATAGGAACAGAGATTTATGAATGTACCAACGGTATTTTGAATCTGTCTGAGACTTCACACACAGTTTTTGATCATTGCAAATTCCATGACAATGACGGAATGTTCTTCTTATGGGGAGACACCCAGATCCAGATCCGGAATACAGAAATCTCCCAAAATCAGGGTAGTCTGCTGCAGGCGTATAACAGTCAGCTTTTTGACGCAGATTCTATTCATATAACTTTCCAGAACTGTACTTTCCGGGGCAACCGTGATATGGGAATTCCAAAGGACTGGTCCTGCGCTACCTTTGAAGCTTGTGATTTTTCATCCGGGTCAACACCGGTCTTAGCAGGAATGACGTATGAGGATCTGGTCAGGAGATACCGGGATCTGGCGATGGATCCGGATGCATTTCAGGATGCTGATGGAGCAGGGGAGCAGAATTTCCTCATGATTGCCGGAGAGATGGAAGCAGACCTGGGAGAAGATCCGGCGGATATTATGGGATATGCAATTCAGGATCTTAATGGTGATGGTGTGCCGGAGCTGGCGATCGGATTTACACCAGAATACGGAGCATATCTGTCTTCTCTGTTTACACTGGCAGAGGGAACGCCCAGGCTGGTCTTTGGGGAAGCAGGAGATGGTTATACATATCTGCAGGATGGCAGCTTCTTTTATAATGGCTGCCGCAGCGCATCGGAAAATGGAAAGGGGATCTATCAGTTTACAGATGATGGTACAGCGCTGATCTGCAGGGAATTCTATTTTCTACGGATCCTGGATGGAGATGAATCGGATGCAGCAGTCTATTATAATTCCACTGGGAGCTGGGAAATCGGGGATTCCCGGAAAACCAATATGACAGTGGAGGAATTCTGGGCGTGGGAGCCGGAATATATGTATTTGCCGATGACTCCTTTTAGTGCAGCAGACTAAGGGATAAGCACATTGATCTGTGCTGCAGATCATAAGAAAGTCTTTTACAATATTCCTTTACAACAACAGAAGACGATAAAAGAAAAGTTCTGCAGTTTATTACTGCGGGGCTTTTTTTGCTTTTCATAGGAAATTGTGTCCTGTGAAATAAAAATACATCTGGTCTGGATCGTACTGCAATAAAACAGAATGTATTTGCAGATAAAAACAATATATAGATAGAATTGAAAAATAAAACACTATATCTTGTATACTCACAATGAGTATATTGTGTAAAAACGCCAAAATACTCACTGCGACCATATATTTTCTGTACATAATACAGTATAAAGAAAGAAATAGACCGGATGAAACAAAGAGGGGGAAATGAGAATGAATAATCCGTATGTTACAAAAAAAACAACAAGACCGAGACCGTGGCAGGGAGCGATCCTTGGGATATGTGGTTTTTTTACAATTGTCATTGGTTCGATGGTTCCGGATTATGTTACTAAAAAAGGTGCCATTGATAACGGAGTGCTATTTGCATTGCTGCTTGGCAGTGTTACGCCGATCCTGCTGGTTATAAGAGAAATCTGGCGGTGTTATAAGGCAAAACGGATCGGCAACTGGTTTGCGTATTACCGGGAGACCAGTGTTACATTTGACAAATTATCGAAGGAGATCAGTAAAAGTGCAGTTAAGCTGATCGATGAGCTGTTAAAAATGGGATACCTGCAGAATCTCCATATCGACTATGAAAAACGGTTTGTGGAGCTGACAGCAGACCAGCGTCTTGTGAAAGCAAATGTTTATATCACCGTTACATGTCCATGCTGCGGAGGAAAAAATATGGTGATCCAGGGAAAAGCCAGCAAATGCATCTATTGTGATCAGCCTTTGCCAACGCGGTAAGTTTTGCGTGAATGTGAGGTGGTAATGATCAAGATCAAAAAGAAAGGGTGGATCATATTTATGACGTTTTCATCATGGGCAACTTTACTTGCCGGGTGCAAAAAGTGGCCAGATGATCAAAGCCCTGTAGAAATCACAACAGAAGCGCCGGTGGCGATCACCGATATACAGGAGATTTCATTCCGGGAAAGCGGAAGCATGGTCCCTTTAGTTTCTTACACAACCATGACCCGGGAGAATGAAGGAACCAGAGTTCAACTGGAGCTTCAATATCAGTACGAATATGAGAAGATGATGGATGCTTCTCTGATGGATCAGGTGCAAAAGATCCTTGAAACCTATGATGTGGGAAAATGGAATGGATTCAGGGGAAATGACAGTATGGTTCTGGATGGCAGCAGTTTTTCATTTCACGTTACGTTTACGGACGGAACATCCATTTCTGCATCTGGAAATAATGCATTTCCAAAGAATCAGAGAAAGGTCTTTTCCGAGTTAAATTCCCTGATCGATCCCGTCGTTGAGCAGTGGTATCAGGAGCAATATCCGAAGATGATTGAGGATAACAGGATCAACGGTTTTTCATTTTATGTCTGTTCAAAGGATCAGGCGCAGAAATTTGAGTGGAGATCTGAAAAAAGAAACGATGATCCCCAAGCCGATTACCTGTATGCGGATATTGTCAATATAGACCAGTTTGAACCGATTGGTGAAGTGGAGTATTTCTTTTACGGAAAGGTCCCGAAGCTGCCGTATGAAGAATTACAGGAGATCGTAGAAAGGTTCCACCTGGCGGAATGGAATGGGGAAACTTATCCTGTTTCATCAGAACAAGAGGAGAAAAGCTTTAGACTGCTCATTGAATACCAGTCAGGCGAATCGATCATGGCATCCGGGGATTCTCTTCCCGATGGATATGAGGCGGCGGAAGATGCGATCATCTCACTTCTCTGGGATTATATTCAGGAGAATCGTGAACAATTTGTAGTTTGGAAATAATTAAGAGGTGAGTGCTATGAAAAATATACATATCAGAAAACAGACAGGAATCCTTTTGTGCATGCTTTTTGCGCTGGCATTGAGTGCATGTACTTCAAAGAATATAACAGAGCCGGCAGAACCGGCAAAGCAGACCTTTGGTGCAGCACCGATACAGAAGTCAGAAGAAGCGGAAGCTGTGATGGAATCCCAGTCAGAAGAAACCGCAGAAGAAAACCGGTTTTGCGGACAATGGATACTTGCTGGTTATGAATATGGGGAACATGAGAATGCAGGGGATACGCCGATTAGAACTCCATATTATTTAGCAGGGGATGAAGGCGAGGAATCTAAGATCCACATTTATTCAGAAGGTGACCAGCTATATGCAGATTATTATCATTGCCAAAATGAAGGAACAACAACGATCAATGGTATGGCATTTGAGGAAGAAACAACGACCACAGAGGATCAGCCGGCTGCCCGCTTAAAAAACAGAATGGATGAATCGGAAATACGCCGTACAGTGACTCTTTTGGAGGACAATGTGCTGCAATACCGGGAACAGTATTATGGCATGACATCGGATTATACATATAACGGAATCTATATGCGGGAAGGATCGAAGGAACTGGAACAACGTAGTGAGTATCAGTATCTGGATGTTGTTACTGTATCAACGGTGGAGGAACTGGTGGAAGCGATCCAGGACAGGACGAAGGTCATTCTAAAAGGGGGAGAATATAATTTTTCCAGTCTTGATGATACAGAAATCCAGAATCCTAAATTGGATGCGATTTCGTATTATGATGAACCGGCGGAATATACGATCAAAGATCTCCATAACTTCTGCATGGAAGCAGCAAATGGTGAAAAGGTCGTGGTCAGCACGGCATCACCCTATGGAAAAGTACTGGCTTTTGAAGGCTGCGACAATATTACGGTTCGTGGACTGACCTGTGGCCATGAGGTAGAACCGGGATATTGTACCGGAAGTGTGATTTATTTGAGTGAGACAAACAATGTCATGATCGATGACTGTCATTTGTATGGAAGCGGAACTTACGGTGTGGAGGCACATAACTCAAGAGCTTTGCATGTGGAGGGAACAGAGCTGTTTGATTGTACTTACGGACTTCTTGAACTGGACAATGTAACTGCAGCAAGATTTCAGGAATGTACATTCCGGGACAGCAAGCAATATAATATGTTTTCCTTCCAGGATTGCTATAATATACTTCTTCAGGACTGTCTGATCTCCGGAAATCATTCTGATGCAGGGTATTTTCCATTTATATCGGCTCCGAATTCATATAAAGTCCTGTTTAAGAATTGTGAGTTTAAGGAGAATACCTACAGTGATTTTTTAGCTGAGACAGACAGCCTGAGTATGGAACGGATTGTATTTGAAAATTGTCTGATGGATGATGGGGAAACCGTAAATACAGTTGATGAACATTAAAAAAGGGGGATGCGATCATGAAACATACAAAAAAAATTACGATCCTGCATTCAAATGACCTGCATGGGGATTTTCTTGCAGAACAGGTAGATGAAAAGCTGGTTGGTGGAGTTTCGATGCTGTCCGGTTATATTGAGAGTGTCCGTAAAGAAGAACCGAATACGTTGTATGTGATCGCAGGAGATATGTTCCGCGGTTCAGTCATCGATTCGGAATACAAAGGGCTTTCTACGATTGAAATCATGAATGCTCTGGCTCCTGATGTAGTCACTATCGGAAATCATGAGGTTGATTACGGGATCGCCCACCTTCTGTTTATCGAGAAATGTGCAAGATTTCCGATCATCAATGCGAATCTTTACATTAAGAATACGGCGACCAGATTATTTACCCCGTATAAGATCTTCCGGGTGGACGGTATGAACATCCTGTTCATCGGTGTCATTACCCAGGATGTGATCAATCAGACGAAATCGGAATCATTAGTTGGAGCATTTGTGGATACAGCTGCTGCGGCTGCTGAAATTGGAAAGATCTGTAACGCACACAACAGTATCGATATCGATTTTACGGTTATTCTGACGCATATTGGCTTTGAGGAGGATAAGCATCTTGCAAGACAGCTGGATCCGGCCTGGGGTGTAGATCTTATTATTGGAGGACATTCCCACACATTTCTGGAGCATGCTGTGGAAGAAAACGGCGTTGTGATCGCGCAGGCTGGTACCGGTACGGACCAGATCGGCCGCTTTGATATCATTGTTGACACCGACGGAAACTGTATTGATTCATATACCTGGCGGAGCATACCGATCACAGCAGATAACTGTCCGCGAAGTCCGATGATAGAGCATGTACTGGAGCGTTTCACACAGCAGATCGACGAGAAATATAATTTCATTATTGGCCGTTTCCGCCGTGAACTGACACATCCGGAGCGGACGCAGGAAACAGAGCTTGGAAACCTGTTTGCAGATATTTTTACGGAAAGTCTCGGCGTGGATATCATGCTGATCGGTTCCGGCAGTATCCGGAGTGAGAAGCTTGGTCCGATTGTTACATATGCAGACCTGATCGAAGGATTCCCTTATGATGATGGTGTATATATGTTCAAGGTGACGGCAGGCCAGCTGCGAAAGATGCTGCTCTACATGGTCCGGGATGAGGCGTTTTTAGGACATACAGAGTTTTACCAGATCCCATCAAAGTTCCGTTTCTGTTATAACCGTGAGCGGGGAGAGTTTGATTCCTTTACCTATTGCGGCAAGGAACTTGGCAGAGAGATCAGTGATGATACGGTTTTTCATTTCCAAAATGTGGAGAAGTTCCTGAGTATATCTTACGAAACTATATCCCAGCTTCAGAAACCACGCTGCATTGCTTCCTCCTGTCAGGATATCCTGATGGAGTATTTCAGGGAACATGAGTGGCTGGATTCAGCTGTGGATGGCCGGATGACCATAGAAGGATAAACTATATATATGAAATGATTTAAAACAGACACTACATCTTGTATACTCACAGTGAGTATTTTGCCAAAATTGACCTAAAAGGGATAAATATACTAACGGTGAGTATATATTTTCGTGAAAAATCTGATATATTCAAACCAGATCAAAGATTTGGATCATGAAAAGGATCATGAAAAATCCGGTGATATGGAAAGGAGAAATGAGTATGGGACTTATTAGAGCAGGAATTGGAGCAATGGGCGGAACATTGGCAGATCAGTGGAAAGAGTTTTTCTACTGTGATTCCATGGGAAAAGATGTACTGGTTACAAAGGGTCAGAAGCGAACCTCCGGTCGTTCCTCTAACACAAAAGGTAATGACAACATCATTTCCAACGGCAGTGGAATTGCTGTTGCGGATGGACAGTGTATGTTGATCGTGGAACAGGGAAAGATCGTTGAGTTCTGTGCAGAGTCTGGAGAATTTACTTACGATACTTCCACAGAGCCCAGTATTTTCAGCGGTAATCTGGGAGACAGCGTTAAGAAGACCTTCCAGGTTATTGGAAAACGTTTCGCATATGGTGGCGATACAGGAAAGGATCAGAGAGTTTATTACATTAACACAAAAGAAATGGGCGAGATCCTTTATGGTACAGCAACACCGGTTCCATTCCGCGTGATCGTAAATGAGGAGCTTGGCTATAAGCTTTCTGTAGATATCCGCTGCAACGGAAACTTTACATACCGGATTTGTGATCCGCTGCTTTTCTATACAAACGTATGTGGAAACGTGGAACAGGATTATGAGAGCTCAGAGATCGCAGGACGTTTAAAGGGCGAGCTTATGACAGCACTGCAGCCGGCACTTTCCACACTGTCTGCAAAGAAAGTCCAGTATTATGAGATCCCGGCTCATACACAGGATCTGTCTGATGCATTAAATGAAGTCCTTTCAAAGACATGGAAGGAAAAACGAGGCATTGAGGTATTTTCCTTTAATATCAATTCCTTAAGTATTCCGGAAGATCAGCGTAAGAAGATCAATGAGTGGGAAGAAAATGCAATGACCACCAATCCGACAACAGCGGCTGCCCGTCTTGTTGGAGGACAGATCGATGCGATGAAAGCAGCTGCAGGAAACAGCGCCGGCGCAATGACAGGGTTTATGGGAATGGGAATGGCAATGAATGCTGGCGGAATGGGCGGCATGAATGCCCAGAACCTGTTTGCAATGGGACAGCAGCAGCCGCAGGCAGCACCGCAACCGCAGGCAGCTCCACAGCCGGCAGCGCCGGAACAGCCACAGGGTGATACATGGACCTGTTCCTGCGGAACAACGGTGCGAGGAAAATTCTGTCCGGAGTGTGGTTCAAAGAAGCCGGAGCCGAAGATAGAGCCAGCAGGAGGCTGGAAGTGTAAATGTGGTGCAACAGTAACCGGAAAGTTCTGTCCGGAATGCGGTTCTCCGAAGCCGGCGGACAGCGAAGGCTGGACCTGTTCCTGCGGAGCCGTAAATAAAGGCAAGTTCTGTCAGAATTGCGGAGCGAAGAAACCACAAGGAGCACCGTTATACCGCTGTGATAAGTGCGGATGGGAGCCGGAAGATCCGAAAAATCCACCGAAGTTCTGTCCGGAGTGTGGTGACCCATTTGATGATGGAGATATCAAAAACTAAAAATTAAGAACAGTAATATACTGGCCGCGGTTGTTTCCTGAAAGGGAATCTGACCGCGGCACATGAAAATTAAGGGAACTGTATGTTCTCACAAGATCAGGTGCAGGCAGGACTTCGAGAGTACATCTGTTAGAAAGGGAGGTTTATATGGGATTTTTTGATAAAAAATACTGTGACGTATGTGGAGAAAAGATAGGTCTTCTTGGCAACCGGAAATTAGAAAATGGGAATCTCTGTAAAGACTGTGCGGCGAAGCTTTCCCCATTCTTTTCTGAGAGGAAATCGTCTACAGTAGAGGAAATCAAGGAACAGCTGGCTTACCGTGAAGAAAACAGAAAAGAGCTGGAACGCTTCCAGGCAACGCGTATCATCGGCGAGAGGATGAAAGTTATGGTTGACGAAGCGGGAAAACGTTTTGTAGTGACCTCTTCTTCAGACCTTTTAAAGGCAAATCCGGATATTATCAATCTTTCTGACGTGATTTCCTGTAATCTGGATCTTGATGTAGAAGATACAGAAATCATGAGGAAGGATTCACAGGGCAAGGAGGTCAGTTATAATCCGCCGAGATTCTGTTATTCCTATAACTTTAACATTGAGATCGGGGTAAGAAATCCATGGTTTACCCAGATCCGTTTCCGCTTAAATCCCAGTGATGTGGAGATCGTTGATGAGCAGACCGGTGGTGGTTTTGGTGGAGTCGGAAGACTGACAAGCAACAGGCGTCAGAGCATGGTACATCCGGAGTATAATGCGGATTACCGGAAATACCAGCGTATGTCCGATGAGATCATTGCTGTTTTATTAAATCAGCCGATGCCGGCCAGTGTCCTTGCAGATCAGATGATGGACGGACCGGGAATGGTAAATAAGATTCTGCAGACAGGTGCAGGAATGCTGGCTGGCGGAATGATGCAGGGCGGAAACATGATGCAGAATGGAAATATGATGCAGGGCGGAAATGTGATGCAGAATGGAAATATGGCACAGGGTGGAAATTGGACCTGCTCCTGCGGTATGACAAATACCGGAAGATTCTGCCAGAACTGCGGCGCACAGAAGCCGGAGGCGATCCGGTACCGCTGTGACAAATGCGGCTGGGAGCCGGCAGATCCGGCACATCCACCAAAATTCTGTCCGCAGTGCGGAGATCCTTTTGACGGTGGAGACAGAACTAATTAAGTGATGATGTTGTTAGAATTGCGAGAGTGCATCCCGGTGGAAAAGGAGGAACGGATAATGAAAAAAAGTAGATTTATGACGGCTGCTCTGGCAGCAATGCTGATACTTAGCCTGACTGCATGTGGCGGTGAAAAGAAGCCGGCGGAAACCAAAGAATCCGTTCAGGCATCACAGGAGACTACGGCTGTGGCAGCGAAAGAAACAGAAGCTGCGGCAAAAGAAACTACAGAAAAAGAAACAGAGCCTTTGGAGACAGAGGCAAAGATACCGGAAAATGCTGAAGAGATCACCATGACGAACCAGAAGCTTCAGATCCAGGCAAAGTTCTATCTTCCAAAACAGGAAGGAGAATGGGAAGTAGAAAACCGGGATGGAAGAGATCCGGTTACACCGGTGCAGAAAAATGTTTATAAAGCAAAGATCAATGAGGATCAATCAGCGCATGTGACGATCCAGCTTACAGCAACGACACCGGAAAGTCTTGAGAAGCAGATGGATGGCAAGGAAAAAATCACGATCCGGGATTATCCGGGAACATTTGAAACAGGAACTACATCCTGGGATTATCTGATTGATCTCGGTAAATATGAGGATGGATTAGAAACCTATATGCTGGTGAAATTCTGGACCGGAGATGACAGCTATGCCCAGGTGGAGGAGCTGAAGGAGACAAGAGATCTGTTTCTTGATACGGTTACGGTGGCAACAGACTATGAAGGCAAGGAGGACCGCAGCGGACGTAAATATATGGGAACTCCTACATGTTCTCTACCGGAAAGCTTTGAATACAATGGAGTAACTGCTGAAGTGACACAGCCTGCGGATTCTTACTGTGTGCATCAGCTCCGGTCAGAGATCCACGAGGCAGATGAGATTCCGGTCAGACTTGTTGGCCTTATGACCTCTACGATCAATCAAGCAACCTATGAAGTGACAGAAGGATATTCCGACTACACCATTGCCGGTTATCCTGCACATATCAAACAGACAAAGTTTGTAGGTTATCTTAGCACTGAGGTCCGTTTTCAGGTCGGAGATAACAATTATCGTGCATTCGCATATACCTATGTAGATGATTCTAATATGGATGTGAAGGCAACGGCAGAGGCTGTTAAGGTTCTGAACGAGAATGAAACTGTATACTTCCAGAAATCACTGGATTTCCTGGATGCCATGATCAAAGCTGCAGAATTTACGGAGCCGGATGAAGAATGGTTTAAATAAACACAGGCAGCAGGGGGTGGAATATGAAGCGAAAACAGCACCGCTGGCTGCTCCTGCTCCTGGCTGGAGCGATGTCTCTTGGATTTGCAGCCTGTAAGAAGGCATCGGAGGTTCCTTTGGATCCTGATCACATTGTTCTGGACGATTATGAGATCTGGTATAAGGGATTTGACGTTACGCCGGATGCGGACGGTCAGTCAGCCCTGGTCCTGACTCTGGATTTTACCAATAATGGCAAAGAGGCAACTTCTTATCTCTGGGCAGTGTCAGAAAAGGTGTTTCTTGATGGGATCGGCCTTAACACGGCAACTGTGCTGCAGAATGGGAAATCCAAGGGAACGGTCGCTGAAACACAGCAGACTGAGATCATGCCGGGGAAAACAATTGAAGTGAAGTCTGCGTATAGTCTGCCGGATGGTGATAAAAAGACGCTGGAAGCAGAGTTTCAGGATAAGCTGCTCACCGGTGAAGTCAAGATAGATCTGAACCAGCAGGCATATAAGCAGCCTTCTGTAAAGGCTTCA
>OLWM01000667.1_pt1 | contig 15801 bp, 8 predicted proteins | sample 1644141 | NCBI WGS metagenome assembly OLWM01 (sample SAMEA103958150, study PRJEB25191) | human gut metagenome | biome: human-associated habitat [ENVO:00009003]; feature: intestine environment [ENVO:2100002]; material: feces | place: Germany | collected 2013/2015
CGGCCAGAACTCGGTGAAGTATCTGAGCGCTTCATAGTCGATACGCCCGCTACCGCCCGAACAAAGCATCATCGGCAGATCAGGGTACTTCGTTTTAATACGTTCCAATACATTATACAGACCGCGAACATAGTCGATGTACAAGTGCGACTGTTTTTCCTTCAGATAAGAAGAGTAGATATTAGTGATCGGACTATTGCAATCCCATTTGAAGAAAGCGATACCGGGATATTTAGTCATCAAATTATCCACTACTCCAAAGACGAAGTCCTGCACTTTCGGATTGCTCAGGTCAAGTACCAACTGATTACGGAAGTAATATTCATCCCGATTGGGAAGATGGATGACCCAGTCTTTATGTTTCTCGTAAAGCTCACTCTTCGGATTCACCATTTCCGGTTCTATCCACAGACCGAACTTGATGCCCTTCTTAGTGGCTTCTTCGACCAGACGCCCGATACCGTTGGGCAGTTTATCTGCCGTTTCGTCCCAGTCTCCCAAGCCTTGATGATCGCTGCTGCGCGGATATTTATTGGCAAACCAGCCGTCGTCCAGCAAGAACATATCCACTCCGAGCCCTGCGGCATCGCCAATCAGTCCTATCAGTTTCTCCTCATTAAAATCGAAATAAGTCGCTTCCCAGTTATTTAACAGGGTCATACGGGTTTCATCTCCGTCCTTCAACTGATAACGGCGTGCCCAATCGTGGAAATTACGGCTGGCTTTGCCCTTACCATTTGCACTATAGGTAAAATAGAAATCGGGAGTACGGAACACGACACCTGCCGGAAGATAATATTCAGAGGCATAAGGGTTGATACCCGAAATGATACGCAATTCGTTCTTGTTGTCCACTTCGAAAGTAAAGCGGAAATTGCCGGTCCATCCCAATGTACCTACCAGCACTTCACCACAATTCTCCGTAGCCAGCTGGTCCAGAGAAAGCTGGAAGAACGGAGGGGTAAACATGTTGGCACGGGCGCCCAGTTTGGTATCGAGTACTTTTTTACCAAACTCCAACGGCTGGTCGGAAATATTGGCTTCGTGTGCCCAGTCACCCGAAAATTCAGTCAGATAATACTTAGCACGATTCAGATGAAGCATACTAGAAGCATATTGGTGAAGCACTACGGGCTTCTTCTCCTTATGGCTGATTTCCGTATAGGTTTTAATGATATCCTCGGCAGGATAAGTGACGTAATGCAGCTTTACCGTAACCGGATATTTATCATCTCCCAAGGTGATAATGGTTTCGTTAACTCCTTGCGACACCGCTTTCGTCTCATGAGAGACATACTTCAACAGAAGTGACGGATTGCCGTCATTGTGAAGGATATGAATGGCAGGTTCAAAGTAGTCTTCCATACCGTGGGTGATATAGGCTTCCGTCCCTTGTGGAAGATGAGAAATATCGGTCTCATGGTTCAGCTTTTTGCCCAGATAGCTTTGGTATAACCGCCCGTTGTCGGCTACGTGGAAGATCAGACTACTGTTATCCGTATGAATCTGAATGACAGGCTTGTCCGCCGCGTTCAGAAGACAGGTGATACAAAGGAAACAGATTAAAAAAAGGATTCTCACTTTCATGATATACATTTAATAAGGTTTATAAATCAAGTCGTTAAAGTTATGGATGGCTGAATCAATTAAAGTTGTGAACGAACTGAATCAGTTAAAGTCGTAAGTGAACCAGTTGAAGAAAGCATTTCCTCCGTCACGAAGCGTATTGTATGAGTACAGACCGACACGGGCACCTTTCCAGTCACCGAATCTCAGCGAATAAGGCTCTCCGCAGGGAGTAAAGTTCTTATTGTCCGTGCTATAGTACAACTGATGCTGGTTGGTACGTGCATTCATCGTTGCTCTGAAATAAATCTTCTTACCGCTTACCGGCTTTACTTTCTCCACATTACCATTATTTTCCAGATACAGATAGTTCTTGCCATTCTCTTTGAGTACTCCAATGCCATTAAACAAATTGCCTATACAGAATAGTCCGGCACGTTGTCCCTCGGCCCAAGAACTCATATCCATTTCTGTCGTAACCGTCCCCTCGTATCCGATACACTTCTGTGTCAGCATATTGCGTGATGCCCGAAGATGATCCGCTTTCAGAGCTTTCAACAGTAACCATCCTTTTCGTTCCGTCAGGTTCCAGTCGGCGTCAGAAGGATTATGGTTGAACTGCCACTGCAAGTTCAGCTCGGGCGAATCAAAGGAATCGCCTCCCTGCGGGAAGCTTACAGGCACTTTCTTTCCGGTATTCGGCTTTGTCCAGACTTTTACCGGTTCGCCTATGCCATTCATATCGATGTCCACCCCAATCACAGGCCATCCGTCTTTCCAATGTGCAGGTTGCAGATGCACGACTCTTCCCAACGGTTCCGTCAACTGGAAATGATAGAACCACCATTCACCTTCGGGAGTATCTACCAGTGCACCTTGATGAGGTCCGTTGACATTGGTAGAACCTTTTTCCAGTACCACTTTCTTCTCGTATGGACCGTAGATGTTTTTCGAACGCAGAATTGTCTGCCATCCCTCACCTACTCCGCCTTCGGGAATACTGATATAGTAATATCCGTCCCGCTTGTGAAACTTGGTACCTTCTGCCACCGGACCGGTATAGATCACGTGTCCGTCATCTTCCAAGGTCCTCCCGTCGGCGCTCATCTTATGCAAGATGATAGGTCCGGCTCCCAACTGGCTCCGTCCCAGATAAGCCTGACCATTGTCATCCCATATCGGGCAAGGGTCTTCCCATCCGCCAATCCGTTTCACACAATGCAAAGGTGACCAAGGGCCGTGAGGATCGGTAGCCGTACTCATCATCAACCCTTCACGGGGAGTACAGAAGTAAATCCAGAACTTCCCGTCATGATGACGGATAGAGGGGGCCCATGAGCCTCCTCCATAATTTCCGTTCGTATCCCAGTCCGGAAAGTCCAGGCGTCGGTACACCTGACTGATAATCTTCCAGTTAATCATATCATCGGATTCCAGCACCGGCATGCCCATATAATGAAAGTCCGAGTTTACCATATAATACTTATCGCCTACCCTGATGACATCCGGATCGGAATAGTCCGCATTCAATATCGGATTGATATACGTGCCGTTTCCCTGATCTCCCCATGTCACATTCTTTGTTTGTGCACCCGCTATCTGACAAGTCAGAAGCGCTATCCATACGCAAAGGATTCTTGTATTCATAATCATTGTTTTAAGTATATACTCAAGCTTCATCTTCTACATGCCGAACGAAAGACCAGAAACAACATGCCTATACTGATCAGCCAGCCAACCAGTATCACGATGAAAGATTTCACCGTAATACCGCCATAGAAATGATTAATGACCAGCTGAATCGGCAGTATAAACAACCCTATCGTCAGAAACAGACCTCTTCGTTTTTTGTCGTTCGGTGTCATTTTCCCTTCACAGTTATCACCTTCGTGAAGTGGATATTGTCAGCGGCACTTCCTATCTGAATCTCAAACTCTCCCGGTTCCACCACTTCCTGCATACGGGCATTCCAAAGTGCCAGCTCCGAGATGGGAAGTTTCAGCGTGAAAGTGTTTGTTGCGCCGGTTTTGATCAGGTCTTTCCTGAATGCTTTCAGCTGGCGGATAGGAGTAGCCACGGAACTGAAACGGTCGCGTACATACAGTTGCACTACCTCTTTGCCATCCATCTTGCCGGTGTTTTTCACTTTTACCGTTACCGTCAGTTGATCCTTGTCGGTTAATACAGAATCACTCAACGCACAATCCACATATTCAAAAGTAGTGTAACTCTGTCCGCTACCAAAGCTCCATAACGGGTCGGGAGCGTCAAAGATATAATGTCCTTTCGGTTCTTCGGGACTGCCCGGCTGGTCGAACGGTTCATTACGATCTGTGATAAAATGATTGTAGAAGCAAGGAGTATTGCCTGTGCTACGCGGGAAAGATACATTCAGTCGTCCCGACGGATTGACCTTCCCTACGAGGATATCCGCCAACGAACGTCCCTGCTGTTCGCCGCCATACCATTGTACCAACAGTGCGTCGGCATTCTCTTTTACCCAAGGCATAGCCAATGGTTTGCCGGCTATCAATACGACAACCATCGGTTTTCCGGTTTTCTTGATTTCCTGCAACAGTTCCTCCTGTACTCCGGGAAGTTCCAGCGAAGAGAGGTCGAATCCTTCTCCGGTAGTGGAATATTTCGGACTTCTACCCAGATAGGTACTGCGTGTTCCGACGGCAACGATTGCCAGATCACTGCCGCGAACGGCTTCCACCGCTTCCGCTATCTTATCCTTTTTACTACTCCACCAGTCACATCCTTCGGCATGGCGAACCGTTACTTTATTTCCTAATACATCCTTTAATCCCTGAAGCAAAGTGACACCTTCTTTGGTATCTCTGGTAGTCCAAGCATAATCTCCGTATATCGTCTGATTGCTGTTCGGACCTACTACGGCTATTGACTTATACTTAGCCAAATCCAAAGGAAGAATCTGATTCTTATTCTCAAGCAGAATAGCGCTCTCGTCAGCTATTTCCTTGGCCAAAGCTACTTTCTCCGCACTGCGGACAACTTTACTCACTGCCTTCGGATCGCCATAAGGCGCATCAAACATCCCTAACTGAAACTTAACCGTCAGGATACGGCGAACGGCAAGGTCAATGTATTTTATATCCAGACGGCCTTCCTGTACCATCCGTTCGAAGTTATCATAAGCAGAGTCGATGTTCAAGTCTACCCCGGCTTCCAATGCCAGGCGTCCGGCCTCATCGGTTTCGGGCGTGATAGCATGAAAGGTTTTAAGGCGGTCCACCGATCCCCAGTCGGAATAAACATACCCCTTGAAACCGAGCTCACCACGAAGAATATCTGTCATGTAATAAGGAGAACCTGTGATGGCTACTCCATCATAAGCACTATAACAAGTCATCAATGCCAACGGATTCGTCTCCTTGATGACACGACGGAACGGATAGAGATACAAGCTTCTCAGTTCCCGTTCACCACCGCTGACCTGCGCACAGTTCAATCCGCCGGAGGGAGTACCGTGCGCAACAAAATGCTTCGGCATACAGGTGATGCGGTTTTTCTGATATCCATTGATAAAGGCAATACCCATTTCGGAAATAAGGTAAGGGTCTTCACCAAAGGTCTCTTCTACACGTCCCCAGCGAAGTTCACGGGCAATGTCCAGTACGGGCGAGAGAATCTGATGGATACCAATTACTTTGGCTTCCTCTCCCGCAGCTTCGGTCATGCGCTGGATCAGAGCAGGATTGAAGGTACTCCCCTGTGCCAAAGCGTGCGGAAACAGCGTACAATTATTTTGCAGGATTCCCTGAATGCCTTCGGCAGAAGTAATAATGGGGATTCCGAGCCTTGTTTTCGTCAGCATGTACTGTTGCAGTTCTTTGTACATGGTAGCACATTCGGCGGCAGTCGTACCCATTTCGTGGGTACAGCCAAAACTCTCACCGTTGAATATACGGTCTATCTCGTCCAGACGACCTGCGCCCCGGTTCTGCAATTGCAGAACCTTTTCACGCAGTGTCATCCGTCCCATCAGATCGTCTACACGCTTCTCGATGGAAAGTGATTTATTCTTATAAGGTGGTACCTCCGTCTTTCCGACAGCCTGTCCCGAAAGGGTAAGCAGGCATAAAGTTACAGCACAAGTTATATTTCTCAGTGTCATAGCAAGTTAGTTATTATAAGGTGTAACCAGTAATTTGTAAGAACCGCCTTTCAACAAAGACTTGTCAAAGTTAATAGTAATCTCTTTATTTTCACCCGGCATCAGCGTAAAATAATTATCATTCATGATAGCCGGAAGAATACGTTCACCGTCAACTGTGCGTACAGCCTGTACGTGTACGGCAAAAGCTACACTCTTGGCAGACTTAGGCAGTCCGATTGTTGCACGGATTTCCGCTTTCTCTCCCTTCTGTTCCATTTTGGAAGAAACTTTCAGTTCGGCCTTCGGAAGTTGGTTCAGAGCAGTGAAGTCTCTGCGGTCATTTCCTCTCCAGTAGTTATTTTCCGAAATCAGTTTACCGTTCTTATCCGTCAGTTTCAGACGGATGAAATGTACATCGCTCAAACCTTCGCTCTTACCGGTTCCTCCCAGCACATCGAAGCTCCACAGAGAATATCCGTACCACCAGCCTCTCTTGAACCCGAACATACGTACATAACGTGCATCCTTTTCGGGGAAAGTAATCAGCTCCACACCACCGATTCCATTTTTCGTGCTGTAAGCCTCTTCCCACTGCTGGGCGTCATTCGATACCTGAATCTTGTATTCCTTCCCATAAGATGCTTCCCAGTCGAGACGGACACCGCCAACGGGTTGTACCTTGCCCAAATCAACATATATCCACTCGTTATCACGGTAGGCACTTGACCAGCGGGTATCTTTCTTTCCATCCACAGCCATTGACGGATCGCCTTCGGAAGTAGAGGAAACAACTACTTTCTGATTCAATCCCAGGTTCGGTCTTTCCTTATTAAAGTCGATGGTAAAACACTCCAGCGTACTATTGGACGCTGAATGAACAACAGAGGATTTGCTATAAGCCGGAACTGCTTTTCCATCCATATTGTAGACCGTCACTTCCGCTTTCAAATCCTGATAGTTTTCTGCGGTAGTATTGGCCACCTTCACTGCGTCCGTCACCGGATTCCAGAGGATATGCAACGGTTCGCACGCGGACTTCGTTCCCCAGTAAGCGCCTGTAAGATCATAATAGTAGTCATAAGTCTGCCATACCATAGAGGGGTAAGCCGATTGCCCCATCCAGGTCATGATACCGGAAGCGTCGTCCCACATACGGTCCAGCCAGCCTTCATACATAGCTTTGTTCGATTCGATATTGATAAGCTGCGCTTTACGGCAATAGTCCTCAATTCCAGAAGGGACGCCAAAACCTTTGGCAAGAGAAGCGTCATATCTGTCCGGTGCAGCATTGAAAGCAGACTGACCGAAGTAATGCAAATCCCACATCTTATTACGGGGCCACCAGTCCTTCTCCGGCATAAACTTCTTGAAACTTTCGAAAGTAGGAACTACAGCCGTACCTATTTCCGTACGGAATCCCCAGCCACGCTCCGGATCACCTTCCAGTCCGTCAGGATATTCAGTGAAATAGAATCGAGGATCGAATGCTCCCCAAGGACCGCTACCTGTCAGGTTGCCGGCATGTGAGTTCGGTTGGAAATAGCGGTCGCCACCATCAAAGGTTTTGATATTCTCTGCCATCCAGCCTTCCAGCGGGGGCTGCGGGTTCGACTCATTATCACCACACCATACAGCCAGAGAGGGATGATTACGGACACGCTTGATTTTCTCTATCATATTGTTATTGAACGCATTCAAGTCGTAAGGAAGATTGGGATTAGAGTTAATCCAAAAGTCATCCCATACCATCAAACCATATTTATCACACATTTCGTAAAACTCGTCATCGGTAGTAGAGCCAAGCCAGTTACGAATCATGTTGAAATTCATTTCGTGATGGAAACGCAGCTTGGTGTCATACTCTTCACCACGGCATCTCAGCATATATTCCGACATTCCCCAGTTAGCTCCTTTCACAAATACAGGTACACCGTTGATGTGCAGATGCAGGGTGTTGTTGTTTGTGTCATAGCTATACTCCTTGATACCGAAGGTGACGTCTTTACTTTCGGAGACTTTCCCGTCTACGGATACTTCCAGTTTACAGGTATACAGGTTGGGCTCACCATATCCGTTGGGCCACCACAGTTTCGGCGAGTTGATCACCAGTTGCGGATAATACCGTTTGTCGAACTTCACTTCCGAAGTTGCCCCTGGATTAATGTCTACTTCTTTGGTGAACTTCACATCACCGGGGGTGATCGTACCGTTCACCACGACTTTAGATGGTTTGTCAGAACTGTTTTTCACTTCCAGCGCCACCGACAGATCGGCGCGTGTGCGGCTGGGTAATGGTAAGTCTGTACGAATCCAAGGATCGATGATCGTTGCCGTACCGGTGTTGCTGAGATAAACCTTATCCGTGATACCCATATTCAGTCCCGGCACATAAGGCATCCAGTCCCAGCCACCACTCGACAAGTAAGTAGGACTGCCGTAGTTTGCCAACGGTGTTTGCGGCATGTGAACTAATACTGCCAGTACGTTCGGCTGATCTTTCTTCACTATTTCCGTGATATTGAAACGTCCTCTGTGCATAAATCCATCGAGTATCCCCAGCAAGTGTCCGTTCAGATAGATTTCCGCTTTACGGTTCACTCCGTTAAAGTTGAGCCATGTCAGCGCTTTATCAAAGTCGGCAGGCACTTTAAACTCTGTACGATACCAGAAACTGCGGTCATACTTTGCACGGTCTACGTTGTGAATATTATCCCCAAAGTTAGGGTCCTTTTCCAGTCCTGCCGTTACGTAAGAAGTAAAAGCAGTGCCCGGTACAACAGCGTCCACCCATGATGATGTGTCATAACCTGCGTTCAGCAGAGCCGGAACATTTGTTCCGACTTCCGCCTCCGGCTTTAACTTCCAGGAAACAATCGATTCACCACTATGCAGATAAACGGGGCCTGCTTGCAAAGAAGATACCAACAATGAACCAACCATTGCAAGTCCGATACCCAGCGATTTACCTTTTTTCTTTATAAACTTCATACACATTATTGATTATAGTATTATTATTTATTTTCTTATCGTAATTATGTCGTTTGCAGCGCATATATATCCTGGTTGTTGGATCTATATGTCCAACTCGTAGCGTATATATGTCCTGCGCGTTGGATCTATATGCCCTGCATGCAGGGCATATATGGTGTATATCCACTATTCCAAGCACTTATAAGAACCGAATTATTCGGCTATATCCGCTATGTTCATCAGCTTGATATAGAGCACTTTCATCCAGGTAGACGATCCGAAGGTGACTACCCAGCCTACCGAAACAGTAGCAGGTTCCGCCAAAGAGAAGGTCAGGGGGCAGTAACGGAATGAACGGGTATCTGGCTGCCAGATACCCGTTCATTCCGTTACTGCCCCCTTCGAGTTCACACTCCAATTGATAATTTCCGGCCGGCAACTCAAAACTTTGATAGACCTTACCATTCGTAATTCCTTCTCCATCCCAGTCTTTCGATTCCAGATGGATGGAATAATTGCCCCAGTCTTCGGACCAACCGCCTTTTCCATTACTCTGATTCAGGATATTGGGAGTGAAGTCCCAGTCAACGAGTATTCCCCATTTATTATCCGCATTCTTATCCCTTCCTTCAAACGGACGTTTGTAGTTCTTCAGATACAAGTCGGTAATGTCTTCACTGACTCCGTAAGAGACAACTGCCGTTTTAAAGGTATCAATTGACATTTCATCCGGCAGGAAGTAAGTCTGCACATCAAACTTGGTCATACTCTTGTAGTCCTTTAGGACGGTTTCTTCTTCGCTGTTTTCGATCTTCAATTCCTGTACTTTTCCCGAGTTATCAGTGTAATGCACCATCGTATAAAGAGCTGTCGGTTCCGCCGGCGACCAGTCGATCGTTACATCATCTTCTATCTTTTCTACCTTCTTCACCAAGCGGTTGACCAGTCCGTCTTTGTAGGAGTCACCATATGACGTTCCGGTAAGGTTGAAAGGAACCGAAGGATGCAATCCGTCTTTATCATAGGTATGCATTTCGAAATTATAGGTCCCTTCTTCCAGAGGAATCGGTATAATCAGCACATTATCATTCTCTTCTCTCCGGATATCCTGTTCCAGAGAGTCCTGTTTCAAGTTCCAGTATATCTTTATCTTGGCTATTTTAGGGTCGGATGCCAGTACTCCGCGGAAGACCACCCGGTTGTAACCGGAGTACATGGCGATAGAATCAGGAATACCCGTATAAAGAATTTCCTTTCCATCCGTATATTTCAGATATTCGTCCATCTTTGTGCAAGATGTAATCCCCAACAGCATCAGTAGTGACATCAGATAGGGCGTATGTTTGATAAATTGTTTCATATTCTTTCTGCTTTAATCAGTCGGTTAACACTCATTGAATTATTCTTCGTTATCATTCCCCCAGAAGGTGAGTTCCGTGAAACAGATGTTGTAATTGTTAGACCAATTCTTCAGACATTTGATACGGATATAGCGTACACGCGGCATATCCAGAGGAACATTTGCCTGATCTCCTATTTTCGCAGCTTCGATATCATCTTCCGTCAAGATACCGATAGGCGAACCGGAAGGCTTCACATTCTCCATATCCAATAGTTTCACCCACTGATCCCAGCTACCGTCGGGGTTAGGTTCCGTAGCGCATCCCCATACTTCGTAGCGTCTCGGGCTCATGTCGTTATAGAAGTGTTTCTCGTCTTGAATAGCCCACAGTGCAAAGCGGCTCAGTTTAGCCAGTACGCCAAGGTCGAAAGTAAATACTGCCGGACCGTCTTTCGTGCCTGTTCCGGTGTGAAGTCCTACGCCACCACTATCACCATCTTTGGAGATTCTTCCGTTCCATACATATTCCATCTTTCCGTCATACGAGTCTACGCGGGAATCGTTCTGCAAATACATTTCCCTGAACTTCGTCTTATCCAGTTCTCTTTCGTAGATCGGAGTCAGCTCGGTGAACAGCGTGTCTGTCTCATTCCCATATTTATCCTGCAGGAAGATGCCGAAACGACGGGGAACTGCATCATACCCTCTGACGGAATAAACGATCTCTTCACGTGCCGAGTAGAATGTTTCGGCCAGCACCATATCGCCTAACTCATCGGGAGTACAGACGTAGATAGCAAGATCGGACTTGAACTTATTGTCCATCTCGAAGGTCATGCCGCCAAAGTCAGAAACCACCGATAGCGACTCGTAGCAGGACAGGATAGGAGGAGTCAGCGGAGCGACTTCCACTATCTGAGGCTGAGAACGGTTCTCGCTACGGTCTACAGTGTACAGTTCTACTTTATAAGTATCCGTATCGCCAAAACCTTCTACCGTAACGGAGTTCGTGTAAAACGAGGAACGGAACTCCATTACTTTTCCTGTTTTATTAGTATACTTGGCCAACACATACAGCAAATCCGGATCGGAAGGCAGTGTATAAGTGAACTTCACAGCTCCCGGAAGGCTTTCTGTTTTTACGTCCTGAACAGTGCCAGGGGCGTCTTTATCGTTTTCAATGGGCTTTACCATATCTTCTGCGCAACTACCGAAAACGAAAAGCAAGCCGCAAGCCCATATTATAAATTTACGTGATATCATATTCTGCTGATTTTAAAATGAGACATACATTACCATCCGGGGTTCTGAACCAATTTCGGGTTGACTACCAGGTCATTCTGATGAATCGGCCAGAAATAATCACGCGGAGCGATAAACTTTAATGTATACAGGGTTCTCTGCGAATAGTACTCTGCGGGAGTTTCACCTTCAAAGTTCCATCCGTGGATCTTCTCGTTCAATACCTTATTGGCTGTCTTCCATCGACGGAGATCCCAGAAACGGCTGCCTTCGAACATCAGTTCGATAGCACGCTCACGCTGAATAATCTCACGAAGTCCTTCCTGTGTCTTGTATCTGTTGGGATACTTGGAGTAAGTGTCCCATGATTCCTTGATTCCTTTCAGACCGGCACGTGCTCTGATCTGATCCAGGTAGCTGATAGCCAGTTCACGGTTGTTGGCGTCGTCTTTCTCATTCAGGGCTTCGGCATAAAGTAAGTATAAGTCAGTAAGACGCATTTCCGGCCAAGGGAATCTTTCGGTCGTATAGCTGCTTTGGGTAACTTCATAAGTGGCGCTGACCAGTTTTTTGGTCCAGTATCCAGTGGTTGTATAGCTGTTGGTTCCCAGTTTCCCCTGTGCTTGTCCGGCGCGGTTCTTCGCTGTCCAGATGTCTTTTTCACTGTCTGATGGACAGTTATACTGATACCAGGTGCAACCGTCAAAACCGATATTGGCATAGAAGCGAGGTTCTCTGTCAAAGTTCATCTGTATTGTTTCATAATAAGATGCCAGTTCGTATGGTTGCTCGTTGGTGTGCATCTTTACTTTGAAACGGTCGGCATAATTCCATGTTTTATCTTCGTCCATTGGGACACCGTTCTTTGTGTAGTACAGATTCGTAGCTTCCATTGTAGGGTTCAGCATTTCCTGTCCTCCCCACATATTGTTGGGGTAAGCTCCGACACGGGTCATACAAAGACTCTGCAAGTGTGCGTCCGAACGTGAAGAAAGTCCCCAGATCAGTTCTGTATTCCACTTTCCTGTTACGCTGTTGCGAATGCTAAGCTGGCATTTGGTTTCATCCGACAGGATCAGGTTGCTTTTGTAGGAGTATAATTCTAATCCTAATTCCGGGTCCTGACTGGCTTCAATGGCGGCTTCGCACGCGGCAATGGCGGCATCCCACTTAGTCGGATCTTCGGTGGAGTTAAACAAATGTTCTCCATCCTTATCCACATAGTTTGCATAATCCTTATTGCCATTGAACAACGGACTGGCAGCTGTTACCAGCAGTCTGGCTTTCAGAGTCAGGTTTGCGATCTGCGTCACACGACCCAACTCACTACCTTTGTTGGAAATCACTCTCGGAAGATCTTCCAGACATTCGTCCAGCAAATCTACAATGTACTGCACTACCTTATCTACCGGCTCACGTTTCTTTCTCACTTCTTCCGGAGTAGCCGAAATCGGGAGATTGTCATCAGCAATCACGATAGGACCGTACATTCTGAACAGACAGAAATGATAATATGCTTTCAGAAATTTCACTTCGGCAAGCCATCTCTTCCGCATGGAAGGAGTCAAATCTCCTACTTTGCTCATGTCTGATACGTTCTCCAGAAAGATGTTGCAATCACGGATGCCACGGTAATATACATACCACATGTTACATAAAGGGTCATTGACATTCTGACGTCCCAGTGCAATCTTCCAAGGGCCAAAGTCGTTGTACGGAGTAAGAGGGTAATAACTCCAGAGTTCGTCCGCACCCATCAGAGCGACATTATTGTATGGGCTGTCATTGCCCGGAATGTATGAGTAACAAGTATTCAGATACTTTTCCGCCTCGTTGCGGTTTGTAAACGAGTTATCAATCGTTCCTATCTTATCGGGCACTACATCCAGATAGCTGCAGGATTGTGTCAATGCTGTTCCTCCAATCAACAGAAGGAAGTATGTCAGGTTTCTGACCTTATTCTTCATTTGGTATATCATTCTATTTTTCATGCTTTCCTAGATTTTAGAAGTTAATTTGTACACCCAGATTGATGACTCTCTGAATAGGATATCCCAGTCCGGAACCTCCCATTTCGATGTCCCATAGTTTAAATCCGCTAAGGAGGAGCAGATTGTTTCCGCTGCAATAAACACGTGCGGATGATATATAGGCCTTCTTCGTCCAGCTTTCCGGCAGTGTGTAGCCTACTTCCAGCGTTTTCAACCGCAGAAATGCACCGTTACGCATAAACCAAGAGCTGGTTCTCACGTTATTTTCAATCACTGTCGTACTCAGACGGGGCCACATAGCATACAGGTTACGGTTACTTTCCGACCAGTGGTCGTTGGCATAAGCTTTCAATAAAGGAATATCCTGATGATAAGGATCGTCATCCGTAGGATTGATGTGCTGGAACGGAGAAGTTGCCTTCGCATCTATCCAGAAGGAAGAACGTGCCGAACCTTGGAAGAAAGCCGAGATATCAAATCGCTGATTACCGAATGAGAAACCGAATCCGTAGACAATTTCGGGTACTGTAGGATATCCCAGCGGAACCATGTCGGCATCGGTAATCTGTCCGTCACCATTCACATCCCGATATTTGATGTCACCGGCTCCATATTCGCCAAAGGTTTGTTTCGGGGAGTTCTGCACATCGTATTCATCAATAAAGAGACGTTCGGCGATAAGACCGTACCATTGGTTCAACGATTGACCGATATGGCTCCTGTATTTCTCGTTATAGGCGGGTTCTTCATATTTCAGAAATTCGCTGTGCGCATAGGTAAAGTTACCGTGTGCCTGCAACCAATACCCATTGCGGAAGAACTTATTATAATCCACTGACAAGTCTACTCCGTTTGCTTTCGCTTCACCCACATTGGCACGTACTTTGGCAGCCAGACCCATATCAGCCGGGATAGAAGCTCTGTCCATCAAAATGTTCGTACGATGCTCTGTAAAGTAGTCCAGCTGAATATTCAAGGCATCAAACAAAGTAAGCTCCAAACCGTAGTTTGCTTTTTTCGCCCGTTCCCAAGTGATAAGGCGGTTATCGTAACGCTTCACCGTCACTCCCGGTTTTCCTTCGTCAAAGTTGGTTCCAAACCAATATCCCTTACCTGAATCATTCGGATCTACCTCGGAGAGATAGAAGAAACGGTCATTCTCGTCTCCAATCGCATCATTACCTACCAGACCGTAGGTTGCTTTCAGTTTCAATTTAGGGATCACCTTGTTCATCGGACGCCAGAATTTCTCATTAGAGATTACCCAAGCCAAGCCGGCTGCGGGGAAGAATCCCCAACGTTCGTTTTTATAGAAGCGCTCGGAACCGTTGTAACCGAAGTTCAGCTCTGCCATATAACGGCTGTCGTAACTATAAGTGAAACGACCGGACAAACCCTGATTACGGTAAGGCAGAGACTTCTGCAAAGAACCGCTGTTCGCATTGATCTTTTCGCGCTGCTGATATACCAGCAAGCCACTGACTTCGTGAATATCGAAACTACGATTATACTGCATAGCAGCTTCTATATAGGTGGTAGACTGTATATCTTTCCAGCCTTCGCTATATCCCAGATAGTCTGTCGGATTGGACTTCTCGTTCAGCAGACCGATATTATATTGATTCGTCTTTTTATCATACGAACTTACATTATAATAATAAGGATTGAACGAACGGTTAACGTCGAAATAAGAGTAGCGGGAAGTATTATACAATCCACGGATGTTCAGCCCTTTCGTGATAAAGGATAAGTCTTGCTTTAACTCAAACTGTGCATCCATTGTAGAACGGGAGTAGTCTTTATATCCTTTTGTCAGTTCGGCATAAGGATTGGTATAGTTCGCCTCCGTCTCACGGATAGCGTTACCATACAGCAAGTGCTTCGCCGTAGGCAGTGCATCCGACGGGTAATAGGCAGGAAACAATACAGGGTTGGAACGGACTATCTTCTTATACATCACATCTCCTCCGTCCAGAGGTCCGCGATAGTCGTCAAAAGTACCGGAAAGACGTACGACAGCTTCCGTCGTCTTTGTCAGGTTAATATTAATGTTCGAACGCAACTGATAAGAACGAAGATTAATGTTATTATCGAAACCATTCATCGAATTGCTCTTCAGGTTTCCGTTATCTTTGGAAAAAGAAGCTGCAATATAGTATCTTGCCAGCTTACCACCACCGCTGACATTCATGTTAACACGCTGATTGGCGGTCATATCCTTTACTAAAAGTTTTCTCCAGTCATTGGCAGGATAGACATACGGATTCGTACCTTTGATCGTGTTGTCTATCTTCTCACGCGAATATGCCAAAGGAGCCAGCGGGTTTCTGGTTCTGACCGCTTCATTGGCAAGCTGCATAAAGGTGATCGGATCGGCCAGTTCCACATTCTTGGTATTGGAAGAGAATGAGTTCTCTACACGAATAGACACTTTAGTCGCTCCTTCCTTACCTTCCTTCGTGGCTACCTGAATAACACCATTGGCACCACGGGCACCGTATAATGCCGTAGCAGTAGCATCTTTCAGAATAGAGAATGCGGCAATATCGTCCGGTTGCAGACGTGCC